>Ga0155757_123_pt1 | contig 3796 bp, 5 predicted proteins | sample RifCSPlowO2_01_FD_107411 | JGI IMG/M metagenome (GOLD analysis project Ga0155757, IMG submission 107411) | Candidatus Campbellbacteria bacterium RIFCSPLOWO2_01_FULL_34_15 | reverse complement strand
CTTGTCGCCAGCGACGGGGCAGCGAGTTCTTAACGAAGACGAGCCCGACAGGGCGAAGTCTGAGTTTAGAACTGGAGCCGAGTCCCTATCTACCAACAAGTCTCATCGCCCACCAAAGCGTCAGCTTTGGGGCTTTTGATTTTGTAGGAGCGATGAGAGACTCGAACCGAGCGAAGTATGGAGGAGCGAATTTTTTGCTGACAAACATATTTCATCATCAATAGAAAATGTAAAAGACCAGCCGTACTAGTACGGCTGGTCTGTTGTTACTCAAGCAAGAAGCTCTGCAATTTTTTTCCATGTATCCGGTTTGGTTACCGAGTGTCCACAACCGGCGTTTATCAAGATTTTGTTGTTATTATCGTCTCCTGATATCGCCAATATTTTAGCGGAAGGGAACTCTTCTGTAATTTTTTTGATTAAAATTACGGTGTTGTTTACGGGTCCGTTAACTTCTCCATCAACGGCGATGAGGTCTATTTCTTTTTTGTGTCTCTGAAAGAGCTCTTCTGCTTGCTGTAAAGTTTCTGCGGTTAGAACAAAAGCCTCATTAGATAGAAGCTTTTTCCACAATCTAAGTAGTTCGGCAAAGTCTTCTATGATAAGAATTGTTTTTTTCATATATCCTCCTGAATATAAAAAAATTAACTAAGATTTCTGTTACTTAAAATAATATAAAAAAACAATTTTGTCAAATTAAAAAATTGGCGAAGACTCGCTTCGCCAATTTATATACGATGGTTTTTTATCTCGTCGCACTTTCTTCTTTATTGGGAATGTCGATGACATCGTGATTTCTCAGAGCCTCGACGATCTCTTCCACCATGTAGCCTTTGTGAGAAAATATACGAGTGCACCCCGCACCGTACATTTGAATACCGAAATCTGGGTTTCCAGAAAACCCGACCAAGGGTTTGTTCCAACCGGACTCACGTATTTCGCGGATAAATCCAAGGGTCGCGGGCTCTCGGGCGTCTTCAATCGTGAAACTGGCAATACCAGATCCGACGAAAACCGCTTTGAGGGATTCGTGACACGAATCAAAGATATATCTCGCGTTTTCCACATCGGTTTCGCCGATGATTTTGATATCGTCGGCAAACATTTTAATCTTTGTTTTTGCCAGTTTGAGAATTTCCTCGTTGGCATCAACAACCAGCACGAAATTTTTTTCTTTTTCTTTCATCGTTTTTCTCCCAAAAAATGATTAGTATGAACAAAGATTTCTGACCGTAGAATACATATTTAAACCAGATTAGTCAAGGTTTTGAAAAATTAACTAAACCAAAAAGATGCAACACTTTGATTTAAAGATATAATAGAGTTATAGTATTCAATTTTTTAAAATTTTTATAAAAAGAAAGAAGCTAAATGAATAAGGATAAGATAAAAATAATTTACGAAGATGAAAATATTTTGGCCATAAACAAGCCGTCTGGTTTGGTTGTGCATCCAGATGGAAAAACTGTCGAGCCGACTTTGGTAGATTGGATTTTAAAAAATTATCCCGAGATAGAAGATGTAGGAGAGCCTCTTGTTTTGGGTACAGGAGAAATAATAAAAAGACCGGGGATTGTTCACCGATTGGATAGAGAGACATCGGGGATTTTGTTGATAGCAAAAAATCAAAAAACTTTTCTGTTTTTGAAAGAACAATTTAAAGAAAGGGATATCAAAAAAAGTTATCGTGCTTTTGTATATGGTGAGATGAAAATGGAAGAGGGAATAATAGATAGACCAATAGGGAGAAGTAACAAAGACTTTAGAATGTGGAGCGCACAAAGAGGGGCGCGTGGACAAATGAGAACGGCGATAACAGAATATCATGTTTTAGAAAAGGGGAATGGTTTTAGTTTTGTGGAGGCCAACCCAAAAACTGGGCGTACTCATCAGATTCGTGTTCATTTTAAAGCAATCAACCATCCGATTGTTTCCGATTCTCTTTATGCACCCAAAAAAGAAAAAGGGCTTGGTTTTGAGAGATTGGCTCTGCATTCGTATTCTATAGAATTTTCTTTGCCTGAAGGTAAAAAAATAAAATTGGAAGCCGAGTTGCCAAAAGATTTTGAGAGGGCTTTGAAACAAATATTGGATAAATAAAATATTGACAAAATATGCTAAAAGACGTATAATATTAAAAGTAATAACTTCTTTGATGATTTATTTTTGCGAAACTGGTCACAGCTTTATATTTTTAATAAATTGAAAATATAAAGCTGTGACCATATTGGTTTACGGCCCCTAAACTCACGGGAAGTGAGAGGTTCCAAAGGGCAAATAGCCCGAGGAGGTTTGTATGAAGTACGGTAATCTTACGTTAGGTCAAATCGAGGCCCTCGCCAACAAACTTGGAGGAATGGGAGTTGTTATGTCTGTTCTCCGGGGTACTTCCAGGGTGATCGTCACAACAGTTTCGTACATCGTTAGCACCTTCATTGTCGCGGTTGACGAGACCAAGACTGTCGAAGAGTTGGTGACGGAAGGAGTGTATGATGCTGTTGAAGCCGGAGTTACCTCAGAAAATTTCCCCCGCCCTCTTTTTGGGATGAAGGTTAAGAAGGATGTAATCCTCTTCAATTTCGGAAAGAGGATTAATTCGGAGCAGGTCATCGCCGAGATGAGTAAAGAGGGATGTCGTCCTGCGAATACCCACGAGCTTCTCGCTCTGGGAATTGCGCAGCCGGAACTTGGGAAGGAATTCCCAGTAATCTCTATCGGTTCCGTGTGTTGTTTGGACGGGCACCGCTATGCCGTACGTATCTGTGGTGGTCCCGAGGTACGTCACATAGGGATGTCTTGCGTAGACACCGAAGGCGACTGGCTTGATATTTGCCAGTTCGCAGGGGTTCGTTAATCCTTAATCACCGAAACCACCGAGTTTTTCCGCAAGGAAAAACTCGGTGTTTTTTTATGCCGATATTTATAATGCAAAATAAACAAAAACCCGATGCTTGCATGCATCGGGCTTTTTCTATTTTTTAACTCAGAGAGCCTTTCAAATGGAGCCCCGGTCTGGCGACCACATCTTTTACCTGTTTTCTTTTTTGGGCAAGGTACTCTCTTTCCAGCGAATTGATTTTGCCACCACAAGAGGACCTGAAAAATGTATCCCGAGTTTTTCAAGTATTTTTTCCATATGTTTCCTTGGTTTCATAAACCTCATTGTAAATATTGAAAAATAAAACATTATCTATATTAAAGGGTATTATATTTCTTAATATTTTTCAATTATTCTAAAAATCATTGATTTTCGTTTGGCTATGTGATAATGTATTGGACTATGAAGACAGATACTATAAATGTTTCACCGGTAAATATGGCAGACAGAAAAGCTTTGGGAATCAAGGCGGGAGATACTGTTCGTGTTTGGGTGAAAATTCAGGAAAAAGGAAAAACTCGTTTGCAGGCTTTTGAAGGTCTTGTTTTGGCAACAAAGCACGGAGCAGAAGCAGGAGCAACTTTTACAGTAAGAAAGGTTTCTTTGGGAGTTGGTGTGGAAAGAATTTTCCCTCTATATTCACCAAGTATTGATAAGATTGAAATCGTTAAGAGAGCAAACGTGAGAAGAGCAAAACTTTATCACATTAGAGACAAAGTGGCTCGTGAGATCAAGAGACAAATGAGAAAAATGAGTTTGGTAAAAATTTCTTCATTGAGCGACGGGGAAGAAACAGATAGAATCGCAAAGGAAGAAGCCGAAGTTGAAGCCAAAGCTATGGCAGACAAGGAGGCAGAAGCAAAGGCAGAAGCAGAAGCTGAAGCAAAAGCATCAGAAGAAGCTAACACAGCTGACAAC
>Ga0155757_123_pt2 | contig 6508 bp, 10 predicted proteins | sample RifCSPlowO2_01_FD_107411 | JGI IMG/M metagenome (GOLD analysis project Ga0155757, IMG submission 107411) | Candidatus Campbellbacteria bacterium RIFCSPLOWO2_01_FULL_34_15 | reverse complement strand
GAAAACCAAATCTAACTATTGAAGAATATTTGGAAGAAGGAAAAAATCTTTCTACATCTAGTGCTATTTGTGACGACGAAAATGCCACGACTTGTTCTGTGGATGTAAAAGAAAACACTGAAATAAAAATACCGTTTTTTGGTGTGATAGATTTTAAAGAATTTTCTCTCTTTTCAATGGCGGTGATCTTGGGATTTGTTGACGGTTTCAATCCTTGCGCGATGTGGGTACTGCTCACTTTCTTGCTTATTTTGTGGCAAGTAGGAAACAGAAGAAAGATGTTGCAGGTAGCTGGTTTGTTTATTATTGCCGAGGCAATAATGTATTGGGCGATTTTGAATTTTTGGTTTGGGGCATGGGACTTTGTTGGTTTGGACAAATTTGTTACTCCAGCTGTTGGGCTACTCGCAGTCGGTGGGGGAATATATTTCTTGAGAAGATATTTTAAAAACAAAGATCAATTGATTTGTGATGTGACTGATTACGAAAGCAAATCAAAAACGGAGATGAAAATAAAAAATCTGATCAGTTCTCCGATGACGATTTTGACTGCTTTGGGAATTATGGGTGTGGCATTTTCTGTAAATATAATAGAGTTTGCTTGTTCTATTGGTATTCCACAAACATTTACAAAAGTTTTGGAAATGAATAATTTGAATTTGTTGCAAGATCAATTTTATATCCTTGTTTATACTTTGTTCTATATGGTGGACGATTTTGTTGTGTTTGGATTGGCCCTATATGGTTTTGACAAGTTTTACACTGTGGGAACAAAATATTCAAACCTATCGTCACTAATCGGGGGAGTGCTAATGCTGATTTTGGGAGGAATGCTCTTGTTTGCTCCAAATTTGTTGGTGTTTTAATTTGATATGAAACTTATTATTTTAAAAGGTTTACCAGGAACAGGAAAGACTGCGATTGCCCATGAGTTAGAAAATAAATTATCTAATTCGGAGGTTATTCATCTAGATGACTTTGGCATAAAGACTGGCAAAAATATAGAAGAAAATTTTAAAAAAATTTTAAAAAAATTGTCAAAATTAATTGAGCAAGACACGGAGGTTGTAATTGTCGAGGGTTTAACAAAAGATGTCGATTTTTGGAGCAGGCTTAAAACTTTTGCTGAAGAAAATAAATTGATCCTAATTTCTTTTATGTTAGAACAGCCGTTAGATAGATTATTAGAAAGAAAGCCAAAAAATTCTGTAGAAGATTTTAAAAAATTACAGAAATATTTAGAAGTTAGTGACGAAATTATTATCCGTGATAATGATATAGACGGAAGTGTTAATTTTATTTTAAATAAAATATGAATCCCGTTAGAGATGCTGAATTATTTTTATCAGAGATGTATCATATTAAATACAGTAATTGTTTAAATGAAAATAGAAGAAAGGACGGAAACCTCGCAAATATGTGTCATAATAGATTTATTATTAAATAATAATTAAAAGAATAGAAAATTGTTTTTATTAAAAATGGTTTTCTATCTCTAATGGGATGAAATATTTAGGAATAGACTATGGTTCAAAAAATGTTGGAATTGCTGTCTCTGATGTAGACGGTATTTTGGCCTTTCCTAAAACTGTTTTAGACAATGACAGAAATCTGTTAAAGAATATAAAAAAAATTATTGAAGATGACAAAATTGGGGCTATTGTAATAGGTGAATCGTTAAATTTTTCAGGTGAGCCAAATGTTATAATGAAAAAGATTTCACCTTTTAAAAAAGTTTTAGAAAATGAAACTGGTTTGCCAGTATATTTTCAAACAGAATTTTTCACCAGCAAAGAGGCGGATAGGGTGCAGGGAGAAAATCTGAAAGGTGTTCGTAAACAAGATAGGCAAAAAGCAAAAGTAAGGTTGGAAAAAAACGATGCCTCTGCCGCAGCGTTGATTTTAAGAAGTTATTTAGAAAAAAATAAAAAATAAAAACATGATAAATATAGATGATTTTGCAAAATTGGAAATAAGGATTGGCGAGATTAAATCTGCCGAAAAAGTAGAGGGGTCTGACAGACTTTTGGTTTTTAAAGTAGATTTGGGAGAAGAACAGACAAGACAAATTGCTTCTGGGGTAGCGGGATATTTTTCTGACCCTCAAGAATTGGTAGGCAGACAAGTACCTGTTGTGGCAAATTTGGAACCAAGGACTATAAGAGGAGTTGAAAGCCAAGGGATGATTTTGTATGTGTCTGATGACGAGATTTTTACAACACTTAATCCAGGTCAAAAGATTAAAAATGGATCATTGGTTAAATAGTATTTAATGAATCCCGTTAGAGATAACGGGAAAGAAATTTATAAAAATTTAAAATTATGGTAGCAGTTATTTTCTGGGGACTTGTCTCGTTAGAAGTATCCTCGCTACTTCTAACGGGATGAAAAACTATTTTAAAAATCTAAAAGAAAAAATGTCTCGTTGGGCGGTGTCTCATGTGGAGAGCGGAAAGGCAGATTTTTGGTTGGGCGCAGTTTCTTTTTCCGAAGCATCTTTTTTTCTTGTTCCGCCAGATTTGTTGTTAATCGCTATTTTGTCTACTAGTACTCAGAGGTGGTTTTATTATGCTTCTTTTACGACAATTTTTTCTGTTCTCGGCGGTTTTTTGGGCTATCTCATCGGAGCGGTATTTTTTGATGTTGTAGGAAAAACAATAATTGATTTTTATCACCTTCAGTCACAAGTAGATTTTATCGGGCAAAAATTTTCTGAAAACGCCTTTTTAGCAATATTTGTTTCTGCTTTTACACCTATCCCTTATAAACTGTTTACTATCTCGGCTGGATTTTTCAAAATAAATTTTATTATCTTTGGTCTGGCATCTTTGTTTGGTAGGGGAATGAGATTTTTCCTCGTCGCTTTTTTTATGCACAAATTTGGAAAAAAGATGACAGACTTTTTCTTTAAATATTTTGATATTCTCTCTGTTGTCCTGGTTCTTGTCATCATTGCGATTTTTTACCTATTTTAAAATAGAGGACGTTCGACGTCCTCCATTTTTCTAAAATTTGAATTTTTTTTGTCCCCTTAAATTGTGGATTTTTCGTTTAACCTACGGTTTAATACCTGTTATAATTATCAACAAATGAACAAAGACTTTTTTTTAAATCATTTCCCTGTGCCAAATTTTCTAAAGATGCCAGCTATTGGTTTTGATATTTCCGATGGATCGGTTCGTTATGTTGAATTGGTTGAAAAAAATGGCAAAAAAGTGCTGGGAAGATACGGAAGAATAAAGATGCCAAAAGGAACAGTAGTCGACGGCGATATAAAAGACAAAATTAAGCTGGTAAACATCTTGAAAGAAATTAAAAAGAAAAATGATTTTAATTTTGTAAGAATTTCTGTTATTGAAAAAAATTCTTATATTTTCAAAACGGTTGTACCTTATAAAAAGGGAGCGAGCCGAGACGAAATATTAGGGGCATTAAGTTTCAAACTAGAAGAAAATGTTCCTCTTTCATCAGAAGACGCCTTTTTTGATTTTGATGTCTTAACTGAAAAAGATGGGCAGATAGAAGTGGTTGTCTCTGCTTTGCCTAAAAAGATAGTAGAGCAGTTTCTAGAAGTTTTTGAAGCATCTGGTATGACTCCGATTTCTTTCGAGGTAGAGGCACAAGCCGTCGCAAGATCTTCTATCGCAAGAGGGGATATGGGAACAAATATGATCGTCGATTTTAGAAGCACCCGTGCCAGTATTTCTGTTGTTAGCGAGGGACTTGTACAGATGACTTCTACAATTGATGTTGGAGGAGATGATCTGATTGCTGCAATACAAAAATCTGAAAATGTAACAGAGGTAGAAGCTGAAAAAATAAAAAAAGAAAAAGGATTTAAGAGGGTTGGATATGAAGACGCCTTGTTTTATGCGATGATGAATACAATAACAGTTCTAAAGGATGAAATAAGCAAATATGTAATGTATTGGGCGACCCATCACAGGAACGAATTGATAGATAAAGACGCAAGGGGCAAAGTCTCTAAAATTATTTTGTGTGGAGAAAATGGTTCTTTGAGAAGTTTGGATGATTATCTTTCTCTAAGTTTGGGTTTGAATATAGAAAAGGCACTGGTTTGGAGAAATCTTTTTTCTTTGGACGAAGTTGTTCCAAATATGGATTTTTTTACATCGCTTGAATATGCGGCTGCGATTGGTCTTGCAATGCGACACGATAACGATGTTTTTAGTTTTAATACTGTTAGTTTAGATAATTTAGAAAATGCCTAATTTATTACCAGAAAAAAATAAAAAAGAGATAAGAAACGAATTTATTTTACGACTTTTGGTTGTATTTTTTGTTTTTGTTTTTTTTGCAATAACGATTTTTATTATTTCTCTCGTTCCTTCTTATAACTTATCTGTCGTGAAGAAGACGATTACTCTAGAACAGGTAAATAGTTTAAAAGAGAGTGCTGGTATAGAGGAAGATATATTGTCGGCTAGTATTTTAAAAAATGAAAATGCAAAAGTTGCTGTTCTAAGTGCGGTAGACCAAAATAGTGCTAGCAAAATTATTGAAAAAATATTGGAAAAGAGACCGCAGGGAGTAAAAATTACCGATATTTTTTATGAAAAAAACGATGCAGGAGAAATAGATATTGTTGTTAAGGGTAATTCGTCGAGTAGAAATATTTTGATTGGGTTTGTTGAACAACTTGAATTGGAAAATAGATTTGAAAAAGTAGATTTTCCTGTTTCCAATCTGGTCAAAGATGAATCAATGGATTTTTCAATAAATATTTATATAAAATGAAAAGGAGAAAAGAATTTTTAATTAAAATGTTGTTTATTGTGATCATTGCAAATATGGTTGTTTTGTCGAGCATGCTATTTTTTTACTCTATGATTAAAAAAACGAATCAGGATATTTTTGATCTGGAAACGGAATTACTAAGTTGGAAAAAAAGACAGACAGAATCAAGTTTGATAAATGGCAACTTAGATGATACGGCACAGGAAAGATACAAGATAAATAATTATTTTGTTAAGGGAGACAAGGTTGGAGTGGCAAATTTTATTGAAAATTTGGAGAATATTGGAAAAGTTTCTGAGGTGACTGTTGACGTGAGTGGCTTGTTCTTGAAAGATTCTGATAAGACAAATACAGAAGAGATAGTCGAGGTGGGTAGTATGGGGTTAAATTTGAAAATAATGGGAAAATGGGAAAATGTAATTCATTTTTTGAAATTACTCGAGGTAGCCCCATATAGAATTACTTTTGAAAAAGTTTATCTTGAAAAAAATTCCGCCGAGAATTCTGTGGATTGGAATGGAGCATTTAATATAAATGTTATGAAGTTGTCTGAATAATATGAAAATAGATTTAAAAAACATTAATATACCAGATTTTCTAAGACTGAAAAATTTTAGCTTTAATAGTTTTTATGGTTGGTTTATTTTGACTATTATTTTTTCTTTTGCTGTTGTGATAATTTTAGGATATTCTTTATTTTTCTTTTTAAAAATAGATGAGGGAAAAGCTTTTAGTTTTAGAACGGAAGAAACTTTGAAAGATAATTTTGAAAAAATAAACAAAAGTGAATTAATGAAAATTATTTCTTCTTTTGACGCTAAAGAAATTGAATTTAATCTTCTACTTGAAGAAGGTCCGTCAGAGATTATTGACCCTTCAATATAATATTGCTATATTATGGCAGTCTATAGTTTTTAGAAGAAGTTTTTTGAACATAATAGTTTTTAAGGTTAGAATTGTATGGTATAATCCTTGTATGCCATATAAAAATAAAGAAGACTTGTATAAGGCTCAAAAAAGACATCGTCTAAAAGTAAGAAAGATGTTGTTGGAATTTTTATCTACAAAAGAATGTGTTGATTGTGGAGAAAAAGATCCGATTGTCTTAGACTTTGATCATATAAATCAAAAAAATAAATTTAAGACCGTTGCTCAAATGCTGTCAGGGCATTATTCCTGGGAGTCTGTTAGTAAAGAGATAAATAAGTGTGAAATAAGATGTGCCAATTGTCATAGGAGAAAAACTTATGTTCAATTGAATTATTTTGGAAAAACTAAATAATAAATGCTCCCATAGTTTAATGGATAAAACAAGAGACTTCTAATCTCTAGATTTAGGTTCGATTCCTAGTGGGAGCACAAAACGCCAAGACCAAAGCATCGCTTTGGTCTTGTTGCATTTTGTAGCTCCCACTAGGAATCGAAAGCCGGAGGCACTTGCTTTAGCAAGCAACATGATACAAGATGCGGAGCGAAGCGGAGCAGGCTTGTCGCCGAGGCGGGGTCGCGAGCACTTAATATTTTGGAGTCCCGAAGGGCGAACAAAATATTTAGTGACTCGTGACCGATTCCTTGTTTGTTTATATTCGAATTGTTAGTGGGAGCACAAAATAAATAACTCCAGCTTTTGCTGGGGTTATTTATATTTACAATAATTAATAAATAATATAATATACAAGTTATTGAAGGGCGATTAGCTCAGTTGGTAGAGCAACCCGTTTACACCGGGAAGGTCGGGGGTTCGAGTCCC
>Ga0155757_120_pt1 | contig 7977 bp, 5 predicted proteins | sample RifCSPlowO2_01_FD_107411 | JGI IMG/M metagenome (GOLD analysis project Ga0155757, IMG submission 107411) | Candidatus Campbellbacteria bacterium RIFCSPLOWO2_01_FULL_34_15 | reverse complement strand
TGCACGCCGAAAGACTAAGGTTTCCTTCGCAATGGTGATCAGCGAAGGGTTAGTCGGGCCTAAGGAGATGGTGAAAACCGGATCTGATGGACATACGGTTAATATTCCGTAACTTCTTTATATTTCGATGGAGTGACGGAGGACACAAGTAAGAGCACATTATTGGATTTGTGTATTTTATTTTAAGAATTGTTTCTTAGGAAAATCCGGGAAACTGACTTTAATGTCGAATTTCGTAAATAGATTAAATTTCTTCCCTCGGGTTGGAAAATTCTTACGAAGAGCCTTCCAAGAAAAGCTTCTAAGGTTAAGTATAAAGAACCCGTACCGTAAACCGACACAGGTAGTCAGGTCGAGAAGACCAAGGCGAACGAGTGATAATTCCCCAAGGAACTCGGCAAAATAGCAGCCGTAACTTCGGAATAAGGCTTGCCCTTCTGTAAAAGGAGGGGCCGCAGCGAAAGTAACCCTGCCGACTGTTTATCAAAAACACAGCTCCCTGCGAACTCGCAAGAGGATGTATAGGGGGTGACGCCTGACCAATGCCAGAAGGTTAAATATTGGTGGTACGTTCCTCACTGCGTTTGGAACGCAAGTGCGAAGTAGTAAGGTGTAAGTAGTAAGAGACGAAAAATTTGCTTTGCAAATTTTTACTTATTACTTAATCCTTATTACTTAATACTTGCTCCGAGCGAAGCGAGGAGCGTGCTGTCTGATATAAGCCCTGGTGAATGTCGGCCGTAACTATAACGGTCCTAAGGTCGTATCTCTTAATTTTTAGGGGGTACGATGACTGGGACTGTTATGTTTACACGATAAACAAGATAGATAGTTTGTGCATTAATAATTTAAGGAATTAAAGTTGCCTATTTATCATTTAATTATGATGAATGTCAAAAAAATCTAGCTATATGCTGGAAAATCCGAGAATCTGAAGGTACTCGCTACATTTTTTGTAGCAGTAAAAATCCGATCAGTGCGGACAATCAGCAGGAAAGATTAAAAATTGAATCTCAGTTTTTAAAATCCTCAGAGACTAAACGCTAGACTAAGTAAATACTTAGAAAGTATAGTCCGAACTACATAGCGATATGTAGAGACAGAAAAAGCTGTCCACTTTGATTTTTCAAAGGAGTAACAAATTTGAGCGAAATTCCTTGTCTAGTAATTGTAGACGTGCACGAATGGCGTAACGAGTGGGGTACTGTCTCGGGGAACAGCTCGGTGAAAATACAATACCGGTGAAGATGCCGGTTACCTGCAGCTAGACGAAAAGACCCCAGGAGCTTTACTATAGCTTGGTATTGGGTGTATGTTTTTGATGCGTAGCATAGGTGGGAGACTTTGAAGGGCAGTTTTTGGATTGTCTGGAGTCAACAGTGAAATACCACTCTTTAAAAATGTACATTCTAATCTCGACGGAAAAAACGGCGGGAGACAGTATCTGGCAGGTAGTTTTAGTGGGGCGCTATCCTCCTAAAAAGTAACGGAGGAGCCTATTAAGGTCAGCTAAGCGCGAATGGAAACCGTGCTGATAGTGTAATGGCACAAGCTGGCTTGATTGTGAGGCGTGCATGCCGAACAAGTGCGAAAGCAGAGCATAGTGAACCGACACCTCGCATTAGACGCGGGTGAAGATTAACGGATAAAAGCTACCCTGGGGATAACAGGCTGGTATCGCCTAAGAGTTCATATCGACGGCGATGTTCGGCACCTCGATGTCGGCTCAACTTATCCTGGGGCTGGAGAAGGTCCCAAGGGTTTGGCTGTTCGCCAATTAAAAAGTTACGCGAGCTGGGTTCAGACCGTCGAGAAGCGAAGCTTCTCGACAAATAACAAGTAAAAAGTCTTGTTTCGCGATTCGACAGTCTGAATCAAAACAAAACATAGAGTTTTTTCGTCTATGAAAAAGAAAAGAAACCAACCACACGGCGGTCCGTGAAAAGTAATTTTCACGAGAAAAAGTCAACTTATATCGGTAAAATCCTATCATTTTTTTTGAGGACAATACCGAGGGAAAACTGAGTTAAAAGTTGAAAGTTCATAAAGTTTATAAAGTAGTAAAAATCGCACGACGATTTTCAAAAAACTTTTAACTTTAGAAACTTTAAAAACTTTATAAACTCTTTTGCCCGTAGAGACTAAATGTTGACCTCTGATTTTTTAAAAAATCAGACGAAGTTATAGTCCGATCCCGTTAGTAATAACGGTGTTGAAAACTATTAGTCACAAGCTAAGAGTCATCAGCTACATATTGCGTGAGACAGGTTGGTCTCCTATCTGCTGCAGGCGTTGATTCTTGAGAAGATTTGCTCCTAGTACGAGAGGACCGGAGTGAACTAACCTCTGGTGTACCAGCTGTTCCGCCAGGAGCACCGCTGGGTAGCTATGTTGGGAATGGATAACCTCTGAAAGCATCTAAGAGGGAAGCCAACTTCAAGATTAGGAATCGTTTAAGATCCCTGAGAGATGATCAGGTGATAGGCTCTAGGTGTAAGCACAGTAATGTGTTCAGCCGAGGAGTACTAATGCATCGAGACATTTCTTATTAGGAATTTCAAAGGACACGATTCTTATTTTAAAAACAATTTCTTGTTATTCATATATAGTGGGCAAGGGTAGCTCAGTCAGGACAGAGCTCATAACCTAAGTAGGCTATGTTGTCGCTGGTTCAAATCCAGCCCCTTGCTCCAAATTTGAAACGGGGTTTTTGATTACAAAAAAATTCTTTTTGTTACCAAGTACATCTCCAAAGGGTGAGCTTGGCTTATTTCTCCAAAAAGAGAGAAAAGACAGGACAAACTGAATTTAATCAAATTCCCCGACCATTTTTGAGAAGACTATACTGACGACCTCGGTCGTAACTATCAAACGCGAGTTTGTATATACAGTATTGGTATAGTCTTCTCAATTTTTAGATTTTTAGTATATAAAAAATAAAATAAGACACATTGTGTTGGTGCTTCGTCGGAAGGGGTACACCCGTTCTCATTCCGCACACGGCAGTTAAGCCTTCTAGAACCGATGATACTCTTTTATGGGGAAAGTAGGTAAGCGCCAACACAATGTGTCTTATTTTATTTTTAATAAAGATGATTTTTAAGTTCCGCACACGGCAGTTAAGCCCTGCCTCTTTTTTGAAAGAAAAGCAACGACACGGCAGGCAGAAATCCACGGTGTCGTCCGTCGTTCTGGATCGCTTCGCAAGCTCGCGAAGACGAATTTTCTTTCAGAAAATTCGTTGACGAAGTTGGGCAAAGCCCAACTTCGTCTTTGCGAGCGAAGCGAAGCAATCCACGGCGTCGTCCGTCTTTGCGAGGGATTTACTCGAAGCCCTGCCTCTTTTTTGAAAGAAAAGCAACGACACGGCAGGCAGGCTTCTAGAACCGATTCTCTATTGCTTTGAATTTTTCCTCAAAAAATTCAAAGTCTTTTATGGGGAAAGTAGGTAAGCGCCAACACAGAGTGTTTTAATTTTAGACAAAAACGTCACTTACAAAAGTGATGTTTTTTTGTTATCATTTAACCATCTTTATAATTTTTAATTTTAAATTTTTACTATGTCTTGGGCATCAAAAAGAAGAACAATATATTTTTCATTTTTTTTATCGCTATTTTTGTTAATAGCATCTTCTTTCTATTATATTTTTATTTATAAAGCTCCAACTTGTACAGACGGAATCCAAAATCAGGATGAACAAGACATAGACTGTGGTGGTGTATGTCCAAAAATTTGTGAATTTCAGGCAGTTGAACCTATAATCCTTTGGAGTAGATTTTTCAAAGTAAAAGAGGGAATTTATAATGTAGTTGCTTTGATAGAAAATCCAAATTTTAGTACAGAAGCACATGATGTTCCTTACTCTTTCAAACTTTACGACAAAGATAATATTTTAATTGCTGAGAGGCTTGGAAAAACATATATCCCTCCTAGGGCAGTGACAGCAATTTTTGAAAGAACGATTATAACCCAAGAAAGAGAACCGGGTCGTTCGCCTTTATTTGAATTTTTGAAAAATCCTGAATGGATAAAGACAGATTATGAACAACCAAATATTGTCGTCCAAAATAAAGAATTAACCGAAAAAGACGGAAATACAAGATTGGAGGCAAATATAAAAAATGAAACGGTCAGAACCGTCGAAAAAATAAAAGTTACTGGAATTTTGACTGACAAAGAAGGCAATGCTGTAGCCGTTTCTCAGACAATTGTTGAAAAAATGTCTAAAAATGCGGTAGAAAATGTTGTGTTTACTTGGCCAGGACTTTTGAAAGATCAAACTAGTCAGATAGAAGTTATTATTTTAGTTGAAAAATAAAATATGTTTTCTCGTATAGTTTCAAGTGTTGATTGGATACTGTTTTTTGCAGTTTCTCTAATTGTGGGAGCAGGGCTTCTCACAATGAATTCTTTTGTTAGCGAAAATTATTTTTTTGAAAAACAATTAATTTCTGTGATAATTTCTTTTGCAGTTTTTTTTGCATTTAGTTTGATTGATTGGAGTTTTTTGAGAAGATCCAGAATGTTGATAGTTTTGTTTTTTATTTCTGTTGCTGTTCTTCTAACTTTGTTCATTACGGGGAGCGTTTTTAAAGGGGCACAAAGTTGGTTTAATTTTGGGTTTTTTGCTTTTCAGCCAGCTGACCCTGTTAAACTTGTTACCATACTTTTGTTAGCAAAATATTTTTCCAAGAGACATATAGAAATCGCAAATTTTAAACATATTTTTGTTTCTGGAACATATGCTTTTATCTTTTTTATTTTAGTTTTGTTGCAACCCGATTTTGGTTCTGCAATTATAATTTTTTTTGTTTGGTTTGGAATGGTTATGGTATCAGGGATTTCAAAAAAACATTTATTGTTGGTTTTTTTAGCTGGTGCTTTGTCTTTTGGAGGTTTGTGGTTTTTTGTTTTTCAAGATTACCAAAAGGATAGAATAAAGACTTTTTTGGATCCTTTGGCTGATATTCAAGGGGCAGGGTATAACGCTTATCAATCTACAATCGCAGTGGGGTCGGGGCAGGTTTTGGGAAAAGGGGTTGGTTTTGGAACGCAATCAAGATTGCAGTTTTTACCAGAATATGAGACAGACTTTATCTTTGCATCTTTTGCAGAAGAATGGGGTTTTTTGGGCGTAATTTTGTTGTTTTCGCTTTTTGCAATTGTTATTTGGAGAATACTTTTAATTTCTCTTTACGGTGCAACAAATTTTGAAACACTATTTGGTCTCGGTTTGGCTGTTTTGTTTGTCAGCCATTTTATTATTCACATTGGGATGAATATCGGTCTTTTACCAGTAACAGGAGTTACAATTCCTTTTATGAGTTATGGAGGATCTCACTTACTGACAGAATTTATGGGGCTGGGAATATTGATGGGAATGAGGGAAAAATCAAAGAGATTCCACAAAGAAGATATGGATAATGAATTTCTCGGCTCTTGATGTAAGGGGCAAGGCACAAGGTGTAAGTAGTAAGGGTTAAGAAGAATTTAGAAACGAATAAGGCGACGGCTCTGCCGTCCGTCTTTGCGAGCAAAGTGAACTTCGGATTTTTTAGGCAAAAAATTCGGAGCAATAAATCCAGTACATTTCGTAATTCAAACTAAACTAACCTTTTTAATTCAAAGTTTGTAAAGTCTAATTGTTTCAGATACCATTTTTTCTATTGAAAAATCTTGTTCAATCTTTTTTTGTATTTTATTTCCAAAAACAGACATTTTTTCTTCATTTTCCATATATACTCTTATTGCATTCATAATCTCTTTTGGGTTTTTTGATCTAATTAAAAATCCATTATCAAGATTGTCTATAATTTCACCAGTTCCTCCGACATCAGTAGATATTATTATGTTTCCCGCAAGGCCCGCTTCTAGTAAAACATAAGGCAGACCTTCTTTAACAGAAGAAAGTAAAAATATATCAAATGCTTTCAAGTATTTTTTTGCGTCAATAAATCCCGCCAAATAAACATCTTCTTCTAGACTGTATTCTTCAATTAAATTCTCTAAATAACCTCTTTCTTCTCCACTTCCGACAATAACGAACATCCCGTTCCATTGTGAATGAAGGCTTTTTTTCAAATCACGAATGCCTTTTATAGCATATTCAAGACCTTTGTTTTTTGTTAATTCTGAAATCGTTCCAACCCAAATTAGGTCTTCGTAATTTTTGTTTTCTATTTTTAATTTATCTACAAAAAACTTTCTAGCCTCTGTCTTTTCAATAAAATCTATTTTGGGAGATCCGTTATAAATTAGAGATATTTTATTTTTTAACAAAGGCCAATCTTTTATTTGCTCAAATTCTTTTTTTGAAATAACGATCGTATGATGAGTAAGTAACAGTGTTACATATGTGAGTATCTTTATTAGAAATCTTTGCCAAATAGGACGATCTTCGTTAAATGCAAATCCATGAACAGTAAAAATTATTTTTTCAGTTCCTGCAATTCTACCTGCCAATGCTCCCAAACCACCTATTTTTGAGCTATTTAGATGAATAATAGAAGGATTTTCTAGTTTGAAAGTATCAATTAAATTTTTTAGTACTTTTATATCATCCCAAAAAAGAAAATCTCTTTTAAGTGACTTAATTTCAATTCTTTTTATTTTTGCTTCATCCAATTTTTCACACATCAAGCCGTTTCCTCCGTGAATGACGATTGGTTTGTATTCCGATGAAATATTAGATGCTAAATCATAAACATACTTTTGGGCTCCACCCCAATTAGATTTGGTGATCACATAGAGTATTTTTTTGTTGTCGTTGTTTTTCATAAATTTAAAAAGTTTTTTGAATATTATTTGAGATCTAACGGGGTAAACCCCAATTAGATTTTGTGATTACAAATAGGATTTTCTTTTTGTCTTCGTTTGTCATGATCTTTATTATAACAGCGTGAGAGAGAAAGAAAATAGCCCGACATTGCTTTTTGCAAAAAGCAATCTCGGGCTGGTATTACACGCGACCAGGACGTTGTTCAAAGAGGCGTTGACACCTCTCGGAGCAAAAAACGATTCCTCGTTGATCGTCCACGATCATTTTCATGCCCTGAGGAATCGTTGTCGAGCATGTTTCGTTGGCACAGATCGGGGTCGGCTTAACCCAAACCCGGTCTTCTTCGAAGCAACTTTGCTCGGTCATAATATTCCTCCGCTGATTTTTTAAAAACCCTCCTTCGCTAAAGCTATGGCGGGCGAAGAAAGAACAAGTTATTTAGTAAAATATACACCAAAAAATATGCTTTGTCAATGTCTTGTTCCAGAGAAATGTAAGGTGTCCAACACCTTACATTTCTCAAAAATTTGGTCTAAAGTTACCCACACTTATTATTTTAATAAAAGTCAAAATATTGTGATAATATATAGTTATAAAACAAAATGGCAATAATTCTGTCTGTGTGATTTTTGTAAATAATTGTGTTTGTGGTGCAGAGTCTTATTTTATGAAGAATTCAAAGATTTTTATAATATTTTTTATAGTTTTCTTTTTTGGACTAGGTAGTGGTTTTAGTATTTTGGGTGATAAATTATCTAGTAATAATTTAGAAATTGACAAGATAGAGGAAAAAGTTTTCCTTGTTTTTGATGGATTTAAAATAAAAGTCCTGGAGATCTCTTCTCGTGTTCATGGTGAGACTGAGCAGTTTGCAGTCAATGAATATAAAACAATATCTGGTTTTTTTGGTGAAGTTAAAAAGATAGTTTACAGTTTACAGCTAACAGCCAACAGTATAAACGAAGACGAACAACCTTCGGTTGTTCGTTCCGTCGCCGTCTTTGCGAACGCAGTGAAGCAACCTGCCTCGCCGGCAGGCAGGTCTACGTTCGTCTCGTCGTCTTTGCAAAAATCTGTAAATAATCTAGCTTTGGCAGTTTACGAAACAGCAAATCCTGTGGAACAGTTTGCGGTTGTTTGGTATAGAACGATTAACAGCGTCTTTGCGAGCGTAGCGAAGCAATCCACGAACGACGTG
>Ga0155757_118_pt3 | contig 8199 bp, 8 predicted proteins | sample RifCSPlowO2_01_FD_107411 | JGI IMG/M metagenome (GOLD analysis project Ga0155757, IMG submission 107411) | Candidatus Campbellbacteria bacterium RIFCSPLOWO2_01_FULL_34_15 | reverse complement strand
TTTAGTTTTTAGTCATTAGTTTTTAGTTTTTAGAAAAAAATTAATTATAATTTAATTTTTAAATTATAATTTTTAATCACCTAGCAAAATTAAACTGACTACCCATGGTTTACCCCGTTAGAGCTGGGAGCGAGAATCGAACTCACGACCTATGGTTTACGATACCATTGCTCTACCAACTGAGCTATCCCAGCTCTAATGGGGTTTACGATACCATTGCTCTGCCAACTGAGCTAAGGTGGCTTTATATTTAAGTACTCTCTTCACGACAGATAATACATCAAATACCATTGCTCTTCCACCTATAATTTCAAGCGAGGATGTGTAAAAATTTATTTTTACGACATCCGAGCGATGGAATTATATGATTTTCATATTCCCTATTTCGCTTCTCTCAATAACGGGAATTCTTTGTAAAACAAAGACCGGATTAAAAGCAAAGCAGTTTGCTTTTAATCCAACTGAGCCCTGCCTGCCGGCAGGCAGGTAAGGTGGCTTTATAACTCATCTACTTTAAATTACAAAATACGCTCTATTTTTTGGATTGCTTCGCTTCGCTCGCAAAGACGGATTTTTGCTTTAGCCAAAATTCGTCATACTTACTCCTTATACCTTACTCCTCTCTACTTCTTTTGAGCCGTTGCGCAGAATCGAACTGCGGACCTCTTCCTTACCATGGAAGTGCTCTACCGACTGAGCTACAACGGCCTATCCTAAAGTTTGTAGTCTATAGTCTATAGTTTTTAGAACGAATTTGCAAAAAAATAGTTGAGAATAAACCTTAAAAATGTTATCTTAATTGCAAATGTCGATGTAGCTCAGTTGGTTAGAGCGCGGCACTCATAAAGCCGAGGTCGGAGGATCATTCCCTCCCATCGACACATTTTGTTGAATAAAATGCTTTTATTTGATAGAGTATTGCAGTAACTTGTTGCGGTCGTAGCTCAACTGGTTAGAGCATCCGCCTGTCACGCGGAAGGTTGCCGGTTCAAGTCCGGTCGATCGCGCATAAAGAAAACCACCGATTTTTTAATCGGTGGTTTTCTTATTTTGTAGCGGGAGTTTGAATTGCACAAACGCCTTCAGGTTATGAGCCTGACGAGGTACTACTCCTCCATCCCGCTATAATGCAATAACAAAAACAATACTACAATAAAAGTAAACTAAAATCAATCCTTTTTTGATATCCTCATTTCTTTATAAATAGGGATTAAACCTAGAGCCCCTAGAAGAGCACAAATACTAGCAGATATAAACAAAATCTTAAAACCAAAAGATACTGCAATCAAACCTCCTATTCCAGCAGCAAAAGCTCCTCCTAAATCAACCAATGTATTATAAGCTCCCCACTCTATTCCTTCTTTCCCTTTATCTATATGTCTTGTAAAAATAGCATACCAAGAAGGAAAAACAACCGCTGCGAAAATTCCCAACAAAAATTCAACAAGGTAAAGCTGATATGGTGTTTTTATAAAAAGATAAAGTAGTGGGATGATGCTGTAAAGAGCATATCCAAAAAAAAGAAACCAAAAATCATCTCTTTCACCTTTTATTTTGTCTATAAGATTACCCATTGGAATTTGCCCCAGACTTTTTGTGACTAAATAAATCATTGTCGCAATACCGACAATATCAACGCCTGCATTGGGTATTGTTTCAACAATATAAACTGCAAAAATAGGCCCAATCAATCCAAAACCTCCGGCAACAAAAAGATCGGCTAATGTTAAATATCGAATCACAGAGGATACTGATTTTAAATTAAAATATCTTACTGGTGTAATTTGTTTTTCCATAAAAATTAAATATTAAAAAAAATAAATAATTTAATAATTCCAAATTTAGATGCATAACGAGAAGCAAGAGCAAAATTTTGTGAGGCGTATTTTAAATACGGTGAACAAAATTTTGCGAATTGCGACAAAGCTAGGCGCTAAATTTGGAATTATTTTAAATAAATTCAAATTCTTCAAAAACTTGTCTGTACATATCTATCACTCTCTTTGCCTCTCTCTTTGTCAAAATATAATTTGAACCTTCATGAGCGATTGCATTTCTAATCTTGTGCGCTTCCCACGCCTGATTGATTGTAAGAAAATCACTTCTCTCTACACCTTTCAACCTTTCTCCTAGTGTCTCCCCGTGATAACCCATTTTTCTAGTCATTTCATCCAAAATAATGTCCGCTTCCAAAATCGCTGTTCTCCATTCAGATTGTGAATCTGTATCCAAATGAACCAAAACTCTCTCCCATCTTTCGTTTCTCACTTCTCCCTCTGTTCCTTCCGTTTTAGCAATAACAGCACCAAAAATTTTGTCCTCCATCTTTGCAACTTCTTTTATTTTTTTATTGTAATACAAAACAAAATAACCAATCACAAGACTGATAAGCAAAGAAAACATTGCCCAAAGAGGCCACTGTCTCATTATATCGGTTCTAAATTCAACATCGCCAAAATTTACAGAAAATTCATAAATTTTGTAAAAAATATATTGAATATTTATAAAATCAACTGACATATATACACTAAGTATAACAGTAGAATTTGGAAAATAGAATTTATGATTTGGGGAAATATCATTAAAATTTCTAATACCCAATTCCTAATTACTAATAAAATGCCTAATTAAAAAAATTTTAAAATTTGATATTTTGATTTTTATTGGATATTAGAAATTAGATATTGGAAATTTTATAAAAAATTATTTAATATCCCTCAAGTTCATTGCCTTCTCAAAGTCCCTACCAATCTTAAATAAAACATTCTCTCCCATCCACGGAGCCATAAACTGGATTCCTAACGGCAATTGTTTTCCTTCTCTTTCTGTAAATCCAGACGGAACAGATATTGCTGGCACTCCCACCATGTTTGCAGAAACGGTAAAAATATCCGCCAAATACATCTGCACAGGATCATTTGCCTTTTCACCAATTTTAAAAGCAGGGATTGGAGAAGTCGGTGTTAAAATAACATCCACGTCTTCAAACGCTTTAACAAAATCTTTTTTCATTATTTCTCGCAAGGCAGTTGCTTTGTTGTAATAAGCATCGTAATAACCCGCAGACAAAACATAAGTACCCAAAATTATTCTTCTTCTTGCTTCTGGGCCAAAACCAACAGCTCTTGTCTTCATATAATCTTGTATGCCATTTTCCCCTTCTTTAAGTAATCCAAATCTCACTCCATCAAAACGAGCCAAGTTTGTAGAAACTTCTGCTGGCATAATAATATAATAAGTGGCCAGTGAATAATCGATATTTGGCAATTCAATTTCTTTTATTTCGTGTCCCAAAGATTTCAATTTTTCCAAAGATTCTTCAAAATTTTTCATTACATCAAGGTCCACTCCATCTTTCATAAAATGTCTCGGTACACCGATTGTCATTTTTTCTTTAACCATAGGCCTCTTCAAAATATTTTCTGGAATTGTCTGGCTGTCCATCTTATCTTCTCCTTTTATACAATCATATATAATTTCTGCATCATCAACAGTCTTTGCAATTGGGCCAATCTGATCAAGAGACGAACCCATCGCAATGGCACCATATCTAGAAACCCTGCCATAGGTGGTTTTTAGTCCCACTGTTCCACAAAATGACGACGGCTGACGAATAGAACCTCCCGTATCTGTTCCCAGCGCAGAAAGTGCCCCGTCCATAGCGACAGCAGATGCAGAACCACCCGATGAACCACCTGAAACACGAGTATCGTCATAAGGGTTTTTTGTTACGCCGTATGCCGAGTTTTCTGTTGAACCTCCCATCGCAAATTCATCAAGGTTTACTCCGCCCAAAAACACCGCCCCTGCTCTTTTCAATTTTTCTATAACAGTCGCGTCATAAGTCGCATGATAATTTTCCAAAATCTTTGAACTGGCAGTCGTTATCTCTCCTTTTACTAAAATATTATTTTTGATTGCCATTGGAATACCTGTTAGCAATACAGCGGTGCCATCCTTAAATCTCTTATCTGCTTCATCTGCCTGTTTCAAAGCATTTTCTTCAAAGATATGTAGGTAGGCATTGATGTTGGGATTTTTTTCTTTTATTACCTCTAAATAGGATTGGGTTAATTCACGAGCAGAAAAATCTCCCGATTTCATAGAATCGTGCGCTTTTCGGATTGTAAGTTCTGATAAATTTATATTGTTCATTTTTTAATCAACACTTAAAATTTCTAATACCCAATACCCAATTTCTAACAAAAATCTAAATGACTAATTTTTAAATTTGACATTTTTTTGGAAATTAGAAATTAGGAATTGGAAATTATTATAATATCTTCTTCACCTCTACATAATCACCGCGTGTTTTCGGTGCCTCTTTCAAAATATCTTCTGTGTAAATTCCGCTCTCATGTGGCTCGCCATCTTCTCTCATAATATTTCGCACCTCTCCTGCTTCTCTTTCTGTGATATTAACATCGGCTTTTTGAATTTGATCAATAAAAACCAAGATTGAATCCATCTCTTTTACCATTTTTTGCTTTTCTTCTTCCGACAATTCAATCCTTGCAAGCAATGCCAATTTTTCTATGTCTTTTATATCCATAATTGTTTTAGTATAAAGGATTAAGGAATAAGTATAAAGTATTGACAGACGATAATATATATAGTAATTTTTTATCAGAAACACTGAGATAAATTCAACAAAAGGTGAAAAGATGGTAAAAGAATTCTTGAAGAATTACTGGTTTTTAACAACACTGTTATGTATGATATTAATTCTTCTGGGGATTTTTGTGTGGAATATTTGGGTAGAGTGTAGATTAGACGCGAAAATCGAATCAATTCGCAACACGATTCACACTGGATGTTCCGACCCGAAGCAATTTTCCAACGGTGGAATCTGTATTCCTGAACAACCTTTTGTCGCCGTCGTCAGAAACGCCGATGGTAACACAGAGCTTGTATGGGGCAAAGAGAACATCAACAAACTTCTCCAATCCCCAGCCCAATCATCACTGCCGGACAAACAATAACATTCGGCAACAAACCCCCAAACCCCGCACTTCGCGGGGTTTTCTTTTTATATAAATTCTTAATAACTCTAAATTACGAAACTCGTGGATCGCTTCGCTGAGGCTCGCGAAGACGAATTTTCTGAAAGAAAATTCGTTGACGAAGTTGGGCAAAGCCCAACTTCGTCTTTGCGAGCGAAGCGAAGCAATCCAGAAAGATAAAAAGCATTTCGTAATTCAGAGTTTTATAAAAATTTTTAATAAATAATAAAAAGCCGAGAATATCGGCTTTTTTCTATTTTATTTTATCTCACAATATCGCTCTGTAAAATATCAAGTTTATCGTTTATTTTTTTGATGTCCGCACTGCCAAGCTCACCAATAAATTCATATCTTAAATCAAGGTGACTATATTCTTGTTCAAAAGAATCAACAACACTCAGATTTCCTTTTCGAAAAAATGGACAAGCATAAATTCCGTCGCCATGTCTAAAAATCATAAAACCATCAAAAACAAAAAATTTCCCTTTTCTCATTTTTAAAAACTCATCGGGATTATGATCAAAGATTTTAATTATATTCACTATTTCCTCCCAAATAAACAATTAATTTAACATTATGAGACTTCTAAATACGAGTATATGTTAATTGAAAAATAATGTAAACTATTTGATTAATTTCAAAAATTCCCTCTCATCTAGAATTTCTATCCCTAATTCTTTTGCTTTATCATATTTTGACCCAGGGTTTTCTCCCGCTACTACATAATCAACTGCTTTGGACACGCTACTAGAAATATCTCCGCCCAGTGCACGAATTTTTGTTTTCGCTTCATCGCGCCCCATATTTTCCATCGTCCCTGTCAAAACAAATTTCTTTCCCTCTAATTTCCCTTTGGACTGGGTCGGACCCAGTCCAGTTTTAATTTTTACTTGCTGGAGAAGTTTTTCTAACAAATGCAAATTCTTTTTATCACGAAACCAATCATAAATAGACCTTGCAACCACATCCCCTATTCCATATACACTCTCCAATTCTTCCAAACTAGCATTTTGTATTTTTTCCAACGAACCGAAATGCTTTGCTAAATCAATTGTTGTTTCTTCACCCACCTGATCAATAGAAAGCCCCATCAAAAACCTAGACAGCTCAACCTCTCTCGCCTTTTCAATCGCAGATAACAAATTGTTCACAGACTTTTCTGCAAACCTCGGCAATGCTAACAAATCTCCTTTCTTCAAAGAAAAAATATCATCGTACGAGGAAATCAAATTTTCTTCCAACAAAACATCTATAATACTTGGGCCCATACCGTCTATGTCGTATGCTTTTTTAGAGACAAAGTGGTAAAACTTTCTCTTTTGTTGCTCAAAAGAATTTTTGTTTACGCAACGATAAGCTACTTGTCCAGGGATTTTTTCAATTTTTCCATCTCCTCCGCACGCTTCTACATATTCTGGATAGTGATATATTTTTTCTTTACCCGTTCGCATTTCCTTTAAAACAGAAACAACCTGTGGAATAACATCCCCCGCTTTTTGCAAAATAACAGTATCACCTATTCTCACATCCAATCTTTTTATCTCGTCTTCGTTGTGCAAAGTTGCACGCGACACAACAGACCCTGCCACAGAAACAGGTTTCAAATGAGCAACAGGTGTCAAAACACCAGTTCTTCCCACTTGTAAAACAATATCCTCTACAACAGTAGTCACCTGTTCAGCAGGAAACTTGAAAGCAATCCCAAAACGGGGTGCTTTGCCCGTATATCCCAAAGAGTCTTGATATTTTTTCTCGTCTACTTTTATCACTATTCCATCTATCCAATAATCTTGAATCTCTTTTTTTTCTTGCCATTCTTTCCAAAAAGAAATCGCTTCGTTAATATTTTTACAATGTCTAAAATTCTTGTTTACCTTGAAACCCAGATCCCCCAATAATTTCAGTTCATCAAATTGTCTACTTGGAACCTCGGCTTCCAAGGAAGCAATGTCGTAGATAAAACAGTCCAACTTTCTCTCTGCGACAATTCTTGGATCCAGTTGACGAATTGTCCCCGCCGAAACATTTCGGGGATTTGCAAAAATTTTATCCCCCTTTTTTTCTTGAGCCTTGTTCAATTTCTCAAAATTTTTCTTGCTCATCCAAATTTCGCCTTCTACAATAATATCTATATCTTTCTTCAATCTTAAAGGAACAGACTCTATCGTCTTTACATTGAGGGTCACATCTTCGCCCACCTTTCCATCTCCTCTAGTTACTGCAGTTTTTAACAATCCTTTTTCGTATTCCAAAACAATTTTAAGTCCGTCTATTTTTAATTCACAAGTATAAGTCAGTTTTTTGTTTTCCCCCAAAAATCTTTTTACGCGTGTATCAAAATCCACCATGTCTTCTTCGGTAAAAGCATCGTTAAAAGACCACTGTTGAACTTTGTGAATAACTTTTTTAAATTCTTTTAGCGGTTTTCCCTCTACTCTCTGTGTCGGAGAATCGGGAGTAATCAATTCGGGATATTCCTGTTCCAGTTTGTATAATTCATTTTTCAAAGAATCCAATGCCTCGTCAGAAATCTCATGACGATTTTCAATATGATAAAGATAGCGATAGTGATCTATCGCTTCTCTCAATTTTTTTATTCTTGTTTCCACATCCTTTGATACTTTCATACCAATTTTAATATGTCGCTCTCAAAGCTCTTTCTACTCTTCTTGGGTTATTTTCATCACAGGTATTGTATCCGCGGGATTCAATGTATGTTCTATTTACACCTCCTTGGCTTTTTTTAATAACATAAACCAAAACACAATCATCGCGACTATTATCATCTGGATACAAATCATCTATGCTAAAAATTGTATTTCCAGTGAAATCATTTGAGGGACCTTGTCCGAGATCACCAGCTAACCATTCCCAGCTAGCTCCATCAACAATATTAGCTTCTGCACAATATATATTAGAAGCAGCGGTAGGTTCTATATTGTTACTGGTCGAGCTAGCAAAAATATGATGCTTCAAATCCCAATAAAAAGCACAGTCTAACCCTGTGTCAGATGCATAAAATGCATACTGTGACTGTGTTCCTCCCGAAGCCAACTCTAGCTCTTTGATAGAAATAAGCAAAATGGATGCACCAATTACAACGAAAATACCCGCAAGCAATACGGCAATCAAAATCACGAATCCTTTCTTTTTTTCTTTTGTTTTTTTCAAAAACATAATTATCTTAAATTATACA
>Ga0155757_107_pt1 | contig 9607 bp, 11 predicted proteins | sample RifCSPlowO2_01_FD_107411 | JGI IMG/M metagenome (GOLD analysis project Ga0155757, IMG submission 107411) | Candidatus Campbellbacteria bacterium RIFCSPLOWO2_01_FULL_34_15 | reverse complement strand
TATACGGAAGTCACGGAGATATATAACAAGACGAATTTATTAGTAATTATTTAAAAAATAGAGAAGCAACTTTTTGTTAAAGATGACTTCCTATCTCTAACGGGATGAAAAATATTAGAGAAGTAAAAGATTTGAGGGGAAAGAGAGTTTTGTTGAGGCTTGATCTAAATATCCCGATTAAAGGCGGGGTTGTTTTTAACGATTTTCGTATAAAGAAAATTTTGCCGACGATTAATTTCTTGAAAGAAGAAGGGGCAAAAATAATTATCATTAGTCACATTGGAAGAGAAACAACAGAGACACTTTTACCTGTTTTAAATTATTTCCAAAAAACAATGGAGATTGGATTTATAAAAGATGTTTTGAGTAATGATGCAGATTCTTTTGTAAACAATATGAAAGAAGGAGATGTTGTTTTGGTGGAAAATCTACGGCAATCTGACGGAGAGAAAAATAATGATGAGAGTTTTTCAAAACAGATTGCTCGATTGGGAGATATTTATGTAAACGAAGCTTTCGCAAATTCTCACAGAGAACATGCCTCCATTGTTGGTGTCCCAAAGTTTTTACCAAGTTATTCAGGCATTTTGTTTCAAGAAGAAATAAAAATGTTATCAGAAAGTTTTCAGCCAGAAAATCCATTCTTGTTTATTATTGGCGGTAACAAATTAAAAACAAAGTTGTCTTTGATAGAAAAGATGTTAAAGATTGCCGATAATGTTTTTGTTGGAGGTGCTTTGGCAAATGATTTCTTCAAAGAAAAAGGAATGAATGTTGGGAAATCCTTCATATCGGAAGAAAAGATAAATTTGAGTAGTTTGGTTGATAATAAAAAAATAATTTTGCCAACAGATGTTGTGGTAAGAAATGACGGGGGATGTATAAAGATGAAAAAACCAAACGAAGTTTTAAATGATGAAAAAATATTGGATGCTGGAGATGAAACGGTTTCACACCTGATAAAGTATGTGAACGATGCAAAATTTGTTTTGTTAAATGGGCCACTGGGTGATTATGAAAAAGGTTTTGGAAAACCAACGGCCGATTTGATAAGAGCGATTGCAAATTCAGATGCAAAATCTATTGTGGGTGGAGGGGATACGACCGCAGTTATCTCAGAATTGGGAATAGAAAATAAATTTACCTTTGTTTCTACTGGAGGGGGTGCAATGTTGGCTTTTTTGTTGAATGAAACTTTGCCAGGGATTGATGCTTTAGATAAAGATTATAAATGATAAATTTTAAATTATAAATTATAACCAAAAACAAAAACTCTCGTAATTCCGAGAGTTTTTGTTTTTGGTGTTATCAATTTAAATCTTTAAATTTCTTTTCTTATTTTTTCTGCAACCTGTTCAGCTTCTCCTTCTACATATTTTGTTTTTCCTTTCCAGTGTTTATAACCGTCCGATTCAAAACGAGGTATAACATGAAAATGTGTGTGAAAGATAACCTGTCCTGCTACCGGTTCGTTGTTATTCATCACATTGATTCCATCTGCACTCACTGCTTTTTTAATTGATTGAGATATCTTTTGAACACCCATTATTACATTTTTTAAATCCCCCTCTTCAATATCCAATATATTTCGAGAGTGTTTTTTTGGTATCACCAAGGTATGTCCGATGTTTACTGGGTTTATATCTAAAAAAACAAAGATATCCTCATCCTCGTAAACTTTTGTTGAAGGGATTTCTCCATTTATTATTTTGCAGAACAAACAGTTTTCCATATCTTTATATTTTACCATAAAATTCGTACTCATTTTTCTGTCTACTGTAAACTGTCTACTGTAAACTTGTTTATGTTAAAATACTCAAATGAAAGAATACTCCATTAGAAACATTGAGTTACCAGAAAAGGTTAAAAAGGAATTTGCCGTATATCCAGAGCTGTTGGGGCTTCTTCTTTTTTATAGAGGAATAGAAGCTAGGGAAGTTGCGGAAAAATTTTTAAAGCCCGATTATTATCGTGATATTCACGATCCCTTTTTAATGAAAGATATGGACAAAGCAGTAGATAGAATTTTGAATGCAATAGAAAAAAATCAAAAAATTTTAATTTACAGTGATTATGATGCAGATGGTATTCCAGGGGCTGTCGTGCTATTTGATTTTTTTAAAAAGATTGGTTTTCAAAATTTTGAAAATTATATTCCGCACAGACACGATGAAGGATACAGCTTAAATCTGGAAGCAGTGGAAAAATTTGCTTCGCAAAAATTTGATTTGATTATTACTATTGATTGTGGAATCAAAGACATTGAAGAAACAAAAAAAGCCAAAGATTTTGGAATAGATGTGATCATTACCGATCATCATATCGTTGGCGAAAAATTGCCAGAAGCACATGCCATTTTAAATCCAAAGCAAATTGATTGTGATTATCCAGATAAAAATTTGGCGGGTAGCGGGGTGGTTTTTAAACTTGTCCAAGCACTGATAAAAAAAGGAGAATTTGAAATCAAAGAGGGTTGGGAAAAGTGGCTTGTTGATATGGTTGGTCTTGCAACAATTTCTGACATGGTTTCTCTAAAAGGAGAAAACAGAGTTTATTCTTATTTTGGTATGCAAGTTTTGAGAAAGTCTCCTCGCCACGGATTGATTCATCTGCTCCGAGAAACAAAAGTTGACCAAAAAAATCTGAATGAAGATGATTTGGTTTTTATGGTTACTCCGAGAATTAATGCAGCGTCCAGAATGGGAGATCCAATAAAAGCATTTGAACTTTTGTCAGCCGATAATGAAATCACTGCCGGCAGTTTGGCAAAACATTTGGATGAAATAAACAAGGAGAGAAAGACGCTAGTAGCGTCTATGGTTAGAGAGGCAAATAAAAAATTGAAAGAAAGAGATATCAAAGATGTTATTGTTATCGGCAGTCCAAAATGGAATCCTGGTGTTTCTGGTTTGGTTGCCAGCTCTTTGGTAGAAAAACATCGAAGAACTTGTTTTGTTTGGGGTAGAGGTGGCGACGGTGAAATAAAAGGCTCGTGTCGTTCTTGTGGAACTGTTGATGTGGTTGAATTGATGAATCTTGTAGAGAGTAAAATTTTTGTTAATGTGGGGGGTCACAAAATGGCTGGCGGATTTTCTGTTTTAAATGACAATATTCATTTGTTAGAAGAAAAATTAAACGAAGCTCATAAAAATGTTTCAAAAACAACAGAGAAGATAGAATTTTTTATTGATAAAAAAATATCACTGGACGATGTAAATTGGGATACTTATAAAATAATTGAACAACTAGCTCCTTTTGGTATAGACAATCCAAAACCAACATTTTTGATTGAAAATATTGAAATCTTTAATGTAAAAATTTTTGGAAAACAAAAAAATCATTTAGGGTTGGATTTTAAAAATAGTCGGGGGCAAAATATTTCTGCAATACAATTTTTTGCTGATGAAAATGGCGAGGGTAAAATAGATTTCAAAAGGGGAGACAAAATCAGTTTGGTTGTTAATTTGGAGAAAAGCACTTTTAGGAATGTAAATGAATTGAGATTGAGAATTGTTGACTTTGTTTAACCATTTTGCTCTAATTGGAAATAGAAAAGAATCCTTTAATATTTGAGAGGTATATATGAATTATGCAAAACCAACTGACGCAAGGTTTATCCACAAAGTATTTTTGACGGTTCAAAAATTTAGCCCCCTGTGTGATTTTTTTAGGGATGAACTTGGTTTGAGTGAACTGGTTTTTTCAAGGAATGGTAACGCAAGAACTGTAAGTATATCCAACGCCTCCAATATGGAATTGCTGGCTTTTGCAAAAATCGCTCATCTGGAGATTCCTCTTAGCTTGGAAGCACGAGAGAAACTTTTGGAGATTCTCTCTCAAATTGAAGATTAAAATTTGCCCGACATTGTGTTCGCACAGTGTCGGGCAATATTATTATAAGCAAAAACCTTGCAAACCACTTATTTTTTTGATTATCTTAATTTAGAAAAATAAACCTTAACAAGAATTAAAGGAGATTATTGTGCAAAAATTAGAAATAGTAGGAAAACCAATATCTAATATTTTTATAGCTTTAAGTCATCTTCTTGTTGACAATATTCACAATACCGAAAACCCTGAAGATATTTTTGGGGCAATAATATTACTTCACCAACAAGTAAAAAAAGATATTTTATTGGACGGACACTATCGACATTTTAAGGGGGGTGAGTACGAAACAGTTGGTTTGGGTTTTAGAGAAAAAACCCAAGAGTGGATCGTTGTTTATAGGTCTTTGTATGATTCTAAAGATTATCCAAAAGGTACTCTTTGGGGTAGATTGGAGGATGATTTTATAGGATTTCATAAAAGCGGTGTAAGAAGATTCGTTTATATTGGAAAATAATTTTTAGAGACTTTAAATCCTCTGTGTTTTTGATAGCACAGAGGATTTTTGTAATTAATAGTATGATATAATTTTTTTATGAAAATAATTATTTATACAGACGGAGGTTCTCGAAATAATCCAGGCATTGCTGGGGCGGGTGTTTATATTACCGATGCAGAAGGAAACGAAATTAAAAAAATTAAAAAATTTTTAGGGATTCAAACAAATAATTGGGCGGAGTATGAAGCACTTATTTTAGGGTTGGAGGGTGTAAAAAAAATATTGGGTAAAAATTCTAAAAGTACCGAAATTGAAGTTAGGATGGATAGTGAATTGATAGTGAAACAAATGAAAGGTGAGTATCGTGTAAAGCAGCCGGCTCTTTTTGAGCAATTCGTAAGGGTAAACAATTTGAAAGTAGATTTTTCAAATATTAAATTTGTTCACATTCCTCGTGCAAAAAATGGCGAAGCCGACAAATTGGCAAATGAGGCAATGGACGAAAAAAATTAGAATTTAGGAATAGTATTAGAATTAGGATTTATTATTTTAAATAAATGACAAATAAAATTAAAGATTTTACAGATTTAATAGTTTGGAAAAAAGCTCACGAAATTACTTTAAATATTTATAAATTGACTAAAAAATTTCCTGATGACGAAAAATTTTGTCTAACAAACCAGATGAGAAGATGCTCTGTCTCCATAGTCTCAAATATAGCAGAAGGTTTTGGCAGAAGCACAGCAAAAGATAAGGCTCATTTTTATGCTATATCAAAAGGGTCGGTTTTAGAATTAAAAACTCAACTTATTTTATCTAGAAACCTAGATTATATAAACAAAGAAGATTTTTATAGATTAGAAAAAGACATAATGGATGTGACTAAATTGTTGTCTGGGATAGTTAGATCGTCTCGTAATATTACCTAATACTCCTTCCTAATTCTTAAGATTTAATTCTGATTTATGAATGATAATTATTTATATTCAGTGTTAGTTGGTTTCATCTCTGGTGTAGCATTTTGTTCCTTTTTTAATTTGGGGCAAACATTTTATTTATTTTTGATTTTGATAAGTTGGGCGATTTTTATGTTTTTTCTTTTGGGCAATCCGAAAGAAAAAGAAAAAATAATTTTTGTAAGTCTTTTCTTCTTGTCAGCGGGAATAGGCGTCTGGAGGTTTGATCTGACAGATTTTAAAAAAACAGAACCTTTCTTAAACAATTTTTTAAATCAAAGTGTTTCTATTGATGCATTTGTCATAGATGAACCAGACACAAGAGAAAGCAATACACAATTAAAGTTGAAAATACATAAATTAAATGGAGAGGAGATAGAAACAAAAAGTAATATTCTTGCGATTGTTGATCAGTACCCACAATACAATTATGGCGATTTGATTCAAGTTGGCGGAATTTTAAATAAACCAAAAAATTTTAGTGCTGATGGAGAGCGTCAATTTGATTATGTTTCTTATCTGGCGAAAGACAATATAAATTATCAAATTTTTTATCCAAAAACAAAATTTGTTTCTTCGGGTAATGGAAACTTTATAAAAGAAAAATTGTTTCAAGTTAAAAATATTTTTATAGAACAATCAAGAGAGATATTTCCCGAACCGCACTCGTCTTTGTTGAGTGGTTTGATTATTGGAGCGAAAGAATCTTTGGGAAAAGATTTGCAAGACGATTTCCGTAAAGTCGGTTTGATACATATCGTGGTTTTATCTGGCTACAATATTACCATTATCGCCGATTTCATAATGGGATTATTTTCTTTTTTGCCTGGGCTGTTTTCTGTTTTTGTCGGAGCCGTAAGTATTATATTTTTTGCAATAATGACAGGAGCGTCCGCCACAATAGTCAGAGCGTCTGTTATGGCTTTGTTGGTTTTGTTAGCAAGGGCAACTGGTAGAGTAAATGAAATAACAAGAACACTTTTCTTGGCGGGTTTTTTGATGGTTTTGCATAACCCGACAATACTTGTTTTTGATGCTTCGTTTCAGCTGTCTTTTATGGCGACATTTGGTTTGATTTTTTTGTCACCTAAAATAGAAAATTATTTCAGTCTTGTTCCTGAAAAATTTAAAATAAAGGAATCCCTTGTTTCCGTCATTTCTACTCAGATTTTTGTTTTACCGCTTCTTTTGTATATGATGGGAGATTTTTCTGTTGTGTCTGTTCCTGTCAATTTGCTTGTTTTGACTTTTATTCCTTTTACAATGTTATTTGGTTTTTTGAGTATTGTAGTGGGATTATTTTCCGCTGTTCTCGCTGCACCTTTTTCTTATATTGCTTATGTTTTATTGTCTTATGAATTAAAAATTGTAGATTTTTTCTCTTCTTTGCCTTTTGCCTCAATTCACATACCAACATTCTCTGTTTGGTTTATGGCGGTTGCGTATTTATTTGTTTTTCTGTTTTTTTCCAAAATAAAAACCCCCGAAGGGGTTAGGTAAGTAAAAGTGTCTCGCACTCTTTTATCCCCTGGGGGATCTTTCTTGAAGATATAGACAAACTATAGCAATCTGTTTCTCGGGAAGGATAGATGCTAAACCACCCGTCGGTTGTCAGCCTTGTTAAAGGGCGTCGTCTGTTTAAATTACCTGATTCAATATCATATTCAAGTCGGCCAATGTGATCAACAAGAATGTTGTAAAAAAAATCATACTTGATTTTGTCGAGAAAAATCTTTTCTCCAGAAGAATTTTTAATTTCTATCGACATACAAAGGAGTCTGTTGTCTATATTGAAATTATTTTTTAATTTTACCGAGCAGTCTCTGATGTCTTGTGTTGTTAATACATCAAAATGGAAAATAATTTTTTCTCCAAGAACAATCATACCTTTGTAATTTCTTATAAAAGAATCTGTTCTTTCAATTTGTACCAAAACGGGGACAAGCCCAAACTCTCTTTTTGGTTTCACAAGAACCTCCTTTCAAAATTGATAAGATACTTTCTATTTAACAATATATCAATTTTTCTTTTTTTGTGCCACTTTTTCGCCGACATCCGTTCCTGCTGTCCATCCTGTCGTCCAACATAGTTGAAGAGAAAATCCTCCTGACGGACGGTTGATATTTAAAACATCGCCTAGTAGGTATAGGTTTGAATAAATTTTTGAACTCATATTTTTGAAATTTACTTCTTCCAAAACAATTCCACCGTCGCTGATGATTGCTTTATCAAGTCCCAGTGTGCCAGTGATCTCAAATTTCAGATTTTTAAGTTTCCTTACCAGATTTTTTCTCTCAAGTTTTGTTATCGAGTTTGCTTCCCTTTCTGATAGGTTGATGTCGGGCAAGTTTAATATTTCAATAGCCAGATTTTTTTGAATAAGTTCTGGAAAAATATTTTTTAGAACTTTGTTTTTATTTTTTTCAAATAGTTTTAGTATTCTTTTGTCTAGATCATTTTCTTCTGTATCAGGGAACATATCAATAGATGCCGTCACAGGACCTTTTTCTAAAAGTTTTTTAACCTCGTATGCCGAATTCAAAATCAAAGGTCCCGAGATACCAAAATGAGTAAAAAGAATTTTTCCTGTCTTTTTTAGTTTTGTTTTGTTGTTTTGGATAAAGCGAATTGTCATAAAAGAAAGGGTTAGTCCAGAAATTCGGTGAATCCATTTGTCGTTTGTTGTGAGAGGGACAAGGTTTGCGTTTGGTTCTTTGATTGTGTGTCCCAGTTTTTTTAACCATCTAAATCCGTCTCCTGTTGAACCTGTCCAAGAAGCAGAAGCTCCACCAGTAGCAATTGCAAAATTCTTTGCAAAATATTTTTCGCCGTTTTTTGTTTCAACGGAAATTATTTTATCTCCATCTTTGCTCATTTTTACTACTTGGACGTCTGTCTTTATTTCTCCTTCTCCTTTTTTTATATATTTTTCTAAAACCTTAAAAACGTCATCTGCTTTTTGCGATTGCGGAAACGCTCTTTTTCTTGCCTCTATAACGAGAGGCAATTTTTTCTTTTCAAAAAAAGTAAAAGTGTCTTTTGCGGAGAATTTTGAAAATGGAGAAAAAAGAAATTCTTTTGATTCAGGAAAGTTGCTTAAAAATTTTCTCACATCAAATTCGGCGTTGGTGATGTTGCAACGACCTCCGCCAGTGATTTGTAGTTTTTTGCCGAGATGCTTATTTTTTTCCAAGATTAAAACCCTTGCACCCAATTCGCAAGCTCTACCAGCCATCATCATACCGCTCGGACCACCACCGATTACGATTAGGTCGTATTCTTTTTGTTTTTCAGTTTTTTTCATCCCGTTAGAGATAGGGCGCGGACTTTGTATAATCACACTCTCTATCTATTTAAATTATGTTAATAAATTAACCGTTTTGTTTATCCCGCTGTGCGTCCGCTATCTCTAACGGGACAAGTCAAATTATTGTGTCATTGTCTCTCTTAAAAAGCAATTTAAATTTAAATTAATTAAAGTCATTATGATATTATTGATAATATCATAATGATTAGAATTGTTGTTATTTAAAAAAAGAAAACCCCGCAGAGTTTTCTTTGGGGGTTTAGGCAATCTTCTCAAGAATAATTGTCGATGTCAGTGTCTTGTTTGAAAAAAATGGAATATTTGGTTTGGCGATCCACTCTTCCTTGTCAGGTATTATCAAGTTGGCTGCAAGAAATTCTATGACATCTAACACCTGAAATTCAAAGAAAAATATTCCAGTTATTTTTACTTCGAGGGTCTTTTCCTCATTTAAAAAATTGTAAATGGTTTCTGCTTCAATTATTTTTTTTTCGACTGTTACAGGAAAGACGAGAACATTATTATTTGTCACGACATACTCCTTTTTAAAAAGATAGGATTATTTAAAATAGGAACAGATTTCTAAATTTTAATTTAACACGATAGAGAGGAATGGTCAATTAGGGGTGAGATACATTAATATCAAAACAGGAATATTAAAAGGGGATAGGGCCTGTGGTTTAATTCAGTAATATTGGTTATTATATATTTATTACATATTGTTAATCAAATTAGATATTATGAAAAATCAGATAAATTCTATATTGACGGTTTTCTCAATATTGGCACTTATCGCTATTGCTGTATCAGGAATTTTTTTAGTACTTGATTTAGGAAGTGGCCCAGAAATCAAAGAGGCTTTAGAGAAAATAATATATATTCTGGGTATTTTGTTGGTGCTTTCATTTGTCATTACAAGTATTACTAAAGTAAAGAATACGAAAGACAAAGGTTTTGGTTTAATAGGTATTTTGGTTGTGGTTGGAATATTGATTGCAGGAGGATATTACTATTATT
>Ga0155757_109_pt1 | contig 14427 bp, 14 predicted proteins | sample RifCSPlowO2_01_FD_107411 | JGI IMG/M metagenome (GOLD analysis project Ga0155757, IMG submission 107411) | Candidatus Campbellbacteria bacterium RIFCSPLOWO2_01_FULL_34_15 | reverse complement strand
GAAAGTGCAGAAATTGCCTCTGACAACTCGTCGATTGTTTGCAACGCATCGTCGTTTCTGAATGGTTGTATCTTGGTTCTCATCTCGACTAATTTTGAAATAATGATTTCAATACTCTTTGTGTCTTTGGGCGGACACTCAGATAAATACCGACATATTCTTGCCACTAACTCTCTGTTTTTGGGAGCACAGGTGGCAAAAATTATGCCGTTGACATCTTTTTCCATATCACCGAGCATAATCTGGTATATGGGGACCAAACTGTCTTTCTGGGGCATCAAAACCTCCTTTTCAAAAAATGGTTAATCTTGAATTTCTGACAAAATACTACATTTTTTGAATAAAAAAGACAAGGGATTTGACTTTAAGGCAAGTTTCCTGTTAAATTTTGTTAGAAAGATTAATTTAAAAGAGGAATATACTCATGAATATTTATAAGGTAACAGCCAATTGTTTAAGTGCTTCAAGATTTTTAATTCCCATAATTCTTTTTGGACCGCTAGGTTCTGTGGTTCAAAAAATTGTTGTTGTCATTGTTTTGATTTCCACGGATTTTGTGGACGGATGGTTTGCCAGAAAAGGAGGATCTCCTGCTCGTTTGGGGGAAATTCTTGATCATACATCTGACAAAGTTGCTTCGCTATCTGTTGGAATTTTTATTTTGTTAAATAATTTTGTTGTTTTCCCTGTAATATTTACGGCTCTTGTTTCAGAAACCTTAATATTTTTGTTGTCAGCTTTGTTGGTTAGATTAAATGGTAACTTGATTATTACCAAGATCGGCAGAACAAAAATGTTGTTTTTTTGTGCAGGGTTTGTTTTTATTTTTTTAAATCAAATCGATCCGAGACAAATTTTTGAAACATTGATTTTTGTAAGTTTAGTAATAGGAGTTTTGTTATCAATCATTTTAAATTTTTTTTACTCAACAAAAATTTTACAACTTGTCATCTGTGGCAAGTAAAAAGCGGTGTCTTACACCGCTTTTTTTATTTATAAAATTTACATTTTTATAAAAATATTTTCTAAATCTTTATCCACAAATAGATTTGGAAAAAAGGGAGTAGAATTTTAGTAAATTCATTATTAATTTATTAAAAAAGTCTTCAAAATGGTAAAAAAAGCTCAAAAAGTTGGAAAAACATCCAATTTTATTAGAAAAGTACAAAAAAGAGACGGAACCATTGTTCCTTTCAATGAAGAAAAAATCGTAAATGCAGTTTATAAGGCAATGCTTATAACAAAAGAAGGATCTGAAAAAGATGCGAGATATATTGCCCACAAAGTTTATGTAGACTTGTTAAAAATTGCTAAATTACACAAAACTTTTATTCCTACTATTGAGGGGATTCAAGACTCCGTGGAATCCGAGCTCATTTTGGGAGATTATGTAAAGACTGCAAAAGCATATATTCTTTACAGAAGAGAAAGAGAAAAATTGAGACAACAGGGGGTTAAGGTACCTGAAAAGGTAAAAATATTGACAGAGGAAAGTAAAAAGTATTTTAAAAATCCTTTGGCAGAATTTGTTTATTATCGATCTTATTCAAAATGGATAGAGGAAGAAGGTAGAAGAGAGACTTGGGTTGAGACAGTGGATAGATATATGGGTTTTATGCAAAAAAATCTTGGAAATAGTCTAAAACCTGCAGAATATAAAAAAATAAAAGAATTTATTTTGAGTCAAAAAACAATGCCATCAATGAGATTGATGTGGAGTGCTGGCAATGCTGCAGAAAAGTCTAATGTAACTGGTTACAACTGTTCTTTTATTGCACCTTCAAAACCAGAAGATTTTGGAGAAATAATGTATCTATCAATGTGTGGTGCAGGGGTTGGTTTTAGTGCAGAAAGTCATAGCGTTCAAAAATTTCCTCAGATTCAAAAACAAACAGGGAAGAAGAGACCTTCTTATTTAGTTCCTGACAGTAAAGAGGGTTGGGCTGACGCTTTTGTCTTGGCGGTAAAAACATGGATGGCTGGTGAAGATATCGATTTTGATTATTCACAGGTTAGACCAAAGGGGGCAAAACTTAAAACAATGGGTGGAAAAAGTTCGGGACCAGAACCTCTTATGGAATTGATGGGTTTTGCAAAAGAAAAGATTTTAAGAAAACAGGGGAGAAGATTGAGCAACTTGGATGTCCACGATATTGTTTGCAAGATTGGAGAAATTGTTGTTTCTGGAGGAGTGAGAAGGACTGCTTTGATATCGTTGTCTGATTTGGACGACAAAGATATGAGATCTGCAAAATTTGGACAATTTTATATTACAGAACCACAAAGAAGTATGGCAAATAATTCTGCCATCTATAATGAAAAACCAACAAATGTTGAATTTATGGATGAGTGGATAGCCCTGATGAAAAGTGGTTCGGGAGAAAGAGGCATCTTTAATAGAGGGTCTTTAAAAAACCAAATGCCTGATAGAAGATGGAAGGTTTTTGAAAAAGATTTGGATAGTTGTGGGACAAATCCTTGTGGTGAGATTGTCTTGAAATCCAAACAATTTTGTAATTTGTCTGAAATAGTTGCTCGTGCGGAAGACACAGAAGCCATTCTTATGGAGAAAGCAAGAATTGCAGCAATTTTGGGAACTTATCAATCAACACTGACCAACTTTGGATATCTTTCAAAAGAATGGAAAAAGAATTGTGAGGACGAAAGATTGCTCGGAGTATCAATTACAGGACAGTGGGATTGTAAGATTTTGAAAGATAATGCAAAACTTTTGCAAAAATTAAAAAATGAAGTTATCAAAACCAACAAAGACTATGCAAAAAGATTTAAAATAAACCAGTCTACTTGTACGACTTGTGTAAAACCTTCTGGAACAGTTTCTCAATTGGTAGACGCTTCATCAGGAATGCATCCTCGTCACTCAGAATATTATATTAGAAGAGTGAGAATTTCTGCGACAGATAGTTTGTTCAAGATGCTAAAAGATCAGGGAGTTTTGTATCATCCAGAAGTAGGGCAGTCATATGAAAATGCTAATACTTATGTTTTGGAATTTCCCGTTAAGGCACCCGCAAAATCTGTTTTCAAAAATGATTTAACAGCAATAGAGCAGTTGGAGCACTGGAAATTGGTAAAAACAAATTATACAGAACACAATCCGTCAGTAACAATTTCTGTTGGTGAAGGTGAATGGATTGAAGTGGGGAATTGGGTTTATTCAAATTGGGATATCGTCGGGGGGCTTTCGTTTTTACCAAGATCAAACCATGTTTACAAGCTGGCTCCGTATGAAGAAATTGATAAGAAAAAATATGATGAAATGTTGAAGCGATTTAAAAATATTGATTTCTCAAAAATTGTAACTTATGAAAGAGCCGATGAAACTGAAGGAGCAAAAGAATTGGCTTGTATGGGGGGAGTGTGTGAACTATAAAATTTAAAATTTTATAGTTCAAGTATTAGGGAAAAGTATTAGAATTAGACAAAAACTTGGGGGAAACCTCCAGGTTTTTGTTTTGACAATTTGTTAGAAAAATGTTAAAAATACTGTCAGAAAAAGGACAGCGGGTGTCCTTGTAATTTAAGCAAAGAGGAAATCATGACGCTTGAAAAAAGGTTACCGGATGGTAAAAGGTTGGTTTCATTCAAACCCAGTATGGATCTTCTGGGTAAGGGATTTCGCCCGATATCACCTCCGGCGATTATGAAGAGTCGCAATCGTACCAGCCAAAACAAGAAAGGGCGCTGAACGACTGCAAAAAGGGGACCTAGTAAGGCCCCCTTTAATTTGTCTATAATTAGTTGAAATTTTTAAATAATAGTGTAATATATAGTAATTATGAATCCCGTTAGAGATAGCGGACACGAAACGGGATATTTAACAAAAAAACGATTTATTAGATTTAATTTAAATAGATAGTTACGTGACTTAAAGAAGTCCGCGTCCTATCTCTAACGGGATGAAATTCGCAGTAATAGAAACAGGAGGAAAGCAATACAAAGTCTCAGAAGGAGATGTTGTTAAAATTGAAAAGCTTTCTGATTATAAAAAAGACGGTAAAGTAACTTTTGATAAAGTACTTCTTATTGATGATGGTAAAACAACAGAAGTAGGAGCACCATATATCAAAGGAGCAAAAATTTCCGCTGTCTTTGAAGAAGAAGGAAAAGGAAAAAAAGTTCACATTGTAAAATTTAAATCAAAGAGTAACTACTCAAAGAAGATTGGTCACAGACAACCATTTAACAAAATAAAGGTTGAGAAGATATAAAAAAAGCACCCCTAGGGGTGCTTTTTTAGTCGTAGATGTGTAAATATGCTTTGGCGATCTCCCTTTCCTCGGGAGGCATTTCTTTCATTTTATCAAGAAGATGAGATGTGTTTCCGGTGGAATTTCTTCCGCTAAGAAGACCAAGGTGTCTTCTCTCACATGCTGTATGTGGGTAGATTTTTTTAACTGTCTTTTCCGGTTTTTTAGAAGTCATTTTGATTTCTTCCTTTTAGCAAAATTTAAACTTTGTGAACGAATCTGGGATAAATTTTAGCATATCTTTTATAAAAGAGAAAAATACATTCGCTCTTTTCTCGTCCTCACGAAAAGTGCGCAGGCACTTTTCTGCGGGCCCACGAGGACTGTCCCGCGATTACTAAGTCTTTTTAAAACACTTCGTGTTTCAAAAAGTCTAAGTATCGCTGGACGCGGCTCGCGACAATTTTAGTAAAATTTTCTTTGTTGGAAAATTTTACTAAAATTGTAAACCGCTCCGCCGTTCTCGTCCTACACAAAGCAATTTAGATTGCTTTGTTCGTGGACCCAACAAAAAGAAAAACCCTTGCGGGTTTTTCTTTTTGCGGGCCCACGAGGACTCGAACCTCGAACGATGGTTTTGGAGACCACTGTTTTACCAATTGAAACTATAGGCCCAAATTAGTCGAAAGTTTATAAAGTTAAAAGTTTATAAAGTATCGACTAAATTTTGAAATTATTTTTTTACTTCTTTGTGAACTGTTTGCTTATCGCACCATTTACATCTTTTCTTCAATTCAATCTTTTTTTGAACCAGTTTTTTATTTTTTCTGCTCCAGTAATTGATTCTTTTACAACTCTGACAAGCCAGTTTTATCAATTGATCTTGTGACATGTTAAAAATTTAAATCTCAAAATTGAAATATATTCAAAACGAGAAATATAAAATTATCTAATAATTCGTTTACCCTCCTTCGGGTCTACTTGTCCGCTCGGAAGGGATCGAACCTTCGACCTGCCGATTAAGAGTCGGATGCTCTACCAGCTGAGCTACGAGCGGATACTTTTATTCTATTTTGTAAACCTTTTTAAATTTATGCCAGATGTATCAGCATCCGACTCTTACGTTTCAAAGGAATACTCTTCCACCTCGCTTCGCTCGGATTCGAAGCTTCAACGCTTCTCATCCAGCTGAGCTACGAGCGGATAATACACTATTGTATTGAAATTTCAAAAAATTTCAATGTGCCTAGGGCGGGAGTCGAACCCGCATCTCTTGCGAGACACGATTTTAAGTCGTGCGCGTATACCAATTCCGCCACCCAGGCATTTTGAGGCGTAGGCCGGAATCGAACCGGCGCATGGTGGTTTTGCAGACCACAGCGTTTCCACTTCGCCACTACGCCAAAATATTAAAAATTAAAAACTTAAAATATCTTGAATTATATTATAAAAACAACGAAAATTCTAGATCTTATGAGATATTTCATCAATACGTTGTCTATTTTTTTCACCTCTATCAATTTCAAAATCAAAGAAGGGAATCCTTTTCATTCTTACCTTTGGTTTGATGAATTCTTTGAAGTCTCTTCTTTTTCTTTTTAAAAAATTAATTACAGATTCTTCACTTGTTTCAGGATAAACGGTAACAAAAATAGTGGCTCTTTTAAAGTCTTTTGAAACACTCGCATCGGTTACAGTTATTAGGGAAGTATAGTTTGATTCTTCCTGTAAAAATTGAGCCGCTTGATTTCTTATTAGTTCTTTTACTTTATCCTGTCTTAAATCAGTCATATATAAATTTTATTCTTCTATTAGTATATACGCTTCTATATAATCTCCAGGTGCGAGATCTTTTTTGGCTTCAATCATTGATCCAAATTCGTCTCCTTCTCTAACCTCTTTTACCTCTATTTTTTGAGTTTGAAGACCTAAAATTTTTCCTTTTTCTAATTCAAAATCTCTTCTCGATATTTTTATATTGGCATTTACAGAGATTGCACCCTCTGTTACTTTTCCTCCAATAACTTGTTTGTTTTTTGTTTTGTTAAATATTTTTAATATCTTTGCTTTTCCGATTACTTTTTCTGTTACAATTTTTGGAGTTTTATTTATAATTTGTTCTTCCAACCATTCGGTCAATTTATAAATAATATCAAAGTTTTCAATTTTTATATTATTTTTTTCCGCCAAATCTTTTGCTCCTCGATCAACTTTTACGTTGAACCCGACGATCAGTGTGTTTTTGTCTCCACCCGCAGTTTGAATATCATTTTCTGTGATATTTCCAACGCCTGTATGGATTGTCTTTAAAATTATTCTGTCAGATTTTATTATGTCTTCTTTTTTTACAAGTTTTCCAATCTCATTTTGGATAGCTTCAATTGTTCCTAAAACATCTGCTTTGATTATCAAAGGCACAATAACCTTTGAGCTATCTTTTTCAGAAATATTTTTATCTTTGTTTTTTATTTCTGAACCTATAATTTCTTTGTATTCCTCAACCATTTTTTCTGCCTCTTTCTTTGAAGAAACTATTTTAAATTCTGCGCCAACATTTGGGATTTCTTTAAAACCGACTATTTGAACAGGGCTTGAAAAAGTAGCCGTGCTAACTGTTTCTCCCAAGAAATTTTCCAGTGTTCTTATTGAAGCAAATTTATCTTCGCTTGCTATAAAAGATCCAGCTTTCATCGAGCCATCTTTTATTATCAAGGTTGTGCAAACTCCTTTTTGGGCATCCAATTTTGTTTCCAAAATGTAGCCTTCTGCGGGTTTTTCTGCGTCTCCTTGCAATTCTTCCATTTCTGCAATAAGTAGAACCATATCAAGAAGTTCTGGCACTCCTTGGCCTGTTTTGGCTGAAATAGGGGCCCATGGTATATCTCCTCCATATCCTTCTATATAAATAGCATTTTCTATTAACTGTGTTTTTGTTTTTTCAATATTTGCTCCAGGTTTATCAATTTTGTTGATTGCAACAATAAAAGGAATTCCTGATTTTTTAATTGATTCCAATGCTTCCAAAGTCTGAGGCTTTGGACCTTCTTCGGCTGAAATTATCAAAATTGCGATGTCAGCGATATTGGCTCCTCTGTGTCGCATTGCTGTGAAAGCAGCATGTCCAGGAGTATCCAAAAATGTTATTTTTTTATCACCATTTTTTGATTTGTGAACAACTTCGTAAGCAGAGATGTGTTGGGTAATTCCACCAGCCTCACCTGCAACAACATTTGATTTTCTAATGTAGTCCAAAAGAGCTGATTTTCCATGATCAATATGACCCATCACAGCTATGATAGGAGGTCTTTCTATTGTATTTTCACTGTGTGTTTTATTTTCCATGTTGATAAATTTATTACGAAACAATATCTAATTTCTAATTACTAATTTCTAATAAAATGTCCAATTCTTAAATTTTAAAATTTGATATTTAGATTTTTGTTGGGTATTGGATATTGGTAATTAGAAATTTTAAAAAATAATTTTTTATTTTCTTGCTTTTGCTTTTTCCAACACCTCTTTTTCTTCTTCTGTCATTTCGTATTCACATTTCCAATTTATTATTGGTTTTGCAAAAACGCTTACTTTTTCTCTCGAGTAAAGAGAAGACAAAATCACTCCGTTTCCATCTTTGTCTACCAATGCAGTAGCAAAACTCTGATTTCCACCGATACCGTCTCCTTTGAAAGGATTAAATCTTATTGTTTCAATCCCTTGAATAGTATCTCTTATTTCATTATTTATAGAAATAATATTTAATTCGGTCTTATCTTTAAATTTAATTAGTTCCGATGTGTCTTCTTCCAGTTTTTTTAATCTATCATTTACGATCTTGTCGCTTTTTACAGAAGGCAATTTTTTGAATTTTGTTTCAAGCAAAGCAACCCAAGCTATCAAAACAGCCACAATAAAAACCAATATGTAAATAATGAATTGATCGCTAGACATAGATTTATCTCAAATTATATATAATAAATAGCCTTTTAGAGGCTTACTTTGAGAGATTATACCTTTTGTGACCCAAATAGTAAACCAATTTTAGTGTGTTATAATTTATCCCAAATGTTTGGATTTGGTGATAAAAAAATAATATTTGCTACTCACAGTAATCGTTTTCATACCGACGATGTTTTTGCTACGGCCGTCTTGATGCTGTTTCTAAAAGACGAGGAAATTGAGATAGTTAGAACCAGAGATGAAGAAATAATAAAATCGGCCGACTATGTTTACGATGTTGGTGGTATTTACGACGAAAGTCTAAACCGGTTTGACCATCATCAAGAGGGCGGAGCAGGGGCAAGAAAAAATGGAATCCCGTATTCATCTTTTGGTTTGGTTTGGAAAAAATTTGGTAAAGAACTTTGTGGTTCCCAAGAAGTTGCAGATTTTTTGGATAAAAAAATTGTTCAGTTTGTAGATGCGATGGATAATGGAATAAAAACTTTCAAAGAGGATGATGACGAGACAAAAACATATTTGTTTATAGATGCTGTTGATGCTTTCAATCCTTTTTGGCCAGAAGAAGAAAAATTTGATGAAAGATTTTTAGAAATTGTTGAATTTGCAAAAAGAATTTTGCAAAGAGAAATTGAAAGAGCAAAAAATCTAGAAGAGGCAAAATCAATCTTGAAGAAAATTTATGATGAGACAGATGACAAGAGAATTATTTATTTAGACAAAAATTATCCTTGGGAAAATATTTTGAACAAATATCCAGAACCTGTTTTTGTAGTAAAAAGTAGGGGTGAAGGAATGTGTTCTGTTAACACGGTAAGAGACAATATTTATTCTTTTGAATCAAGAAAATTGTTTCCAGAAAGTTGGGCAGGGAAGAGTGGAAAAGAATTGGCGGATATTACAGGCGTAGAAGATGCAATATTTTGTCACAATAAACTTTTTATTTGTTCAGCAAAATCAAAAGATGGAGCAATGAGGTTGGCACGTCTTGCTTTAGGAGAATAATTAAGACTGTTTAAAATATTTTAAATAATCTCGATCGTATAAATAAACTCTTTAAAATGTTCCGACGCCATTTTTCTAAAAGTAGGGGAGTCTTGCGATATCAAAAATCTTAAAACGCCAGTGCCTTTTTCGGTATCAAATTTTTGTAAGGCACTGTCTATTACTGCTTCGGCTGGATTAAATATTTTTATTTTTTTATTTTTATCTCTGAAACTTTTTTCAAATTTGTCAGCGACAAAGGGATAGTGGGTGCAACAAAGTAACACTGTTTCAAAATCATTTTCAAGCGATTTTGAAACGGCATCATTCACAATTCTCTGAATCTCTTCTGGTGTTTTTCCAAATTCTATTGCTCCTGCCAATTCAGGTATGTCTTGTGTTTTTATTTTTACCTCTTCTCTTTCAAAAGTCTTTTGATAAGTGTTTGATTCAATAGTTGCCGGTGTAGCAAAAATTAGAATACCGTCTCCATATTGTGAATATTTTTCAACAGTCGGATTTATCATTTCAACAATTCCAAAAGGCTTGTCGGAAAGTAAACCCACTTCTTCCAGCACCATAAAAGTAGAAATACTGTTGCAGGCACTTATAATATTGGTTGCGTTATTTTCTAGCAATACTTTTACTCCAGAGAGTGTTAGCTTTTTTAATTCTTCTTGCGATTTTATCCCATAAGGGGCATTTTTTATATCACCAAAATAAACCACATCTAGGTGTGGTGCTTTTTTCTTTAATTCTTTTAAAACCGAGAGTCCTCCGACTCCTGAATCAAATATTCCTATCATTTTGATTGTAACCTTATTTTATGCGATAATTGTTGTAATTATATACCAGTAAAGAATAAAAGATAAATTATGTTTTTTAAAAAGAAAGAAAGAAGGGTTTTTTTGGATCACGCCACAACTACACCTGTTAGAAAAGAGGTATTGAAAGTGATGCAACCTTATTGGAATGAAAAATTTGGAAATCCGGGCACAATTCACAGGTTTGGGGTAGAAGCCAAAAAAGCACTAGATGAATCAAGAAAAAAAATTTCTCAGATTTTAAAATGTCACAGCGATGAAGTGATTTTTACTGCGAGTGGAACAGAATCAAACTCGTTGGTGATTTTTGGTTTTCTGGATAAACAAGAGGAAAATGGAGCCGACTTTAAAAAAATGCATATTATTACAACAAAGATGGAACATCCGTCTATTCTTGCTTGGTTTGCACGTTTTGAAAGAAAAGGTATAAAAGTTTCTTATATTGATATTGATAAAGAGGGAATTGTTGATTTAAAACAATTTAGAAAATTACTTACTCCCGAGACAGTTTTTGTTTCTGTAATGTGTGTAAATAACGAAATAGGAACAATTCAACCAATTTCAAAAATTGCACATATTATAAAAGATTTTAATCGTGACAATAAAACAAAAATAATTTTACATAGTGACGCTAGTCAGGCACCTTTATATTTGAAATTGGATGTACATAGTTTGGGCGTGGATATGCTGACAATAGATGGACAAAAAATCTATGGACCAAAGGGGGTAGGGGCTTTGTTCAAAAAAAGAGGTATTGAAATCAATCCCTTGTTGGCAGGAGGCAGTCAAGAAATGGGGCTTCGTGCAGGAACAGAAAATATTCCTTTGGTTGTTGGTTTGGCAAAAGCTTTTGAATTGGCGGAAAATGAAAGAGAAAAAGAATCAGAGAGATTGATAAAATTGAGAGACAAATTTATTGATAGAATTTTAATAGAAATCCCAGGATCAGTTTTGAACGGAAGTAAAACCGAAAGAATCCCAAGTAATGTAAATATTTCTATTCCTAATATTGATAGTGAATACATGATAATCAAGCTAGATGCAAAAGGAGTTGCTTGTTCTTCAAAGAGTGCGTGTATGGGAAGAATAAAAAGTGCTTCTTATGTGATAGAAGCATTGGGTAACGACATGGGCAATTCTTTGCGATTTAATTTGGGAAAAAGTACAACAGAAAAAGATATTGACCATGTTGTTGATATGATCAAAGTGTCTATTTAATATTTTGTATCAAAAATAACATAAATAATGCAGATACTATTTCTTATATTCAATTGAATACTTGAATACTTTATTTCATTTTTTAATTAAAAAGACAGCACCACAAGGGTGGTGCTGTTATATGATGAGCTCTGTGTTACTAGGTAACTAGAGCTCGAAAGAACAATTCTGGAAAGGACTGGTTGAGAGCGAAAGTTTAGTTTTTATTTCTTCCTCTCTCACCTATATGATAGCAAAAGGTCATCTTTTGTCAAGTATAGATAGACATACAAATATACAAATGATGCGAATTATACGAATGCAATACAAATATTAAAAATTTAGATCTGCTTCAGTCTTATTGACACAAAATGAAATTTTGCGTAACCTTGTTGAAGGTATTTGTTTATTTTAATAATTTTAGAAAAGGAAACAAAAAATGAATAAAGGTAGTTCCGGACACGAAGTAGCAAAATATTTAAAAGAGAATAATGGGAAAGCTTATATTGAAAATATTGCCGATTCGCTAGGATGGAGTGCTGATTTTGCAAGTGCTGTGATTCGAGATATGCAAGATCTCAGAAAGACAGTTAAAATTTCTAGCGGGGCGGTTTGTTTAACAGATCTGGGTTTTGCCGAACTGGCCAAAGTACAATAATGTTTTTTGCACAGAAAAACCCTCCTTTTCGGAGGGTTTTTATAATGCCAAATTTCCTTCTGCTCTTATCTTTCCTGTTTTGTTTGGTAGTAGAATTTTATTATCTAAATATCTAAAATAACCAGCGATTCCTATCATCACAGCATTGTCGGTAGAGTGTTTTGCATCGGGTATCAAAACATCAATACATAATTCTTTCTCCAATTTTTTAAATTCTTTTCGTATTTTTTTATTTGCGGTTACACCTCCTCCCAAAATCAATGTTTTTATATTATTTTTTGCTATAGCTTTTTTTGTTTTTAAAAGTAATACATCTACAACTGCATCTTCAAATTCTGCACAAATTTCTTTTTTGATTTTGGGTGTCATCCCTGCCTGCCGGTAGACATGGTTTTCAATGTTTTTGACTGTATACAAAACAGCTGTTTTTAATCCGGAAAAAGAAAAATCAAAATCGTTTGTATGGAGCATTGGACGGGGTAGAGGAAAGTTTTTAGTTTTTAGTTTTAAGTTTTTAGAAAATTCTTCAGAAAGTTTTGAGACTTCCGGACCTCCTGGATAGGGAAGGCCAAGCATTCTTGCCACCTTGTCATAAGCTTCGCCGACAGCATCATCTCTGGTTTGACCGATCAATTTATAATCCATCCAATCCTTAATCAGCACTAATTCTGTATGACCTCCACTTATCAATAAACCAAGAGCAGGAAACTCAACTCCTTTATACTTGCTACTTGTTACTTTTGACTTGAGGAGCGAAGCGACGAGGTGTCCTTCCATATGATTAACAGGAATAAAAGGTTTGTCCCACGCCAACGCCAAAGCCTTTGCAAAATTTATTCCTGTCCAAAGAGCCGGTTCCAACCCTGGTCCTTGTGTCACAGCGATTGCATCAATTTTGGGAATTTTGTGTGTTTTAACAAATTCTAACAACGGTTCGGCTATCTCAATTTCTCTTTCTAATATCCTTTCAATTTTTAATTTATAATTTAAAATTTTTAATTTATTATCGATATTTTTTATGGGACCTAGCATATTCGCTTTCTTTAAAGTTTTCTCTAAGATCGGCAAAAGGTTCTTTGTGTGCTCTCTTTTTGCGAGAGCAGGGAAGACACCCCCATATTCTTTGTGGATGTTTATTTGAGAAATAATAGTATCAGCAATAATCTTGAACTGAGGTTTTTTTAATCCTCCTTTTGCTTCAATTATGCTAATTGCTGTTTCATCGCAAGATGTTTCTATTGCTAATATCTTCATAAAATTAATATACTAATATACGAATTATACTAATAATACAAATGAATACAAATTTTGGCGGTCCTTATTCGTAAATATTTGTATCATTCGTAACATTTGTATATTTGTATGTTTACCTCGGTTATGCACATTTCTTTTTTAGAAAAATGTTATATTCTTTTATATGGAAACAGTACGATATGTTTATATTTTTTCAGGCAGAAAAAAATAGACATTAAAATTTATTGGCTTGTTAGACACAGGCCTACACAAAAACAAAAATCCTCTCGCAATGAGAGGATTTTTGTTTTTGAGAACCAATAAAATTTAAGATCTAAAGTCCAAAATAAAAGTTGATTGTATTATATAGTCTGAATTTTTTAACGTCTCTTTTGTTTTTTTTGCGTCGTTATCCTGAAGAGAATATTTTTCTATTAGTAATTCCGCCAAGCCATTAATTTTTCTACTTTGAATAATTTTATATTTAATATTTTCTTTTTTTAATATACCCTCAATTTCTGCTTCTGTACTAAAATAAAAATCTTTTCTTTCAAGAAGTTCTACTATTCCACTAAATAATTTATGAGAAGAAATTTGAAGTTCATCCGGATTTTTTTTATCCGCACCTTGATGTTGAATAATTGCAATTCCTTTTGTTAACCTCTTTATTTCAGAGATAATTTTAATTTGATCTTCTAACGAATTCCATGCCAAGACATATCTCGAAATGGTTATATCAAATTTTTTATTTTCTAATGGAATTTGTTTTGCATCACTTATAATTTTATAATCAGCAATGTTTTTGTTTAAATCTAGGTTATCTAAGTCTATTGCGGTAGTGTTAAAATCATATTCTGTCAAATTCAACATTAAATCTCGCAAAAGTTCTCCTTTGTGGCTTCCAATATCTAACAGCGTATATTTTCCTTTTTTAAACTCATTTTTTATTATGTCAGAAAATAATTTTGAAGACTCTCCATAAATTAATTTTATGGTTTTATTGGTAGAAAATCCGTGAAATAACTTTTCAGAAAAAGCTCCTTGTATTTTTTGAAACATGATATGAGATTATTTATAATCTAGAGGATTCTTATTTTGCTTGTTTAGGAATGCTTCGCATACTAAATCTGTGTGAACACAAATCACTAAATATTTTTTTCGCCCTTTGGGCTCAAAAATATCTAAGTGTTTGTTGTCCTCGGCTCGCGGTTTTTGTCTCTTTGTGAGAGACAAAAACATCGCTCCGCCTTCACAAAGCTAAAAAAGCAAAGCAGTTTGCTTTTTCTTAACGCTTTGTGACCCCACAGAGAATTGAACTCTGGTTAACAGATTGAAAACCTGCTGTCCTAACCACTAGACGATG
>Ga0155757_129_pt1 | contig 17162 bp, 17 predicted proteins | sample RifCSPlowO2_01_FD_107411 | JGI IMG/M metagenome (GOLD analysis project Ga0155757, IMG submission 107411) | Candidatus Campbellbacteria bacterium RIFCSPLOWO2_01_FULL_34_15 | reverse complement strand
GTCGCAGATCTAAACGGCATCCCTCATTCAGACTTGTGCTTAAGGGACCATATAAACCAGAATTATTGGTCTCGTCCCAAGACAAGTTAAAAACTGAATTCCCACAAACCTTGCCAAAGCAAGAGTTTGTGGGAATTTTTTGTTTAAAAATTAAAAATACAAAAATTTAAAATTTAAGTCCCGCAAAAGCAGTTCATAATTGCTTTTGCGGGACTTTTGGTATATTATAATGCCTATTAAAAAGTCATTAGTGACTTTATTTTATCTTTCTGGATTGCTTCGTGATTTTTTTAGTGGAATTTTTAAAAACTTTGTTTTTAAAAATTCCACTAAAAAAACCACTCGCAAAGACGGAGATGTTTAATTTAAAATTTATCATTTAAAATTTACAATTTTATGCGCGATTACCCACTAGAAAAAGTTAGAAATATTGGAATTATTGCCCACATTGATGCGGGTAAAACAACTGTATCAGAAAGAGTTTTGTTTTACACAGGTGTTTCTCACAAGATTGGAGAAGTGCACGAAGGTGCCGCTGTGATGGACTGGATGGAACAAGAAAGAGAAAGAGGAATTACTATTACCTCTGCTGCTACTACATGTTTTTGGACTCCGACATATGCAAACAAGGATGCAAATTTTAAACACCGTTTTAATATTATCGACACCCCTGGTCACGTAGACTTTACCGCCGAAGTAGAACGATCTTTGAAAGTTCTTGATGGTGGAGTGGTGGTTTTTGATGGTGTCGCTGGAGTAGAATCTCAGTCAGAGACAGTTTGGAGACAAGCAGACAAATACAAAGTGCCAAGAATTTGTTTCATTAACAAATTGGACAGAACGGGTGCTTCTTTTGAAAGATCTTACCAAAGTATTTTGAGGAGACTTACAAAAAAGGCTATTAGAATGCAATTGCCAATTGGCGAAGAGTCTAATCACCAAGGAGTGGTAGATCTTTTGACAATGAAAGCATATTACTTTGAAGGAGAAATGGGTATCGATGTGAGAGAGGCAGAAATCCCAGACAATATGAAAGCCGATGCAGAAAAATACAGAGGAGAATTGATTGAAAGAATTGTTGAAAACGACGAAGTATTGATGAACGAATATTTGGAAGGAAAAGAAATCTCATTGGATATTTTGAAAGCTACTTTGAGAAAGGGAGTTATTGCTTTGAACGTAATTCCTGTCTTCACAGGTTCTGCTTTGAAGAACAAAGGTGTACAAAAAGTTTTGGACGCTGTTGTAGATTATCTTCCATCTCCTTTGGACATCCCCCCAATCAAGGGAATAGATCCTAAAACTGATGCAGAAATTGAAAGAAAAGCATCCGACGAAGAACCTTTCTCCGCATTGGCTTTCAAATTGCAGACAGATCCATTCGTAGGACAACTTGCATTCTTTCGTGTCTATTCTGGAACAGTAGAATCCGGTTCTTATATCTACAACTCTACAACAGAAAAGAAAGAAAGATTGGGAAGAATCTTGAGAATGCATGCTAACGAGAGAGAAGAAGTGAAAAAAGTTTATGCTGGTGAAATTGCCGCCGCTGTTGGATTGAAAGAAACAAAAACATCAGATACTTTGTGTGACGAAAGCAAACCTATTATTTTGGAAAAGATTGAATTCATGAAACCTGTTGTTTCTGTAAGAATTGAACCAAAGACAAAAGCAGATCAAGAAAAGATGGGTATTGCCTTGAAGAAATTGTCAGACGAAGATCCTACTTTCATTGTTAGCTCGGATGAAGAAACAATGGAAACAATTATCTCTGGAATGGGAGAACTTCACCTAGAAATTTTGGTGGACAGAATGAAGAGAGAATTCGGAGTAGAAGCAAACATCGGAAAACCACAAGTAGCATACAGAGAAACTGTTACAAAACCATCTGATGCAGAAGTAAAATATGTAAAACAATCAGGAGGTAAAGGTCAGTATGGACACGTAAAAATTAGAATCAAGCCAATTGATGTTTTGACAGAAGAAGAAATAAAAGATCTTCCGAAGAATGTTAAGAGAGACGAAAGTTCTGAATTTGTAAACAGTATTAAAGGAGGTGTTATTCCTCAAGAGTTTATTCCTGCTGTTGAAAAAGGTATTAAAGAGGGTATGAGCAGGGGGGTAGTAGCAGGATTCAAGATGGTAGATGTTTCTACAGAATTGTACGACGGTACTTACCACGATGTGGACTCGTCAGAAATTGCCTTTAAAATCGCTGCCTCACAAGCTTTCCAAGAAGCAGCTAGAAAAGCAACACCTGTCTTGTTGGAACCGATAATGAAAGTAGAAGTAGTTACTCCAGAACAATTTATGGGAGATATTACCGGAAACCTAAGTTCAAAGAGAGGTCAAATTGAAAGTATGGATGACAGAGGAGAAGGAATGAAAGTTGTTAACGCAAAGGTTCCTTTGTCAGAAATGTTTGGATATACGACAGCTCTGAGATCTATGACAGAAGGTAGAGCATCATCAACAATGGAATTTAGCAACTATGCTATCGTTCCTCAAAATGTTGCAAAAGAAATTATTGATGCAAGAAAATAATTAAAACAAAAAAACAAAAAACCACGCAACTTGCGTGGTTTTTTGTTTTTTAATAATTAAATAGCAAGTTTCCTAAAAACTATCGACTACTTACTACTTACTACTTACTATCTCTGTGGATTGTTTTTATTTTTTTAATGGTAAAATTATTGGTAATGGATTTAAATATTTTTCAAAATTTTAATTTGGTTACATTTATTGATATGTCATTTCTTGTTGCCATATTTTTTTCTGTTATTTGGATTTTTTCTATTGTCTCTGGGTACGGGGGAGAGATCGGAAAATCTTTAAAGATGATTGGTTGGGGAGTAGTTTTGATGGGTATTTCATATTTTGTAGAAATTTGGTCTTTAACCTTGCCAGATCACCACGAAGCGTACTTGATTGTTTTTTTTCATCACCTATTATCAACCATTGGTTTCTTGGTAATTGCCTTTGGTTTCAAAAAATTTATTAAAAAGTAGAGAGACTGTCTCTGCTCGTCCAATTTTTCACAAAAGACGATTTGACTATTATTACTATTTTGCTATTATAGTACGGTAACGCTAATGGCGTTCTTTTCGTATTTAATCACCAAGTGTTTATTGGTGTCACTTCTGGAGTTTTTTAGAAGTAACATAAACCTAGGTGTTAAAGTTATTATTAATTAATTTATAAAGCTGACAGCCGGAAGCTAATAGTTGATAGAATAAATTTTCTATAAGCTATAAGCTATAAGCTATAAGCTAATTAAATAAATATGGCAGAAGCATTTAATAGAGACAAACCACACGTAAATGTGGGAACAATTGGTCACGTTGATCACGGAAAGACAACTCTTACAGCAGCTATTTTGCATGTTCTTAATTTGGCCGGTAACAAAGTTAAATTGAGAGGAATTGACGAAATTGACAAGGCTCCTGAAGAAAAAGAAAGAGGTATTACCATTTCTCTTTCTCACAACGAGTATGAAACAGAAACTCGTCACTATGCTCACATCGACGCTCCTGGACACGCCGACTACATCAAAAACATGATTACAGGTGCTGCTCAGATGGACGGTGCTATCCTTGTAGTTGCAGCTAACGACGGGGCAATGCCTCAAACAAGAGAACACATTCTTTTGGCTTATCAGGTAGGTGTTCCAAAAATCATCGTTTTCTTAAACAAGATTGATCTTGTTGACGATCAAGAGATGGTAGAACTTGTTCAAGAAGAAGTAAAAGAAATGTTGAGTCAATACGGATTCGACGGAGAAACAACCCCTTTCATCAAAGGTTCAGCTGTTAAGGCTCTTGAAGCAACATCAGTACAAGATGAATGGGCAAAACCAATTCTAGAATTGGCAAATCAATTAGACACATATATTCCAGTTCCTGAAAGAGATACAGCAAAACCATTCTTGATGCCTATTGAAGACATCTTCTCAATTGAAGGTAGAGGAACAGTAGTTACAGGTAAAATTGAAAGAGGTGTTGTGAAGGTTGGAGAAGAAGTTGAAATAGTTGGTATCAAAGACACTGTTAAAACAACAGTTACAGGTATTGAAATGTTCAACAAATCTTTGTCAGAAGGACAGGCAGGAGACAACGCAGGTATCTTGTTGAGAGGTGTTAAGAAAGAAGATATCCACAGAGGACAAGTTCTTGTTAAAACAGGATCTGTTACTCCTCATACAGAATTTGAAGCAGAAGTTTTGATTCTAAAGAAAGAGGAAGGGGGAAGACACACTCCATTCTTCTCAGGTTACAAACCTCAGTTCTACATCAGAACAACTGATGTTACAGGAGAAGTTACTTTGGCTGACGGTGTAGAAATGGTTATGCCAGGAGATACAGCAACATTCAAAGTTAAATTGCATTCTCCAATTGCTCTTGAAGATCAACAAAAGTTTGCCATCCGTGAGGGAGGTAGAACAGTTGGAGCGGGAGTTGTTACAAAAATTGTAGCTTAAGAATTTAAAAAATTTGACGCATTCCTTCGTTGACTTCAGAAAAATTTCTTTCACCGTATGTCAAATACGGCTCAAGAAATTTTTCCTCGTCGCCTCGGACTGCATTCAAATTATTTAGATTTAATCAATCTCACTTAGTATCGCTTTGCAAAAAGCGATACAATAGTGAGATTGATTAGAAGAGTATTTAGTCTGTAGTCTTCTAAAAACTAACGACTAAAAACTAAGAACTAAATTATTATGTCAACAAAAGAAAGTACAAAAAAAATAAAAAAGACAGAAGAAATCCAAAAGCTTAGGATTAGAGTCTTTGCATACGAGTACAAAATTCTTGATACATCAATCAAGCAGATAATAGATACTGCTTTGAGACATGACGCAAAAATCAATGGACCTATTCCGCTTCCTACAGAAATTAAGAAGTACACAGTGAATAGATCTACTTTCGTTCACAAGGACGCAAGAGAACAATTTGAGATGAGAGTTCACAGAAGATTGATTGATATTATTAACCCTTCTGCAAAAATTATCGAATCTCTTACAAACTTGAGTTTGCCATCAGGAGTAAGTATCGATGTAAAGATTGTCTAAATTTAAAGCTCGCTAGGATACTTTTATCACAAAGAGTCTCTTAGTGAGCTTTAAATTTGCGACTTATACTATAAAAACTTGCTTTTAACTGATTTTTGTGTAAAATTTCAAGAGTTTATATACAACACGGAGCCTTATTTAATTTATTTTTATGAAATTTATACTTGGGACAAAAGAAAAAATGACACAGACCTTTGATAAAGAAGGTGTTGTTTATCCTGTAACAGTTATTAACGCAGGTCCGATTGTTGTAACTCAGATAAAAGATTTGGACAAAGATGGATACGAGGCTATTCAAATCGGTTATGGTGAAAGACACTCAAAGAATATAAACAAGCCATTGAAAGGACACTTAAAAGATTTGGGTAATTTTAAATATATAAAAGAGTTTGAGAAATTTGGAGATTTAAAACTAGGAGACAAAATTGATGTTTCTTCTTTTGCAGAAGGTGACTCAATAACTATTTCTTCAATAAGTAAAGGTAAAGGATTTCAAGGTGTTGTTAAGAGACACGGTTTCAAAGGAGGTCCAAGAACACACGGACAAAAACACAGTGAAAGAAAACCTGGTTCAATCGGAGCCGGAGGAATCCAAAGAGTATTCAAGGGTTTGAGAATGGCAGGAAGAATGGGTTCTGACAGAATAACAGTAAAGAATTTGAAAGTAGTACAAGTTGATAAGAAAAATAATATCTTATTGGTAAGAGGTGCCGTTCCGGGAAGAAAGGGAACATTAGTAGAGATAGTTGCAAAATAATTCTAAAAACTAAGAACTAAAAACTATAAAATTATGGAAGCTAAAATTTATAATCAAAAAGGAAAAGAATCAGGAAAGGTAAATTTGCCGGAAACTGTTTTTGGTTTGCCTTGGAATAACGATCTTGTTCACCAAGTTATGGTTTCTATGATGTCTAATGCTAGAAATCCTATTGCTAATACAAAAGGTAGAGGAGAAGTTAGTGGAGGTGGTAAAAAACCATGGAGACAAAAAGGAACAGGTAGAGCAAGACACGGATCAACTCGTTCTCCGATCTGGATCGGCGGAGGTGTTTCTTTTGGACCAACAAACGATATAAATTACAACAGAAAAATAAACAAGAAGATGAGTGTAAAAGCGTTGTTTACAGTATTGTCTCAAAAGATGAAAGATGGAGAAATTCTTTTTGTGGATAATTTTGAAATAAAGGAACCAAAAACAAAAGATGCAAAAGATATTTTTGCAAATCTTGGAAAAGTAGATGGTTTTGATAAAATGGTTTCAAAAAGAAAAAACTCAACATACATCGCTTTGGGAGAAAAACATGAAAATGCACAAAAGAGTTTTGCTAACTTTGGAAATATAGAAGTAGGAGAAATGAGAAATTTAAATATTATGAATTTGTTAAAATACAAATATTTGGTGATTTCAGATCCTGAAAAATCAGTGGAATTTTTGACAAGTAAAATTTCAAATAAATAATTATGAAGACAGGAGAAACAAAAAATAATATTGAAAATCTTGATGCTGTTATTTTGAGACCAAGAATCACAGAAAAAGCTTCAGACAAAACAGGAGAAAATGTTTACATTTTTGAGGTTTCTCCGAGAGCTTCAAAAACTCAAGTAAGAGAAGCTGTCAAAAGTATTTACAAAGTTGATGCCTTGAAAATCAATATTTGTAAAATTCAATCAAAAAAGGTTTTTTCAAGAGGAAGAAAAGGAGTAAAATCAGGAGGGAAAAAAGCAATCGTGTATTTGAAAAAAGAAGACAAGATAGAAGTTATATAGGATGAAGCTTATATCTGATAGCTCCTAAATTTTTTTTGAAGATTTTTGCTATCAGCTATGGGCTATAAGCTCAAATTACAAATTAAGGTTACGGTAGCCGATAATTACCGTTGGCAAATTGCCTAAAATAAAATCATGAAGATAAACAAACCAACAACAGCATCACAAAGACATACGGTCGGTATCAATTACCGAGATTTTTTGACTTCATCAAAACCTCACAAGTCTTTGACTAAAGGAGGAAAAAGAGGAGTAGGAAGAAATGCAGATGGCAGAATTACTACTAGACACAAAGGTGGAGGACACAAGAGAAAATACAGAGATATTGATTTTAAATATGAAAAATTTAACATCCCTGCAAAGATTGAAACTATTGAATATGACCCATATAGATCAGGATTTATCGCTCTTGTATGTTATAAAGACGGAGAAAGAAGATATGTTCTTGCTCCAAAATCTATGAAAGTAGGAGATGAAATGGTTGTTTCAGAAAATGCAGAATTAAAAATAGGAAATAGAACTCTATTAAAAAATATTCCAGTTGGTACTTTTGTTTACAACGTAGAAATAAAACCACAAAGTGGAGCAAAGATTGCAAGATCAGCTGGAAACTTTGTAGAAATTATTGCTCATGATTCTGGATATGTTCACTTGAAGATGCCTTCAACCGAAGTAAGAAAAGTTTTGGATACAGCTTGGGGCTCAATCGGATCTGTTTCAAATGATGAACACAAATTGGTAAATTATGGAAAAGCAGGAAGATCAAGATGGAAAGGAATCAGACCAACGGTAAGAGGTAGCGCCATGAACCCTGTTGATCACCCATACGGAGGAGGTGAAGGTAGATCAGGCCGTGGTACAAGAAGAGCAAAAACTAAATGGGGTAAACCATCAGGAATTGGTCAAAAAACAAGAACTCCAAAGAAGTACTCGAATCAGTTTGTGGTGCGACGTCGAAAAGTCGGAAAAAGAAAGTAATTTCAAAACCAGCGAATTTCTTCGTCAGCTTCAAGAAAAAGTCCCTCGTCGTATATCAAATACGCCTCGGGACTTTTTCTTTTGCTTTCTCGAACTTCATCTGGTTTTGAGATTACTTTAAATAATTCCAAATTTAACGCAGAGCTTCGTCGATTTCAGAAAAAACGCTTTCGCCGTATTTTAAATACGTCTCAAGCGTTTTTTCTTTATTTCTTCGTTCTGCATCTAAATTTGGTAAATTTCTTCGTCACCCACGAAAAAACTTTCTTATATCGTCGTCTTTGCGAGCCTAGCGAAGCAATCCAGAGTGAACGTGGATCGCTTCGCTACAACTCGCGAAGACAAATTTTTGAAAGAAATTTTTCGCCCTCGTCGTCTTTGCGAACGAAGTGAACGTCGGATTTTTTAGGCAAAAAATTCGGAGCAATAAATCCATATTTCGTAATTTAAAGTAATTAAAAAACTCCCGCAGAGATGCGGGAGTTTTTGTTACATAAAAAAATTCGGTGGAAATTTTATGTTTACTAAACCATATGCGATAAAGAACAATATCATAGCAGAGACTATAAAAAAGGAAACCACAAAAGAATGAAACGAAATTACAAATTCTGCAGAGAGTCCAAATTCCATAGGGTAGTTATTGTTAATTCTCGAAATCCTTGCGTCTTCTCTTGCAAAAAAATTCATATAGATGAAAGAATTTAACATTACAAAAACAAAAAACCAAAAAATTTGCAACATACCAATAATCCTCCTTGTCCTTGTGTTTACTATGATTGTTTAAAACTCTGGACTGATATTAAACAATATCTTTATTAAAATCAAGCATGAATTGTTTTAAATAAATTTGTTCAGAATGTCTATGTTGTCCCAAAGTATTTTTTGTAATAATATTAAATATAGAGTTGAAATTATGTTTTAACATAAGGAGAAAAAGATGGTGAAGAAGAAAAAGATTAAGCCCGTTACAATAAGGTTTAATTATTGCCGGTGTGGCCGTCCAATAGAGTTATGGCAAACCAATTGTGGTTTAGGATGTCCTTGCCTGACAAGATTAAGCCCTTGTCACAAAAAAAATAAAATTTAAGATCTTGCTGAAGAATCAAAAACAAGAAGGATTTTTTAACAGAAAGACGAGCCATGGCTCGTCTTTTACTTTTTCTTGCTTTTTTGAATAACGGGTGTTTTAATAGGTTCAGATATTTTTTTGTTAATCTTTGTCGTGGAGGACCCATGGACGCAAAAAATTTGTTTGTGATTGAAAATAAAAGTTTTATTCTCGATAGAGATGGTTCTTATTACGGACATACTACTCTTGCGGATGTTTACCAATGTCGCAGACGAATGCTCTTGGAACATCTTTATTCTTTGCCGGAAAGTGATATCAGAGACACGACAGAAAAACTTTTGCTTGAAGCTTTTAACAGAAGATATTTTGAAGCCCATGCAGATTTGGCCCACGAATTTCTTCGCGGGAAAATAGTTTCTGTTTCGGGAGGAATCGTCAAGGGTGAGCCTGATCCCAACAAGATGTATGTTTATTGGGCTGGTGTACCCGACTGGTCTGATATAAAAGAAAACCCGGGCACAATCCTTGTCTTATCCTATGGGGATGATTGTATTTCCAGAATTTTAATCAATGTAGAAACAAAGATAAAAATTATTGGGACGATATAATTAATAAAAAAGGGTGATTAAAAGAGCGGCTTAGACCGTTCTTTTTTATTTTGATGTGTTATTATATTTACAATGAATAATGAGGAACATTTTGAAATATCTTTGCACACATCTATTATTGCGATAGTTGTTATCGGTGTTGTTGTTGGTGCTTCTTATTTTTACAATTATACAGGGTATAAAGATATTGCTTTAGAAAATCAAGATTTACAGAAACAACTGTCTGATCATCAAACTGAATTAGAAAATATAAGAAAGGAAATAAATCTTTTGCGTTTTGAAAGCACGGGAAAGGTTGATGAATTGAATCAAAAATTAAGTCAGGAAAAAGTAATCAGAGAATCAATAGAAAACCAAATGGACAAACAGTCTCTTGCTTCTCAGAAAAAAATATCCAGCCTTGAAAATAGATTGTCTCTGACTAGCTTATCAAGTGATCTGTCTTCTGTTATAAAAAACTGGGAAAAATTGATTGTTCTCATTGACTGTGATTTTTCTTTGGCGAATTCTTATCTAAGTTACAGCACAAGTGGTTCGGGAACTGCTTTGGCTTTTCCAAATTCTCCGATAAAGATTGTTACGAACAAACATGTTTTGGTTGCGCCGTACTTATATAGTATGAATGGATGTGTTGTAAAGGTGCAAGGAAGTACAAAAGAATTTTTCGTATCTCCTGAAGGGGCAGAGGTATCAGCAAATAATTATGATTGGGGAATATTAGAAATCACAGATCCTGATGAAAACCTGACAAAGATTACACAAGTTTTTCCAAATATTTGCGAACAAAAACCATCTCTCGGAGACAGCGTAATCGTCTTGGGATATCCTGATATCGGATCAAAGACCACAATTACAGCCACAGAAGGAATCGTTTCTGGTTTTGATGGAGACTACTTTATAACTTCCGCAAAGGTAGAACAAGGCAACTCCGGAGGAGCAGCGATTCTATCTAAGAAAAATTGTTTATTAGGAATTCCTACTTATGCTTCTTTGGGTGAAGTAGAATCTCTTGCTCGTATATTGGATATTTGGACGGTTCTAACAAAAAATTAATTCTTTGTACTAGTAGTAAGGTATAAGTAATAAGGTTTTACTTTATGTCTTACTACTTGCTACTTATTACTTAATACTAAGCGGAGCGTTCCGCGAAGCACCTATGCCCGAATTACCCGAAGTACAAACAATCGTAAATGATTTAAATAGAAAAATTGTTGGCGAGAAAATTGCCGATTTTGAAAGTGTCTGGAAAAAAAATGTTCGACCTAGTTTTATAAAATTTAAAAAAGAAATTGTGGGTGCAAAAGTAATCGGAGTGAGGAGAATAGGGAAACAGATAATTATAGACTTGGATAACAGTAATTCTGTTTTGATTCATTTAAAAATGTCTGGTCACCTTTTGTTTAAACAAAAAAAGACTGGGTCCGACCCAGTCCAAAAAAAGTATTTTGAGGAAAGAGTAAACCAATATATAAGGCATAAGTTTGTTTTTGAAAGCGGAGATATTTTAGATTTTTCAGATTTACGAAAATTTGGCTGGTTGGGTGTAGTAAAAACAGAGGATGTCGAAAATACAAAAGAAATTCAAAAATTAGGCATAGATGCTCTGGGTTCTTCTTTTACTTTAAAAAAATTTAAAGAAATTTTAAATAAAAAACAAAAAAGCACAATAGGCGTTTTGCTTTTAGACCAAAGTCTGATTGCGGGAATTGGGAATATTTATAGAAGTGAAATTTTGTTTTCATCTGGGGTAAATCCAAAAAGAAAAGTTTCTAGTTTGAAAAACAGTGAGATTGAAAGAATTTTTGATTCAATAAAAAATATTTTAAAAAAAGCGGTAAAAATGCGAGGGACATCCGATTCGGATTATAGGGACACCGAGGGAAAGTCTGGAAAATTTCAAAATGAATTGAGGGTTTACCGTAGAGAAGGGAAACTTTGCAAGCTTTGTGATACTAAAATAATTAGAGAAAAAATAGGGCAGAGAAGTATTTTTTATTGTCCTGTTTGTCAGAAATAAGATGATATAATAATATAATTATTATCGTGAAAATATTGAATTTAATTAAAAATATAACCGAGAGCCACTATATCATTATAGGGCTCGCTTTTTTTGTTGGTATTTTTTATTCGCAAAATATATTATGGGCATCTTCTTATACGACACTGATCTTGGCAATAATATTTTTCCTCAGTGCTTTAAAGATTGATTTGAAAAAAGTTTTGAGACAACTAGAAGACAAGACTGCTTTGTTTATTATAACTTTTTTTATTCTTCTGGTTCTTCCTGTTGTCGTTTATTATATTGCCAATTTATTTTTTCCATCGTTTGCTGTCGCTTTCTTGCTTTTATCGGCTATGCCTGCTGGGATGGTTACTCCTTTGCTAACCGAGATTTCAGGAGGAAGGCAAAGTCTTGCTTTGGTTTTGGCCGTTGCAACATCTCTCCTAGCACCCCTAACAGTTCCTTTTATTGTAGAATTTTTGGTAGGGACATCTGTAGAGGTTGATGTTTTTGGAATGTTCAGGTTATTGGCAATTGTTATTTATATCCCGTTTTTCGTAGCACAGTTTTTTAAGAGATTTTGGCAGAAAACAATCGACAAAATTTCTCCAATATTTAAATCCGTCTCTACAATTCTTTTAGGAACCTTAATAATGATCATTGTCGCAAAGCAATCAAATATTTTAATTGAAAATTTTAATTTGTTTGTTGTGGGAGTGCTCTTTCTTTTTTTCTTCTCTCTACACATCATCGGATATTTTTTGATTCCTTGGCGTGACAGGAGAGATAGGATAACAATTTCTGTCTGTGTTACTTATATGAATTTTACACTGGCAATAGAGTTGGCAAATAAATTCTTTTCTGATCCAAACATAATTTTGCCGATAGTTTTGGCTATTATTCCATGGTCTTTCATGTTTATTCCGTTTAAGTCATATGTTAAAAAATAAAACCTCGGATAATCCGAGGTTTTATTTTTTTTGATATTTTAATTTTCGCAAATTTTTTGCCAAGATTGTTCAGAAATATTCATTATATCTTTACATTCTTGTGTCACATAATTTGGTGCTACAACAGGACAAGAGAACATTGTGTTGTCATTGGCGTTTATATAAGTCGTTCCCGCTCCGAGGAGACTTCCTACAACTTTGATTGTGCTCGTCGATACATAAACACTAGCAGTATTTTTTTTATCACAGTATGTTTGAGCTTTTTGACGAAGCGCGTCTGAAATATTTTCAGGAGTTGTCGTTCCGATTTTTTCTGATTGTTCAGAATTTTCATTGATAATGATTTCTCCTGACTTATTCTTGCTGTTGTAATACACAGCAGAAAGCCAAATTATTAGAACCACGACTATAAAAATAATTAATTTTTTAATCATATTTTTTTAGAATTAGTTTTTAATATTGTCTGGTTATATTATTACATAATATAATTTTTCTTGGAAACTGTTCAAAATTGTTAATAAAAGTGTTAGAATTAGATTATAAATAAACATATAATTTATGCAAAAATACGAAGAAAAAAAATTTAATTTACCAAAGATGGAAGGTATTTCTGAAAAGCAAATAGAAGAACATTTAAAGCTTTATTCAGGCTATGTTAAACACACAAATTTGATCAGAGAAAAGATCGCAGAATTGTCCGAGGACAAAGACAACAATGCTTATTTGATTTCTGAATTGAGAAGAAGATTTAATTTTGAATTCAACGGAATGAAAATGCACGAATATTATTTTGAGCAGTTCGAGGGCGGTGCAAAAGATTTAAATGAAGAAAGTAATTTGGCAAAAGTTTTGGCAGAAAAATATGGAAGTTTGGAAAAATCAATTGAACATTTTGCAGAGGTTGGAAAAAGTAGGGGAATTGGTTGGGTCGTGTTGGTATATGACACACAAGCAAAAACTCTTCATACTGTTTGGGTAGGAGACCATGAATTGGGTCAATTGGGAGGACTTCCGATAATTGCGGTGATGGATATGTGGGAACATGCATTTATGGTGGATTATGTGCCAAGTGAAAAAGGAAAATATATTGATGCGTTTTTAAAAAATATAAACAGTGAGGTTTTGGAAAAAAGATATAATGATTTAGGAGTAAGGAGTAAGGAGTAAGGAGTAAGGAGTAAGAAAAAACGTGTTTTTCTAAAAACTAAAGACTATCAACTAAAAACTGAAAAAATATGGATCAAGAATTAAAAAATAAAATAGAAGAATTAGAGAAAAAAATAGAAGCTGTTTATCACTCGGTTGAAAAAATAAGAAAATATTTTCTTTTGATTTTTTGGGTTACTTTGATTACATTTGTTTTGCCGTTGATTGCACTAGCCTTTATTATCCCTATGTTTATGAGTTCCTATATGGGGTCATTTGAAGGACTTATATAATTTGAGCTTATAGCTAATAGCCGATAGCAAAAATCCACAGGAGATCGGACTCCTGTGGATTTTTGTTTTTTCTGTTCGTACTTTATGAACTTTATAACTTTACAAACCTGCCTCTTTTCTGAAAGAAAAGCAACGACACGGCAGGCAGGCTTTATAAACTTGATCTGTTTGACTTTTTGTCCGTTTTTTGGATAAATGAACAAAGATGCGAGAGGTATTTGGCTTTATCGTTTAGGATATATTAAATGTATTTTAAACGATAAAGCGAGGTCGTCTTGCTTTATCCTGTCGGGCGACTGACGGGACGACTCTCACAGGTCGTCATTAATGTCCTTTTACAACGGAGGTTTGTATGAACAGTAGAGCAGCAGAGTTATTCAAAAGATCATTTTTGTTTCCTTCAAACGAAAGTCCTCGTCACGAGGTTGGTTTGGAAATTCACCGTATGGATTATCCTTTTATCTCAAAACAAATTTTTTGGGATCACAAGCGTGACGAAGAATTGGATAGTCTCAAATCTTATCTGCCGGGTATTATTTTGGATTATTTAAGGATATGGATTGAGGATAATCAAGCAACTATTGAAAAGAAAAATATTGATGTGTGGAGTTATTTGTTTGAGTTTCTTTCGGGCGTTGATTTCGCAAAGATTTTTTCAAATATTCAAGATAAACATAAGGGATATTACGATTTAAGTATTGATATCAATAATTCTTTTCTTCGTATCGGAAGGTATGGGAATTGTTTGGCATTTGGTGTTCACGATGCTAGGGGAAATATACACGAAACTGGGCATAAAGCGATGGAGAGGGTTTCTGAAAGAAATGGTTCTCACATCAACATATTTATTCACAATGTAGAATGCTCTATTCCTTTACCAAAAAAACAGTCGGAGGAAAATTCGCAAAATATTTTCTTTAATAATTTTCATCATTTGCTTGCTGTTAATTGCGGGCATGTTGTATGGGATAATCCTCACGATTATGTTCCTAGATTAATTGAGAATTATTTATTGTCTGATTGGCATCGTCTGGCTGACGACGGCATTTTGATTGGTAGTTTGGCAGGGGTAGAAATTCACGCTACGATTGTTCACGCGGATCAACATGATTTTCAAAAAACAAAACAGTGGCGTAAAGGGAACGTCTCTTTGCATGAAGAAAGTCTCATTTGTAATTTTGGCTATGCCGATGATTTACGCCTCGTTCTTACGGCACATCTCGGCATAAAAAGTTTTCCTGCAATGGGAATGGCAGAAAATTGTGCGCCGGATTTTGATATGGAGGATAAACAGAGAAAGCTTTTTTTGGCAGGATCTGTTCTTTATACCAGTCTGTGCATGATGTTTTCTGTCCATAACGCAACGAATAAGTGCGTTCTTGCGTAATATATACCCCGTCCTTTCTTAGGGCGGGGTATTTTTGTTTGACAAAAATTTTAGTTTGTATATACTAGTAACCGTGCTAAATAGAGTAGCTAAAACTAATTTAAAAAAGCGGGTGATGTAGGCGTCTTTTTAGATGTTGCCTCAAGACACACACCGCTTTAAAAGGCGGTTTTTTAGTTAAATTCTAAAATTAGCAAATTTCTTCGTCAACTTCGAAAAAAATATTTTCACCGTATTCAAAATACGGCTCAAATATTTTTTCCTCGTTTCCTCGAACTTTATCTAATTTTAGAATTTAACGATTTATTATTGTTTCAGCGAAGTTTTGGATTTATCCAAAACTTCGCCGAGACTGTAAGATTAAATGGCTGAATGAAATGTTCGTTGAAAAATGAATAACAAGTGATTTGTCTTATACCAGAGACAAATCAATTAATGGGTCTTTAAGTTTTAAATTTTTTAAAATTTATAGATCTGTAGGTAAAAATTGTATTAAAATAAGAATTGCGTTTTTTGAATTTCCTAATAAGAAATTCATAAGGGCGTATGGTGGATGCCTTGACTCTAAAAGGCGATGAAGGACGTGGCATGTCTGCGATAAGCTTCGGGTAGGTGACTAGCAACCTGTGATCCGGAGATTTCCGAATGGGGGAACCCAATCTGTTGAACACAGATTACCTTGTATCTGTAAAGGATACTCGGAGTGCACCTGGGGAAGTGAAACATCTCAGTACCCAGAGGAAAAGAAAACAATGTCTATTTATTTAGATAATATTTCGTAAGTAGCGGCGAGCGAAAGCGAAAGAGCCCAAACCGTCGTTTCTCATTACATTTGAAACGAAGAATTAGAATTTAGTATAAGAATTAGGAACAAAAATTTTCAAAGAAAATTTTTGTTAAACCTATCCCTCATACTTTTCCCTAATACTTCGCTTCGAGCGTAGCGAGAAGCGACGGGGTTGTAGGACAACAGTGTCATTCTTGTAATGAAAAAAGTCAAAAAATATTTTGTTAGTTGAATCTGCTGGGAAGCAGGACCCTAGAGGGTAATAGTCCCGTAAACGAAAACAATCTATCTTTTTTATTGTTGTTCCTGAGTACCTCAAGACACGAATGGCTTGGGGGAATCTGCCGGAACTAACCGGTAAGGCTAAATACTTTTAGAGATCGATAGTGAACAAGTACCGTGAGGGAAAGGTGAAAAGAACCCCGGAGAGGGGAGTGAAATAGACCTGAAACCATATGCCTACAAGGAGTGGGAGCCGTCGTATCTTACTGCGTAAGAACGACGGAATTATAAATGATAAATTTTTAATTTCGTCGCATCTTACATAGCAAGATGCGACGGTGACCGCGTGCCTATTGAAGAATGAGCCAACGAGTCTAAATATGCAGCTGCCTAATTGCGTTAGCAAGGAGGCACAGCGAAAGCGAGTGTGAATAGCGCGAAAAAATTAAGTTGTATGTTTAGGACCCGAAGCCAAGTGAGCTTGCCATGAGCAGGGTGAATTTCGTCGAAAGACGGAAGGAGGCCCGAACCGGTTAGTCGTTCAACTCTATCGGATGACTTGTGGCAAGTAGTGAAAAGCTAATCGAACTTGGTAATAGCTGGTTCTCTCCGAAATAGCTTTAGGGTTAGCGTCTAGATTACCTACTGGGGGTAGAGCACTGGAAGGATTGAATAGGGGGAAACTTCGTCAATCCTATCAAACTCCGAATACCAGTAGTCAATTTCTAGGCAGTTAGACTGTGGGGGCTAAGCTCCATTGGTCAAAAGGGAAACAGCCCAGACCTACATCTAAGGTCCCAAAATTCATACTAAGTGCACTTAAGGAGGTGAAATTTCTCAGACAATGAGGAGGTTGGCTTAGAAGCAGCCATCCTTTAAAGATAG
>Ga0155757_127_pt1 | contig 17556 bp, 17 predicted proteins | sample RifCSPlowO2_01_FD_107411 | JGI IMG/M metagenome (GOLD analysis project Ga0155757, IMG submission 107411) | Candidatus Campbellbacteria bacterium RIFCSPLOWO2_01_FULL_34_15 | reverse complement strand
TTAAAAAGAGAAGGTGAGAATATAAATTTTCAAGAAACAGAAAAAGATATTCAAAATATCATCAAAAATATTTTTGATTGATTTTAACAACCTATTAATATAGAATAGGTTCATGTTTTCTTATATATTTCACACAATTTTTTATAATCCAATTTATAATGGATTGGTATTTTTAGTGTCTTTCTTTCCTTGGATGGATTTGGGAATTGCGGTAGTTATAGTAACTCTCGTAGTAAAATTGATTGTTTTTCCACTTACAAAAGAATCCATCAAAACCCAATTAAAGGTTAAGGAAATAGACCCTCTGGTAAACGAAATCAGAAAAAAATACGAAAAAGACAAAGAAGCTCAGGCAAGAAAAATAATGGATTTGTATAAAGAATACAAAATAAATCCTTTTGCGAGTTTTTTTCTTATTTTGGTCCAACTCCCTATTCTATTTGCTCTTTATTTTGTTTTCTTGAAAGGAGGTCTGCCCGATGTAAATTTTGATATTTTATATTCTTTTATAAAAGCACCCGCACATATTGATAATGTTACATTTTTAGGATTTTTTGATATAACTCAAAAAAGCTTTATCTTGGCTTTGCTTGCTGGAATTTCTCAATTTTTCCAAATAAGACTGGTTATGTCAGGACAAAAAAAGAATGACAAACCAGCCGACCAAAATACATTTAAGGACGATTTGGTTAAAAATATGCAACTACAAATGAAATATGTAATGCCTGTAATAATTTTTATTATTGCCTATGGACTAATTTCCGCTGTTGCATTATATTGGATAACAAGCAACCTGTTTATGATAGTTCAAGAATTATATATTAGAAAAACCGTCAAAGCAGAAAACAAATAATTATGGAAAACGAAGCAAATAACAAAATAAAGAAAATTATCGAGGAAATGTTAAGCAGGCTTACTGTTAATTTTGAAAATGTTACAATTTGCGACGACGGAAATGATAATTTTAGATTTGCAGTAAAATCTTCTGACTCTGGTATCTTGATTGGAAATGAAGGAAACAATATAAAAGCTCTCAACTATCTCGTTAAACAAATTGTCAAAGGAGGAAAAGACGAGGATATAAAAAATATAAACTTTTTTATTGATGTAAATGACTATCAAACAAAAAATATAGAAAAGATAAAAAATAAAGCTTTGGAAATGGCAGAAAAAGCAGTCTTCTTTAAAAGAGACGTAGAGATGGATCCAATGTCTTCTTTTGAGAGAATGATCGTGCACTCTGTATTAGCAGATCAAGAAAACATAGAAACAGAATCATCTGGAGTGGGAGCATTTAGAAAAGTTTGTATCAAATACAAATCAAACAAAAATAGTTTTTAATTTAAAAAAAGCGGGATTGCCCGCTTTTTTTAGTTTTTAAATTTGTTTCAATATTTTTTTAGTTTTCACTCGTTGTTGTTGCTGTCTCTATATTTTCTGTTTTAATTTTAATTTCTGGTGATATCTCCAAACTCCATAACGATTGATCTTTTTTGTTTATAAAGAACAAAAACTTTTCATCCGAGCTAAAAATTGGTTTTATTAGATCAATATTTTCTCCAGAAAATTCTTCTGGTGAAATAATCAACTCAGAAAATCCTCCATCTACATCCAATATATAAATATCGTCAGAAAACGAATATATCCCCTGATACCAATCGTCTGGATACTTTCCGCCCAATGTATTTTTTGGAATACCACAAATAGCACTTATAGAATCATTAAACCACGCGCATTTTTCAGGAAGTGTATCAACATCCATCTTTTTTGTTTCTTTATTATCAACATCATAAGAAGAAAGTTTTATCTTTTCTGCAAACAATACCTTGTTTGCATCACCACTTGTCAGCGTCGTTAATCCAACAACTTTAGATAAAATTTTTGTTTTTTCTTTTGAATTTATATCCAAAAAATACAAATATCCAAAATTATCATATGTTGGCTTTATTGTTAGAGCAAACATTCCTGTTTTTGGAGACTGAATCAACCATCCTTCAAGAGGGTATTCGTATATTTCAAAAGAATTACTTCCATCAACATCGGAAATCACAAACTGAGAATATCCTGCTTCGTTATAAATATTTAAGATCTTTTTTCCATACAAAAAGACATCTTTTATGTTATCTCTCAAAAATACACCTTCTGTTTTTCCTTCTTCTGTGCTGTCTGCATCATTTTTTATTATTTTTGCATAAAAACTTTTTATATTATTATCTTCATCTAAATATCTCATTACAGATTCTTCACTATTTACCCAAACCGCTTCATAAATCCTTGGAATAGTTGTATTTGAGATTCTTTTTATTGTTGGACGAACTGTGCTTGCTTCAAAAATATGCCCCGTTGATCTTTCTGTATATCTGACAGTCACTTCTTTGTCTTCGTTTTGGAAAACAACAAAACCAGCGGTTGGAGTTTCAGAAATTTTTCTTAATCTCAAAAGTGGTTTTTCTTCTCCAATTGTAATATCTGGTCCATTGTCTACATCTTCATCTAAATTATTTCCTCCTCCACCAAAACTACCAAAAATAAATCCCAATGGAGATCCATCAAATTGATCAGAATTTGGATTATTTTTTGAAAATGCAAAATAAAAAATAAACACTCCAACAACTGCGAGTATCAATATTATTATCAATATTATTAAAATCTTTTTTGTCATAAAATAAACCAAATTATATTATTGTTATATTTTTACCAACCTCCGCTTGCTCATGACCCACTAGACTTACCTACCTTAGGAATTTCAAATTTAATATTCACCAAATCTGGGTTGATAAAATTCAACAACAAATAAGAAACAAAAATAAGGACAAGGCCAAAAATCGCGTTGTTGATTTTACTTTTTGCATTTGTTTTTCCAGTAAAAGATTCTTCTGTTAGATATTTGAAACCAGCAAATGATAGTTGAAATACCGCTAAAAGAATAGCAACACCAAAAGCCAATCTAAACGCTCCTGAAAGATATGTTGTAAGGTCTACAGCTTTCCCATCTGGATTGATGTAGGGTAATTTTTCAAGCATTTTATATTCAACTGCAGAGAAAGAAATAGAGAAAGAAACAAAAAAAAGAAAAGCAGCTGATGAAACGATTTGTATTTTTTTATTTTTTAAAAAATTTATCATATATTAAAAATTAAATAATGATGCTCTCTCATCATCAAAATTGATATTTAAAATGTTTGTTGCTGACTGCATTACTCTATTTTTATCTTGTATATTCAGACTTAAATTTGCAGTACCTTTGTCTTCACCTTTTTTCAAGGTTATAAAATCTCCAACGACATCATCCAATATTTTATTGTTAAGTTTCCATTTATATTCAAGTTTCTCATTTTTTATATCATCTTTTGAAAAAAAGAAAGGTTGCGCGGTTACAGTTATTTCTTCTTTTAACAAGTCGGTTTTTTTATTTAATGCTTTTTCAAAAACTATCCCCATAAGAGGGTCATTTTCATAAAACACTATCTTTGGTTTGATCTCTTTTATACTTACAGAAGATTTTGCTTTTATAGAATCGTCGCTATTAGAAACCTCGACTGTCAAAACACTGTCTCTAAAATTTTTCTCCATATCATAATACAACATATTTTTGCCCATCCCTTGTGAACCATTTATAATATTTCCATTCTTTTTCCAAACATACATCAATTTATCGTCACTTATTTTTGATTTGTTAGAACCAATAAAATTTGGAATCGCGACTATTTTTACAATGGAACGATGTGAGACGAGTGCCTTTCCTTTATAAAAAGGTGGTGTATAAACATCTCCCTCCCACACAATATCAACCTCTGCAGGAGAAAAAGTTTTGCTAGTTGAAATTTGTTCACCATTTTTTGTTAAAACAACTGCGGTAATTGTGTCAGATGTACCCAAACCTCCCACATTAAAAGTAAAATCTTTTTTTCCAAGACCTCTCTCTACCAAAGAATCATTTTTATACCAAGAAATCTGTGATGTATACAAATCTATTGAATAATTTTCCAAAGATATTGTAATCTCTTCGTTTGGACTAGGTATTCTATTACTTAGCTTCATAGTTAATAATTCTGGTAAACTACCAATACCACTACCACCAAAAACATAACTTTCTATATCTGTTTCAACAGCATCAGCAAAAGAAACAAAAACAAAAGAAAAAACGAAAAGTACCCCCAAATAAACTTTTATTTTTTTATTAAATACTTTCTTCATTTATTATATTTATATTAACATAAATTATTCAGATGCTTCCAGATCTCTTTTTGCTTGTTTAATGGCCAAAACCTGTGATGGATCCGATGTAATAATTTGATCTTCGGTATATGATGCAATTATTTTTATTGCTACGTGTTTTAGTCCAGCAAAGAAAATTCCCTCCCCTACACCCGCTTCCAAAAGAAGATATTTTTCCTCATCTGTAAGGTTGAATGTTTTTTGAACAGCGTCTATTGTTGTAGGAGATTGTTTCAACAACACTTGAATAGAAGAGTTGGTGATAATGGGCAGTCCATACGGAGAAGGAAGAAAGTCGTTGATGTCTTGGGTAATCGTTGCCAATCCTAAATAATATTTTCTTCCTCTTTTTGCCATACTAAACAAGAAAGATGCTGCGTCTTCTGATTTCATCATTTGCCATGCTTCGTCAATAACAAACAATCTTTTTTTCAATTCTTTTCTAACCGCATTCCAAATATAGTGGGTAATAATATACATTGCTACTGGTCGCAATTCATCTTCCATGTCTCTAATAGAAAATACGATAAATTTACTATTTATATCCACATTGGTTGGTTTGTTCAAAAATCCAGACCATGTACCTTTTGTATATTTTGATATTTTTTGAACCAAAACATCGGCTCCCTCCATTCCCGCCAAAACAAGTTCAAAGTCTGACAAAAGAGGTGGTTCTATGTTTGTAAAATCGGAATCGGGTGTAATATCTCTCAAAGCATAAGTTTCCGAGATAGCTCTATCCACTATTGCATCTTCTTCTGGTGATAACCCTCCCAACATAATTCTAAAAAGCCCTACCAAATTGACAATATGTGACCGCAAAACATTTGAAGGTGATTCGTCTGGTCTTGGAGCTGGTAAATCAAAAGGATTGATATGGTGTTCGGACGACAAAGAAATATTAAAGTATCTTCCTCCTACTGCCTCGGACAAATATTCAAATTCTCTTTCAGGGTCTATTACCATAACCTCTACACCAAACATTAGAGATCTCAAAACTTCCAATTTGATTGCATAAGATTTTCCTGCTCCAGATTTTGCAAAAGTAACTGAATTGTAGTTTGCTAAAGAAAAACGATCAAAAATTATCAAACTTGAGTTGTGTCTGTTTACTCCATACAAAATTCCTTTATCAGATGTTAGGTCAAAAGAAACGAAAGGAAAAATACTGGAAAGAGGGGCGGAATTAAGCTTTGAGTGAACATTTAAAAGATCATTTCCTAATGGCAAAATACTTCTAAAACCTTGTTCTTGTTGGAAAAGAGATGGTCTAATGTAGATAAGTTTTGATTCCAAAATAGAACGAATCTCTGATTCAAGTTTGTTCAATTCGTCATCATCTTTTCCATAAATAGAAATATAAACACCGACATCAAACAATTTTTCCTGTGCCTGTTGCAATTTGTCACGCAAATCCTCAAGATTTTGATAAGCAGCGTCTAAACCAGGATCTCTAACGAATCCCTTTTCTTCTCTTGTCATTATTTGGCTTTGAACCTCGGCTACTTTCTTTTGAAATTGTCGCAATACTTTTTCTGTCTCAATTGGATGAATAAAAATAGATACATCAAATTCTTTATCCAAATTAATTACAGAAGAAAACCAATTGTCAGATAAAAATCTTGGATAAGAAATAACAAAAAATGTTTTCATTATTTTACCACCGAGGTTAATATTGTTAGGAGAAATCTTTAGAGCAGAAGGGGCAATAATATCTTGCAATTCCAAAACACCAGTCTCATAAATTTCCTGTGGCAATGTGGGTGTGATACCCGGACCCTCGTCTTTTTTTCCTAAAATTTTATCAAAAATGCTCATATTTTTAATTTAGTTGAATTGGTTTTTCTGATTCTCCTGGATTAAATATTTTATAAAGTAATTCTACCGATTCTTCTGTTCCTAATCTGGCAACCCTTAAACCAGACCTCGATAACCCTTGTTCTATGACATTGGCTCTTTGTTCCAACTGTGAACGACTCTCTTCAAAAGAATCGTTTTCCAAAATTTGTGTATTTTTTTTTCCTCCACCAAGACCGAGGGGACCTTTCGATGAGTTTCCTAGAAAAGAAGGTGTATAAGGTACAATTATAAAGAAGTTTTTCGTCATTATATTTACACTCTCGGTAAATTTCTTTATGAATTCTATATATTCTCTTGTTTGAATTTTCATCAAATCATTTGTTTGAGCTTTGTATTTTTCCTCCATAACTGAGATATAAGGTCTAATATCCAACTTTCTTGATTGAATATAAATCTGAGTAGAAAAATCAAGAGAGTTTAAAAAATTTTGAAATTGATAAATAATTGCTATTTGTTCATCTGAGGATTTTAAAGAAAAATTTAAAGAAGAAACCATCAAAATAGCCCTTAGAGAATTATCTTTAAGAACAATTACACCATCTCTTATTTCTTTGATAGGAACAAATCCTTGTGTTGCTGATGTTTTTTCCATGTTTCAAATTCAAAATTAAAATCTCAAAATTAAAAATGACAGTTTAAAAATAAAAATTATCTTTTCCCTTTCATTGTTATTATACCAGATGCAATGATGTTTGATATTTCTTGTAATTCACATAACATCCACTCTAATTCTTTTTTATCCCCCTTGTTTGTATCCCTCAACAAAGACAACCACACCTTCGATTCATTGGATGATTTTAAAGAATATGTAAAAAAATTAATGTAATCTCTTTTCGAACTAGCAGATCCCGCTTCAACATAGTTTGATAAAATACTTGTTCCGCTTCTCAATAATTGTTTTCCCATTACATTACAGACAGAATCTTTATTTAATTTATCAATAAATTTTATTAATCTTAGTGTCCATGTATACAATCTTTTCTTAAATTCATTTTTAAATTTTTCTTTTTCATTTTGCATTTTGAGATTTCAATTTTGAATTTTTATTAATTATTATTCATATTATCTTCCAATTTGTCTTTTATATCCAAACTCCAACCCAAATCAGATAATTTACTATCTGACAATTTTGGTACATTCATCTGAGCCACCAAATCGGGTTCTTTTTCTACTCCTTTCTGAACTTTCTTTGGTTCTTTCTTCCAAATATATAATTTACTTTTAAAGAAAAACCAAAAGGCTGATTCCAAAACTAAAATAAAAGGTCTTCCGCTTGGTTTATAAAAAGCAAGAGAAAGAGAAAGGGCTATAAAAGGAGCCCCTAGAAGAAGAGTAAAAAATAGACTTTTAAGAAAAAAATAGATAGCAAAACAGATTCCTGCTCCTCCGGCAACGAAAATAAACTGCTTGATAGTTAGGGGCCCAACTATTTTGTCTTCTATATCTATAAATTGTGGTACTTCGAAATGCACGATATTAGTTTAAAGTTTATAAAGTTTAAAGTTTATAAAGTTTTGATTAAACCTGATAATAATTTTGAAATTTCTATTGATAATTCGTTTAATTTTTTATATTGATCTTCTTTTAAATATTTCAACTGTAATGATAAGTGCAACATTGATCTGGTTTCAGCACATGATCCTTTTGCAACGAACAAAAAATACTTTAATTCATTATTTCCCTTTCTTTCAAACCCTTCGGCAATATTATTCATTATAGAAACAGAAGATCTTTGTATTTGATTTTTAAAACCAAAATCATTAATATTTCTAAAAATGTTATAAATATCTAGGGTTAATTTTTCAGCTTTTTGCCATGATATTATATCTTCAAATCTTTCTATTTTCATACTTTATAACTTTACAAACTTTCAACTTTCTACTCAATCGGTTCTCTATACGGATCTATCTTTACTCCTGATTCTTCTACCTTTTTCTCTTGCATAGGTAATTTTGTTACTCCGCCCAATTTACTCTCCATAATATTCATTTTAAAAGGTTCTGCGGGCATAGGAGGCTCAATCACAGGAATTTGAACGTTTATATTTACAGAAGGTGTTGAAACCTTGTTTTCTATAATATTTTCAGGGTTTTCTATCTCTGCCAAAATTTTGTCTTTATTCAACACCTCTCCTTCGTGTTTTTGTTCAAAAGGATTCATTTTCTCTGCCAAAGGCCTATTATCTATTTCTGTATTTTGAGAAGAGTGTTGTTCGTGAATTTTTTTAATAGACTCTCTCAATTTTAAGAAAACCTCGTTGTTTATATCGGCGGTTATCACTTCTGCTTGTTCAGGGGAAACGCCCACCTTTTCAATAATAATGTCTGCAAAGCGTTGAGAATGTTCGAGGCCGAGCATCACAAGGCCAACACAATAGAGAAGTTCTCCCATCTGGTCTACATGAAGTCCATTTTTCTTTCCCACATTTAAAATAGCTGTGGTTGTATCAACCTCTGACATCGCCTGCTTGATATCAGCAGGAAGCGAATTTAGTCTATTTTCAATTTGTTCTGGTGTATATTCCATAGTTTATAAATTATTTATTTTTTTTCATATCCTCTCTCGCTTTCTTAATATCCTCATCATACTTTTTCAATTTTTCTTTTAGTTCGTCTTCTTTCTTTTTTATTTCTGAATTAGCTTTTGACAAAGTAACCTGTGCATCTCCAACACCAGACCTATAAATACTTAGCGCACTTTCTGGTTGTTTTGCTAATTTTGCTTTCTCCAAATCATCTTTTGCTTCTTGTAAATGAATTTCAGCTTCTCTAAGTTCTTCATTTTTTAATTTCTCAATTTCAAGTTTGAATTTTTCCCTCTCTATTTCTTTATCTTTATTTAATTTACTTATCTTTCCTTGTTGTTCAGCTGCTTTTGCACCAGTGGTTGCACGAGTTCTCATATAATCCGCTAGAGGAACAGTCAAAGGTGCCAAAACACCTCCTGTTGCAACTGTTGCCGCACCAGCGGTTGCTGCAACGGTATTAGAAATTTTTGATTTTGAAATATTTCTATAATACTGATCCTGAGCACTAATATTTGTCTTCTTAATATTTCCCTGTGCATCTCTTACAGGTTTTCCTTTGGCATCTAATTCGTTTGCTGTAATATTCTTTTCTTTTGACAAAGTATTTGCATAAGCATGATGATCTTTTACTTTACTATCTTCTCTGGCTTTGAAACTTTCTTTTGCCATTCCGAATTTTGAATCTCCAACATTTCTTAATGTTTTCAATACCAATTTATCCATAGTTGATGTACCCCCACCTTTCTTTTCCATATATTCCGCACCGCGTTGTGCAGCTCGTCCAACCGTTCCTCTCATCAAATTACCGCCCAATGCTTTTGCTCCTGCACCCACCAAAGCACCTCCTGTTGCAATACCAGCCAAACCAACAGCTCCTTTCACACCTTTTAATATACTATCCCCAATAACACCGTCATCACATTTTTTCTTTAATTCAGATAATGCTGTTCTCATAAAAGCAAAAACAATCATTGCTTTCATTAGAATTACCAGTATCTGTCCTAAAATATTATCACCTTCAACAAAATTATTTGAGGCAAAAAGTCCATTATCATTTATCAAGAACAACAACCACAGGATAAAAAGAAATACTACTACACAAAAAGATTTATCCAATAACTTTTGCCACCATTTTGTAAAATACGATCCCATTCCAGGAATAGCATAAGACATAAAAGCAAGAGGAGAAAGAACCATCAACATCCAAAGATAAATAACCCTACCAATAAATGTCCAGCCAGCCATAAAAAACACATACGCCGTATAAAAAGCTATTGCAATAGCAACCAAAAATATAACAATCATAATAGCGGTCTTATCTCCCTCACCTTCCACCCATTTATGAAAAGCCTCCTGATCCATCATCTCTACTGGATTAAACATAGACATCAGTCCTCCTGAAATTTCTTTTGGATGAATACCCTCAATATATGTGTCCCCCATATTCTTGGCCTCTATTGCATCATAAAAACCAACTGTGAAAATATTTCCCGCATCTATGACCACCCTTGAAACAAACAAGCTAAAATTGATAGCAATTGCAATCATTATTACTTTTACTATCAATTCTTTTGATTTGAAACTTCCATAATCCAGTATTATTGATATGGAAATAATTACCAACAGAAAAATAAACAACATATTGGCAGCGTCTCTCAATGCCGTCCATGCTGGTCCAATAAATTCTTGGTCTAAAAATTTATCACTAATAGAAAACATTAGAAGAACATCAAAAAATTTTGCAAATATAACCAACAAAAAAGCAACAACCGCATATACATCCTTTAGTACCAAAACCATACAACCGCCGAAAGTGAAATCCCATGATACTATATTACAAGAATATCCTTCACTTTCAATAAAATCTTCCCAAGAAACACTGGTACCGGTTTGATTTGCAGCACTTGCAACATCTATTGTTAGATTTCCTCCATTTTGGATATCAAAACCAACCGGAGACAAAATACCTCCGATCAAAACAACCATTCCAAAAAAGAAAGATATTATTTTTCTAAATTTTAACAATTTCGCCATTTGTTTTTTTATTAAGCGTTTTTCTTGTTTTTGTAAAAACAAGAAAAACGCTTAATTTTTATTGACACTCACCCACTGTATAACTATAACCATCATAAATTTCATAATTGTATGTTTCTCCGTCTTCCCCTAAACAACTAATCATGTCGCTTCCCTCTATTGGTGTTCCATTTTTAAATACCTGACGGCCTCTCTCTAAAACTCTTTCATTTGAAGAATTAACATCTAATGTAAAACCATCACAACTTATCATTCTTGGAGACAAAGGACATAAAACCAATTTTGATTCCGCATCTGTCGGATCAGATATCCTTTCGTCTGTATTATTTACATCAGGATCATAATAACTAAAACTAATATCTTCACCGTAGATTGGGAAAACACACTGAGCTTCTGATATTTTTGCGATTGCCTGTTTTTTTATTATATCCATTTTCTTTTTTATTTCATCATATTCGTCCTGAGCATTAGCCAAATCCTCACCTTCATGCAAATTTTCTCTTATATCTCTCCACAAATTTACCAATTCGCTTAAAGTCTCGGCAGAGTTTATTGGACTCTCTTGAGAACCCGGTTCGCATTCACCCGTCCCAAACCTTTGTGGCAAATAAATAACCAATTTACAATATGTATTTCCTTTTGATTTCCAAAGAAATCCTTCCATAGCCCTATATATTAGAGGATATCTACCTGGACTGTTCGCGGGCGTTCCATTAAAATTTGCACCAGGAGGACAGTCTCCCGGAGGAACACCTGGATTATCAAATGTATATGTCTCGGCATCACCATCTTCACAACTTATATCAACAGAACATTTTCCTCCAGGACAATAACCATTTCCTGGCATATCAAAGAAAAATGTTGGTCTACATCCGTTTGTTCTACCTTGATCTTCTCCATATTCCTTTACGCCAGTCAGTGTTGTTGTTGTAACAGTACAACCACTAACATCTCCGGCGTGCTCATTGTTCGCAGCCGAAATGTTTTCAGCGGGAGAATTCCCAAAATAAAATGAAACCCCCATCACAACAACCAATATTAAAATAAATTTATAAATATTTTTCATGTTTTATTTTTTCTTTACCTCATAAACAGAACCCCCTTGTGTACCATTAAAACTTACAGTCGAAATATATAATTTTCCGTTGTTTTCAACAATATCCCAAATACCCTCTTCTTGAACCGTACACGCTGTCTTCCAAGAAGTTCCATTATCTATTGAAACCAGAAGTTGTGTTGGTCCTTTTGCATTTCCTCCATCAGAACTTGTTTTAAAACCTTTTGTCGTTCCAGCAAACAAAGCACCTTCCCAACCCTTAACATAGGTTATGTGTTCATAAATATTTGTATTGTAGACATTTACAAAAGTATTTCCATTATATTTAAAAATCCCAGATTTTTTATTATTACTATATTTCAAAGAAGATCCTAACCACATATTAGTCCCAATCACTGTTGCTCTAAAAAAACGATTATCTACCTCTTGTTTTGACCAGTTTGAAAAACCTGTATCAGAACTAACCATATAACCCTGACCATTGTTACTTATTCCAAAAGCATATACTTTTTCTTGATAAGAAATAATATCTCTTATATATAAGTCATTATCACTATAAGAAATCTTCCAGCCTTCATTTTCATTAAATCTATAAATGACAGATTTTCTTTGTCCTTGAAAACCATTTGCGCCAACAGCAAACAAATTGTTGTTGTGAACAGTCATAGCACATCCGGTTGGTTGATTTAAATCATATACTTGTACCCAGTCTCTTCCGTTTTGAGAACGAAAAACAAGACCTTCTTGTTCGGAATTTGCATAAAGAGAACCATTATATTCTTTCATCACACATACACTTTCTGTAATATTTTTTATCCCTGGCAATGTCGCACCAGAAAGACCAAACATCATACTTTGATTTTGCAAATTATATCCAAATGCCCCAGCAAGTAATTGATTTTTAAAAGAGGCCAACGAGAAAAATCCATCTGTGTAGCTAGGTGCAATCACTTTTTCACAAGTGTAATTTGCTAAAGGATCTGGAGGGGTATTACCATCACCATTATCATCATCACCATTATCGTCAAGATCTGGCTGGTCGGGCACCTCTCCTAGATTAATTGTTTTTAATTTATCTATTATTGTTTGTAAGTCAGTTATTATTTTTTGTGATTCATCAATATCTTTTTGAATTCTATCTATCAATGGTTGAATTTGATTTTTAATAACACTATTAAACCACTTAGTTAATTCAGACTCAACAGCAGGATTTACAATAACTTTGTTTAGGAGAATAGGACTAGGTTTTGAAGAACCAGAACAAACATCTCTTGCTGATTCAAGTAATGTTTTTGTCTTAATCAACAAATCCATTGTCATTTTTTTAACATCCAAATATTTTTGTTCTTCTTCTATATCTCTTTCAATTTGTCTTATTATTTCTCCAGTAGTTCCTTCCCACACGCTATTATCATTCATCATGTCATCCATATATCCATCGTTGTTTACACCACGAAGACCTCCTTCTCCTTCAAATACTTGATTAATTAGTTGTGCAAACAAAGCTGAAACAATTTCGTTTATTTCATCGGCAGATATCAATTCTTTTCCTCCCCAACTTAATTGTTCATTTAAAGATTCTGAAATAAGTTTTCCTGGTGTTTCAATTCTACACTGTTCGTCGTAATGAACAGTTCCATTTTCTTCAACCGTATTTGTTTCACAAAAAGGAATTGAGATATAACCATCCGCCCACTGTATCTGGGTTGACTGCTGTTGTTCTTTTTCAAAAATTGTATTTTGAATTCTAACTGTTGCATCTATGTAAGAAGAAAAAGGGTTATTGCTTGTGTTTTGGGTAATCTGTACCCAAGCACCCCAATCCCAATTTTCTCCCATTGTATTTGAAATATCCTCTATTGAACCTCCAATATTGTCGATAACATCGGACAACTTACAATCAAGATCATCACCTTCCATAAATTGATTTTCTAAAGCCAATCTAATATCTAAAGCAAACGGATCACAAAGAAAATTTAAACCTGTTTCGGTTATTATTATTCCAGTTATATCATCTCCCACATCAGTCAAAAAACCTTCAAAATCTGTTATATACGCCGGAGAGCCTTGAAAACCACTGTTTATCCATGTAACAGTTGAGTTGACTATTTGTCTAATTATTCTGTCTTTAATTGACCAAGCTATTGTATCCAAAGCCACCTCTTTTATCATTTTTGTTAGGTTGGCATAAAGGTTTGTAGCAACTTCCATAACAGTATCACCAACACCCCAAATAGCTTCTGTTTTTTGTGGCTTTAAAGAAAAACTGGAAACAAAAATAATAACTACTGTTAAAAAAAGAGCTGTTGTTTTTTTAAATTTATTTGAAAACATTTTATTTTTCTAAAATATCATTTATTTTATTTAAACCAACTAGAAAAACTTCTTCTGACGCAATTCTTAAATTTATTCCTGAGAGACCTCCAACAGGATCAATCATAACATTTCTCATTTTCTTTGTTCCTTCTATCATATCATCAAAAGAATTAACTATTATTAAATGCGATTGTAGCAAAGAAGAAGGAACTTTTATATTTAAAAGGTTTTCCATCATATATTCATATAAAGAAATACTTGAATCTAGTTTTGATATTTCTTTACTATTGTCATTTTGTAGAGCATCTCTAAATATAAAAATATCTTGACTTGGATCATTACTAAACATCATTATTCCTATAAAATTTTTCTTGTAAGTTTCAAGATCAGATTTTTTATTACTATCTATAATATTTATATCTGTAGATGTATAAAATTTACCAGATTTTTCTTTTGATATTTCTGTAACATCTTGTGACAAAGACTGAATAAATTGTGTTTTATTTTCTTCAAAAGAACCATTTTTTTTCATGCTCAGATAACCCACCAAAAGGTCTCTTGATAACTTATCTGTTTCGGTCAAACTTTCTTCATCAGTATACTTAAAAAAATTATCATCGCTTAAAATTTCTCCTTTCAATAAATCATCTGGTCCAGCGACAACAGGATTTCTTTTTTGTAATATTTCATCACCATCATTTGTTCCGTCTCCGTCTGTATCGGTGTTATTTATATCTGTTTTCCAAAGAGACTCTTCCCAATCCATCAAACCATCCCCATCCGTGTCTTTTTCTGAAAAACTACCTCTTAATTCTGCTACTTTTATGCTATTGTTTTCTCCTAAATAAACATTTTGCTTATTAAACAACTCAGAAACAGCAACACTCCCCAACAATAAAATTGCTAGGGTACTAAAAGATAGGACTAATTTTTTACTCGGGAGCCAGCTTTTGTCCATGAGATAATTATATCAACAAAAACAATTAAAATTTAATATTTTATGTGGATAATCTAATTTAGAAAAACCTATAATAAAACCGCTAAAACAAAAAATGCAATAAAAACAAAATATATCAAAAAAATATGATTTTCATTAAAAATTTTTTTGTTTATGGACAAATACATAACAACAGAAAAAAAGGTTGAAACAATAATTGTTTTTAATGAAAAATAAAAAACAAACGGTGCTAAAAATATAAAAAGTGAGGCTATTAAACCAAATATCAACTTACTATTTCTTTCCCCTAGTATATTAGCCAATGTCTTTATATTATTTTTTTTATCACCTTCTATATCTTTTATATTTTTAATGTTTTCTACAAAAAAAACCACCATTATTACAAATAATATTATTTTTGGTGGAAATTCGGTTATATATTCTGTATTTGAAGAGACAAAATATCCCAACCAGACAGCTATTAGTGCATTTATTGCAACAACAAGAGAAGATAATATTATTACTTTCTTAAGACGAAGTGGCGGAACAGAATAAATATGATAAAGAGAAATATAAATCAAAACAAGCAAAAAAACATAAAAACCACTTAAAAAAGCAAATCCTAGCGAAAAAACAAGAAAAAAATATTTTATTATTTTCCATTCTTCTACAGAAATATCCCCTTGTGGCAAAGGTCTTTTCTTGTTAGATATCCTATCTATATCCAAATCAACCTCGTCATTCTCCCAAACACAAAAGAGCCACGCAAAAAACAAAGAAGAAAATGTACTAAAAATAAGAATATAATCAAACAAAGAAATAGGAATTCCTCCACTCAAAAAAATACCAAAAGAAACAAAAATAAAATAATAAACAATTCTTAAATATCTAAAATTTTTGATAACTGAAAAGAATTTTTTTCGGTTATAAAAGAAAAAAATTAAACAAATCAAACAGATATCAACAAATAGCAGTGTTGTTGAAAAAATAATTGATGTTTGATTTTCAAGAAAAAAATCATTATTCAAACTTGTACTATTTCCGCTAAAAATAAGGTTTTTTTCACTAAAATTTGATTTTATGTGATCACTTCTATAAAAATAACCTGTTGGAAAATTTTCTTTTTCATTTTTTACAAATTCAAACGAGTTTTGCAAAAAAACAGGAAGTGTTAAAAATGTAAAAATAACAACATACGAAAAAAAAGATCCTAGAATAGCTTTCCATATTTTTTTTGTTTTTAAATAAACATAAATAAATATAAAAATTGACGCTATTATTATCTCTAATTTAATACCGTTTGATATAAAATCACCACCTAATGTTAAAAAAGCATTATCAAATTTTGATGTTATAAAACTATAAGAAACATTTTCTTTTTTTAAAAAAAGATCAAAAAAAATAGGAATAACAACAACAAAAGGAACATAAACAAACAATTTGGTTATTTTTTCTATCTTTTCTTTTGTCAGAACAAATAAAACAATAATAATACCCAAAAAAACACCGAGAAACCATAAAGGATAGTGAAAAAATGTATCTATTAAACCAGATATTTGTTTATTATTTAGTGAATTTGTATACCCTTCTAAAAAAGATCTAAGGATTGATGCCAAATAAACAGAAAAGAAAATACTTAAAATTGTTATATTTTTATTTTCTATATAATTTATACTATTTTCAAAAAAATTAAGTATTTTTTTCACATTTTTATTATATATTTTTTAAAATATTTATCCAATCTTCCAAAGAAAGGTTTTCTGCTCTAATTTTTAAAGATATATCAGATTTTTCCAAAATATCTTTTAATTTTTCTTTATTTTTATTCATTAAAATCCAATTTGTCTCCAAATTGTTCAATAAATACTTTCTTTTGTGAGAAAAACCGGCTTTAACAAGATCAAAAAAATCACTTTCTTTTATATTATTTTCAGCAAAAACATCTTTTGATATATTTTTTATCAACAAAATAGCCGAATCCACCTTTGGTTGAGGAGAAAAATGCTTTGCTTTAACGGTTTTTATATATTTAGGTGTTCCATATACCTTTACACTTAGCGATAATATACTTTCCGGTTTATCAACAATTCTTTCTACCACCTCTTTTTGAACCATCAAAACTATATCACTTGGTTGTTTTTCTTCAGATAAAAATTTCTTTATTATTTGACCTGTTATGTAATATGGTATATTAGCAACCACTTTGTATTGTAAAGTGTCCAACACCTCAAAAATATCAATATCCAATATATCTCCTTCAATTATTTTTAGTTTTTTTGTTTTTACATCACCTTCAAATTTTTCATTTAAAAATTCTATTAGGCGATTATCTTTTTCAACAACAATAACTTCTTTTGCTTTTTCTAAAAGTTTTTCAGTGAGAGCTCCTTTCCCTGGACCTATTTCTAAAACAATATCTTTGTCTTTTATATTAGCTGTTTGAATTACTACATCTAATATTTCTTTTGTCTTTAAGAAGTTTTGTCCTAGTGATTTTTTTGGTTTTATATTCATCCCGTTAGAGATAGGAAACCATTTTTATAAAAAATGATATTCTATCTTTTTAATTATTCTAATAAACTTATTTATATTTATTGATTTTTTGTG
>Ga0155757_125_pt1 | contig 21213 bp, 14 predicted proteins | sample RifCSPlowO2_01_FD_107411 | JGI IMG/M metagenome (GOLD analysis project Ga0155757, IMG submission 107411) | Candidatus Campbellbacteria bacterium RIFCSPLOWO2_01_FULL_34_15 | reverse complement strand
AATTCCTTTTATTCCTTTCGTTGTTTATGGAAATTTGTTTTTTCCTTTTATAACAGGAAAAGCTTTTGTTTTTAGAATTTTGGTAGAGATAATGATCGGGGTATGGCTGATTCTTTCACTTCGCAATCCTGAGTACAGATTAAAGAATTCTCTGATATTGGTTTTTTCGGCAATTTTTGTTGCTTTGATTGGACTTTCAGATTTTATGGGAGTAAATCCTTTGAAAAGTATTTGGAGTAATTTTGAAAGAATGGAGGGTTGGGTAACTTTGGTTCACCTTTTTGGATATTTGGTTGTTGTCGGAAGCGTTTTGACATCTTCAAAACTTTGGGCAAGATTTTTGAATACATCTATTGTTGCCAGTGTTGGTCTTTCTCTTTACGGGGTTATGCAGTTGTTAGGAGTATTAGAAGTTCACCAAGGAGGTGTTCGTCTTGATGCAACATTTGGAAACTCGGCTTACTTTGCCGTTTATTTGCTCGTGCATATTTTCTTGACGATCTTTATGTTGGCAAAAAGAAAAGGCTTGAATATGATTTCTTATCTGTACGGTTTGGTGATTGTTTTGGAAACAGTGATTTTGTATTACACCGCTACTAGGGGAGCAATTTTGGGATTGCTTGTGGGATTGATGATATCGGCGATTATAATTTCTTTGTTTGAAAAAGAAAATTTAAAATTGAAGAAAATAGCTATGGGAGTATTAGTTGCTTTGGTTTTGTTTGTTGGAGGTTTTATTTTGGTGAAAGATAGTAGTTTTGTTCAGAATAGTCCTGTGTTGAATAGATTTGCCAATATCTCTTTGCAAGAAACAACAACCAAATCTCGTTTTTTGGTTTGGGATATGGCATTTCAAGGTTTTAAAGAAAGACCTATATTGGGTTGGGGACAGGAAAACTTTAACTATGTATTCAACAAGTATTATGATCCCGGAATGTATGCTCAAGAGCAATGGTTCGATAGAACTCACAATGTTTTCTTTGACTGGTTGATTGCGGGTGGTATTTTGGGATTGATTGGATATTTGTCTTTGTTTTTTGCAATTTTGTATTATTTGATTAGAGATAAAAATTCTCATTTCTCTCTGACAGAAAAAGCAATTTTGATCGGATTGCTTGCAGGATATTTTGTTCACAATTTCTTTGTGTTTGATAACCTGATTAGTTACATTTTGTTTTTCTCGCTGCTTGCTTATCTGCACAATTTAAATTCTGGAAGGATTTTGTTTAATTGTGACAAAGCGGTTGGTAATAAAAAATATTTTGTTGCGATGCCTGTGATTGTCGTTGTTATGTTTGGTTCAATCTATTTTGTAAATACAAAAGGATTTTTGACTGCCTATCATTTGTTGGAAGCATTGCGACCACAAGGAAATATCAATGTTAATTTGGAAAATTATCAAAAGGCTTTGTCTTATGAATCTTTTGGAAATCAAGAAGTTCGTGAGCAGTTGGGACAATTCGCAATTCAAGTGGCGTCTGCTGAAACAACCACAGAAATTAAACAGGGAGTTGCCGACTTTTCTTTTTCGGAAATGTTAAAAGAGATTGAAAGAGATCCAAACAATGCAAGAACAGAAGTTATCGCGGGAACATTGCTATCTAGTTTTGGAGCATATGATACGGCCATGCCTCACTTTGTAAGAGCAGGTGAACTGTCTCCAAAGAAACAATCGATTTTGCTTATGATAGGAACAGTTTTGCAGTTGCAAGGAAAGGGCGAGGAAGCGCAAGTTTATTACAAGCAAGCTTATGAATTGGATAAGAGTTTTAAGGATGCTGCCGCTTACTATTCTGCAAACGCTATCCGTCTAGGAGATCAAAAATTGGCAGATGAAATTTTGATGGAAGCATATGGCACTGTTTTGGTGGATAATCCAAGAATAATTCAGGCTTATTATGATACAAAACAATATTCAAAGCTGATAAAGATTTTGGAATTTGCCGTTGAAAATAGACCTAACGAGTTACAAAATTATTTGTCTTTGGCTGCTAGCTATCTTGATATTGGTAATCGAGAAAAGTCTATAGAGGTTTTGCAAAAAGCAATTGAGATAAATCCAGAGTTTAAAGAACAAGGAGAATACTATATAAGTGAAATTAAGGCAGGGAGAAGACCATAAGAAGTTTATAAAGTTTGTAAAGTTATAAAGTTCATAAAGTAAAAAAACACCAGATTTTATAAAATCTGGTGTTTTTTGTTATAATGTTTTTATATGAATATTGAAGAAAATGTTTTGCTTGCGAATTATACTACTTTTAAAATTGGCGGAAAGGCAAGGTATTTTGTTGTGGTAAAAAATGAAGAAGATTTAAAGCAGGCAGTGATTTTTGCGAAGCAAAAATCACTGCCGATTTATGTTTTGGGTGGCGGTTCCAATCTTTTGATTTCTGATGAAGGCGTAGACGGTTTGGTTTTGAAAATTGAAATTAAAGGACTCGAATTTAAAGAGACGGATTTTGCTTCGCAAAATCCGTCTTTGCGAGCGAAGCGAAGCAATCCAGAAGTTGTAAGGGTCGTTGTTGGAGCAGGAGAGGTTTGGGATGATTTGGTCCAACAAACTGTAGACAAAAATCTATATGGTTTAGAAAATCTCTCCGGAGTCCCAGGGACTGTCGGAGCGAGCGTTGTCCAAAATATTGAATGTTATGGTGCAGAGGTTAAGGATTCTGTGGAGAGTGTCGAAGTGTTGAATACAGAAACTTTGGAAATTGAGATTTTAACTAACAAACAATGCGATTTTATTTATCGGCACAGTATTTTTAAAACAGAGGAGGGGAAGAAATATATTATTCTGAGAGTAAATTTTGTTTTAAAAAAAGAAGGCACATTAAATTTGGACTACAAAGATGTAAAAAATTATTTGAAAGAAAATAATTTGGAAGAGAAAAATGTTAGCCTTGGAAAGATGAGAGAGATATTACTTTTCATTAGAAAAAATAAACTTCCTGATTTAAAACAATTTGGAACAGCCGGATCTTTCTTTAAACTTCCTGTCGTCAATAGTGAGACATTGTTCGCCCTTAAAAAAATCTCTCCTGATATGCCACATTATAAAATTGATATAGGATGTAATACTTCTCTGCAAGGAGAACATAAAATTCCACTTGGTCATCTTTTGGAACAGTTTGGTTGGAAGGGTTACAAAGATGGGGAAGCGGGGATTTTTGAAAAACATTCTTTGATTGTGATTAACCACGGGAATGCCACAGCAAAAGATGTAAAAAATCTTGTAGAAAAAATAGCCAAAGATGTAAAAGAGAAAACAGGGATAAACATAGAAACAGAAGTCGTTATGTGGTAAAGTATATGCTGTAATAAAAGAACTTTGAATTACGAAAAATAGTGTGGACCTGCCTGCCGGCAGGCAGGTTGCTTCGCCAAGGCTCGCAAAGACGAAGTTGGGCAAAGCCCAACTTCGTCAACGAATTTTCTGAAAGAAAATTCGTCTTCGCGAGCGAAGCGACGCGATCCACGATGTCCTCATTTCTCTTCGCGAGCGATAGCACTTTTAATTTTTTGAGAGAAAATTTAAGCAATATTGCTACCCAGAGTATTTCGTAATTTAAAGCTAAAAAAATAAATGATGAATATTAAGAACATTTTTGGTGACGAAAATAAAAAGTATTTGAAAAAAATACAACCAATCGTAGAAAAAATAAATTCTCTTGAAAGCGAGGTTTCTTCTCTGTCCGACGATGATTTAAAAGCAAAAACACAAGAGTTTAAAAATAGATTAAAGGAAGGAGAAGCATTGGATAATTTACTTCCCGAAGCTTTTGCTGTTGTTCGAGAAACATCAAAAAGAAATTTGAATGAAAGGCATTATGATGTTCAGTTGATCGGAGGTGTTATTTTGCATCAAGGAAGAATTGCCGAGATGAGAACGGGAGAAGGAAAAACTTTGGTAGCGACCTTGCCAGTTTATTTGAATGCACTTTCAGGAAAAGGAGTTCACGTTGTTACGGTAAACGATTATCTTTCACGAAGAGACGCCGTTTGGATGGGGCAGATTTATTCATTTTTGGGATTGAGCGTTGGAATAATAAACAGTGAAGCTTCTTATATTTATGACCCCAACCACAAAGAGTTGGATGAAGAAAGAGACGAAGAGGGATCATACAAAGTTGTAAATGAATTTTTGCGTCCCTGTACAAGACAACAGGCATATGATGCTGATATTACTTATGGAACAAACAATGAATTTGGTTTTGATTATTTGAGAGACAATATTGAATATAGAAAAGAAGAAATCCGTCAGCGTGGTTACAATTTTGCAATTGTAGACGAGATAGACTCTATTTTGATTGATGAAGCGAGAACTCCGTTGATTATTTCTGCTCCGACAACAGAATCAGAAGATCTTTACGCAAAATTTGCAAAGATTGCACAGACAATGATAAAAGATCAAGATTTTACCGTTGAAGAAAAATACAAAGCAATAAAGATGACAGATTTGGGAATTGAGAAAGCGGAGAAGTTTTTGGGAATAGAAAATATTTATACAGAGAGAGGAATTAAATTTGTCCACCACTTGGAAACAGCGGTCAGAGCAAAGGCTTTGTTCAGTGCAAACAAAGAATATGTTGTAAGAGAAGGCGAGGTTGTTATCGTGGATGAATTTACTGGCCGTATGCAACCAGGAAGAAGATGGTCTGATGGTTTGCATCAAGCGATTGAAGCAAAGGAAGGATTGAAAGTTCAAAAAGAATCTCGTACCTTCGCTTCTATTACTTTCCAAAATTATTTCCGCCTATACAAAAAATTGTCTGGTATGACAGGTACAGCCAAGACATCGGCAGAAGAATTTTATAAAGTTTATGGTTTGGAAACAACAGTTGCTCCAACACATAGAGATATAAAAAGAATAGACAGAGATGATTTGATTTTTCAAACAGAGACAGGAAAATTTAAAGCGCTTGCTAAAAAGATAAAAGAATTAAATAAAAATGGCCAACCTGTTTTGATTGGTACTGTTTCTATTGAAAAAAATGAATTGCTTTCACAATATTTGAAAGCAGAAGGAGTAAAACACGAATTGTTGAATGCAAAAAATCACGAGAGAGAAGGAGAGATCGTTGCTCGTGCTGGAGAAAAGGGCAGAGTAACTATTGCAACCAATATGGCAGGTCGTGGAGTAGATATCAAACTAGGAGGTGTACCTTTTGATAAGACAAAATATGAAGAAGTAAAATCTTTGGGTGGTTTGTTTGTTATCGGTACTGAAAGACATGATTCAAGGAGAATTGATAATCAGTTGCGAGGTCGTTCGGGAAGACAGGGCGATCCAGGAGAAACACAATTTTTTGTTTCTTTGGAGGACTCCCTAATGAGGATATTCGCATCTGACATGGTAAAAAACATGATGGGCAGATTGGGTATTCCAGAAGACGAACCGATACAAAACAAAATGATTACCCGTTCTTTGGAATCGGCTCAGACAAAAATAGAAGGATTCAACTTTGATTCAAGAAAACATGTTTTACAATATGACGATGTTTTAAATTTCCAAAGAAAAATTGTTTATGAAAAGAGAAGAAGAATTTTGTTTGGAGCCAATGAAGAAATCTCCGATTTTTTGAATGAAATAATCGAAGATGTTTATTCTCCAAAAACACTTGATTTAGCGAACGAGGTTTTTGGCACAAAAGAAGAAATGGAAAAACTTGTTCAAGATAAAAAAGATACTTTGGGGGAAGCAGAATTCTTTACGGTAATGAGAAGATTACTTTTGCAGACAACCGACATGCTTTGGGTGGAACATCTAGAAGTGATGGATTATTTGAGATCGTCTGTTAACTTGCGTGCTTATGGTCAAAGAGACCCTCTTGTAGAATACAAGAGAGAGGGATTGACTATGTTTAAAGAAATGCAGTGGGTGATCAACGAAAAGATTTTACACTTTTTGCCAAGTATGGGAGAGGGAGCTTTTGTTAGAGAACAACAACAATTGAAAGCGACTCACGAAAGTGCAAAAAATATTGCAGAACAAGAAGGATCTGGTACAGAAAAAAATCAACAACCTATTGTAAAAGGGGAAGAAGAAAAGATTGGAAGAAATGATTTGTGTCCTTGTGGGAGTGGCAAAAAATACAAGAAGTGTCACGGGAAATAGTCGTTTATAGTCCAAAATTGGCGAATTTCTTCGTCAGTTTCGTGAAAATTATTTTCACCGTATTCACGATACGGCTCAAACAATTTTCACAAAACTTCCTCGAACTTCATCCAATTTTGGACTATTTAAAAACATATAAGATATGAAATTCATAGAAAATGAACAAGAAAAAATTGTTGCCGAAAAATTTGTTGAACAAGCAAAAGTAGAGGCAAAAAAAGCGACTTGTCAGCGTGCCAAATGTGGTGCAGTTATTGTAAGTAATGGAGAAATAATTGGGCGAGGTTTTAATTCTCCCCCTTGTGATTCTGAAGATGAACGTCGCTGCGAAATTAAAAAGAATGAATACGATCAAAAAGTTACCGACAAAACATGTTGTGTTCACGCTGAGCAAAGGGCTCTAATGGATGCCTTGAAAACACATGCTGATAAATTAAAAGGATCAAAACTTTATTTTTCAAGATTCTATTCCAATGGTGAACAAAGATTTTTGGGAGGGGAAATTCAATTATATTGTACAGTTTGTACAAAAATGATGTTTGATGTTGGTATTGAAGAATTTATTTTACCCCATCAAAACGGTATCGCTGTTTTCTCTAGAAAAGAATATTTAAAAGATTCTTTTAATTATGGAAAAATATTAAATTAGATAAAAAATTAAAAAATCTGATTGTATTGCAATCAGATTTTTTTTGTGTAGTATTGGATTAGGAAATTTATGAATTCTACAGGAGGTAAACATGGCTATAAAAAAGCCGAGGGTTTTAGACAAAATGATTGAAAAGAGAATTTATTTTTATAAAATTTTTTACGATAGGATATTAGAGGCTCGAAAAGAAAATATTAAAATAGTGCGTATGTTTGCGAGCGAGTTACCTTTTGTCAATTCATCTAAACTATTTGGCTCAAAAATTTATTCGTGGACACCAGAAATTTCTCGTTCTTTTTTAAGAGAGATAAAAAATATTCCAGGAATAAAAAATGTTCGTTATACTTATTCTTTGGCTGTAACTCCTGTTATGGTTATCGAAATTTAGAAATTAATTACGGAGGTCATGCCTCCGTAATTTTTTTATACATTTTGTGCATTAAGAAACCTATCGTCCCCTTAATGCACAAAACGTGATATTATGTTTGATATGGTAAAAATTAATAAGAATTTAAAAGGGATAAGATTGGGCAAAAATCAGAAAAAAATAGCAATTTTGTTGTTGGGTGGAATTGCTTTGAGTTTATCTGCTACTCCTAAAAAACAATTTAAAATTTTGGGTGAAATTCACGACGAACTGAAAGATATCGACGAGAGATTTTTAAAAAGATCAATCAAGGCATTATACGAATCAAAAGTTATAGATTATAAGGAAAATAAAAACGGAACAATGACGATAATTTTATCTGATGAAGGTAAAAAAAGAGTTCTTGCTTATGATCTAACTAACATGAAAATTAAAAAACCTAATAAATGGGATAAAAAATGGAGAATAGTATCATTTGATATTCCAGAAAATAAAAAGATTATTAGAAGGAGTTTAAATCACCACTTCAGGAAAATTGGTTTCTATAATTTTCAGAAAAGCATCTATGTATATCCTTATGACTGTAAAAGTGAAATAGACTATATTATAGAAGTATATAATGCTAGGGAATTTGTAAGATTTATTGTTGCAGAGTATGTGGATAATGCATTGCACTTGAAAAAAATTTTTAATTTGGAAGAGTAGCAGCTTTGTTTTTCTATGTGCTTATTTTGTGCATTAAGAAACCTATCGTCCCCTTAATGCACAAACAGTGATGTCCGTTGATGTGAATTGGGGTAAGTTGATGTGAATTGAGATAAGTTGAAGTGAGTTGGGATGAATTGATTGGGGGATAAATTTATGTAGAAAATTGTTACAGAGGTTATGATATAATCTGACATAATTATGAAACAAAAAGAGGCACTAGAAATCTTAAAAATGGGACACAATGTCTATTTGACCGGTGCTGCTGGTAGTGGAAAAACATATCTCCTTAATGAATATATAAATTTTTTGAAAGAAAATGATGTTAGTGTAGCGGTAACGGCATCAACTGGGATTGCTTCTACTCACCTAAACGGAATGACGATTCACTCTTGGGCGGGGATAGGAATAAACGATGATTTAAATGAATGGGAGATGGATTCTCTTTTACAAAAAAGTCATTTAGCAAAAAGATTTCAAAATACAAAAGTTTTGATAATAGACGAGGTGTCTATGTTACATCATTATCGTTTGGATTTGATAGACAAAGTTTGCAGAGCTTTTAGACAAAAAGATTTTCCTTTTGGTGGAATGCAAGTTATTTTGTCTGGAGATTTTTTTCAACTGCCTCCGATAAGTAAAAACAATGAAGGATTTTGTTTTATAAATAAGGCAAATGTTTGGAACAATATGGATTTGAAAGTTTGTTATCTTGATGAACAATATCGTCAAGATTGTGATACTCTGACAAATATTTTGAATAATATCAGGCAAGATAATGCAGGAGAAAATGTGTTGGCTCCTTTGAGACTTCGATATAAAAAACAAATTAATTCAGAAATAGTTCCTACAAAACTTTACACACATAATGCCGATATTGATATCATAAACAATCAACAGCTGGATTTGATAGAAGGTTCCCTAAAGATTTTTGAGATGCATACTAAAGGTAATAGAAAATTGGTAGAGACATTGAAAAAGAGCTGTTTGGCACAAGAAGAATTGAGGTTGAAAAAAGATGCTGTTGTTATGTTTTTAAAAAATAATCCCATCAAGAAGTATGTAAATGGAACACTCGGCAAAGTCACAGATTTCAGCGCCGGAGGATTGCCAATTGTTAAAACATACGACGGAAGGATAATCGAGGTAGAAGAAGAATCTTGGGTAATTGATGAAGATGGAAAAATAAAAGCAGAATTAAAACAAATTCCTTTGCGTTTGGCGTGGGCAATTACGATTCATAAAAGTCAGGGAATGAGTTTGGACTGTGCAGAAATTGATTTATCAAAATCTTTTGTTGAGGGAATGGGGTATGTGGCTCTTTCTCGTGTAAAAAAAATAGAAGGTTTGAGACTGATGGGTTTGAATGATATTGCCCTAAGGATCAACAAAGAAGTTTCTGAATTAGATAAAAAATTATTATTGTTTTCTGAAAAGGCCGTTGACGAGTTGGGCAGTTTTTCTGAAAATGAAGTCAAAAAAATTCAAGAAACTTTTTTAAATCTTGTTAGTCCAACAAAAGAAGAAAAACAAGAGAGTCTTTCAACCTATGAAAAAACAAAACTGTTGATAGATGAAAAAAATTCTTTACAAGAAATAGCAGATAAAAGAGAGGTAACCAAAGAAACAATTGTCGGCCATATTGAAAAGCTACTTGAATCTGGTGAAAAGATTGATATTGATTATATTAAAAAAGGTTTTGAAAAAAATAGATTAGAAAAGATATTAAAAGCATTCAAAAAAACAAAGGACAAAAAATTGACCCCAGTTAAAGAAATTTTGGGTGATGATTTTGGTTTTGACGAGATAAGAGTCGCGAGATTGTTTTTGGAATAATATCAAAATTGTAATTTATTAAATTTCCACAAGCATGTTTTTTGTATGTTATAATTTATTTTATTAAATTAATTTTTAACTATTATGAAAGGATTTGTAGAAAATATTGAAAATCTAACAAAAGAAAATTCTAATTTTAGAAAGGTTCTTTATACAAGTAAACATAGTCAATTGGTTTTGATGAGTTTGAAACCGATGGAAGAAATTGGAATGGAGGTTCATGAGGATAATGACCAATTTTTTAGAGTAGATGCTGGAAAAGGAAAGGTTGTGTTGGATGGAGTGGAAACAGAGATAAGTGATGGTTTTGCGATCGTTATACCAGCTGGTGCTCGACATAATATTATAAATACTTCTGAAACAGAAGATATGAAGCTTTACACAATTTATTCTCCTGCGCATCATAGAGACGGGGTTGTTCATGCGACAAAAGAACAGGCCGAAGCCGACGATGAGCACTTTGAAGGGGTAACAACAGAATAGATGAAAAAATAAAAACTGTCCGCTAAATCGCGGATAGTTTTTATTTTTTTATGTTAAAATTTAATCTATGATAATCAAAAATATTGATGAATTAGGAACATCTAAATTGAAAAGAGATGCTTTGGAAATATTGGAAACAGGATACGAAGCTATCATGGTAGAGCGTCTTTTCAAATCAAAAATAGAAGTAAGAGACGGACATATTTGTTTCGCTGATCAAAAAATTTGTCTCAATGATTATGAAAGGATTTTTGTTATTGCTATTGGAAAATGTGCGGTTAGTTCAGCAAAAGCATTGGAAGATATTTTGGGAGATAAAATAACGAGTGGTATTGTTTTGGATGTAAAAAAAGACGAATTTAAAAATTTGCTTTCAGAAGAAGGGACACACCCATTTCCTTCCGCGAAAAATGTTTTTGTTACAGAACAAATTATTGAGATGTTGAAACAAGCGACAAAAAAAGATCTTGTTTTGACAGTTATTTCTGGCGGGGGATCTGCGTTGTTGTGTTTGCCATATAAAACAGATTTTCAAAATCAAAAAGAATTTATTGAAGAGTTGATGAAAAAAGGAGCAAATATAACAGAGATAAACACGGTAAGAAAACACACTTCTTCTATAAAGGGCGGACAGTTTGCCGAGTTTGCATATCCTGCAAAATTGGTTTCGTTTATTCTTTCTGATGTACCAGGGGACGATCTGAGTGTGATTGCTTCTGGTCCAACTGTTATGGACAAAACAACAATCAAAGATGCAGAGGATGTTTTAAAAAAATACGATATGCAAAATTCAATGCGGCATTTAAATATATCTTTAACGGAAACTCCAAAGAAAGAAAAATTTTTTGAAAATGTCACTAATATTCTTTTGGGTTCAAACATGGTTGGTCTTGAGGCAATGAAAAGAAAGGCAGAAGATTTAGGATATGATGCGTATATAGAAGACAACAAATTAGAAGGAGAAGTAGTTTCTGTGTCTGAAAAAATTGTTACAAAAAATTATTTGCCAAAAAGTTGTCATATTTGGGGAGGGGAAACAACGGTTAAGGTAAAAGGAAATGGAATAGGCGGAAGAAATCAAGAATTTGTTTTGGCGAGTTTGCCGTATATTGTCCCGAATATGGTGGTTGTTGCTTCGGCATCCGATGGGTGGGACAATAGCGATACAGCGGGTGCTATCGGAGACAAAGATTTGTTCAAACGAGCATCTGACGAGGGGCTTGAGACAGAAGACTTTTTAAAAGAAAACAATTCTTATGAATTTTTCAAAAAAGTTGGTGGACATATCAATACAGGAAGGACAGGGGCAAATGTTGCAGATTGGTATTTTGTCCTCACGGGTGAGGATAGCGAATAATTTCTTTGTGCTAGAATAAAGAAACATTAAAAACATTAAAAATTTAGAGAAATATGGAGACAGAAAAAAGTGTAATTTGGTTTAAAAATTTGACCAATAAAGATGTTCCTTTGGTTGGGGGAAAAAATGCGTCTCTTGGAGAGATGTATCAAAAACTTACTAGTAAAGGAGTAAATATCCCAAACGGTTTTGCTACGACTGCGGAAGCTTATGTAAAATTTATGAAAGAAAGTGGGACAATGGACGAGATAAAAAAGATTTTGAAAGATTTGAATACTCACGATATAAGAAATCTTATGACCAGAGGAGAAAAGGTGAGAAAAGTAATTTTAAAAGCAGAATTCCCAGAAGATTTGAAAAAGGATGTTGTTTCGGCTTATAAAGAATTGTCCAAGCTGTATGGTACAGCCAATGTGGATGTGGCTGTTCGTTCTTCTGCTACAGCAGAAGATTTGCCAGATGCTTCTTTTGCAGGACAACAAGAAACATATTTAAATATTAAGGGAGAAAAAGAATTGCTAATCGCTGTTAAAAAATGTATTGCATCACTGTTTACAAACAGAGCAATTTCTTACAGGGCCGATAAAGGCTTTGACCATTTCAGTATTTCTCTTTCTGTGGGTATTCAAAAAATGGTTCGTTCTGATTTGGCGAGCTCGGGTGTTATGTTTTCTATTGATACAGAATCAGGTTTTGAAAACACTGTTTTGATAAGTTCTATTTACGGTTTGGGAGAAAATATTGTTCAGGGTAGAGTAACTCCAGACGAGTTTTATTATTTCAAACCAACAAAATCCATAATCTCAAAAACAATAAACAAAAAAGATGTAAAAATGGTTTATACATCTGACCTAAAAAACCCAGTTAAAAATATCGCTGTCAGTTCTGCTGATCAAGCAAAACAATCTATTACAGATATCCAAGTAAAAGAATTGGCTGAATGGGCAATTATTATTGAAAAGCACTACAATCGTCCGATGGATATGGAATGGGCATTGGATGGTAGAGACAAAAAACTTTACATCGTACAAGCTCGTCCCGAGACTGTTCAAAGTCAGAAAAATAAAAATACTATTGAAGAATACAAATTGAAAGAAAAAGGTGATGTAATAATCACAGGACAAAGTATTGGACAAAAGATAGGTGCCGGTGTCGTTAACAAGATTATGAATGTTAAAGATATTACCAAATTCAAAAAAGGACAGGTTTTGGTAACTACTATGACTGATCCAGATTGGGAACCAATCATGAAGATTGCTTCTGCAATTATTACGGACAAAGGAGGGCGTACTTGTCACGCAGCGATTGTTTCAAGAGAGTTGGGCATTCCTTGTGTTGTTGGAACAGAAACAGGGTCAGGCCTTTTGAAATCGGGACAAAAAGTGACTGTGAATTGCTCGGACGGAGAAACAGGAAAAGTTCACAAAGGAGAGTTGAAATACGAAGTTATAAAAACTGATATTGGAAATCTTGAAAGACCAAAAACAAAAATAATGTTGAATCTTGGGGAACCAGAGTTGGCTTTTTCAAGTTCATTTATTCCAAATGATGGAGTAGGATTGGCTAGACTTGAATTTATTATCAACAATACTATCAAAGCTCACCCTTTGGCATTGATAAATTTCAGCAAACAAGATGCCAAAACTAAAAAAGAAATTGAAGCTTTCACTATTGGTTATAAAGACAAAAAACAATTTTTTGTTGATAAGCTTGCCGAAGGTGTTGCCCGAATTTCTGCTGCTTTTTATCCAAAACCAGTGATTGTTAGACTTTCTGATTTCAAGAGCAACGAATATGCAAACTTGATTGGAGGACATTCTTACGAGCCTGTGGAATCAAATCCGATGATTGGGTACAGAGGAGCATCTCGTTATTATTCTCCAGAGTTTTTGCCAGCTTTTGAATTGGAATGTATGGCTCTTGTAAAAGTTCGTAACGAAATGGGATTAACTAATACAAAAATTATGGTTCCTTTCTGTAGAACAGTTGAAGAAGGTAAAAAAGTTCAAGAAATTATGGCAAAGTATGGATTGAAACGAGGAACAAACGGATTAGAGATTTATGTTATGGCAGAGATTCCTTCAAATATTATTTTGGCAGAACAATTTGCAAAGATTTTTGACGGATTTTCAATTGGTTCAAATGATTTGACTCAGCTGACTTTGGGAATTGATAGAGATTCTACTGGAACATTGGATGTGGCCGGAGTTTCAAATGAAAACAACGAAGCTGTTAAAATTTTGATCAAAGATTTGATTGAGAAAGCAAAGAAAACAAAAACCAAAGTTGGAATTTGTGGACAGGCGCCAAGCGATTTTCCAGAGTTCGTAAAATTCTTGGTGGATTGTGAAATCGATTCTATCTCGGTAATTCCAGATACTGTGATTAAAACAACTATCAATGTAAACAAAACAGAAAAGAATAAAAAATAAACAAAAAGTAGGACGTCGGACGTCCTACTTTTTGTTTAATTCTTTGTGATATAATTTTATTTACGGAAAAAGATGTAAAAATAAGAAGAGCCAATGATCAAGATTTAGAAGATATTTTAAAACTAAATTTAAAATATTAAATATGAATCCCGTTAGAGATGTCGAGGTATCTTTATCAGGGGGGTGTAACCTTTAAATACAGTAATTATTTGAATGAAAGTAAAAGAAAAAACGGAAACCTCGTAAATATGTGCCATAATGGATTTATTATTAAATAATAATTAAAAAAATAGAAAATCATTTTTTATTAAATATGGTTTCCTATCTCTAACGGGATGAAAATAACATCAATAAAATCAAAAGAAATAAAAGATTCTCGAGGAGAACCCACCATTGAAGTAGAGATTTGTTCTGAAAATATTTGTGTCACAGCGTCTGTTCCTTCTGGAAAAAGTGCTGGTTCTCGTGAAGCAAAAAATGTTCCTATTGAAACAGCTATAAGAAATATTGAAGAAATCATTGCTCCTGCTATTTTAAACTTGGAAATAGACCCACAAAGAGTTGATAAAATTTTGATTGAATTGGACGGAACAGAAGACAAATCAAAATTGGGTGGAAATACTACTTTAGGAGTAAGTCTCGCTGTTACCAGATTGGGAGCAAAATTGGAAAACAAACCTCTTTGGAAATATATAAATGAGATTTCGGGCTTAAATACAAATCCTGCTTTGCCAAAATTGTTTATGAATGTGATAAATGGTGGAGCTCATGCCGATTTTAGGATTCCTTTTCAAGAATCTATGATTGTTACAGATTGTAACTTGTATGACAGCGCTGTTACTTTTTTGGATAAATTGGGCGAGGTAGTAAAAGAAAAATATGGTGAAGTAAAAATAGGGGACGAGGGAGGTTTTTCTCCACAAATGAGTCGTGTGGAAGAACCTTTTGAATTGATTTCTGGCTTGATGAGTTCAGATATGAAAATCGCTATTGATGTTGCTGGTTCAGAGCTTTACAAAGACGGACGGTATAAACTTTTTGAAAAAGAATATACATCAAATGAATTGCAACAAGTTTATAAAAACTTGGTTGAGAATTTTCCACTTTTCAGTATAGAGGATCCTTTTGAAGAATCAGATTTTTCTGCTTTTTCAGATATGGTAAAAGAATCTCGTGATTGGAAATTGAAGTCGGGCGATGAAGATTTGATAATTGTGGGGGACGATTTGACGACGACGAATGCAAAACAGATTTTGGATTCTGCCAGAAATAGACGAGCGAATGCTGTGATAATAAAACCGAATCAAATTGGAACACTAAGCGAGGTTTATAACGCTGTGAAAATTGCACGCGGAGCGGGGTGGAAAATAATTTGCTCACATCGTTCGGGAGAAACAATGGACGATTTTATTTCGGATTTGGCGGTAGGTATTGGAGCGTATGGAATAAAGGCAGGTTCTCCTAGACAAAAAGAAAGATTGGTTAAATATCAAAGACTACAACAAATTTCAAAAGAAATTTGATTGACGTCTTCTCTTTTGTAGTGTACCTTTTGAGATAGGTGTTTTTATGGTGTCGTTGGATACCAACTACTTTTATGGGGGAGGAAGAGAATATGTCAACAAAAGAATTGAATTGTTGGGAATACGGGAAGGGGTGCACGGTCAAGGACGATTGTCCCGCATACCCCAATAATGGCCGAATTTGTTTTTCTGTCTCTGGCACCATGTGTCACGGAGAAAAACAAGGGGGTTATGACGAGAAAAAGGCCGGTTGTCGTAAATGTGATTTCTACAAAAACGAAATTCATGGTCTGACGGATCGCCGTCGTTCTTCTACGGCAGCACCATCAACGAAAACTTCGGCTGGAAGACTGGGCCGTCGTTAGGTCTTAAATTGCCGTGCAGGTGTTCACACCTGTACGGCAATTCTTTTTTAAAATGTTATAATAAAAACATAGTAATTAAATTTAAAAGAGAAATTATGAAAATCGTATATTTTTACGAAGAGGGAAAAGAAAAAGATTATTTTTCAGAAAGATTGTCAGGAAATGAGATAGTTTTTTTGAAAGGAACAACTCAAGACAATATCGCATATAAAGACGATCAAGCAGAAATGTTGGTTGTTTTCGTAAATTCTCCTGTGGGAATTGATGAAATGAATCGTTTCCCAAATTTAAAATCTATTGTTACTCGTTCAACCGGATATGACCATATCGATTTGGAAGAAGCAAAGAAAAGAAATATAAAAGTTTCAAATGTACCCACATACGGAGAAAATACTGTTGCAGAATTTTCTTTTGCATTACTTTTGTCTCTAACAAGAAAAATATATCCCGCTTATAATAGAATAGTTGAGCAAGGAAGTTTCTCTCAAGAAGGTTTAAGAGGTTCTGATTTGGCGGGCAAGACAATGGGTATCGTTGGTGTTGGAAATATTGGAAAACACTCTATCAGAATGGCAAATGGATTTGGAATGAAAGTAATCGCTTTTGATATTAAAAGAGATGAGGATTTTGCAAAAGAATTAAATTTTGAATATGCAGATTTTGACGATTTGTTGTCCGAATCAGATATTATTTCTTTGCATGTTCCTCTGAATCCTCACACAAGACATTTGATCAATAAAGAAAATATTTCGAAAATAAAGAAAGGCGCAATTTTGATAAACACATCTAGAGGGGAAGTGGTTGAAACAGATGCGGTAGTTGAGGCACTTGAAAAGGGTATTTTGTCTGGCGCAGGATTGGATGTATTAGAAGAAGAAAGTTTGATGAATGATGAAGTCAGTTTACTCACTCAAGAACACCCTAATCCCGATACTTTGAAAACTGTTTTGGAAAATCAATATTTGATCGATCACCCACAGGTTATTATTACTCCACATAATGCTTTCAACACACAAGAAGCAATAGAAAGAATTTTTTCAGTAACCGTTGAAAATATAAAAGCTGTTGAAAAAAATAATCCTATAAATTTGGTAACAGTTTAAATTTGTTACATACAAATGATAAAATTATTAAAAAACATTTTTGTTGTCTTGTTTGTTGTTCTTACAATAGTGTTTTTTTTCTGGCAGGCTCCTATGGATTATTTTAGTAAATTTGTAGTAGACAATTCAATCTTAAGTATTTTTGTTTTTATTTTTTTGATGGTGCTTTCTACTGTATTTGAGCCGTTGGTTATCTTGCCGATTGTTCCAGCCGTGGGTGTTTTGTTGGGTCAATTTGAAACAGCTATTTACTCTATCATTGGATGGTTTATTGGTTCGGCAATTGCTTTTTGGATTGCACGAGGTTTTGGAAGACCAATTTTGATGAAATTTATTTCAGAAAAAGATGTTGTTAAATATCACAAGTATTTGCCAGAGGATATCGGTTTTTGGTGGGTTGTTTTCTTGAGAATGGTTATCCCTGTGGATGTAATAAGTTATTTAATTGGTCTTTTGACAAATATGAAGACGGGAAAATATTTACTGGCTTCTTTTATAGGAATTATCCCTTTTTCATTTATTTTTGCTTATGGTTACAAAATTGTTTTGTTTGAAAATGAAATTGTCACAATAATAGTCGGTATTTTTTTGGTTTTCGTTTTTTCTTTTATTTATTATCTTACAAAAATAAAAAAGTGGGAATAAAGCGGTTTGTTTTTTGTGACTAGACTATAAAAAAGTGTCAGGTATACTTGTTTTTATGTTAATAGATGAACTAAAAATTTATGCCAGAGCCGGAAAGGGGGGAAACGGCGTTGTCAGATGGAGAAGAGAAAAATATAAACCTCTTATGGGTCCTGCTGGTGGCAATGGTGGCAAGGGTGCCGATGTCTATATTCGTGCTATTAGAGATATAGAGGTTCTTTCTCGTTACACAAAAAATAAAAAGTTTACAGCAGAGAACGGAGGAAATGGCGAGAAAAATAGTATGCATGGAAAAAATGGCGATGATTTATTTATTGATTTGCCAGTTGGTTCTATTGTGACAAATTTGATAACTGATGAAAAATTCGAATTGATCAAAGAAGGAGATAGTATTTTGGTATTGAAAGGAGGTCACGGCGGTTTAGGAAATGAAAATTTTAAAAGTTCAAAAAACACCAGTCCAGAAGAATCTACTGATGGAAAAAATGGAGAAGACGCAGAATTTTTTATTGAGTTGGAATTGATCGCCGATGCCGGTCTTATTGGTTTGCCAAGCGCAGGAAAATCTTCTTTATTGAATGAGTTAACTCGCGCAAATGCAAAAGTAGGTGCTTATCCTTTTACTACACTAGAACCAAACCTAGGTGAATTGCATAAATATATTTTGGCAGATATTCCGGGGCTTATTGAAGGTGCATCAGAAGGAAAAGGTTTGGGACACAAATTTTTGAGACACATAAAAAGAACTAGTCTTCTTTTGCATTGTATTTCTCTTGAAAATGAAGATGTTGTAAAAGCATATAAAACAATTAAAAATGAATTGAAAAAATTTGATCCAGAATTGGCCGAAAAATCTGAGATTATTATTCTGACAAAGACTGACTTGGTTGACGGCAAGACAACAAAAAAAGCGGAAGAAAAATTGAGAAAATATTGTGATGATGTTGTTTCTGTTTCTGTCTATGATGATGAATCTGTAAAGTCTTTGTCAGACTCTTTGGTCAAGAAATTTAGAAGTTTGGGAGAATAAAAAGAAATCCCCAGTAATTGCTTTTTTGTAATATTTTTCGTTAATTTATTATGTTATAATTTTAGGAAATAACTTGAGATATTAATGTATTTTATGGATAAATTTATAAAACAATTTTTTATTGTATTCGCCGTTATGTTGATGCTGGGAAGTGGTTTTCTGGCGAATGCTGATAATTTACTTTTTCTACAAAAAGTTGAAGCGAGCGAGGTTAGAGATATTTCCAATTTGAGTACCGCTGAAAAGACAGCTGTTTATGTATACAGAACAATCTCGGGTTTTTTCAGTTCCGCTGAAAAAACAGTCGATAGTCAAAAGTCTATAGCCGATAGCACGGACGAAGTTGATAGTCAAAAGTCTATAGTCGATAGCACGGACGAAGACGACTCGTCCGTCTTTGTGAGCGATAGCGAAGCGGACAGAGGTGAGATCTCGGAAAATGTTCCTTCAGTTCCCGCAACCCCAAAGACCACCACCATCGTTACAAACCCAATCAGAGAAATAATAAAAGAAACCGTAGTAGAAAGAGTAATCCAAACATCAGGCGTCACACTGGAAGATCTTCAAAAACTAAACAACGAACTCCGAAGTGAAATCTACAAACTCTCATCAAATACAAACTCTCAAATCACCAACACTTACCAAGTCATCTCTGCCACCAACAACATAGACAATCTGGGTGGTGTCACAATCACAAACTCAAACATTAGTTCCTCAAATGTCTCAGGAACAGAACTAAGCTTTACCAACGGAACAATTCAAAACCTAACTGTCACAGGCACAGCTACCTCTACATACGGTGGCCCTATTTCTGCAACCAGTGGAACATACTCTGGCAATCTAACTGTCACAGGCAACACCACCCTAAACACTCTTACCGTATCAGGAGACACAATCTTTGACACAGACACTCTTATCATAGACTCTACCAACAACAGAATCGGTATCGGTACATCTTCACCTTCAGATACTCTTTCAATAAACGGAGCAACATACCTTGCACCAATATCAGCTCCATCAATTACCACAGACAGACTTTACAACATCTCCAACGATTTATATTGGGGAGGTAGCCTTGTCGCAGGTTCCGCAGTCGGCAACTGGACATCCAACGGAACAGATGTTTGGAGAGCAAGTGGAAATGTGGGGATTGGGACGACAAGTCCAAATACCCCTCTTAGTATTTACAGTACTTCTTCATATACTCCTCATATTGCCATAGATGTTTCTGGAAGACCTATTTTTCTTTTGAATGACACTCGCAGTGCAGCGATTTTTAGTGGGGCTATTCAATGGGCAGTGAATAGTGTAAAAGTAGCAGAAATTACCTATAATTCCTCCGACGGTCTTCGTTACTATAATGGATCTGGACAAAATCCATTCATCTTTGACCTAGTAAATGGTTCGCTAACTGTGGGAACGAGTACAGGTTCTTTAAATATTGGTACTAATAACTTTATTGTAAAAAATACTGGCAACGTCGGCATCGGCACCACCTCACCTTTTGCAAAACTATCCGTCGTCGGAGATGTTGTTGCTGACTATTTTAACGCAACATCAACCACAGCCACTTCTACTTTTGCAGGTGGTTTGAATGTTGCAAATGGCGGATTGGTTTATGATTATTCTGCCGGAACACTTTCTACAAACGATACTTCTGATTGGCTTTCTCAATACGCAATCCTCGCTGGTCGTTCTGGCGGACAGACTTTGAAAGGTGGCAGTGCCGTCACTGATATTTTGAAACTCCAAGGAACGAGTGGAAACGGAACTTTGACATCTCCCGCTATCCAAGCATTGGTCGGAAACAATGGAGGAGCTACAGCTTTTACGGTTTTGAATAATGGCAATGTCGGCATCGGAACCACTTCACCTTTTGCAAAACTTTCAGTAACAGGAACCGGAACAGGAACTGGCTCGGCTTTTCAAGTTGCAAACTCTGCCAATTCTCCAAAATTTACTGTATTGGATAATGGAAATGTGGGCATCGGCACCACCTCACCTTTTGCAAAACTTTCCGTCAAAGGAGCAGGAACAACCACAGGGATAAACTTCCAAACAACCAATTCGGCTGACACTCCGTTGGTGACTGTTTTGGATAGTGGCAATGTGGGAATTGGGACGGCGAGTCCGGTCGGAAAATTGGATATAAAAGCTGATACAAATTATGTAGGCATAAATAGTTTTAGGGTTCCAAATAACTCGGGTGCTTTTACAGGTGGTACTGCGGGGACATGGCTTGGATTTTCAAGATATGGTGATAGCACTGATTTTGAGGGTGCAATCGGCGTTGCCAATACTGGTAATTTCCAAATTAATAGTGGTGTAGGAAAAGGTATTACTATACAAAGTAATACTGGTTATGTTTATATAAATGAAACTCTTATCATTGATGGAGTAGGAAGCTTAACAGCTCCCTCATTGTCACTTGATAATACTATTGGAGATGAAAGCGGTTTCTATGTGCCATCAGTAAATAATATAGGATTTATCACAGACAGATTAGAGAGAATGAGGATTGATGGAAGTGGCAACGTCGGCATCGGCACCACCACCCCATGGAGAACTCTTTCCGTAAACGGAACAGCCGCTTTCACTGGTCT
>Ga0155757_116_pt2 | contig 23673 bp, 19 predicted proteins | sample RifCSPlowO2_01_FD_107411 | JGI IMG/M metagenome (GOLD analysis project Ga0155757, IMG submission 107411) | Candidatus Campbellbacteria bacterium RIFCSPLOWO2_01_FULL_34_15 | reverse complement strand
ATTTTCTTGGCAATTTTTATTTTTAAAATTTGTAGTTTTGGTTTGTCCAGGTTGGTTTTAATTGTTTTCTTTGAGCAAAAAAAGACAGAAGCTTTGGCTAACAAGCCAGCAGAATCTTTTTACAAGGTTGGAGAAAATTCGGCCGGCAGAATGCCGAATTAAATCGAAAATCAAAAACTGCAGGGGTTTAACCTCTGCAGTTTTTTATATTCTAAATTTTATTTTCTAAATTCTGATAACGGCCATTTTTCTACCACCAATAGATTTTTTTGTTTTTTTGGAAAATCTGTCCAAATTTCTTCTGTTATATAGGGCATAAATGGATGAAGGGTTTTCAAGACTTTTTCAAATAAATTCAAAAGCATAAATTGTTTATTGGCTTTGTCTTGTAGGGATGTCTTGTCGGCTAGAGCATCTTTTGATTCTTCTAATATTATATCTGCCATTTCGTGCCACACAAAGTGATAAAGTTTTTCTGATGTCAGATACAATTTGTATTCTTTCATTTCTTCAGTTATTTCTGAAATTAGATCGTCAAATTTTGCTAAAATATTTTTTTCATAATCGGCTAGGTCCTTTGTATCAAAATTTTCATAATCAAAATTTTCAGTATTTGAATAAACAAAACGAGCGATGTTCCAAAGTTTGTTGGCAAATTTTTTGTAAGCCATTGTCTTTTCTTCGCTAAAACGAATATCTTGCCCTGGGGCAACTGCAACGATCAAAGACATCCGAAGGGCATCTGTCCCATATTTTTCTATCATATCTAATGGATCTGTTGCATTACCAAGAGACTTTGAAAACTTTCTGTTTTTTTCATCACGAACAAGTCCGTGCAGATAAACAGTTTTAAAAGGTATTTCTCCTGTCAGATATGTCGTCATCAAAATCATTCTAGCTACCCAGAAAAATAAAATATCGTGTCCTGTTTCCAACAAGTCGGTTGGGTGATAAAGTTTTAAATCATTCGTTTCATTTGGCCAACCCAAAGTAGAAAATGTCCAAAGACCTGAAGAAAACCAAGTATCCAGTGTATCTGAATCCTGGATCCAATCGTCTCCTTCTGGGGCGTCAACTCCAACATAAATCTCGTCTTTCTTGTTACTCGTTACTTGTAACTTGTCACTCGCATACCATACTGGTATGCGATGTCCATACCAAATTTGTCTTGATATACACCAATCACGAAGGTTTTCAATCCAGTGATAATAAATTTTGTTAAATCTGTCTGGAAGTATTTGTATTTCGCTAGACTCAACTGCATATTTCATCAAATCTTTCAAACTAACTTCATCGCCCGCTTTGATACCTTTTAGATTAGAGTGGGGAAGTTTAAATTTTTTATTCACATCAATAAACCACTGTAGTTTTGGTAATGGTTCTATGACTGCGCCTGTTCTCTCAGCAGTTGAAACATTTTGTTGTGTTTCTTCTTCTTCTATCATCAAATTGTTTTCTTTAAGCCAATTAACGATAATTTCTTTTGCCTCACCAACTTTTTTGCCATTCAAAATATCACCCGCATTTTCAATTTTAGCGTATTCGTTGATGACTTTTTTCATTGGTAGATTGTTTTTGATAGCCATCATTTCATCTATTTTTGAGTGGGCAGGAGTAACTCCCAACGCACCTGTTCCAAATTCTTTGTCTACAGAATAGTCAGCAATTATTTTTATAGAAAGAGGTGTTCCACAAAAATCTGCAATTTCAAAAGTTTGTCCAATATATTTTTTGTATCTTTCATCGTCTGGATTAACTGCAACTGCAGTATCGCCGACTTTTGTTTCAGGTCTAGTTGTAGAAATCGCGATAGGGAAATCGGCAGAATATTTAAAGGTATAAAAAACAGCAGTTCTTTCTTCGTAGACAATTTCATCATCAGAGATAACTGTCTGACCTTTTGGATCCCAGTTGACCACTTTTTCTCCTCTATAAATTAAACCATCATCATACATTTTTTTGAAAGCAGTCTTTACAGCCAAATTTCTTTGCTCGTCCAGTGTAAAAGCCAAACGAGACCAGTCCAAAGACGACCCCATTCTTTTTGTTTGTGAGATAATTGTGTTTTGCGAATCAAGAGCAAATTCGTTTACTTTCTTTAAAAATTTTTCTCTGCCCAAATCGTGTTTTTTGATATTTTCTTTTGCTAAAAGTTTTTCTACTTTTGTTTGAGTAGCAATAGCAGCGTGATCCGTTCCTGGAAGCCACAATGTTTTTTTGCCCAACATTCTTTGAAAGCGTACGATTGTATCTTCGATAGCAAGCATATTAGCGTGTCCAATGTGCAATTTTCCTGTCACATTGGGAGGAGGAAGAACAATAGAAAATTGTTCTGTTCTTTCGCCTGGCAAATTGTCAGGATTAAAAAAACCACTTTCTTCCCAGGTTTTATAAATTTTTTCTTCCACTTCTTTTGGCTCGTAAGGTTTTAAAAATTTTTCATTTGTAGTCATAAAAACAATAATATCATAAAAACCATTTTAAATTCAAAGGTTTTTAAATTAAGGGTTAAGTCCGTGGATTTAATTGTAATATTTTATAAATAGTTGGCGTTTTTAAAAAAAGTCCGTCATGATGACGGACAATTTTTTATTCATTTTCTTTTATAAATTCAGCATATTTTCTGTCTTCGTGACCAATATGGTGAATCCACCAATTTCCTAAGAAAGTTTCTACTTCAGAAAACATCTCTTTAGTTGGACCCGATATTTCCAAGCTTTTTTTAAATTCGGTGTATCTTTGGTTAAATTTATCGTGGATCTCTTTGTGGTGTGATAACTCGGGGTAGAGATGTCTCTCCATATATTCTTCTTCGTATTCCAAATGTCCGTGAATATATTTTTCTAGAAAATCAACAGTTTCTTTTATGATAGAAATATCTTTTTCATTAAAGACGACATCAAGGAGAGTATTTATTTGATTTAAAAGCTCTTTGTGTTGAGCATCAATAATTTCGTCGTTTACGGACATATTGGGTGCCCACATAAATTTTATTTCCATATTTTAAATTTTAATTATTTTGTTTTTGATAAAGAATGTACGAAAATACAAACAGGAAGATGACAGAACCTATTATAGAAAATATCGTTAGATAAAATCCATAGTTAGGAACTAACATCCCCAATAGGGTTATTATACCAATTATTTTAAATAGTAAACCACCTATTTTATGAGTTCTGTTCCAGACATAATCACTAGATAGTGTCCATGGTGTTCTTATTCCGACAAACCAGTTTCTTTTAGCATATTTTAATATATGTCCCATGTAAAAAATAAACACACCCATAGCTGGCAATATAAAATTGTTCATATTAAATTCTTTTCCGAGATTCCATGCCAGTGTAAGGATAAAAATATAAAAAAGAAAAACAGAAATTAGTGCAATCAAAATATTATATTGTTTTCTAAAACTAGCAATGTTGTTTTTGAGAGGGTCTATTTTAGGGATAATAAAATATATTCCGTACATAAATAGTAAGATTATTGGTGTTAGAAAAGTTCCCCAAAATTTTGACATATAACCGTCTACCATTCCTTGCGAGTTCCAATGCGATGCTACTGTTTGTGGCAGAGATGAGTAAAAAAACAATCCTATCCCGAAAGATAAAATAGCAATTCCTAAAATTATTATTGTTGTTAATTTATTAGACATATATTTATTATACTATATACAGCTTCTATAAGCTTCTACTTGAGCATTATAATTTATAATCATTGTTTTGAGAGCTTCGACGAGAGCATTATATTGTATTATCAATGTATTATAAACACTCACTTTTTCGTTGTAAGTTTCTCCGCTTTTAGGTGACATCGCATTGATTTCTTCGTAAAGAACAGTTATTTGATTTTTTAATTCAGTGGCAATATCTTTATCGTCATTTATTTTAGTTTCTAGTATTTCGTCAGGAATAGGACAGTCTGATGCAGGTCTTCCAAATTCTTGAACAGCCATCCAAACTTGTGAACCATCGTATGTGCCAAATCTTATTGCAACTCCAATTTCTTTGTATTTTGGATTTAAAATATTTTCTCTGTGTCCAGGAGAATTCATCCACGCATCAACCAATATTTTGTCACTCTCATAATTTCCGAGAGCCAGATTTTCGCCGACCAATAAATAGTCATAGCCCACTGCATTTGCTAAATCACTCGGACCTTCGCCTGTGGGAGATTGATGTTCAAAATATTGCTTGACGAACATATCGTTCACTTTGTTTTCGGCAGAATTGCTCAACTTTAGACTGATAGAAAGTGGAGGAAGTCCATTTTGTTGTCTTCGGAGGTTTGTTTCTTCGATGATTCCATTTTCTGTGAGAGGGGATTTGGTTCCTGTCGCCGGTCCCTTAATTGGTGGAAGAATAATTTCTTTTGGTTCCAAAATAGGCGTCACATCTTTCTTTTGAGGTATCGTCGTATCGGTTTTACTATCCTGTGTTTTTGTTGCTGTCTGTTGGCTAGGCAGATCTTCGGAATCCGTGTTTTGTATTTTGTTGTCTGTTGTTGTTGCTGTTGCAGAAATATCTGGAGAATCTTTTTTTTGTGAGACCTGTGTACTTTTTAGATAAATTAAAACAGAAGAGAAATTTATTCCAATAACAATAACCAATATTATTATTTGAACGAGTTTGTGCGTATTCATAACAATATTCTAACAGAAATTGTCTCAAAAGTGGAAACAAAAAATGCAGAGGCGGAAGCCTCTGCATTTTTCTAAAAGATTTAAACTCTGTTTACGTTTACAGCGTTAAGTCCTTTTGGACCTTCAGCTAAATCGAAAGAAAGTTCATCTCCTTCTCTAAGTTCGTTGAATTGTACATTCTTTAATTCGTTTGCGTGGAAGAAAAGATCTTTTTCTTCACCCTCACGAGTTATGAATCCAAAACCATTGTTTAAACGAACGATTTTTCCTGTATTCATTTCTATAAGAGAAATTAATTTTAATAAACTGGTCAAATACAAAAGACTGTTTGATAAAACCCGACATAATTCTCCTACAGCTACGATTTGATTGATGTAATCATATCACATCAAATGTATTATGTATAGGAGAATTTTGATCAAAGATTTACCCAATAAAAGTCAAAGCTTTTCCTGCTTTTCCACCACGACCAGTACGGCCGATACGGTGGATATAGTCCTCATAAGTAGAAGGGAGTTCGTAGTTGATAACGTGACTGATATTTGGGATATCCAGTCCACGAGCAGCTACATCTGTCGCCACCAAAATGTTTACCGTATTTTCTTTAAACAATTTTAACGCATGTTGGCGTTGTGTGTGATTTTTGTTTCCGTGAATTGATTTTACTTTTAATCCACGACCAGAAAGACGCTCGGACAATTTTTCTACTCCAAGTTTTGTTTTTCCAAAAATCAAAACTTTGTTAAATTCTGGTTTGATCAACAAATCGTGCAAGAGATCCAATTTAACCTCATTTTTTACATAGACAACATCTTGGTCTATACTGCTGGCAGTATCATTTACTCGGACAGAAATACTTATAGGGTCTGTCAAGAAATTGTTAATGATATTTTTGATATCATCAGACAATGTTGCAGAGAAGAAAAGAGTTTGGTGATTTTCAGGCATTGCTGACATCAAAAAACGCATATCATTGATAAATCCCATATCAAGCATACGATCTGATTCGTCTAGCACAATTGTTTGGAATTGTTCCAATGGTATATGACCTCTATCAACTAAATCCTTTACTCTACCTGGAGTTCCGATTATAAAATTATAATTTCTACGCAAATCACTTATTTGTCTGAAAATAGGCATTCCTCCTACCGCACATACAGAAAATATTTTTAATCCAAAAGCAAATTTTACCAATTCTTGATTGATTTGGATTGCTAGTTCTCTTGTTGGAGCGATTATTATTATATTTTGTTTTCTATTTCGGATTACTTTGTCCAAAAGAGGAATAATAAAAGCTGCGGTTTTTCCAGTTCCTGTGTTTGCTATTCCTACAATATCAGAACCATTTAAAACGTGGGGGATAGCTTGGTCTTGAATTGGTGTTGGGTGTTTGTAACCTGTTTTCAAAATATTTCTTTTCAAATTTTCGTCAATCAAAAAATCAGCAAAAGAGTTTTTTGGTGTGTAAGGTTTTACATTTTTTTCTGGAACGGCCTTGTTGATGAATTTTGATACATCACTAAATTGGCTTTGTCCTGAACGAGATTTTCTAGAACGACTTGGTTTACTAAATCGTTTTCCTTGTCCTCTAAAATTTTTATTTGCACTTGAACTATTGCCAGAGCTTTTTCTCTGGACATTTCTTTTTCTAAACATATTTTTTCCTGCTAGTCTTTAAATTAAAAGATATAGGGTTCGATGCCCTATTTTTGTTTTCGCATTTATCACAAAAATTAAGTGTTTTGAGATGTTTCTTGCTAACCAAATAAGTCGACTAGGATCTCTTTGGTTCCAACAAGAAAAATATATGGATACGATGAGATATAACTTATCGTGCAAGAGTATTATAGTTTGGGCATTTTGTCAACCTCTTTAAGAAATGGCCTTGTCTTTTCTATTGATTCTTTTCAGAATTTAATGTATTATCTTTGCATCAAAGTCGCTTAGGGGCTTTTTTTATTTGAATAATTTGAGGATCAAGAACAGAAAAGATATGGAAATTAGAAACATCGCAATCATTGCCCATGTGGACCATGGAAAAACAGCTATAACGGATGCCATTATGCGTCAGACGGGTATGTTTGCTGACGGAATGAGTATGGATACCGACAAGATAGAACAGGAAAGAGGTATTACTATTTATGCTAAAAACACGTCTCTTATTTATAAAGGAACAAAGATAAATATTGTGGATACTCCTGGACACGCTGATTTTGGATCAGAAGTAGAACGAGTACTTCGTTCCATTGACTCGGTTCTTTTGATTGTGGATGCTCAAGAAGGCCCGATGCCACAAACTCGTTTCGTTTTGAAAAAATCTTTGGAATTGGGTCTAAAACCAATTGTTGTTTTAAATAAAATAGACAAACCAGCAGCGAATCCTCAACAAGCAGGTGAAGATGTTTTTGAGTTGTTTATGGAATTGGGAGCAAACGACGAACAACTAAATTTTACAACTGTTTATGCAATTGGCCGTGATGGTATTGCAAAGAAAAATTTGGAAGATGAATCAAAAGATCTAACTCCTTTGTTAGAGACTATTTTGGAAGAAGTTTCTCCTGCACCTTCAAATACAAATGCTCCTTTAAAGGCACAGGTATTTAATTTGGGATATGATAATTTTCTTGGACGATTGGCTATTTGCAGAATTTATGACGGAGTTTTAAAAGACGGAGAAAATATTTTTGTAAAAAAACACACAGGAGAGACAAGAAAAGGAAAAATAACAAAGATATTTACATTTAAAGGGATGTCTCGTGAAGAAGCAAAAGAAGTAACTGCGGGCGATATTGTTATGCTTGCTGGACTTCCTGATGTTTTTATTGGAGAGACAATAACAACAGATGAGAATATAGAACCAATGCCTGCCATCAAAGTAGACGAACCAACAATCACTTTGGATTTTTTGGTAAACAATTCGCCATTTGCAGGAAGAGAAGGAAAATTTGTTACAGGCCGACAGATCCGAGAGAGATTGGAAAGAGAATTGGAAATAAACGTAGGTTTGGAAGTAGATTTTTCAGAAGGAAATTACAAAGTAGCAGGTCGTGGAGAATTGCACATTGCTGTTTTGCTTGAAAATATGAGAAGAGAAGGTTACGAGCTTCAAGTATCCCAACCACACATTATTATAAAAGAAAAAGATGGAGTGAAATTGGAACCTTACGAAGAAGTGACCGTTGATGTCCCAAATGAAGCTCAGGGAGTTGTAATAGAAAAACTGGGAAAGAGAAGAGGAATTCTTATTTCAATGAGACAACATGAAAATACAACCCGTTTGATTTTTGAGATTCCAACTAGGGGTCTTTTGGGTTATCGTGGACAATTTATCGTGGATACAAAAGGTGAGGGGATCATTTCTAGTCGTGTGATTGGCTTCAAGGAATACGCAGGAGAGATTGCAAAGAGGGCAACTGGCTCAATGATATCAATGGCGACAGGAAAGGCTCTTGGTTTTTCTTTGTACAATCTACAGGAGAGAGGGGAATTGTATATAGAAGCAAACACAGAAATTTATGAAGGTATGGTTGTTGGGAATACTTCAAAGGGCGAAGAGATGGTGGTAAATCCAACAAAAGGAAAACAATTGACCAATATGAGAGCAGCTGGATCTGATGAAAACATTGTTTTGATACCACCTAAAAAGATTTCTATTGAATCGGGTCTTGAAGTAATGGCGAACGATGAATATCTAGAAATTACTCCCAAGAGCGTTCGTTTGAGAAAGAAACATTTGACCGAAACAGAGAGATCAAAGAATAAGAGAAAATAAATGAGAATTTAGAAAAGAGAATTTAGAATTTAGACGGAAAATTTGCTTTGCATATTTTCCGTTTCAAAACAAAAATCACCCCAATGGGTGATTTTTGTTTTGAAAAATTTATTTACTCTTTTTCTTTGTCTTTTTTGCAGCCAGCATCTCTCTTTTTATAGTCAATCTTTTAGCTGTCTTTTTTGATCGGGATACTCTTCCTTTTCCCACACCGGTTTCTCTTTTTGCCATAATTTATTTATATTATTCTATTAATTTTTAATCAAGTTTTTTTATCAAAACCACTATTTCATCAAAATGTCTTTGAAAAATCTTTTAGTCTGATTAACCCATATTTTACATTAATTATTTTTTATCTTCAATAGATAATTAAATAATAGCTTTTATTCATATTTTTGTTAGTATAGAGAACATTATGTCAGACAATGGTGCGGTAATCAGATTTAATAAAGTGTCATTTAATTACGGCTATAACAAACCTATTTTAGATGAGGTAGATTTTTCTGTGCGACGAGGTTCCAAAATTACTTTGATGGGACAAAATGGGGCTGGTAAAAGCACCATTTTAAAACTGATTACAGGAGAATTTAAATCAGAAAACGGAGCTGTTAATGTCGATCCACGAGCTACTATCGCTGTTTCAAAACAAGTTATTCCAAGAGATATGATGGACTTAACTGTGCGAGAATTTTTTCAAAAATGTTTCAAAGAAAAAGTTTATGATATTGATCCAAGGATTGATAATGTTTTAGAAGTAATAAATTTGCATGCTCCGCATGATAGAATAATCAAATCTTTTTCTGGCGGTCAACAAGCGCGATTGCTTTTGGCGTCCGCACTTATTCAAGATCCAGATATTTTGCTTTTGGATGAACCAACAAACAATTTGGATAAAAGTGGTGTAGAGCATTTAACAAAGTTTATTTTGGATTATCAAAAAACATGTATTGTTATTTCACATGATGCCGACTTTTTAAATTCTTTTACAGACGGGGTTTTATACTTGAACCTTTATACATTAAGAGTTGAACAATATGTAGGAAATTATTTTGATGTGGCAAGACAGATTACTGTTCAGATTGAAAAAGAAAACAGAAAGAATGCTCAGTTGGCTAAAAAAATTCAGGAAAATAAAGATAAAGCCAATTTCTTTGCAATGAAAGGAGGTAGAATGAGATTGTTAGCAAAGAAGATGAGAGACGAGGTAGAAGAAATGGAAGAGGAAAAGGTGGATGTAAGACGAGAAGATAAAACTATTCGTTCATTTACTATTCCTGTACAAACAAATGTTACGGGTGAAATTTTAAATATTTCTTCTTTTGATATTTTTAAAAATCATAAAAAAGTTACAAAAAAAGCAGAAATTTCGTTAAAGAAAAAACAGCACTTACTTCTCTCAGGCCCTAATGGAATCGGGAAAAGTACTTTGTTAGAGTCGTTGGCAAACAATGATGCAAAAGGAGCTGTAATTACCGAAGGGGTAAGGGTTGGTTATTACAGGCAAGATTTTTCAACACTCAATTTTGAAGATACTGTTTACGATTCTTTGGCTTCGGTAATGGAAAAACATATTGAAGAAGATCTTCGCTCTACGGCTTCGGGGTTCTTAATTAACAAAGATATTATTTATACGAAAATAGGAAATTTATCAGAGGGACAAAAAGGTTTAGTCGCATTTGCTCAGTTGGTTTTGTTAAAGCCAACTTTGCTAATTCTTGATGAACCGACAAACCATATCAATTTTAGACACCTGCCTGTGATTGCCGATGCGTTGGACAAATATGAAGGAGCAATGGTTTTGGTAAGTCACGTTCCAGAATTTGTAAAACAAATTCGTATTGATGAAACTTTGGATTTGGGAAAATAAACGAGACACTGTCGGGGGTTTTGATTATCTATAATAGTACATCGATTTTTTTGTATAAAAATTATATTTAATTAAATATATTCAATGCTAATTCTCGAGTATTATTTAATATTTCTGTGCTTTGACTTGCAAAAAATTCGACGAGGACAAAAAAAATCCAGAACAAGAATAATAAAAAACTTTCTCTTTTTGAAATTTTTTGTCCCGAGTTCATAAAGCCAAATAATATAAAAGAGGCCATTACCATAAATAACCCTGTAATAAAAATAATTTCTCGTGGAAAAGAAAATGGATTTATCAAAGCGAGGATACCAACCACAATTGTTGCGTCGGCCATAACTGTCCCCAAAATATCTCCAATCGCCATAGAATCGTCGTCTTTTTTGATAGATTTAAGAGCAAAAAATAACTCCGGCAATGTCGTTCCTAGTCCGACAATAAACATTCCGATTAGAATTGGGTTTATTCCAAAAGAATTTGCTAATGTGACAGCCGAGGTCACAGTAAAATGTGATCCAACCAATAATACAGCCATACTAAATAACAACATCAAAAAATTTTTATATTTATCTTTCCCGTTTTTTAGATTTTGATTTATTTCATTTCCATCTTTAAAAGCAAGATAATAAAAGATTCCACCAGCGATAATAAGAGCAATTCCCTCTAGACGAGAGAGAAATCCATCAAATCCCAAAACAAGGGGAAGCATCAAAAAGAAAGGATAAACTTTGTAGTTTTTGATTATTTTGCTCTCAACCTTTATCTCTCTTCCAGCAAATAAAATAACGACAGCAAAGACTATTGTTAAGTCGGCGATGTTTCCTCCAAGTAAAGTTCCTAAGCCAAAAGAGGGAATGCCTGTAAGAGCAGAATTTATAGCGATAAATGTTTCTGGTAAAATCGAGATACAAGAAATTATGATAAAACCGATAGTATATTTTGAAAGATGAAAATTGTTTGCCAATTGAGCTGAATATTTGGTTGCCATTGTTGCTCCTTTGATAACCATAAACATCGCGAATATAAATATAAAAATATTTTCCATGCCTTTTATTTTAACACATAAAATATTTGTCTTGTTAATAGCGCTGTTTTTTCCTTTTGCTATAATTATGTCATGTCAGCACACAGGTTAAAAAATAGGCTGGGGATTGTTTTTATATTTCTTATCGCGATTATTCCGTTGATTTTGTGGATTATAATGAAACCACTTGATTCTAGATTTGTAGATTTTTTTTCTATATTTACTAGCTTTGGGCAAATAACAGGCCTTTTAGGCATTATTCTTTTTGCTATTACATTGATTCTAAGCGCCCGTTTGCATTTTCTGGAAAATTATTTTGGAGGTTTGGACAAGGTTTATAATATTCACCACAAATTGGGTGTGATATCTTTTGTTTTTCTTGCAATACATCCGTTGCTTTTGGCCATAAAACTTATTCCTATTTCTGTTATTACCTCGGCAAAGTTTTTAATACCAAGTTCAAATTGGACAATTAATTTCGGTATTTTTTCACTTTTGCTAATGATAACAATTTTGATTGTAACTTTTTTTGCAAAATGGAAATATCCAAATTTAAAATTTGCTCACAAATTTTTGGGAACGGCTTTTTTCTTGGGAGCATTACATACTTTTTTGACACCGAGTGATGTTTCGCAAGATATTTTTCTGAGAGTTTATATATTGGGATTTTCTGCCATTGCTATTCTAGTTTATCTTCAGCGTTCAATTCTTGGAAATTTTATGACAAAAAAAATCACTTATATTGTTGAATCTTTGAATATTTTTGGTAAAGATGTTGTAGAAATAATAATGAACCCGAGGGACAAAAAAATACAATTTACTGCGGGACAGTTTATTTTTATCAAATTTGAAGGAGCAAACGTTTCCAACGAATATCATCCATTTACAATCAGTTCGGCTCCACATGATGATAAATTGCGTCTTACAATAAAAGCGCTTGGTGATTGGACCTCTGAATTGAAAAATTTAAAGACAGGAATTATTGCAAAAATAGAAGGGCCTTTTGGAGAATTTTCATATTTAAAAAGCAAATACAAAAAACAGATTTGGATTGCTGGCGGTATTGGTGTAACCCCGTTTTTGAGTATGTTAAGAGATTTAAAAGTGAATAAACACGATGGTCTAAAAATAGATTTTTATTACACAACCAAAAGTGCCGATGAAAAAGTTTTTGTGGATGAGATTTTAGCCATAGAAAAAGAACTTAAAAATATTAAAATAAATTTGTATACATCGGATGAGAGGGGTCATTTAAATGCAGGTGTGATCAACAGTGCTGTTGGAAATTTGGAAGAGACAGATATTTTTATGTGTGGACCTTTTAACATGATGAATAATCTTAAAAAACAGTTTGTTTTATTAGGTGTTAAGAAAAATTCTATCCATACGGAAGAATTTAAGCTATTATAAAAACATGAAAAATACATTTATTGTAACTTTGTTTATTTTCGGAATTGTAGTTACGGCGATGTTATCGGCTGGTCTTACGGCTTATGAATTTAAAAAATCAAACGGTGTAAATCAGGGATTAGAAATTGTTGATAATAATGGTTCTAATATTGCAGAGGGTAACACCAATAATAGCGCTGGTGTTAATAATAAATTGTTGGGTGCTTCTGTTGTTGCGCAACACAATAAGCAAAGTGATTGTTGGATGGTCGTCGACGGAAAGGTTTACAATATTACTTCGTATATGACAGCTCATCCGGGTGGAACACAAACCCTAGTCAGCAGTTGTGGAAAAGAAGCAACAGATCTTTTTGCAGGTATTCTTGGTGGACACAAACATTCGGGTACTGCTTATGATATATTGAAAAATTATTATGTAGGAGATTTTCAAGTAAAATCTGTTTCTGGCCAAACTTCAAACACACCAAATACAATAGATGCAAATACCTTGCCAATTTCTCAGCAAATAAAAAATGGTGGAGGAGAAGATGAGTCTGAGGACGAGTTTGAGGATGATTAAATAAAAAATAGGAAAATAATAAAACCGGAGCGTGATGCTCCGGTTTTTGATTGCACAGAAACGTGCCTTTTACTTCTTGTTGCTCTTGTTGTCCAAGCTTGCCTTGGCTCCTGCTTTGGAGTCAGACCAGTTGCCTTTTTCGCCGGTTTTGGTGTCGGTCGCCTGATGGCGATCGTTGACCCCGAGAAGGGAGCCGAGCATGCCGGATGCTACTCCCTGCAAGTTGCTATACGATACGTCTTTGTCCTTTGTCATTTTCGTGTCCTCTTGAATTTTTTTGAGAGAGTTTGTTTTTGCCTCTGTTTGATTGAGGGACCTCCGGTTCCTCTGATTATTGTTTAGCCTCTCCCCTTAGGATCTTCACAACCCATGCTCATCTGTATTTAGAATATAGAAAATTATTATTTTTGTCCAATGTTTAAATATATAGCATCATTTTGTCTCTTGTTATATAGTGTTGTTATGAATCCCGTTAGAGATAGCGAACGCATAGCGGGATAAACAACAGAATCAATTTATTAATATAATTTAAATAGATAGAACGTGTGATTTGTATAGAGTCCGCGTCCTATCTCTAACGGGATGAAACCACTTTTTAAATTACATTCCGAATATGAACCAGCAGGCGATCAAGAGCAGGCGATAGAATCTCTGATGAAAGGTCTTAAAAAAGGTGAGAGACACCAGACTCTTTTGGGTGTCACGGGATCAGGAAAGACTTTTACAGTTGCCAATATGATTTCAAAAATAAACAAACCGACTTTGGTTATCACCCACAACAAAACCCTCGCTGCTCAATTGGCGCAAGAATATAAAGAATTTTTTCCGGAAAATGCTGTACATTATTTTGTTTCTTATTACGACTATTATCAGCCCGAAGCTTATGTTGCTGTTTCGGATACATATATAGAAAAAGAGGCGAGTATAAATGCCGAAGTAGAGAGGTTGCGACATGCGACGACCCAATCTTTGCTGACAAGAAAAGATGTTATTGTTGTGGCAACCGTTTCTTGTATTTATGGTCTGGGAAACCCAACAGAGTATGAAAAAATTCATTTAAAAATAAAAAAGGGAGAAAAAATAAATCAAGGAAAATTTATCAGAGATTTGATAGCGCTTTTCTTTGAAAGAACCAATGCCGATTTGGAACCAGGTAAGTTTCGTGTGATCGGAAATGCAATAGAAATAATGCCCGTTAATGAAAAGCAAAATTATAGAATTCAGATAGACAGTGGCGTAATAGATTCTATTCAAAAAATAGATCCCGTTTCACAAATTATTTTAGAAGAAAAAGATTTATACTTTTTGTTTCCTGCAAAACACTTTATTACTAATCCAGAGAAGAAAGAAAAGGCCTTGAAACAAATAGAAAAAGATTTGGAAAAACAATTAAAAAAATTTGAGAAAGAGGGAAAATTGTTGGAAGCGGACAGAATAAAAAGGCGTACAAAATACGACATCGCTTTGATGAAAGAGATTGGTTATGTGAGTGGAATAGAAAATTATTCTAGATATTTTGACGAAAGAAAAGAAGGTGAACCACCATACACATTGTTAGATTATTTTCCAGAAGATTTTTTGACTGTGATAGACGAATCTCACGTAGCGGTGCCACAAATAGGTGGCATGTATGCAGGGGACAGATCACGAAAAAATACTTTGGTGGAATATGGTTTTAGATTGCCAAGTGCAAAGGACAATAGACCTCTAACATTTGAAGAATTTGAAAAGAAAATTGGGCAGGTGGTTTATACATCCGCTACTCCGGGGATTTATGAAATGGAACATTCAACAAATATTGCAGAACAAATTATTCGTCCGACAGGTCTTGTTGACCCTCAGATTGTTGTAAAACCAATTCAGCAAGCAAAAGATCATGGTGGGCAGGTACAAGATTTTATTGCCGAAGCGGAAAAAACCATTGCAAAAGGTGGGCGTGTTTTGGCTACTACTTTGACAAAAAAAATGGCAGAAGACTTATCAGAATATTTGGACGAGAGAGGGATAAAATCTGTTTATATACACAGCGATATTGGAACAGTTGAAAGAATAGATATAATTACCGATTTTAGAAAAGGAAAATATGATATTTTGGTTGGGGTCAATTTGCTCCGAGAAGGTCTTGATATGCCAGAGGTTGTTATGATTGGAATATTGGATGCAGACAAGGAAGGTTTTCTGCGCTCTGCAACTTCTCTTATTCAAACAATCGGACGAGCTGCCAGAAATGTGGATGGGCGAGTGATTTTGTATGCGGACCACATTACTAAATCAATGCAAAAAGCGATTGAAGAAACAGATCGTCGTAGAAAAATCCAAATAGCGTACAATGAAAAACACGGCATTACTCCAAAAACAATTAGTAAAAAAATCACTAGCATCGCCGATCAGATGCGTAGTGAACATGAAAAGATCGTTGGAAATCTTTTGGCAGTGGATTTGGAATTGATGAAAAAAAATCCAAAGAGATTTGTTATAGAAAAGAAAAGACAAATGGATTCGGCTGTAAAAATTTTGGATTTTGAAACAGCCGCGATATTGAGAGACGAAATTCGTGAACTGGAAAAGATGACAAACAAACCAAAAAATTCTCCAGCACTAAAATCTCGAAAAACAAGAGGAAAATAATTTTTTTAATTTGTTATAATAATACTCATTATGGCGGTTAAGAAAAAACTAAAAGGAAATAACTTGGTAATCTACCAAGCAAAAAACGGAGCAATTGAACTTCGGGGTGATTTTGAGCGTGAAAATATTTGGGCGACACAATCCCAGATTGCAGAGCTTTTTGAGGTTGATAGGACTGTTGCAACTAGACACATTAATAATATTTTTAAAGACGGTGAATTGGATGAAAAAGTGGTAAGTGCAAAATTTGCACATACCACTCAACATGGTGCGATAAAAGGGAAAACTCAGACTAAAAATGTTATTTTTTATAACTTGGATATTATTTTAGCTGTCGGCTACAGAACAAATTCTTCCAGAGCAATCGAGTTTAGGAAATGGGCGACAAGTGTATTAAAAGAACATCTTATCAAAGGTTATACAATCAACAAGAAACAAATCACGAAAAATTATGATGCATTTATGCAAACAGTGGCAACTATTCAAAATCTTTTGCCAGAGCATATCAATCTTGATCCAAAAATGGTTTTGGAATTGGTGAAAGAATTTGCAGGAACTTGGACGACGCTGGAAGCATATGACGAGGACAAAATTTCTTCTGTTGGCTCTACAAAAAAATCCATCAAGTTATCGGGCGAAGAATTGGTTTCTGCTATTGGTGATCTTCGTAATGAACTTGTGAAAAAAGGCGAAGCCTCAGATTTGTTTGCTCAAGAAAAAAGAAAGGGAAGTGTTGAAGGTATTGTTGGAAATGTGATGCAGTCTTTTGGTGGCAAGCCGGTGTATTCTACAGTGGAAGAAAAAGCATCGCATCTTTTGTATTTTATGGTAAAAAACCATCCTTTTAACGATGGTAACAAGCGTTCAGGAGCGTTTGCTTTTGTGTGGTTTTTGAGAAAAGCAAAAATAAAAGGTGCGAGAAATATAAATTCAAGCACTCTTACAGCGCTTACTCTTTTAATTGCCGAAAGTCAGCCAACCAAAAAAGATCAAATGACAGCCCTAGTCACAACACTGTTATCAGTAAAGAAAAAATAATTTAATTGTTCAGAAAAAACATTCCAACATTCTTGAGAATGTTGGAATGTCACGGTAGTTACAATTATAAATTATAAAAATAATAAAAAAATAAAATGATTGAACACAAAGATAAAAAATAACTTTTGTATAGAGTATTTGTTTTTTCTTTGCTGTATATTATACTAAGAGTGTCGCTTAATAGAATGTTTGATATTAACTCTAGAAACCAAAAAAGGGTAACGAATCCAATCAGCTTAGTCTATTGACAAGCATATCTATTGGGCGACATTCGTTACCCTTTTTTGGTTTTTTAAGATATTTTTATCAAGCTTAATTTATAAATTTTTTTATGAAAAAAGAAAAAGAGTTTAAGTCGTTTGGTGATTTTACTAACTTATATGAAATCTCAAAAACATTGAGGTTTGAGTTGAAGCCGGTAGAAAATACTCAAACAATGTTGGATGAAGCGGATGTTTTTGGTAAAGATAAGGTAATCAAAGATAAATATACAAAAACAAAGCCGTTTATTGATAAATTACACAGAGAATTTGTGGATGAATCACTCAAAGATGTTTCTTTGTCTGGTTTAAAAAAATATTCTGAAGTTTTGGAAAATTGGAAAAAGAACAAAAAAGATAAAGATATTGTAAAAGAACTAAAGAAAGAAGAAGAAAGGCTAAGAAAAGAAGTTGTTGAGTTTTTTGATAATACAGCAAAAAAATGGGCTAACGAAAAATATAAGGAACTAGGATTGAAGAAAAAAGACATAGGAATTTTATTTGAGGAAAGTGTTTTTGATTTGTTGAAAGAAAAATATGGGGAAGAGCAAGACTCTTTTTTGAAAGAAGAAAAGGGTGATTTTTTGAAAAATGAAAAAGGAGAAAAAGTCTCAATATTTGATGAATGGAAAGGTTTTGTTGGTTATTTTACAAAATTTCAAGAAACAAGGAAGAACTTTTATAAAAATGACGGGACAGAAACCGCTCTTGCTACAAGAATTATTGATCAAAATTTAAAAAGATTTTGTGATAATATTGATGATTTCAAAAAGATAAAAAACAAAATTGATTTTTCTGAGGTTGAAAAGAACTTCAATAAAACTGCTGATGTTTTTTCTCTTGATTTTTATAATCAATGTCTGTTACAAAAAGGTATTGATTCATATAATGAATTCATTGGTGGTAAAACGCTAGAAAATGGTAAAAAACTTAAAGGAGTAAATGAACTTGTTAATGAATATCGTCAAAAAAATAAAAATGAAAAAGTGTCATTTTTGAAATTACTTGATAAGCAAATTTTAAGCGAAAAAGAAAAATTATCTTTTGGGATTGAGAATGATGAGCAGTTGCTTGTGGTGTTAAATAGTTTTTATGAAACAGCCGAAGAAAAAACCAAAATTTTAAGAACTCTTTTTGGTGATTTTGTAGAACATAATGAAAATTATGATTTAGACAAAACCTATATTTCAAAGGTGGCATTCAATACGATTTCTCACAAATGGACAAACGAAACTCATAAATTTGAGGAGTTGCTTTACGGTGCTATGAAAGAAGATAAGCCAATAGGTTTAAATTATGATAAAAAAGAAGATAGTTATAAATTCCCAGATTTCATTGCCTTGGGTTATTTGAAGAAATGTTTAAATAACCTTGATTGTGATACAAAATTCTGGAAAGAGAAATATTACGAAAACAATGCAGATAAAAAAGATAAAGATAAGGGTTTTTTGACTGGAGGACAGAATGCTTGGGATCAATTTTTGCAAATTTTTATTTTTGAATTTAATCAGCTTTTTAACTCAGAGGCTTTTGATAATAAAGGAAAAGAGATAAAAATTGGTTATGATAATTTCAGAAAAGATTTTGAAGAAATTATCAATCAAAAAGATTTTAAAAACGATGAAAATTTAAAAATAGCAATTAAGAATTTTGCAGATAGTGTTTTGTGGATTTACCAAATGGCGAAGTATTTTGCCATTGAGAAAAAAAGAGGTTGGGACGATGATTTTGAATTGAGTGAATTTTACACAAATCCTAGCAATGGTTATTCGCTGTTTTATGACAGAGCGTATGAAGAAATTGTGCAAAAATATAACGATTTGCGAAATTATTTAACTAAAAAACCATATAAAGAGGACAAATGGAAATTAAATTTTGAAAATCCAACATTGGCAAATGGTTTTGATAAAAACAAGGAGTCAGATAATTCCACTGTTATTTTACGAAAAAAAAGAAAATATTATTTAGGCTTAATGAAAAAAGGAAACAATAAGATTTTTGAAGATAGAAACAAAGCCGAATTTATCCGAAACATTGAAAGTGGAGCTTATGAGAAGATGGCGTATAAATATTTGCCAGATGTAGCAAAAATGATTCCAAAATGTAGCACTCAGTTAAACGAGGCAAAAAATCACTTTAGAAATTCTGCTGATGATTTGGAAATAAAAAAGTCATTCAGTAATCCTTTGAAAATAACAAAGAGAATTTTTGATCTCAATAATATCCAATATGACAAAACTAATGTATCTAAAAAAATAAGCGGTGACAATAAGGGTATAAAAATATTTCAAAAAGAATATTATAAAATCTCTGGGGATTTTGATGTTTATAAATCAGCCTTAAATGATTGGATTGATTTTTGTAAGGATTTTTTAAGTAAATATGATAGTACCAAAGATTTTGATTTTTCTATTTTAAGAAAGACAAAAGACTATAAGTCGTTAGATGAATTTTATGTTGATGTTGCAAAAATTACTTATAAAATTTCTTTTACACCAGTTTCTGAAAGTTATATTGATCAAAAAAATAAAAACGGCGAATTATACCTTTTTGAAATTTATAATCAAGATTTTGCAAAAGGAAAAATGGGCGCTAAAAATCTTCATACTTTGTATTTTGAAAATGTGTTTTCACCAGAAAATATATCTAAAAATTTCCCGATTAAATTAAATGGAAATGCGGAGTTATTTTTTAGACCAAAATCAATAGAATCTAAAAAAGAGAAAAGAAATTTTGTTCGTGAAATAGTAAATAAAAAACGATATTCAGAAGATAAAATATTCTTCCACTGCCCGATTACTTTAAATAGAGAAACTGGCTCTATTTACCGTTTTAATAATTATGTAAACAATTTTCTTTCTGAAAATAACATAAATATTATTGGGGTTGATAGAGGAGAAAAACATCTAGCTTACTATTCTGTTATTGACAAAAATGGAGTTAAGATAGGTGGTGGAAGCTTTAATGAGATAAATAAAGTTGATTATGCTAAAAAACTTGAAGAAAGAGCAGGCGAGAGAGAACAATCAAGAAAAGATTGGCAAGTGGTAGAAGGAATCAAAGACTTAAAGAAGGGTTATATTTCTCAGGTCGTAAGAGAATTAGCAGATTTGGCAATAAAACATAATGCAATAATCGTTTTGGAAGATTTGAATATGCGGTTTAAACAAATCAGAGGAGGAATTGAAAAAAGTATCTATCAACAACTTGAAAAAGCACTTATTGATAAGTTGAGTTTTTTGGTTGAAAAAGGTGAAAAAGATCCCAATCAAGCAGGTCATATATTGAAAGCGTATCAGCTCGCAGCACCGTTTACTTCGTTTAAAGATATGGGTAAGCAAACTGGTATAGTCTTTTATACTCAGGCTAGCTACACTTCAAAAACGTGTCCAAATTGTGGTTTCAGAAAAAATAATAATAAGTTTTATTTTGAAAACAATATAGGAAAAGCACAGGATGCGCTTAAGAAACTAAAAACTTTTGAGTACGATAGTGAAAACAAATGTTTCGGTTTGAGTTATTGTTTGAGTGACTTTGCTAATAAGGAAGAAGTTGAAAAAAATAAAAATAAAAAAAGAAATAATGCTCCATATTCAGATATTGAAAAGAAAGACTGTTTTGAATTAAGCACAAAAGATGCTGTTCGTTACAGATGGCACGATAAAAACACAGAAAGAGGAAAAACATTTTTTGAAGGCGAGAGTGTTTATGAAGAAAAAGAGGAAAAAGAAATTGGTCAGACAAAAAGAGGTTTAGTAAAAGAATATGACATCTCAAAATGTTTGATTGGTCTTTTTGAAAAGACAGGATTAGATTACAAACAAAATTTGTTAGATAAAATAAATTCAGGAAAATTTGACGGCACTTTCTACAAAAACTTATTTAATTATCTAAACTTATTGTTTGAAATTCGTAACAGCATATCAGGAACAGAAATTGATTATATTTCTTGTCCAGAGTGTCAATTCCATACGGATAAATCAAAGACCATTAAAAATGGAGATGATAATGGATCGTATAACATCGCTAGAAAAGGAATGATTATTTTGGATAAAATTAAGCAATTTAAGAAAGAAAACGGTAGTCTCGACAAGATGGGTTGGGGAGAACTGTTTATAGATTTGGAAGAATGGGATAAGTTTGCACAAAAGAAAAATAACAACATCATTGACAAATAGTCAAACATAGTGTAGCATTAAAACAGGTAGCTCATACGAGCTACCCGTTTTGCTTTATGGAATCATACATTCAAATATCAAAAATAAACGATTTTCTTTATTGTCCGAGATCTATTTATTTACATTCTCTTTATGAAAATTTTAGTAATAAGGTTTTTCATCAAACACCTCAGATTGTTGGGAAAATAAATCACGAGGCGATTGATAAAAAAAGATATTCTTCTGCAAAGAAATACTTGCAAGGAATGTCTGTTTATTCCGAAAAATACGGCATTGCTGGGAAAATCGACATCTATGACGGTGAGAAAAGACATTTAATAGAGAGAAAAACAAAAGTAAAAGAAATTTGGCAGGGATATATTTATCAATTATATGCTCAGTATTTTTGTATGAAAGAAATGGGTTATGATATTGAAAAATTATTCTTATATTCAATGGAAGATAATAAAAAATATGAAATAAAAATACCTACAAAAAGAGAAGAAAAAGAATTTTCAAATACAGTTGAAGATATTAAAAATTATAATCCATTGCTAGACAAAAAACATAATTGTTCAAAATGTGTTGATAGTATTTATGGTGTTTTATCTTGGTAATTTTTTAAAAATATGAAGAAAGAATATTTAATAGAAGAATATGAAAATGAGATGATGTTGTATTTTTTAAAAGATGAAGGTTGGGATGTATTGGATGATGATTTGAATGACAGATTTGATTGTTGGTTAGAAAATATTTCACCTGAATATTTAGAAGAAATAATTACAAATTTAAATATAAATAAATTTAAAAAATATGCTTACATTACCGGATTTAAGAGAGAAACAAATTTTATTTATTAAAGCCGAACATGGTGTTTTTAATAAAATAAAATTTGAAAATGATAATATCGTTTTTATGAAAGATAATGTTGTCATAAACAGAGCTTCTTGCCATAAGGTTTTTGCTGTGTTTGTTATGGGTGATATGACCGTTACAACAGGCGTTTTAAGAGAAGCCTCAAAATTGGGTGTTTCTTTTTTCTTTATGAAAAATAATTTTAATTCGTATGCCTCTGTTAATTCTCATGCTGATGGAAATTATATTTTAAGGAATTCTCAGTATATTATGGATAATAATAAATCTTTTGAAATTTCAAAAAAAATAGTTTTGAACAAAATAAAAAATCAAAAGACATTGTTAGCTGAAAGAAAAGTTGATAAAAAGATTTTGGAAAAATTTAAAAAATTAGAAAATTCTGTTTTAAAAACAAAGGATGAAAAAAGTCTCTTGGGCACGGAAGGAAATGCATCAAAAATTTTCTTTAAAGAATATTTTAAAGATTTTGATTGGGTAAGGAGATCTCCAAGGACAAGGCAAGATATTGTTAATTTTTTAATGGATATTGGGTATACGACACTTTTTAATTTTATTGATTCCCTTTTAAATTTGTATGGTTTTGATACTTATAAAGGTGTTTACCATAAATTATTTTTTCAGAGAAAATCTTTAAGTTGTGATGTTATGGAGCCTTTTAGATGCATCATAGATAAACAAATTTTAAAATCATTAAATTTAAAACAAATAAATAAAAAAGATTTTAAGGTGGATAATGGAATGTATGAGCTTGAGTATAAAAACAGTCAAAAATATGCAGAAATTTTTATGAGTGCCATTATGGAGAAAAAAGAAGATATGTATGTTTTTGTGCAGAGTTTTTACCGATATATTATAGATGATGAAAAATATAATTTTCCAGAATTTAAAATTTAATTTATAAAATATGTTTTTGATTTCTTACGATTTTCATAGTGATAAAACTAGAGCAAAATTTTCAAAATTTCTAAAAAAATATGGAAGGCGTATTCAATATTCTGTTTTTGAGATAAAAAATAGTGATAGGGTATTGCAAAATATATTAAAAGAGATAAAATTAAAATATCAGAAAAATTTTACAGGAGCGGACAGTGTTGTTATAATTACAGTATGTGAAGGATGTAAGAAAAAGGTTGAGAGATTTGGATATGCAAAAAATGATGAAAAGGATGTTTTAATTTTCAACTAGAGCAGAACATTGACAATAAAATATTGTTCAAAGGTATAAGTTCAGTGTATAGATTAAAGAGATAAACCTCGGTCTCAATTTTTTTAAAGAGGGTATAAACGGCGTGGTTGAGCCACGAGTCGTAACAATGTAATTTTGTTATTTGCATCTTTTACGGCTCAACAAAGCCATTTGTAGCGTTTAATCCATATATAAAATTTCTACTTTTGTAGATTTATATTATTGTTCATATTTTTAAATTGTTTAATCCATATATA
>Ga0155757_116_pt1 | contig 27365 bp, 32 predicted proteins | sample RifCSPlowO2_01_FD_107411 | JGI IMG/M metagenome (GOLD analysis project Ga0155757, IMG submission 107411) | Candidatus Campbellbacteria bacterium RIFCSPLOWO2_01_FULL_34_15 | reverse complement strand
TACTTTTGTAGATACCTTAAATTTTGTGCAACATTGTCAGTTTAATCCATATATAAAATTTCTACTTTTGTAGATATATTTATCAAGACGAGAAAGGAAGATGTTTAATCCATATATAAAATTTCTACTTTTGTAGATCAGGAGATGTTATTTTTACATCAATGTTTAATCCATATATAAAATTTCTACTTTTGTAGATATAGTCTAAACTCGTAGTTACCAAAGTTTAATCCATATATAAAATTTCTACTTTTGTAGATTTTGGGGGCCTTTATAAATAAAAGCGTTTAATCCATATATAAAATTTCTACTTTTGTAGATTAGTATATCCACAGCACATCTTGTAAAGTTTAATCCATATATAAAATTTCTACTTTTGTAGATCAACGTCTTGATTCGCAAGATTCTGTTTAATCCATATATAAAATTTCTACTTTTGTAGATAAGGATTGATTCCATTAGCAGAAAGTTTAATCCATATATAAAATTTCTACTTTTGTAGATGTTTTCTGGAAACAATAGCAATTTCGTTTAATCCATATATAAAATTTCTACTTTTGTAGATTGAGTCAAGTTGTGAGCCAAGTTGTGTTTAATCCATATATAAAATTTCTACTTTTGTAGATATCAATTACTTTTCTTTCAATAGCTGTTTAATCCATATATAAAATTTCTACTTTTGTAGATAAAAAGATTTGTGGCAACAAGTAATGTTTAATCCATATATAAAATTTCTACTTTTGTAGATAGAGTCTAGTTTCTGATACAAGAAGGTTTAATCCATATATAAAATTTCTACTTTTGTAGATAGAGTAGCTAAATCTGCACTTAAAGTTTAATCCATATATAAAATTTCTACTTTTGTAGATTGAGTAAAGTTGTGAGTAAAGTTGGTTTAATCCATATATAAAATTTCTACTTTTGTAGATATACTACGACTTTTCTTAGGAAGTGTTTAATCCATATATAAAATTTCTACTTTTGTAGATTGGATACTCAATCTCTTTAAAGTTTGTTTAATCCATATATAAAATTTCTACTTTTGTAGATATCAATTACTTTTCTTTCAATAGCTGTTTAATCCATATATAAAATTTCTACTTTTGTAGATAGAGTCTAGTTTCTGATACAAGAAGGTTTAATCCATATATAAAATTTCTACTTTTGTAGATTTCATAGGTTTATTTTAATTATTATGTTTAATCCATATATAAAATTTCTACTTTTGTAGATATTTATGGACACACAACAAATATTGGTTTAATCCATATATAAAATTTCTACTTTTGTAGATTTGATTGATTTAATGGGTTTCATTGTTTAATCCATATATAAAATTTCTACTTTTGTAGATGTAGCCAGTGTACAATATAAGGAATGTTTAATCCATATATAAAATTTCTACTTTTGTAGATGCGGACATCAACATAGCCTGATTTGGTTTAATCCATATATAAAATTTCTACTTTTGTAGATTTCGTAGTTACCGTCATCAATTCCGTTTAATCCATATATAAAATTTCTACTTTTGTAGATCTTAATTCTGTATCTCTGTTAAAAGTTTAATCCATATATAAAATTTCTACTTTTGTAGATTAATTGACTACTCCGTTTGTAATAGTTTAATCCATATATAAAATTTCTACTTTTGTAGATTGAATCACTTCTCCCTCTGTTATTTGTTTAATCCATATATAAAATTTCTACTTTTGTAGATTGTGTCTATGTTTTATCAAAATCATTGCTTTTGTATTTTGGTTCAATTACTATATAGAAGTAATCCTCTTCAGGGGGAGTTTTATCATTTCTGAGGGAATGATAAGGGTATAGGGTTTAGCGTGTAGCGTTTAGGTGGAGACGAATTTTTGCTTCGCAAATTTCGTCCCCACTGTAAACTGTAAGCTGTTAGCTTTTTAAAAAACTATGTCAAAAGAAAAAGAAAAAAAGAATAGCGGGGTTAACCCACACGATTGGATTGAGGTGCGAGGAGCAAGGACACATAACCTCAAAAACATCACCGTAAAAATGCCTAGAAACAAAATGGTCGCGGTTACGGGTCTTTCTGGTTCCGGAAAATCTTCTCTCGTTTTTGATACTATTTTTGCCGAGGGTCAGAGAAAATATATTGAATCGCTTTCCGCTTATGCCAGACAATTTATTTCTCAAATGCAAAAACCGGATGTAGACGAAATTATCGGGCTTTCTCCTGCAATTTCTATTGATCAAAAATCTCGTTCCAACAACCCTCGTTCAACCGTAGCGACCATCACAGAAATTTATGATTATCTGCGTATTTTGTATGCGCGCGTTGGTCACCCATACTGTTTGGAATGTGGAAGAAAAATAGAAAAACTTTCTAATGAAGAAATTCAAAAATTTATTTTGAAAAAAATAAAAGAAAAATCTAAAGAGGGAACAAAAAAGTTGGATATTTTAGCACCAGTTGTCCGAGGCAGAAAAGGTGAGTATTACCAGTTGCTGTATGATTATCTTGGCAAAGGATACACAAGTGTTGTAATAGATGGCAAAAAATATAGTTTGCGAGAAAAAATAGAATTAACTAAAACGAAAAAGCATGATATCAGCATTGTGATTGATAGTATTGATTTAGCTGATTTTGAATATGATAAAAAAGAGGATTTGATTGGAATCAAAGAGTCACTTAAAAAAGCGACATTGGAGAGATTGCGTGACGCTATTGAAAAAGCGGTAATAGAATCAAACGGTCTTGTAAAAAATGTTTTCTCAGACAAAGAAGAATTGTTACTTTCTACAAAATTTTCTTGTCCTTTTGACGGATATTCATACCCTGAAATAGAGCCAAGACTTTTTTCTTTCAATTCGCCTTATGGAGCATGTCCAGAATGTAACGGTTTAGGAACTGCAGATTTTTGGGTGAAAGAACCTTGCCCTGTGTGTAATGGTGCTCGTTTGCGACCAGAGGCTTTGAATATTTTTTTGACTAGCGAAAAATGGGGTAAAAAAAATATAGTAGAATTGACGGCTCTTTCTGTTTCAGACGCAAAAGATTTTTTTGAAAATGTAAAAATGAGCGAAAAAGAAAAAGAAATCTCCGAAGTAGTGGTGCGAGAGATTTTGGAGAGATTAAGTTTTATGATAAATGTTGGTATTGAATATTTAACATTGGATAGACGCGCCAATACTTTGTCTGGTGGAGAAGCTCAAAGAATTCGTCTAGCAAGTCAGCTTGGTTCTGGGCTTGTTGGTGCTTTGTATGTTTTGGACGAACCGACAATAGGACTTCATTCTAAAGACAACGACAGATTGATAAAGACATTGTTGAGATTGAAAGATTTGGGCAATACTATTATTGTTGTAGAACACGACGAGGATACTATTTTTTCTGCCGACTATCTTGTTGATATCGGTCCAGGGGCGGGTGTGCACGGAGGAGAAGTAATAGTTTCTGGATACTTAGATGATTTGTTAAAGGCAAAATATAACGATTCTGGTTCAAATACTTTGGCATATTTGCGAGAAGAAAAGAAAATAGAATTGCCAGAAAAAAGAAGGACGAGTGACAAGGGTTCTCTAAAAATAGAAGGAGGAAAAGTATTTAATATAAAAAATATGAAGGCAGAAGTGCCTTTGGGAAAATTTGTGACAATCACAGGTGTTTCTGGTTCTGGAAAATCCAGTTTTATGTATGAAATATTACATAAAAATTTGCAGGCAAGATTTGATAGAAAGTATCGTTCTGCTTCTGTTTTTAATTGTGCAAAATTTACTGGTACAGAATATTTGAGTCGTGTGATCTTGATTGATCAGTCTTCAATCGGTAGAACCAGTCGTTCAAATCCTGCAACATACACGGGTACTTTTACGCATATCCGAGATCTTTTTGCTTATACTAGCGAGGCGCGAGCAAGAGGTTGGAAGGCTAACAGATTTTCTTTCAATGTGAAAGGTGGTCGTTGCGAAGCGTGCGAAGGAAAGGGAGAAATCGCTGTAGAGATGCACTTTTTACCGACGGTTCATGTAAATTGTGATGTATGTAATGGAAAAAGATTTACCAAAGAAACTTTGGAAATAAAATACAAAGGTAAAAATATTCATGACGTTTTGTCTATGACAGTAGAAGAAGCGTTGCAATTTTTTGAGGATATTCCCGCAATTTATGATAGGTTGAAAACATTGATGGATGTAGGACTTGGATATTTAGAATTGGGACAACCTGCATCTACATTATCGGGAGGAGAGTCTCAGAGAGTAAAAATCTCTTCCGAATTGTATCGCCCAATCACTCAAAAAACTATTTATCTTTTGGACGAACCAACAATCGGTCTGCATTATGATGATGTAAAAAAACTGATAGAAATATTGCAAAAATTGGTGGACCGAGGCAACACTGTTGTTGTGATTGAGCACAATATGGATTTAATAAAATCTTCGGATTATATTATAGATATCGGACCAGATGGTGGTATTGGCGGAGGAAAAATAGTTGCGAAAGGCACGCCAGAAGAAGTGGCAGAGACCGAAGGGTCTTATACTGGTAAATATTTGAAACATCATTTAAGATAATTTGTTTTGTGAAAAATTACGTCTAAATTTCCAATTACCAATTACTAATTTCTAATAAAATTTATAAATTGAGCATTTGAGATTTTTGTTGGAAATTGGATATTGGGTATTAGAAATTTATTATGTTTGATTTAAATAAAAAAATTAAAAACATTCCCGACTCCCCTGGCGTCTATTTGTTTAAGAAGGGTGGAAATATTTTGTATATTGGAAAAGCAACTTCTTTGCACAATAGAATAAAGAGTTATTTTGGTGATGATCTTGTTTTGAGAAGGGGGCCAAAGATAACAAAAATGATGGAGTCGGTAGATGATATAGATTGGAAAGAAACCGATTCCGTTTTAGAAGCGTTGATTTTGGAAGCCAATTTGATTAAAAAACACAATCCTTCTGCTAATACAATTGGTAAAGATAACAAGAGCTACAATCATGTCGTAATAACGAACGAAGAATATCCTCGTATAATTTTGGTTCGTGAACATGATTTACAACACAAAGAAAATTTAGGCTTTGATATCAAATATCAGTTTGGGCCTTTTCCTTATGCATTACAATTGAAAGAGGCATTGAAAATAGTTAGAAAAATTTTTCCATTTCGTGGTGAAAAAGACTTGGGTCCCCGAGACCTAAGTAAAAAAAAGATTAAATCTAGTTTAAATGTAGAATTGGGATTATCTCCTGATTTTTCTGTCGTTTTGAAAAGCGATTATAACAAGACTGTCAGAAGTATAAAAATGTTTTTTGAGGGCAAAAAAGAATCTCTTTTGAAAAAATTGGAAAAAGATATGAAATATTTTGTTAAAAAACAAGAGTTTGAAAAAGCAGACAAGACAAAGAGACAGATTTTTGCTTTGTCACATATTCAAGATATCGCTTTATTAAAAGAACAGAATATCTCTGAAGGAAACAGGATAGAAGCGTACGATATTGCTCATATGTCGGAAAAAAACAGGGTAGGGGTGATGACAGTCATTGAAGGGGGAATGATAAAAACATCTGAATACAAAAAATTTAATATTCGTAGTGTTGGGGGTGGAGATACGGGAGCATTGAGAGAAATATTGGAAAGAAGATTTACACACGATGAATGGAGAATGCCAAAAATAATAATTGTTGACGGTGGAAAGGCACAAAAAAATATTGCTGAAAAAGTTTTGTCAGATTTTGGATATAAAATATCGGTTGTTGCGGTGACAAAAGATGAACACCACAGAGCAAGAGGCTTTTTAGGTAACTCTGAAATAATAAGTAAAAACGAAAGAGATATTTTGCTTGCAAATAGTGAAGCACATCGTTTTGCTATCAAATTTCACAAACAAAAACGAAGAAAAGAATTTAATCAAAAATAGAAACCAAATATTCGTCAATTTCTCTTTGGCTTAAATCGTAAAAATATTTATTATTATTTTTTAAATAAGTTGCCAATTCAACTCCGACAAATCTCCAGTGCCAAGGTTCATAGATGTAATAGCTGTTTCCTTTTGGATAAGAAAGAACAAATCCAAATTTGTATGCATTTTGCAAAAGCCAAGTGTAAGCTTTTGTGTTATCAAATCCTGATAATGAACCCCCCAGTCCTGTTGTTATCAAATCAACAGTGGTTCCGATTTGATGTTCCGAGTATCCTTGATCTGCAGAAAATTGATTGGCTGTTCCAGATCCGTATGTAATCGTGTATTGTCCTTTGAGAGCCTCCTGTGTGTCAAAAGAACGATATGCGGAATACACATATATTTCTACACCGGCTGTTTTTGCTGTCTTTAGCATATTTTTTAAATAAGGGTAGGCACTCTCATAAAATAAATGAGTTTTATTTTCAGAATATTTGTATTCATTGGGTATTTCGGCTAAACGAGATGGAGCATAATGTTCGCTTAGGAAAAATACTTTTGAATACTTTTGCAAAAGTTCAGGATCTGTTTTACTCAATTTTTCCAAAGTATTCACAGTACCAGAAACAGAACCAACTTCTGCTTGAACATTTGATAATTTTGATTCAAGATTTTCTTTTTCTCTTGAAATTTCTTTGCTTAATGATTCTTGTGTTCTGCTGATGTTATCTTCAAAAGCGACAGTTGTAGAGGAAAGTTCTGTTTTTATTTGCTCTATATTTTTTGAGAGAGAATTTATTTGTTCGGACAATTCTGTAACGCTTTTATATCCATACCAAAAACCAAAAGCAACTGCGGGGATTGTTACAAAAAATAACAAGCTGACGACGACTATGTGTGAGATCTTTTGATTAAGGAAATTTACAATTTTTTCTTTCATCCCGTTAGAAATTTTAATATTGATAATAGTTTAACTTTAAAATAATTTTAGCACTTTTATTTTATTTATGTTCCCGCGTGAATAAAAATTTCTAACGGGATTCATAGGGTTAATTTTAACAAGAAATTGATTTGTTTGTAATAGCTACTCAATATCATTGCTTTTAATGAATAAAAAGCATAGACTTACCTGATAATATTAACATAAATCATATGAATAATTTTGATAGAGGAAAAAAATTTGGTGGAGGTGGCAAGAAATTTGGCGGAAGCGGAAGAAGTTTTGGTGGTGACAGAGGAGGAAGAAGCTTTGGAGGCGGAAGAGATAGAGGAGATAGAGGAAATGTAGAAATGCACAAAGCAATTTGTGACGAATGTAAAAAGAATTGTGAAGTTCCTTTTCGTCCAACAGCGGGAAAACCTGTCCTTTGTAGCGATTGTTTCAAATCAAAAAAAGGTGATTCTTTTCAAGGTTCCAGAGACGGTGGAAATAGAGACTTTGGTAGAAGAGATTCAAGACCTCGTTTTGAGGACAGAAAACCTTTTCAAAATGATTCATCTAAAGATACTCAAAATTACAAATCTCAGTTTGAAATGTTGAATACAAAATTGGATAAAATTTTGAAGGTTTTAAATCTTGATCAAAATGCTGGAAAGACAGAGGAATCAGAATTTTCAACAGACGCTCCTAAATACAAAAAATTTGAAAGAGCTCCTAAAAAAGAAATTGATATCACTGCTCTTAAAAAAGTGTTGGTAAAAACAATGGATAAACCAACAGTTAAAACAGAGAAAACAACCAAGGCAAAAAAGACCGCTCCTAAAAAACCAGCTGTAGCTAAAAAAGTAATTGTAAAGAAGGTTGCAACAAAAAAGACAATAACAAAAAAGAAAAAGAAGTAAAATATTAAATAGTGTTTTACACAAAAAAACCGCCCACATCTAGTGGGCGGTTTTTTTGTGGTGTGTTGTTTAATTACTATAATATTCAAACAATGCTTTAACTCCTGCGAGGTTTTTGTCCCATTCAATTGTTTCGTGAGTAGACAGCTCGACTGTAATTGCTGGAATCTTGATAGAAGCTAGCCACCCTTCTGCGTCACCCGTTATCTCATAAGCGTCAAAAGTATCAATTGCTGGATAACCCGAGGCATCTGAATAAATATTCATAATATCAAGAGTTTCTGAAAGGATTCCATCTTCACATTCTGATGCGTAAACAGCGTTAGATTGGCTGTGAAAAAATACAACTGCTACTGGTTTATTTTCTAAAACAAAATCTCTAATCGCCTGTGCTTCTGGTTCTGAAAAAACACTCGTGCCAGCGCTAACAGGATTGCCCCTCCATGTGCTTTCTGATTGCCATTTGCAATCAAAATTTCTGTTCAAATCAACATCGTTTGCATTAAATCTGGCAAGAGATTTATCACCCGACGAGAGATCGGAAAGATAAAAGCGTCCGTTTTTATTTGTCACTTCAAATATTCCGTCTGGATTGGCTGATGCAATCACTGTGACAGTTATATCTTTGGGGATTATTTCCTTATTTATTTCTAGATAGTCAATTAGTTGGTATGCCAAAAGTACACTATTCCACTCGTATCCTCCGTGAATTCCTCCAACAAACAAAAGATGTTTTTCTCCGTCACCAAATGTATAAGCCTCAATATTTCTTTTTTCAACCGATTGCCCGATTATAGTCTTTGTAGAAGAAATTATTTTTTCTACTATTTCATCATTTTTAAAAAAATCTAAAATAAAATATCCGATAATGAATACGACAATAACTACAATAAAACCAATGGCTCTACCTATAAAAAATTTTTTCATTATTCAGCGTAGTAATTAAGTATTGCTTCTATTCCAGCTTTGTTTTTTGTCCATTCAATATCGTTGTGGTTAGTAAGAAGGACGCTAATTGCTGGAATACCTTCTTTTGCTAGCCAATTTACCATATCTCCTGTTACCTCATAAGAAACAAATTCATCGTATGTAGGATAGCCAGATGCTTTACCATACGTATTTGTTAGTTTTCTTGTTTCGTCTAAAATACCATTATGACAACTTGAAGAAAATACTCCTCCTGCCGCACTATACCAAACAACCACTGCTGTGGGGTTTTCTCTTTCTATATAATTTTTGATTGCCTGACTTTCTGGTTCAGAAAATACTTCATCTCCTCCGCTGACTGTTCTGTTTTGCCAAGTAGCATTTGCTTTCCAATCGCAATCAAAATTTCTATTTAGGTCTACATTGTTTCCATTAAATCTTCCTTCTATTGTGTTAGCCAATTGAGGAGGGTTGCTTGAAAGACTGGACAAAGAAGGTTGTTTCATTATTTTATCTAAACCATCCGGATTTAATATGGGCACAATCGTCACTGTCACATTTTTCGGAATTATTTCTGGACTCTCTTTTAAATAAGAAATCATTTCTTGTGCAAGAAGAGATGTGTTCCATGCATAGCCTCCATGGACTCCTCCAACAAATAATATTTTTGTATCTCCATTACCAAATTGATATACAGGAATATCTCTTCCGCCATATGATTTTCCTAAAATTGATTCCACTTCATTTTGATCTGTGGATGTTGATGTGTCATCGTCTGTTGAAGTTGCTATATTATCGTTATTTTCGTTTTTATTATCTATAGAAATAACTGTTGAAAATAAATTTGGAAACATAAAATATGCTCCAACCCCTAGTAAAATTATGACGACTAATATTATTATAAGGTTTTTCATAAATTTTTTTAAGATTAATTACTATAGTAAAATTATAGCACAAGTCGTAAAGACAAAAGAAAAATCGTCTTTAAAGACGATTTTTCTTTTGTTATTTAGACACTCGGTCTTATTTTAATGTATCTTTTCTTCCATGCTCGTTTAAATTTTTCTACAGATATTGTTCCTTGTCCTTCTGCGGGGTCACTATAGTGCAAAGTATCTCCTTCTATTCCATTGATTACTGCAAGATGGGGAATTGGGTTTGAAGGATCAAATGTATAGTGAACCGAAGCAATAACAGGTCCTTCTTTTAGGGAGTTTTCAAATTTGGCAAAAGCTACTTCCATACTTGATGCCGAAAAGTCATAAGTTGATCCTACAAGACCGTGTTTATCTGCAAGATTTGCTAAACCTTGATGTGACCATCCAGCGTCATTTATGTATGCTCCAGAATTTATACCTTCATTGAGAAGTGCATTAACGGAAATTTCTTTTGGTTCATAATAATTAATAATCATCCCCAGACTCGCGATTCCACACCCTACCTTTTGCCAGTTTGAAGAACTAATATCTTTAAATTGTGAGAAAAAAGGAACATCAAAAAAAGAATTTTCTGTTTCTTCTTTATCGGGAGTGATTGTTTCAATTACTTTAACTTCTTTAGAGGTGTTTTCATTTTCACGAGTGGTGACCGTTGTAGTTATCTTTTCTTTTTTAGGAATGACCTCAGTTTTATTAGGAGTGATGGCTATAAAGGGAGTCAAATCATTTTCAAAAGTTGAAAAATTTTGTTTTATTTGTGATTGCGATTGTGGTAGGGAAGAGTAAGATTTCTCGATAGATTTTTTTGGAGAAAAAATAATAGGCACAGAGTTGATCAGTACTGCTAGAAAAATTGTCACACACGTCGTTATGAAAATTGTGTTTCTGTGTTTCAAATTACTCAAAATTGTATACTATGTTGAAGGGCAAAACAATGTACTTTTTGTTAGATTTGTTGTGTTATAAATGAGAGGTTTTATTACAAGTTTTTAATGAAAAAACACCCATACCACAATTGTTGTTGTTGCAACAATCCCAGTACGGATGTTTTGTATTTGTTCCTTTATTAATCAGTTACAACCACATGTGTACCTATTTCCGCCCAATTATAGAGTTTTCTTGCTTTATCTGGTGGCATATTTACACAACCATGTGAGTATTCCGAACCAAAACTATCATGCCAATATGCTCCATGAATTACAGCTCCTCCGTGTGTGAAATAAAGATTCCAAGGAACTCCGGGCAAATCATAATAATCACTGCCTGCTAACCCAGCAATTGGTCCTTGCATATACCTGCTTGGTGTTTTTCTGAAAATTAGAAATTCTCCACGAGGAGTCGGACTTAATTCTAAACCAGTAGATATTAATTCTTCCATAAACAATTTTTCTCCCTCATAAGCAGAAAGTGTTTGAGTCGTCCTATTAACAATAATTTTTTTTGTCGTTGTGGTGGAATGTTCGTTGTCTTCTACAGTTTTTATTCCTTCATCAAGAAGCACTTTTACATAATCGGCATTTACATACAAGTCTCCATTCAATCTGTCGGAATAACGAAGCCATTCGTCAAAGACTACTTTGTACCAAACCCCTCCTTCGTATTCTACTTTTCCATTTATTTTTAATACAATGCCATTGCGAAGTTTGCTGACTACTGGATATTCTTCGCTTGGTCCGGAACGCATATTTAGACACTCTCCTTCAAAATGGATATCGCAACCATCAACTACTTCTATATATTCAAAGAGAGGTTTTTTAATTGGAAGAATTATTTCTTCTTTTTCGCCTCCACTTCTAGATCTGATTATTGTGATTGATTGTTCTTCACTAAGAAATTGATTTTCTGTTAAGCCCAAATATGTTGAAGCTAAATTGGCTATACGACTTTCCATAAGAGAAATACCCCAATCGCCGAAAATACCTGGCTTGAAAAGGACAAAGCCAATAAACACGAGGAGTAATATAAGCACCCCAGACAAGCTAACAACTATTCTGTTGTGATATTTTCTTTCTACTGTCATATCTATAATATACTCTTTATAACAAAGTTTTAAAAGGAAAGGGAAATGCGAAAACAAAAAACCCGCCAAAGCGGGTTTAAAAAATCAGTTGTCTTTTTGTGCAATTCTCAGTTTTGTGAACAGATGATGTAATATACCGTCTCTTAAACCAAGATTTCCGCAATTTGATGATACTGAAAATGTATCGGTAGATAGGTCTAACAAAAGATCGACCTCGTACAAATCAAGAATATTCGCTTCTGAGGTGTCTCTTCCTGCTCCGATTTGTGTTCGAAGAAAATTTACGATAACATCGGCGACTTTTTCTTGTTGTATATTCGTTGAAAAACAAGCCTTGCTTTTTATTACATCGTAATCAACCAACAAAAATAGATCATGTTTTGGCATTTGAGGGTCTCCTCGTTATTTTTGTCTTTTTTGATCAAATTTCTTTTTGAAGAATAATATATTTAAAGGGGTGTGTAAAGGGGCTATATTTTTTCATAATATTTCGTGCTAAAATTATTCTATGGTAATAAACATTTTAATTTTTTCACAAATATTATTTTATCTTTCTGTGTCTTTTGCAGTAATTATATTAGGCGTTCTGACAATTATTATTTTTTACCACTTAATTAAAGTTGCCAGATCTTTAGATAAGATATCTGAAAATATAGAAGAGATGTCAGAAGATTTGTCTGATAATTTAGAGTATGTTTTAAAGACTTTAGCTACATTGCCGATTCTCTCATTTTTCTTCAAGAAAAAAGAAGAATCTGTAAAAAACAAGAAAAAGTCTAAAAAATAATTATTTAATAAATTAAAAAAAATAAAAATATGTCAAATAAAAAAGTTAGCGGAACAAAAAAAGTAATGGAAGGAGCTTTAGCAGGGGCCGTTCTAGGTGTTGCTGCTGGATTATTCATTACTTCAAAAAAGGGGAAAGAGGTACAAAAAGATGTTAAAAAGCATATCGCAGATTTTTATAAATCAGTATCTCCTAAAATTAAGAAAGTTAAGAAAATGACCGAGGAAGATTTTAAAAAATTTATGGAGGAGTCCGTTGTAAAATATGGGAAAGCAAAGAAGATGACAGAAGAAGAAGTTAAGGATTTGAGTAAAGAAGTAAAAGCTGGGTGGAAACATTTGGCAAAACATTTCTAAATCTAAATTTTATTTAAAAATCCCCAACGATGTTGGGGATTTTTGTTTGTGTTGTTTTGTATAAAATTATTATATCAAAAAATGAAACAAAAAAGACACTTGGAGAGAGTTTCTTTTTGTTTATTTACCGGTAGGTAATTAAAAAGTTTAAATTAGAATCTACTGTTAGAAGAGTGGGGAATCGAAAAAGGTGGCTGACCATATTTCTTCAAGATATTACCGAGGCAAATATTGGAAGAAAATTGAGGGATGTAGAAATAAAAAGATTAGCAGAGGTATTTTGTGAAGATAGAGAAATAGCTTCAAATCTGCAAGAAATATTTAATCTTGCTATTGAAAAGATTGTTAGTGAAGACGAAGATTGGGGCGATTGGGATGAAATGTGGAAAGATACACCAATAGAAAAGATGTCAGGATTTGTTGTGGTCTAAGGTCGTCTGATACTTATCAACAGAAAAAATTGGTATGTAAACAATTGTAAAGTATAATTATTAACAATGGATAACTATAAAAGTTTCGTTGGGGCAAATAATCTAAAGACTAACTACGATGTGAGTGATTTAGAAAAATCTGGTTACAATCTAACTACTCGTTGTAATAAGAACAACCCTGATTGTAAAAGAAAGATAAAAGAGAAAAAAGAAGCAGAAATATTTATTAAAGTAATTGAATTAAATTCTAAAGATTATGGTGAGGATATGATAGATATTTGGGAAAAAACAAAACTTAATAAAAACTAATTATGGAAAAAGAATTTTACACAGCCGAAGAATTGGCTGGAAAATTAAGAGTAAATATAATGACAATTTATCGTTATATAAAGGCAGGAAAACTGAAAGCTTATAAGTTAGGTAAGGAATTTAGGATTGATAAAGAAGAGTTTAATAGATTTTTGGAGAGTAAAAAGATTTTATAAATTTTATTTATGAGAAAATATACAAAAACACAACTTAAAAATAGCTTGTTTAAGGGGGATTGTTTGAAGATTATGAAATCTTTTCCTGACAAAAGTGTAGATATGATTTTATGCGATTTACCTTACGGAACAACTCAAAATAAGTGGGATAGTATAATACCACTTGATAAATTATGGAAAGAATATGAACGAGTTATAAAGGATAACGGGGTTATAGCTCTAACTTCGCAAGGCTTATTTACTGCACAGCTAATGATGAGTAATGCTAAATTATTCAAATATAAGTTAACTTGGGTTAAATCAAAAGCCACTAATTTTTTGAATGCAAAAAAACAACCACTAAGAAAACACGAGGATGTGTGTATTTTCTATAGAAATCATATATATAAACCTACCTATCACCCACAGATGACTGATGGTTTACCTTACAATAAAGGGTTTAGAAAAAAGCAATTAACAGGTAGTTATGGAGATTTTGATACAACAGAAGTTAAGAGTAATGGTAAAAGATATCCAACTGATGTTATATATTTTAAAACAGCGGAAAGTGAAGGAGAAGTGTATCACCCTACACAGAAACCAGTAGAGTTGGGTAGATATTTAGTAAAAACTTATACTAATAAGGGAGACTTAGTTTTAGACAATACTTTTGGTAGTGGTAGTTTTTTAGCCGCGGCTCTCTTAGAAGGTAGAAAATTTGTAGGTATTGAATTAAACGAAGAAACTGCTTTACACAAAAATAAAAAGATTGACCTAATTAAGATAACTGAAGATAGGTTAAAAAAACTTTTTCCAAAATTAAAAATAAAGAAATATGCCAAAAATTAAATACAATGAAAGAAGTTGGGCTATAGACTTAATTTCATCTATAAACATATGGTGCAAAGATAAACAGGTTCTTATTAAGAGGGCTGGTGGTGAAAATACCGTAAGCGATAATAAAAAATCGTTATTTCCCGATGTCTTGTTGTTTGGTGATGAACAAAGTGGGAAAATTCTTCAGGGCTGGGAGTTGAAAATGCCAGATACTTATATAAACGATAGTGAAAATATAAAAAATGCAAAAACTAAAGCCAATATGCTTGGCTTGAATAGTTTTGTTATATGGAATGTTAGTGTTGCTGTTCTATATAAAATTAAAGAAGATAACTCTCTTATTATTTTACATACTTGGAATGACTTAGATTACATAAAAACAAGAGAGGATGTATTAAAAAATCGTGAAGCTATTGAAAATTTTTTGTCTTCTCTTCTTAATGATTTGAATGAATTTATTGTTAGCGGTGAAATAAAAACAGTATCTGTGATTGATGTTTTAAGTAGCGAAGAAATTTCTAATTTTATTCAAAAAAATGTTGGTGAATATGCCTCAAATATTGAACAAAAAGCAAATAAAGATAATGATTTGAAAAATGAATTAAACCTGTGGTGGAGATATGCAAAAAAAGATTATCCTGATGAAGAAAATAAATTTTTAGTGCTTGCAAGAACTAATTTATTATACTTAGTTAATAAATTTCTTTTGGCTCATATTTTAAAATCTTATCGGTCTGAAGCTAACATAGTTAATGAAATAAACGCAGGAATATCTATAATAGATGGTTTAAGGATTTTTGAAAATTTAAGTAAAAAAATTGATTTTTGGAATGTTTTTCATATTTTACCTTTTGAAGAAAATTTAACAGAAAGCGTTTGGAATGATTTGTTAGATTTTAATGGGTTTTTAAAAACATTAAAATTTGAGGTTCTTGATAAAGAAATTTTGCACAATTTAATTGAATATACTATTTATAAAAATAAAAGAAAATTTGCGGGACAATTTACCACACCTACAAAATTAGCAGAGTTTTTAGTTCGCCTATCTTTAAAAAATGCTTCTGGCTATGCTTACGACCCTACTTGTGGAAGTGGAACTATAGCAAGGGCTATTTATTATCAAAAAAAGAAAACATTGACACCAAAAGAAGCCTTAGAAACAACTTGGTGTAGTGATAAATTCGCTTTACCTCTTCAATTAGCTACCTTTAATATGATTGACCCAGAAGCTATGGGGGAAGTTATAAATGTATTCAAAGAGGATGCAACAAAAATAGAAACAGGTAAAGAAATAAAATTTAGAGACCCTTTTAATGGTAATGAAGTTATTAAAGAAACGCCAATTTTCTCTTTGATAGCGTCTAATTTACCTTTTGTTCAACAAGAAGATATTGATGTTCTGAACCCTGATGTTGGTTGTATAAATGATTTTATCAAAGAAAAAAGTGGAAATAATAATCTATCACTTAGTGGAAGGACTGATTTGTATGGTTATTTACCTTTTTATCTTTGGAAATTATTGGAAGATGAAGGAACTCTTTCTTTGATTATCTCAAATTCTTGGCTTAGCACTAAGTGGGGTTTTAACTTTTTTAAAATTCTAAAGATTTTTTTTAAAGTTAAGTTTATTGTTACATCTGGGAAAGGGCGATGGTTTAATAACGCAAAAGTCGTAACTAATATCCTTATTTTAGAAAAAAAAGAACCTAACCAAGTTAATACAGAAAAAATAAAATTTATTACTACCAAGAAAAAAATAATTGAATATTCAAATGAAGAGATTGATGAGATTGTTGCTTTGTCATTTTTAGAAAATAGTGTTGATGAAGAGGATATAAGAGTTTGTTCTTATTTACAGGAGGATATGGATAATATTGAAAAATTAGGTCTTAGTCTAAATAGTTTATTTGCTGAAAATAATTGGTTAACTAATTTTTCAAGATACTTAATAAGTATAAGTGATTTATTTGATGTCGCCAGAGGAGAAAGAAGAGGGTGGGATAAAATGTTTTATCCAGAAGATGATAATAATATTGAAAGTGATTATTTGCGACCAGTTTTAAAAACCTCACAGTCAGTTAAAAAACTGATAGCACAACCAGATAAAAAAGCATTTTGTTGTGAATTATCAAAGGAAGAACTTTCTTCAAGGGGACATACAGGTGTAATTAGTTGGATAGAAAAATTTGAAAATATGAGAAACGGAACAGGTGTTCTTTTGCCTCAAGTTTTGAAAAGGAGTGGGGTTAATTGGTATACAATGAAACCTAATACTATGGCTGATATCGTAACAAATATTAACTTTGGAAGTCGTTTATTCTTTGCAAGATTTAACGAACCAACATTTGTAAACCAAAGACTTGTAAGGTTTACAAAAAAAAATGATGAGGTAGATATAAAATTGTCTCACGCACTTTTAAATAGCACATTAGGATTGTTTTATTTGGAGGCTATGGGAATAGGAAGAGGCGAAGGAGCTTTGGATTTAAGTTCTGATAAATTAAAAAATGATTTAAAAATTTTAAATCCTGAATTATATAGTCAAGAGCAGAAAGATTTAATCAAAGAAAAATTTATTTCTCTGGAAAATAGAAATATTCTTGATTTGGAGAATGAGGTTGCCAAAGAAGACAGAAAAGAATTAGACAAAGCTGTATTAGAACCTTTGGGGCTTTTAAATTATCGTGATGACATTAAAAAATCTTTAATGGACTTATATCGGATAAGGATGTCAGTAAATAAATAATTATGCAGAAAATAGGGTCAGTCACCTTTTTTATTAAATAATTTTTATCCAAAGCATTCCTGGATAACCATCATCTGGATCATTAATAATTCCATATTTTGTAAATCCAAGTTTTTCATAAAATTTCCAAGAACTATTGTGGGTTTCGGGACTATAACATTCTATTTCTGTAAAATGTAATTTTTTTGCTTCTTCTATAATTTTTTGTGCGAGCATGCTACCAAAACCTTTATTTTGTAATTTAGATGCTATTATATACAACTCCGCAGGGTTTTTTGTTTTTGCATAATCATGAAGATATTTAGGAGCTTCTCTGAAACCAGCAACACCTACGATCTCATCATTTTCTTCTGCGACATAAAAGTATGTATTATCTTTGCCTATATTTTCTGCAATTTCGTCCAAGAATTCTTTGTCAGTCCAATATTTAGCAAAAATATTTTGCACAGCAACACTGTCTTTTTTGTTATATTTTTTAAATTTCATATGATAAATACTGCCACAAAATAATAAAAAAAACCACAGGAACGAATCCTGTGGTGTGAGGTTGAGGTTTGTCGGTGGTTAAAGCAAGATGTGACATGCCTCAATTTTGATTAAGGATGGGGTAACTTTCGACACCAAAAACATGCCGTATTTTCCTCCACTGATCATCATAGCCACAACCAATCCTTTGTGAAGTTTTACGAGGGTGTGGTGAGCATTGATCACTTTTCTGCACACGCTTACAAGTTCCTTTTCTTTTTTATCAACCCACAATTCCATAAATTGCTTGGATGTAAGGTTAGTTGGAGCAATCCAGATGTCATCAAAGACAATCTCTGAATTTACTCCACCTAATAAGCCGAGAGTGTCCGCTGTTTTTATTGAGAGAATTTTTTGACCGTCTTCATTAAATTGAAAGAGGGCGTTAACTTCCGAGCCTAAATCGGCGATTGCACTTATCGGACGAGCTTTGTTGGACTTGCATTTCATGAGTGCGTAGAGTGGTTGCTCCTGCGTGAATATAGAAGAGTAACTGTAATACTCACCACGAACGGCGGGGATTATTTCTTGACTGAGAATAAGTCGTTGTTGTGCGAAAGGTAAAGATTTGATAAAAACCTCACCTGTTTTTCTTTGTGGGACGATCGGGGCTACTTGCATAGTATTACCTCATAATATTGTGTTGAAAGAACTTGCTAGATGTCTATCATCTAGTTTGGTAATTGTATTACAATACTTATATTTTTTCAATAAATGACAATAACATCGTGGCGTTAAGGTGTTGTTTCCGCGGGCAGGACTCGAACCTGCGACCAATCGATTACACTTATCCTTAAATTTCTTAAAGGGGTGGACTATATCATCATCCTTCTGAAAAACAGATTCGGATGCGAGGCGCTTCCCATCCGTTTTAAACGGACAGTACTCCCGAAAGGGATAGTCTCTGAACCTTTCCATCAATTTGATGGACTTGGCTGCTGATTACCCGTGGCTTGATTTCTCTCACCGTTAGGGCTTCCAGACAGTTCACCTCGTTTTCTACCTAAATTTCTTTAGGAAGCTGCGTTATGCCTTCGTGTACTTCGTCATGGCAATTGGAACATAGAAGAACACATTTATCCAACTCAATTTTTATTTTGTCCCAAGACCGAGTTAAACCTCTACTTGATAAACCAAATTCTTTTTGAGAGGGATCTTTGTGGTGCATATTTAATGCTCTTATGCATTTTTTATAACCACAAATCGCACACTTTCCTCCTTTATAATCAAGAGCCATTTGCTTCAACTTTTTTCTTCGTTTTGCGACGGCTTTGATCATATATTCAGCTCTGTCTGCGTATGTTCTCTTCTCTTTTTGTTTCATATATTTAAAGTATACCACGATGTGTATACCATAATATGTGTACAACGGAAGTTTTGTGTTCACAGTCGATCGCTCTACCAACTGAGCTACCGCGGAATGTTATTAAGTCCTGTATTAACTTAACAGATACAATATTAACAAAAATTTTGAAAAAGTAAAATGTTTAATTCGGGTTTTTTGGTGGTATAATATTTGTATGAGTGAAATACTATATATCTTTAAAGTCGCCATAATCATTTTAATGTTCCTCCTCATTTACGGTGTTTCGGCAATGCTCATTGTTCCTATTGATTATAGCTATGCCGAACCTTTTATTAGTGTTGCTGTTTTCTTGTTTATGCCTGTTGCTATATTTTTTCCAGACATATCTGCAAATGTAATGCAATTTGTAGCAGAGCTTGAATCATCTTTTGGAAACGGAAATGGTTTTTTTACTGTTTTGTTTTCTTTTCTTGTCGTTGCTGTTTATATTGTCATTTTTAGTGCTTTTTATGAATGGGCAGAAAAAACAGACAAAAGAAAATACGCAACTCAAATATAGTTTTATTTATATATGTATCCCGTTAGAGATAGCGGACACTTGCGAGGGATATTTAACAAAAATAATTTATTAAATTTAATTTGAATAGATAGTATGCGAAATTTAACAAAGTCCGCGTCCTATCTCTAACGGGATGTATATAAAAGTAAAAGCATATCCTAAATCAAAAAGAGAAGAGGTTGTCCAAACTTCTGAAAACCGTTTTGAAATAAAAGTAAAAGAGAAAGCGGAAATGAATATGGCAAACAAAAAAATAATAGAACTTGTGGCTCGTCATTTTGGAGTTGTTGAGGGAAAAGTAAAAATCATTAATGGACACCAATCACCTTCAAAACTGTTGAGTATTAACATTGATTAAAAAATTATTAATTAATATAATAGACTCATGAGAAATTTAAAAATACAAGGCATCAATATGGAGGTGACTCCCGCTATTGATCAACATTTTAGAGAAAAATTGAACGTGTTGGATAAATATATTGATCAAAATGATGAGAGTGTTGAATGTAACGCCAGAGTAAGTAAAGAAACAGGTAGGGCAGGAGATATGTTTAAAGCAGAAGTAAGTTTGCATACAGCGGGAAAAAACTTTGGTGCTGTTGCAGAAAATGCCGATATGTATGTTGCGATTGATGATGTGAAGGAAGCGGTAGAAAGAAAAATAATTTCTTACAAAGATAAAAAAAGAAGTATTTTTAAAAGAGGAGCATCAAAAGCAAAAGATTTGCTTAGAGGTTTCAAGAAGTTTTAATTTTAATAAATAATTATGATTGCAAACGAGAAAATAAATTCGTGGGTAGCATATTCAGCTATCGTCGGTGTTTCATTAATAGTAGTTTTTCTTTTTAATGTTATGAGTGAGTCTATAAAAAAAGAGGGGGATTTTACAGCTAGAGCAGTTTCTGCGGTTAACAATTCTGTTTCTGGGGTAATAATAGATACAAATTTAGGAGTTATTGAAATAGAGTTTTTTCAAGACGATGCTCCTTTGACTGTAAACAATTTTATAAAATTGGCTGAAGATGGTTTTTATAATGGAACAAAATTTCATCGAGTTATTCCGCAATTTATGATTCAGGGAGGGGATCCATTGTCAAAAGATGATACGAAGAAAAATCAGTGGGGAACAGGTGGACCCGGATATACTTTTGAAGATGAAATACATGCAAACAATTTTCATTTAGCAGGAACAATCGCAATGGCAAATGCAGGACCAAATACAAACGGAAGTCAATTTTTCATAAACGTTGTAGACAACAGACACTTGGATAATGCACACACTGTTTTTGGAAAAGTAAAAAAAGGAATGGATGTTGCAAAGATGATTAGTGAATCTCCAACCAACCCGATAAATAATCAACCTTTGGTGGATATCGTTATAAACAAAATCACTCTTAAATAATCCAAATTTGACGAATTTTTTCGTCAGTTTCAAGAAAAAGCCCTTCATCGTATGGTATATACGCCTCAGGGCTTTTTCTTTTACTTCCTCAAACTTCATTCAAATTTGGGTTTATTTTTGAATCGAAGTAAGTGGCTGAAAAAGAGGGAAATTTGCCCTGCCTGCCGGCAGGCAGGTTCGCAAATTTCCCTCTTTTCTTGTCTCTTCTCTTATTACTTACACCTTACACCTTACACCTTACTCCTTATACCTTACCCCTTACACCTTGTTGTTACTTCCTCTCAAAAAATCTTGATAATCCATTTCTTTTTTTCCTTCCGGCAATACTTTCATAATTATCAACTCTCCATCTTCAAATTTTGCTTCTTTGATTATTATTCTTATTTTTTTGTCATTTCTTTCTGTAAAAAAATAAGGTTTATAATTTTGCAAGGCTTGTATTTTTCTATAATTCCAAAAAGGATCATCATCAAAATTTATTAGAGCTTCTTCTTTGTTTATTTTATCAATATATGTTGCTTTGTTATGATCTTGTTCTTTTGGTTTTATTTTTCCACTTATCCATAGTGGTATAACTTCGTTTAAAAGTCTTCCTCCAACTTCTACCATCATGTCCTCCAGTTCGTTAATTTTTGGAGGCCATTTTTTGATATCCAATTTTTCTTGTTTCAGTATAGGACCGTGATCCATATCAGCATCCATTAGCATTATTGTCATTCCTGTTTCGTTCTCTTTTAAAATCGCGGACTGCATTGGAGAAGCCCCTCGAAGACGAGGCAACAAAGAAGGGTGGATATTTATTGTTCCGTATTTGGGAATATCCAAAACAGCTTGGGGAATTATTTTCCCGTACGAAGCAACGACAAATAAATCCCAGTCGGTCTTTTTTAATTCGTCTAAAAATTCAGGAGCTTTTAGTTTTGTTGGCTGTAGGACATCAATATTATTTTGTTCTGCCCATATTTTTGTTGAAGGTGGTGTCACGACAAGATTCCTTCCTTTTGGTTTGTCGGGTGTTGCAATTATTAAAGATGGAGAAAATCCTCCTTCTTTCATTTTATCCAAAATTCTTGCAGAAAATTCTGGTGTCCCAAAAAACGCTATCTTTAAATTCACCATATTGATTTAATTTTTATTTAAGATTATATTCATTATAGATCATTGTTTTATTAACAACAAGAAAGGGGGAAAGATGCACAGTTTAGCCAAAGAGAGAAATATTTCTTTCAGTGAATTTTTAGAAATCATGAAAAAGGCCTATTTGGAAACAACCTTTGCCAGTGAAGAATGTTTTGAAAAATCCACTACACATCTGAGAGAGATCTATGACGAACGTTTGAGAGTCGCCGGCGAAATGACCGTTGATTTTGCAGATGTTTGTGCCGAGATCCACATCAGACTTGATCCAGGACTGTGAGGAAAAAATGAGAGAAAAAATATACATCAGAGATGGAAAAGTCGTTATCGTTGAAGATAACACGAGTGATTTTTTTGTTTTACTTTGTCTGTTTATCTTATTTTTATTTTTGGCAGATGTAGTCTGTTCTAGAGGTCTTTCTATATTTTTTATTGTACTAGCCTCTCATTTTCTTGTTGAAATACGCAGAATTTTGGAAGCACCCACAATTTGCGAAGAAAAAGCCGTCTGATGAAGACGGCTTTTATATTTCTCATATTCAATTGAATACTTGAATAGTTTGATAATTTAAATTATCAAAACAAAAAACTGTAAAATTTAGAAATTTTACAGTTTTTTGTTTTGGTTTTCGTCATCTACTTGGAACAAGTCTTTCGCTTTTTCTATAAACAATATTCCGTTTAGGTGATCCACTTCGTGTTGAAAAATCTGAGAGATTAAGCCGTGTCCTTTTTGAGTAAAAATTTCTCCCTGCAAATCATAAGCTCTGATTGTACAAGATGTTGAACGGTTTACTTTTCCGTATATTCCTTTCACACTGAGACATCCTTCTTCCATCCATTCTTTTTCTTCCGATTGTTCAATTATTTTTGGATTAATAAAAACTGTGTTGGATTCTCCCTCAGTGAAAACATTTTCAGCAATTATGAAAAGACGAACAGATTTTCCGATCTGAGGTGCTGCCAAAGCGGCCCCGTCATTTTTTTTGCTCAATATCTCTTTCATTTCTTTTATCAAATCTTGAATTTGGGTAGACGAAATATCATCGGGTTTTATCTCCGACGCCTTCTTATTTAGTATAGGATTGCCTTTTTGCAAAATTTCCATATACTCAGTATAGGCTAAAATGTTCTAAATATAAAGAGTTTTTGAAGAGGAATAGAATGAACGCATTTCATTATCTTACCTTCGATATTTTTAACGGGATAACCGCAGGTCAGCTTTTAAGAAATTTAAATGATGATGGTGAGGGTTTTTCTTGTGAAAATATAGCCCTTCTTTTTGAAAAGTGTTTATCAAGTTATTTGTATTCAATCGTCTCTAAAATTAATGAGAAACGGGTATTGCTTCCTTTGTTTTGTTTGACACCGCAGATTATCAATGAACTTTTGGAGGGGAGAGAAGTTGTTTTATCTTCGGGGGCGAAAATATCACAATCCCATCCTATTATAAAAACACCTCCAAATTGTTTTTAAATTTTTTAAAGCACCTTTAGGTGCTTTTTCTCTTGCTACATATTATTTGCTATCTTATACTTCTACTAATGTTGAAATTTAACATTGAAAAGAAGATAGAAGGGACATTGGCGCGAGCCGGTGTTTTAGAAACTCCTCATGGAGAAATTTTAACTCCGTCTTTTGTAAATGTAGGAACAAAAGCGACAGTAAAAGCACTTACCCCAGAACAAGTAAAAGATCTGGGCGCACAAGTAGTTTTAGCAAATACATATCACTTGTATTTACAACCTGGAGACGAGATTGTCAAAAAGGCCGGTGGTTTGCACAAAATGATGAATTGGAATGGGCCGACGATGACAGACTCGGGTGGTTTTCAGGCTTTTTCGCTTGGTGTGGCGTTTGGTAGCGGAGTTAGCAAAATTGCATCAGCAGACAAAAAAGATATTGTGAATAGATGTGGAGAGATGAGTGATGGCGAGGGTTGTTCATTGGCAAAGATAGACGAGGACGGTGTTATTTTTAAATCACATATAGATGGTAGTCTTCATAAATTTACTCCTGAAAAATCAATTCAGATTCAACACAATATCGGAGCAGATATGATTTTTGCATTTGATGAATGCACTTCGCCAAATGCAGATTATGATTATCAAAGAGAAGCAATGGACAGGACACATCGTTGGGCGGAAAGAAGTTTGGATGAACATAAAAAACTTAATACAGAAGACAAAATTTCTCTTTTTGGAATTGTACAAGGAGGACGATTTGAAGATTTGAGAAAAGAAAGTGCCGAGGTGATATCGAAAATGGATTTTGATGGATTTGGTATTGGTGGATCTTTTAACAAAGAAGATATGAATACTGCTGTTGGTTGGGTAAATAAAATATTGCCAGAAGAAAAGCCCCGACATTTGTTGGGAATAGGTGAGCCAGAAGATTTGTTTGGTGGGGTAGAAAACGGAATAGATTTGTTTGATTGTGTTGCTCCAACACGAATGGCTCGAAACGGTTCTTTGCATACCAAGGACGGAAAAATAAATATTTTGAATGCAAAATTTAAAGACGATTTTGAACCGATTGAAAAAGACTGTAAATGTTATACCTGCAAAAATTATACAAAAAGTTATTTGTCTCACTTGTTTAGAGCAAAAGAGATGTTGGGTAGTACTCTAGCAACAATTCATAATTTGTACTTTATAAACAAACTGGTTGCAGATATTCGCCAATCTATAATGGATGAAAATTTTGACGAGTTTAAAAAAGATTTTTTGAAAAGATATAAGAAGGAATAAGGTATAAGGAGAAAGGTGTAGGGTGTAAGAAGCAACCCAGAAAGATTGATGACTTTTCTTAATTTATTCTATGTGTTAATCTTTCTTTTAGATTGTTTTTTTGTTTAACTTTGTCAAAGGGAGCAAATATGAAAAGACAGGGTGGTTCACACGGTGCTTTAAATGCACAGAGGGCCAATTTTGCCCGAGAATGGCATTATGCCAATGTTGAAAGGAATGCCAAAGAACAGATTGATAAAGAAAAAAGATCAAAAAGGTTTGATATTATTTTCAATAAAAAAATTAAAAAAGGGGAAGAAATTAATTTGAGGGACGGCATAAAGGCTCTTGTTCGTTCTGTCGGCTCTGATGGAATTATTATATTGGAAAACTGGGATGAAATTGACCCCTTGGATCTTTTGAATCTTTAAAATAAAAACAACCCAACTGAGACGTCGGATGTCTCAATTGGGTTGTTTTATATTTTTCTTGACTTTTTAGGTGTTTTTGTGTGATATTAGCTTCAGATATTTGTTCTATACAAACATAAATTTAACAAAAGGAGTAACATTGTGAGGATTTTTATCCGTTCTATTTTCTTTTTTATTTTGTTATTAGCTTTTTTGTGTCTTTTAAAAACTTTTGTTACACAAGATTCATCTTTGAATGGTAAGGAATTTTTGTTTATACTTTCTTTGTCATCTTTTTTCGGATTAATCTTGTCACTCGTTTGGCAGGTTTTTTCCGAAAAGAGGGCATACGAAAAATATATAATCACAGAGATAAAGGAAATTAACGAGTTATACAAAAACAATGTCGTAACTGCAATGAGTCTTGTTTTTGAGTATCTCTCCAGATCAAAAAATATTTTACGACACCCCGCTTGGGTGTTGGTGATTGGTTCAAAAAAAGAAAAAATTGACTCGTCTTTACTAAGTGAAGATTGCACGGCACAATTTCTTTCTGGATGTGTTATTCAACTTCGTTCTTCTTTACGGTTTGGTGAACATGACGGAGGATATGACAAACTTTTGGGTATTTTTTTGGATATAACTCAGTCTTTAAATTACCCCGCTAAATGTGGATATTTTCCAGAGTTTAAACTGGTGGAAGGAGGGCTATCTAGCGCTTATTTATTTAAAGAAAATATTCTTCCTTTCAAACTTAATTTTTTCTTTCAGCAACTGAGAGAAATAAGAAATTATTTTGAAGAAAAACAAGACGAGTTGAAAAAAGAAATTGAGCGTCTTGAAAAGCTTGAACTTGAAGATCAAGAATAAAAAAACAGCCGAAGGTTTCGTGTGCGAAATCTTCGGCTGTTATTGTTTTAAATATAGAAACAATCTTAAACTTCTGACGGTCGTCAGAATTTTGGGATAGTTTTATTTTTCTTGACTTTATTGTTGTTTTGAGAGATATTTACTTTAGATTTTGTTTTGTCTATCAGATTAATATCTGTATATGGGGGAGTCATGAAAAAAGTATTTTTTAGTATTTTTTGCTGGTCGTATGTCTTTTTTCTTTTTATAATTGTCTGTATAGGTTTTGCACTCGATATTGTTCAAGGAAGTCCTTTCATAAGTAATGAATCAGTGCCATTTTTTTTCGGATTTTCGTTTGTCTCTGCTATGTTGTTTTCGATGTTTTTTTACTTGTCGAAGGAAAAAAGAACATACGAGAATTACATTGTGAGTGAGATCAAAAGAACCAACGGATTATATCGTCTGAATATCATAAATTCGAGCAAAATGGTTTTCGGTTTTCTTTCCAGATCAAAGGGTATTTTGCAAAATCCTGAAAGCGTGTTGCGTGTTGGGTCCGCAAACGAACAAATTGCATCATTTTTGTTGAGAGAAGACTGCACGAAAGAATTTATTTCCAGTTCGATATTGGGACTCAAGTCCGCTCTGCGTCCTAGTAAATACGACGATTTGCTGGAGATTTTTTCGAGGATTGCTGATTCTCTGAATTATCCGATTGAATATGAACATTTTCCGACATTTGAACTGGTGGGCGGAAAGATGTCGGATACTTATTTTGAAGAAAAAAATCTTGTCACTTTTAAGGTTGATTTCTTCTTTAAACAATTAAAAGAGATCGAACTGTTTATTCGTTTATACGAAAGTCAACTTAAAAAAGAAATTGAGCGTCTCGAAACACTTGAAAATGAACCAGAAGAAGAAAAAGAATGAAGAATCCAAAAGCCCGCCTGCGCGGGCTTTTTTAAAATCAATATTCACATACAGTCGGACAGTGCGTGAATAGAAACATACATGAAGAAAAATACAACTATCCCAAAATTTTAACGACCGTTAAAATTTTAGGATAGTTTTATTTTTCTTGACTTTTAACCTCATTTTTTGCAGTATTACAAAAGGAAATTGGTTTTGGTCTTTTAAACTTATAAACGGAGGTCTTGTGAATATTAAAAGATTTTGTTGGAATTGCTTTTTTCTTTCTTGTTTTTTTGGACTGATTACTTT
>Ga0155757_113_pt1 | contig 29779 bp, 31 predicted proteins | sample RifCSPlowO2_01_FD_107411 | JGI IMG/M metagenome (GOLD analysis project Ga0155757, IMG submission 107411) | Candidatus Campbellbacteria bacterium RIFCSPLOWO2_01_FULL_34_15 | reverse complement strand
ATTACTTTACTCATTCTTCACCATTTAACAGGGGAGGAGAACCTTAATTCTGATAGCGTACATTTATTTCTTGTGATGTCTCTCATCCCAAGTTTTATTTTCGCATTGATCTTTGAAGAGTTTTGTCAGAGAAGGCTTTTCGAGGATCATTTAATTAAAATGGTGGAAAAGGCAAACCACTTTCATAAGTCCAGTTTGGAACGAGTAAGAAATAATATAGTTTTGTATTTGGCCGAAGATTTGCCGGAAGTGATTACCCCCAAATATAGACCTCAACTGATAATTGATATCAGCAATTTTTGCGGATCGCGTTTAAATATTGACATTGATGAGTTAAAGAAGGATTTGAATGGGTTAAATCTCGTATTAAACAATAATTACCAAATCAATAAATATTATGACCTGCTCGGTCTTTACTCAAAAATGTTGTGGGACCATACTTTTATTTGTTTTCATTGTTTCCCGGCTTTGTCTTTTGAGAATTTAGGAGACACTGATGAGCGTTTTTATTTAAAAGAAAATCGTGTTGATCTTTTTAACACTTTGATTCAAAATCGTCGTCATTTTATTGAACAAAATGCAAAAGCAATTTTTGAAGAAATAAAAAGACTCAATTCCGAAGATACAGCGGAGGAAAATATAAAAACCGCCTAAATTTCTGAATCAAAAAGCCCGCCTACGCGGGCTTTTTTAAAACCAATATTCACATACGGTCGGGCCGTGCGTAAATAGAAAAACTATTATTGTTTTAAATATTGTCCTATTTTCCACCAAAACAATTTTTGTTGATCTTTGATAGATTTTCTACTTTGTTTTACCTCTGACCAAAATTCGTATATTTTTTTCTCAGGAATTCTCTTAAAAAAGCCTAAATAAAAACTGAAAGATCCTTTGCCATTTTTAGCATTTTCTCCAAAATAATTTCTGATTTCACTCACTAGGTAATGTTTTTCAGAATGAAGGCTTTTTTTAACTTGTTTTGTTTCTGACAAGAAAGACCCGATTGTTTTTATTTCGCCATTGTTACCTCTTTTTTCTACTAAGATTTTCTTCTTTATAATTTTTTTCTTTATATCCTCTCGCGATAATTTTTCAAAGAATTTTGCTGTTTCAAAGTTTTCTTTTTTAAAATCAAAATTGTTTAAATTTTTTACAATTTTTACAGGTGTTATTTTTTGAAATATTTCCTCAATTTTAAGATTTGTTTTTTGAGAACCGAGTTTTACAAATTCAATCAAATCTTTATTTATCAAAAGACATTCTTCTTTTTGATTAATTTTTCCTATTTTTATTTTGCTTCTGCGAATAAGAGATTTGTTTTTGTTTAAATCGTCTGTTTCTATCACCAAGGCTGGTTTATTTTTTTTGTCTATAGATACAAAAATAATAGAGCCAATATTAAAATTTTGAGAAGAAAAAAATAAAGAAGGCATTTGAAATTTGTTTCTATATATTGGAATAGCGGTAATAAGATACATATAAACAAGTGTAAGGTAGAAAGTCTGTAAAGTCTATAATTCAGTTTTTAGTCATTAGTTTTTAGTTTTTAGAAATTGCTGTGGATTGCTTCGCCAAGGCTCGCAAAGACTGCGTCATGTCGTCTTCTGGAAAATTCCAATATGTTATGGACGGATACAGATATTTGCAAAACTAGCTTGTTTTGTGGTAATGTTTTTTTGGAAATGTTTTTTAATGTTAATTTTTTTACGGGAGAAATAAAAGATGTCACAATTAAAAACAGTTGCTTTTGGGAATGGCTCAGGAGATGTGAGTGTCAAGCAAGCTTTATTGCTCAATACAATTAACCGCGCGTTTCTCCGTGACGGTGAGACAGGTTCTTTAGTAAAAGTCGGTGATAGAAACGATTATCACTTTTGCCGTGAAGGAGAAAAGAGCGATTTTTTCATTCAGTTTCATAAGGGCCTTGGCTCCCACGGAACCATGTCTTTGTGTTCGAATCCTGTTAAAGGACCGGAGATTAGAAAAAAAATTGGTGATGTTTTACACAAGAGGCCCTCAGTCATGTTTGTCAGAGGTGATATATACATGTGTTGGTGGCCTGGGATGGCTGTTTAAATTTATATTAATGAACCCTTCGGGGTTCATTTTTTTTGTTTGTACTGTTGATAAGACAAAATTTGTAAAAAATCAAAAAAATGCTTAATATAATGGGGATGAATCCCGTTAGAGATGATAGAATATCTTTATCGGGGGTGTGATATATTAAATACTGTAATTATTTAAATGAAAGTAAGAAAGAAGACGGAAACCTCGTAAATATATGTCATAATAGATTTATTATTAAATAATAATTTGAAAGATAAGAAAATTGTTTTTATTGAAAATGGTTTCCTATCTCTAACGGGATGAAAGATAAATTTGTAATTCAAGGATTAAGTGGCAGAAAAACTTTATCTGGAAAGATAAAAGTAAATGGTGCTAAAAACGCGATTTTAAAAGTAATGGCAAGTAGTGTTTTGTTTGAAGACGGAATTGAAATGAAAAATATTCCTGATATTGAAGATGTAAAAAGACTCTCTGAATTACTTGGAAAAATGGGTGTGGTTGTTTCTAAAAAAAATAAAGGTATCTATTCTATTGATGCTAAAAAAATAAAATATTGTGAATTGGATAGAGAAATTTCTGAGAGAATAAGGGCTTCTATTGTTTTGACGGGACCTATTTTGTCTAGATTTGGCGAAGTCTCTTTCCCTGTCCCTGGTGGTTGTGTCATAGGAGCAAGGCCAATAGATTTTTTTGTAGAAGGATTTGAAAAAATGGGAGCAGAAATGGAATTCAAAAATGATAGATACTATATAAAAGTAAAAACAGGAAAAAAATTGAAAGGAGCAGAAATATTTTTTAGAGCACCAAGCGTCACAGCAACAGAGACATTTATAATGGCTGGTGTTTTGGCAAAAGGTAAAACGGTTTTAAAAAATTGTGCCATAGAGCCTGAAATAAAGAATTTGGCAGATTTTTTGATTTCTTGTGGCGCAAAAATAAAAGGAGCGGGGACATCCACTATTGAGATAATAGGTGGAGGACTTCTCAAATCAAAAGGGAAAATTTATAAAGCAATGCCTGACCGAATAGAAGCAGGAAGTTTTTTGATAATGGGTGCTTTGTGTGCGGACAATTTGGAAATAACAGATTGTAATCCAAACGATATTGAAATATTGATTGAAATATTGAAAGATGCTGGTGTTCCTTTGGAGATTGGAAAGACCAGTATAAAAATAAAAGGAAATGCAAAATTAAAAAATAAAGATTTCAAAAGTATTGGATTTAAGACAAAAGAATTTCCCGGATTTCCAACAGATTTACAAGCTCCAATGGTGATTTTCTTAACACAAGCAACAGGTGAATCTTTGGTTTTCGAAACTATTTTTGAGGGGAGACTAAACTTTGTTGAAGATATAAATAGAATGGGTGCAAATATTATTTTACTTGATCCACATAGAGCTCTTGTAAAAGGCCCGACTTCTTTCAGAGGGAGAGAGGTAGAGAGTCCAGATTTGAGAGCAGGGCTGGCATTTATAATTGCTGGAATTCTTGCAAAAGGGGAGTCAATCATAGATAATGTGTACTTGATAGATAGAGGGTATGAGAGGATAGAAGAGAGATTGAGAGATATTGGGGTTGATATTAAAAGAATTGCTTGAGATTATATATAATCTCAAATTATAAATTTTAAATTATAAATGATAAATTAATGAAAATTTCCTTTGGAAATTTTCATCGTCGTTAAATTTAAAATTTATAATTTAAAATTTATAATTTATTGTATGGGAATGTTTACAAAAAAATTAGGAATAGATTTAGGAACAGCCAATACTTTGGTCTATGTTCCAGGGAAAGGGGTTATCTTGAATGAACCTTCTGTTGTTGCTGTTTCAGAAATGGACAATCAAATATTGGCAGTAGGACTTGAGGCAAAAAGAATGATCGGAAAAACTCCTGACAACATTATTGCATATAGACCTATGAGAAATGGAGTAATCGCCGATTATAGAGTGACAGAAGCAATGCTTCGTTATTATATTGAAAAAGCTCTTGGAAAATGGAATTTTTTCAAGCCAGATGTTTTGGTATCTGTACCTGCTGGTGTTACTTCTACAGAAAGAAGAGCAGTAATTGAAGCAGCGATGAAAGCAGGAGCGAGGAAGGCTTATGTTGTAAAAGAGCCTATTCTGGCTGCAATTGGAGCAGGAATTTTGATTGAAGAAGCTAACGGCAATATGGTAGTAGATATTGGAGGAGGAACAACCGATGTCGCTGTTATTTCTTTGGGAGGTATAGTTGCCTCTACTTCTGTAAAATGTGCAGGAGACAAAATGGATCATGCTATTGTTGATTATGTTAAAAAAACTCACAATCTTTCAATTGGAGACAAAACAGCCGAGGATATAAAAATGAAAATTGGTTCAGCGGTTATGGTAAAAGAAAAAGAAGAATTGAAATTTGAAGTAAAAGGGAGAGACTTTGTTTCAGGTCTTCCAAGGTCTGTTGAGATCGGAACAAACGAGATTGTTAAGGGGTTGCAAAAAGAATTGAATGAAATAATAAAAGCAATTAAAGATGTTTTGCACGATACACCGCCAGAATTGTCTGCGGATATTATTGATCAAGGAATCACTATGACAGGAGGATCTTCTCAATTAAGAAACCTAACAGAATTGGTAAAACAAAAAACAGGTGTTAAAGCAGTTTTAGCAAAAGACCCTCTTTATTGTGTTGCTAAAGGAACAGGTATCGCTTTGGAACACTTAGACACCTACAAGAAATCCGTCATCTCAAAAAGATAAATAATTCTAAATTTGGCATATTTTGTAGCCTTTGTGAGAAACAGGAAGAGGTGGAATAACGAAGCCAATAGCCAACAACTTACAGCTGACAGCACGAATGAAACTGACTTGTTCGTCTTCGCGAGTGAAACGAAGCGATCCAGAAAATCCAATTTCATAATTCAAAGTTATAATTAAAAAAAGCACAGATTTTTGGTCTGTGCTTTTTTGTATATTTTTTTTGAAAATAAACTCTGTGTTAGAGTTCTCTTCTACTTGGAAAATGCATCCCATTTGGAAATATTGTTAGAGAAAAAGTTCCTTCATAAATTTTAATATTCACATTTATAGAAGATCCATCTCCATGTTCAAGAAATTCCAGATAGTTCCCAAAGTCTTTTGGAGATATGTTGGCATTATGATCTTGAACAGATGGAGCCGCAATTATTTCTGTGACATTTGTTTCCAGAGCAAACATAGCCCCACAAGGTGGATCAATAATTGCTTTGCCATCAATTAATTGGATGACATATTTTGTTTTGTCATAAGCATAAAATGTGTATTCTTTCATCTTCTCCTCCAGCATTGTTTTTGTGTAAAGAATTCTTTATTCTTAAATGATTTAACTATAACCAATATTGTTTGTCAACGCTTTATACTTTTAACATATCCGCTTATACTTTAATCAATGTTACGCGAAATAATTAAACAGAAAGACAGCCTCCATCACGCTTATTTGATAGAAAGCGATTCTTTGGAGATTGTTGCTCAAATAATAAATCTTTTTGAAGATATTTTAAAATTTTCTACAAAAAATAATCCTGATTTTTGGTTTGGAGAATTTGAGACTTTTGGAATTGATGATGGAAGAAAAATAAATGAGTTACAATCCAAAAAATCTTTTAACGGAGGAAAGCAGTTTTTTGTGATTAAGATGAATTTTATTACCAGAGAGGCACAAAATTCTCTTTTGAAAATGTTTGAAGAACCTACTCCTCATACTCATTTTTTTATAATTATAAATTCGTCCGAAATACTTTTACCAACATTAAAATCGAGATTGATGCTCGTGCGACCATATTCAGAAAGTGATTCTGAAATAGAAATAGAAAAATTTGCAAAAAAATTTATAAAATCTTCTCTGGCAGAAAGACTGGAAATGATAAAAATTTATTTTGGGGATAGTAAGAAAAAAGAACCGTCAAATAAAAGCGGTGCAATCAGGTTTTTAAATGAATTAGAAAAACAGTTGAGGGAAGACATTGATTTTAAAAATGTAAAAGAAAAAGATCAAATTATTTTTAATGAGATTATGAATTGTCGCAGTTTTTTGAACGATAGGTCTCCTTCAGTAAAGATGTTATTAGAGCATATTGCAGTTATCGCATAATCGCTAGTACTAAGTAATAAGTAAGCAAAAATGCCAAAATTTATGCGGTCGCATAAATTTCGGCATTTTTGTTTCTGGTTCATTCTTTAGATTTGTTATGTTTAAGATAAGAGGTTAACAATAAGGACGATGAGCGCAATAACAAGTAAAGTGTGAATAAGATTACCTCCTACATTAAAACTAAATCCGAGAAGCCATAGAATAAACAAAACGATTATTATTGTCCAAAGCATATTTTTATTTGTGATTATATAATTTTTTCAGTTTCGCAAGTCCCCGATATGCTTGCACAGCGACGGCATTTCTAGATTGCCCCGTTATGAGGGATATCTCTTTAAGTGAGAGATTCTGAACATATCGCATACGTACGACCTTTTCGTATTTTGTTGGGAGATATTGAATTAAAAGTAAGATAGCTTTGCCATCAAAAGTATTTATCATACGTTCTGAATTATCAAAGCCTGGCTCGAAACCTTTTTCCATAAGAGCATCAAGGGAAGTTGTTTTATTTTTGCGATATTTTTTACGATACTCATCAATGATCAGTTGGTTTAGAATGTGGTATAAAAATGGTTTCATCAAATCAATTTTTCCATTTCTAACGAGATATTTCCAAGTTTTTATGAAAGTGTCCTGAACCAAATCCTTGCTCATCGCACTATTTTGCACTTTGAAGAAAGCATACGAACTCATACCTTTTTCATAGTTGCGGTGTGCCATGGTCAATATTATATCCCGCTTATTCTTTTGTTTCGGTGTCATAATCATAATATTATATAAGCCGAACCCGGGGTTATTTTATTACACAAGTATTACAAAGGGTACTGGAATTTTTTTTAAAGTTTATATTTTGAAAGGGAATTTGAGATTGAACATCTCATACTTTATTACTAAAGTATTACAACAGTGTCTTACAAATGAGTGAATATTTGATACCTAAGTATAACACGCCATATATTTTAGAGCAATTTTTTGTAATAATATTCTTTTTTTTTCGGCTGTTATTGTATATGGAGAAAAATAAAAAAAATAATAATGCAGGACAAATATTTGCTACTATCGGAGCTGATTTCGTAGATCATTTTTGGGAAAAGAGTTGGACATATATTAAAACTGTAGTCGATGTTGTACACGAGCCTGTTTTAATTTTAGATAAAAATTTTCGTGTGATGGCAGCCAATGAATCTTTTTATCGAGTATTTCAGGTAGAGACGAGAGATACTGAACAAAAAGTTGTATATGAGTTGGGAAATGGCCAATGGAATATTCCAGCTTTGCGAAAACTGCTTGAAGATATTTTGCCTAAAAATACTTTTTTCAAGGGATTTGAAGTTTCTCATGATTTTCCTTCTATTGGACATAAGTCTATGATTTTAAATGCTCGTCAAATTCATGTGAAGGAGGATCCTTCTTTCCCTCCAATCATACTTCTTGCTATAGAAGATGTTACAGAGATGATGAGTGTTGCTGAGATGCTTGCCCTGCACACAAAACAATTTGAAGATGAAACAGAGGCAAGAATAGAAAAATTGGAAGCCTACATAGAAAATTTAAAGAGAAAGGTAGACGAACCGGAAATAAGTCGTTAAAAAACTGTTTAAAATTTGGCCCAAAAGATGTTTGTAATGAAAACTGTAATGAAGTTTGTAATGATGACACATCTGAAACGGCATTATAAGTAGAGAGATTACAAACATGAATTGGTCGATCATGTAATAAAAAATTTTAATAATAATCTCTATTATTAATCTAAACAAAAATAAAATGAACAAAATAATAAATTTACAAAAGAATATACCACGCATAGGTTTTCTCTTTGGTGTAACAATGATGACCATGCTTGCTTTGTTGGTCTTCGGTGTTCAAAGTGCCTATGCTGTCATTACTAGTCAGTTGGACTTTGGTGACCGTGGTTCGGAAGTCACTGAACTTCAGACATATCTCGCTACAGATGTGAGTATCTATCCTGAAGGTTTGGTTACTGGATACTTTGGTCAACTTACCAAAGCAGCAGTAGAAAGATTCCAAACATCGGTGGGAATCGTTTCCCAAGGAACACCAGCGACAACTGGTTATGGTCGTGTTGGCCCACTAACACAAGCTGCTATTAATGCAAGACTTGGAGGTGGTGGAGGAAATGTTGGTGGGGATGTTTATGCTCCTACAATAAAGAGTATAAATGTAACTACTGATAATAATGGAGCATCCGTTACTTGGACAGCAAGTGAAGCTTCTATGGGAAAAGTATATTACAGTACATCACCTATTAGAATAAGTAATATATTTGATGCAACTGGAGTTTTCTCAGGAGAACCTATAGTAACTGGAACATTGGCTCAATATGATGGTCTTGCCCGTGTTACTCACACGGTAAACATCAATAACCTCACATCAAATACAACATATTACTATTTGATTGTGGTGTTTGACTCATCAAAAAATGTGAGCATAACCACTCCTGCTTCTTTCCGTACAGCACAATAAATAATTGGCTAGTGAAAGATAATCAAAAATCACCGCGTGAGGATCCGGTGGTTTTTGTTGCGAAGTCATTGTCTTTACTAAAAATTTGAAGCGATTATACAAAACAAAAATGTGCACCAAAAACAAAAAACTGCAATATTCATATTCACGAATATTGCAGTTTTTTATTTTTGGTGCCGAGGGGGAGAGTCGAACTCCCATCCCTTGCGAGACACGCAAATTTGACTAGCAGCGAGTCGTGCTCACGACTAAATTATAATTGATTGTGGTGCCGAGGGGGAGAGTCGAACTCCCATCCCTTGCGAGACACGATTTTGAGTCGTGCGTGTATACCAATTCCACCACCTCGGCATTTTATTAACACCCCTTTTGCTTGAGACACGCAAATCAAATGATAGCGAGTCGTGCGGTGTTATTGGTATATACCAATTCCACCACCTCGGCATTAAAAAAAGTTAAAAATTAAAAGTACAATTTAAAATTTAAGTAAGGATATAATAACTAAATTCTTCCAAAAAATCAATTCTTTGGTTTTCCACCATATCTCCACAATTATTTACCAAAAATTTTGGGTAATGAAAAATTTTTATGTTAAAATAATCTCATGTCAAAATTTCAAAATGATTCAATCTTTTGGATTGAAGTAGAAAAAATAAAACCAAATCCATACCAGCCAAGAAAAGAATTTAGCGAGGACAAGCTTAAACTTTTGGCGGATTCAATTCGTCAGTATGGGGTGCTTCAACCCCTCGTTGTAACACGGTATGAAATACAAAAATCAGACGGTGGTTTGATGGCAGAATACGAATTGATCGCAGGAGAAAGAAGATTGCGAGCATCAAAATTGGCGGGTTTGTCACAAGTGCCAGTAATCATTAGAGAAGGAGATCAAGACGAAGGAGCAAAACTTGAATTGGCAATTATTGAAAACTTGCAGAGAGAAGATCTTAACCCGATCGACAGAGCGTTGGCTTTCCATAGACTAACAGAAGAATTTGGTTTTAAGCACAATGAAGTTGCAAAAAAAGTAGGAAAAAGTAGGGAATATGTTTCAAACAGTTTAAGACTTTTGACACTTCCAGATGAAATGCAAAAAGCAATTTCTGCAGGACAGATTACCGAAGGACACGCTAGACCAATTCTGATGTTGAAAGATAGACCGGAAGAACAAGATACTTTGTTTAAAGAAATTGTCTTTAAAAAATTGACAGTTCGTGATGCAGAAGCAATCGCAAGAAAAATTGCTCATGACAAAATCAGAAAAAGATATCTTCCCCCTGATCCAGAGATGGTAGAATTGGAGGGACAATTGTCAGAATCTTTGGGCACAAGAGTACAAATTGAGAGAAGGGAAGTCGGAGGCAAATTGACAATAGATTTCTTTTCTAATGAAGATTTGAGAAAGATTCTAGAACTCGTTCACTCAAATGAAAAGAAAAATCCTTATGAAATGTTGGACAATTATATAAAGACAAATGGAATTGTTGAGACAGTTCCCGAAGGTAATGATTTGGATGTTGTTGCGGAAAATGTTGTTGCAGAAAATATTGCCACAGAAGAAGAGGCAATGATCCCAACACAAGAAGAAAAGACAATGATAGAGGAGACAGATTGGGACAAAGACGATGTTATGGCGGAGAGTGTTCCAGATCAACAGCCAAAAGAAGATGAATCCGATTTATACTCAATAAAAGATTTTACTATTTAAAACTAAAAATACAGGGACTCGGTCCCTGTATTTTTATAATTAAATCTTTAAAATTTCAAATCTGACAAAAACTTTTTCAGCTCTACTCCTTTTAGCTCTCTGTATTGACCAGGTTTTAGATTTCCAAGTTTTATGCTCATTACTCGTATTCTTTTCAAGCTTACGACATCAAGATTTAATGCAGAACACATTCTCCTGATCTGGTGTTTCTTGCCTTCGGTTAATATGATATGAAATTCTCGGGGAGAAACTTTTTTTATTTTTGCAGGTTTGGTTCTGTATTTATCAATAATTACTCCTCCTTCTATTTTTTTTATCGCATCAATGGACAATCTGTGATTTACCTCAACAAGATATTCTTTCTCGTGGTTTTCTTCTGGATTTAAAAGAGCGTTGGTTATTCTACCATCATTGGTTAGGAGGATTAGCCCATCAGATTCTTTATCCAACCTTCCTAATGGAAAAACCTTTTTCGGATATTTCAAGACATCCTCGATACTTTCTTGGCCTTCTTGTGGGTCGTGAGTTACGATACCACGGGGTTTGTTAAATGCTAAATAAACACGATTCTCAGCGATTTGTTCTACTTTTTTGCTTATTTCCACCTTATCTTTTTCATCTATTTTTTGGCCAATTAAAGCAGTTTTTCCGTTTATTTTTATTTGACCTTTTTCAATCAAACGGTCCGCTTCTCGACGACTGCAAAAACCTTTTAAAAAAAGATAGCGGTTTATTCTGATTGGATATTGTATTTCTTCCATGAGACTTATCTTACATTATTTATAAAATAAAAACAGCTCGTTTGGACCACCTGTGTAAGTGATTCAAACGAGTTGGAATTTAGAACGCTTCAATTTTGTTAATTTTTCCATCGGGACTTACAAAAAAGACTCCTGTAATATATTCATTTTAGATGAATTATTCTGATGTAAATATACATATATTGTAACTCGATGTCAAAGAAAGCCCTTTATGTTAATATTATAAATAATTATGAAAGCTATAAAAGCAAAAATTTTAACTGTTAGAAGTTGGGCAGAAAAGAATGAGAGGTATTTGGTACCGGCTTTTTTCATTGGCGGTCTGATTTTTGACAATCTGACATTGACCAGAATTGATAGAGTTTTTGACAATGTTATATTGCTCGGTTATTTGTTTATTGCAACGGCGAGCATTATTTTGATAAATCTATTTCAAGCAAGAAATATTGAAAACAAATGGAAAAGTTTTTTGCTTCTTTTAACTCAGTTTGCTTTTGGAGGTTTGTTTAGTGGGTATGTGATATTTTATACCAAGAGTGCTTCTCTTGCTTCCAGTTGGATTTTTTTGCTTGTTATATATGGTTTTTTTATAGGAAACGAAAGATTTAGAAAATATTATAATGACTTCAATTTTCAGATAAAGGTTCTTTTTGTCGCAATTTTTTCATATTTGATTTTCTTTGTTCCTGTTGTTTTAAAAAAGATTGGTAGCGGAATATTTTTATTGAGTGGTGTTATTAGTCTGGTTGTTATTTATGCTTTGATGTTTTTCTTTTTTAAATATATTTCGCATCTTGGTTTGAAAAGAGAAAAAAAATTGACGAGAGATATTTTCTTGATTTTCTTGGGCTTTAATTTAATGTATTTTACAAATATTATTCCTCCTGTTCCTTTATCTTTGAAACAATTAGAAGTCTATCATTATGTTGAAAAAACATCAGACGGAAATTATTTGGTGCGAGAAGAAAAATTTAATTTTTTGAAAGACGCATACCGTGATTGGAAAAATGAATTCAATAAGATGAACAACAATAGCCCTGTGTATGTTTATGCCTCTGTGTTTGCTCCAACTGACTTAAATACAGAGATCACCCATATCTGGCAAAGATACGACGAGAAAATAGGGGAATGGGTCACTTTGAATGAAGTTAGTTATGCCATAAAAGGCGGGCGAGATAAAGGATATCGGGGGTATTCTCTTATGAATAATGCTATAGATGGCAAATGGAGAGTTTATGTAAAAAATAACAAAGGACAGGTATTGGGAAAGATAAAGTTTGAGATAAAGAAGGTTGATAGTGTTGAATTGGTAACAAAAATTATATAGAAAATTATAAATAAATTTGATATTGATTTATAGACATCTTTGTTATAAAATACTGTGTATTGAGTTTATTCAATGAAGAAAATTTTAAGAATAGTATGGGCCAGTAGCTCAGTTGGCTAGAGCGCCTCACTTGCACTGAGGAGGCCGGGGGTTCGATTCCTCTCTGGTCCACAAAAACTTAGGCACCGATGCGAAAGCATCGGTGCCTTTAGTTTTTGTAGGACCAGAGAGGAATCGAAACGAGCGAAGTATGTTTTTGTCAAAAATATTTCGAGTGAAGCGAGAATAATATTTTTAGACAAAAACCACGAGCGAGCGAGGTCACGAGTTCTTATTATTTTAGGAGCGAAGCGAACTAAAATAATTAGAACTGGGGACCGATTCCTCTCTAATAGTTCGCAAAACAATATCACAAACAATTTAGTGACTCGTGACCGACTCTCTGGTCCACAAAAACAATCCCAATATTAAAACCTCGTGACTTTTAGATTTTGCGGTGGTATTCTTAAAGTAGCTTTAATACACCTCTCCATTTTCGATAACAAGAAATTTGTCAAAAATTTAAAACTAAAATCCTTAAATTAAAAAACACCAAAGAACCGGATAAGAATATCGGCTCGAACAGCACTTAATTTTGGGAAAAAATTTTTTTAACTATCAATTTTTAAAAAGGTCGATATTTGAAGACTAACAATAATTAATAATTTAATTAAAAATATATTTTATTAACATTTAACATTCAAAATTATGGACTCATATAATTCTCCCACTACGAAACCTTTATTTAAAGGCACACAAATTGTGTGGTATGTTCTTTCTCTTCTTGAAATATTGCTTGCGTTCCGTTTTGTACTAAAGTTTATGGGGGCAAACCCTGTAGCTGGATTCACAAGTTTTATCTACGGTATTACACGGCCATTTACTGCTCCTTTTCTTGCAGTATTCCCACAGACAACTCTAGAAGGTAGCGTCTTTGAATGGACAACTCTTTTGGCAATGTTGGTGTATTGGATAATCGCTTATGCAATTGTCCGTTTATTTCTGATCAGTAAAACGGTATCAACGCCAGAGGCCGCAGCTAAACTTAAAGAGGAAGAATAATAAGCCAACCTTTTAAATTAATTGTTTTCAAGTTATCCACAGTTAATCGAAAAAGTATTGACAAATTATCTCAATCGGTTAAGATAGAAATGTACTTACTAATCTTCGGGTTAGTAAGTACGCTGTAGATATAAAATTTCGGTTTTATATCTACATTGTATCCGTAGATTTTCGGATCTGTGGATACAATGTAGATATTAATTTTCGGATTAATATCTACATTGAAAAAAGTCGCTTCGGCGGCTTTTTTCATTTTTCTAAAAATAATTTAAATTCAACGACGTTTTTTAAGTTATCCACAGTTTTTAAACTGTGGATAACTCAAGTTTAAAAACTGTGGATAACTTTTTGTATAAGCCTAAAAAAGCTTTTAAATAAGGTTTTTTTGATTACAAAAAATATACATTTTTAAAGTTGACATATACAGGTATATATCTATATAATTGATATTAGGTTAATTAAAAAAATATCTACTCAGTCACTCTACCTCAAGCACTCTACCTCTCACTCTCTACCTCATTCCACGCTGGCACGCTTTTGGTAATTCTACCTCGGCAATCTACCTCAGTAATTCTAGAAGCTCTTTAAAAGAGTCTTTTTTGCATTCAATAAAAACTTACATATTTATTGTCTGTAATAAGAAAGGTCGATTATTATCAATCTTAATTTTCAAAAAACTATGTAAATAAAAAAATAAATAAAAAAACAACTAAAAACAAAAAGTAAAATAAGATATTTTTTATATTTAATATAAATGGCAAATAAATATAAGCTTATAAACTAATCTAATTTATTAAAATTATGAAAAAAATAATCATTAGTGCTTCGACAATTGTCGCAGCAGCAGCAATAATTATTGGAGCTACAGGTGCTTTCTTTAGTGACACAGAAACGTCCACAGGAAACACCTTTACGGCTGGAGCAATCGATCTAAGAATAGATAGCACTGCTACCTATAATGGAGAAGATGTTGAAGCCGCAACTTGGACAGAAAAAGATCTAATCCCAACATCGGATAAGTTCTTTAATTTTGCTGACATAAAACCAGGGGATTCTGGAGAGAATACCATCAGTTTGCATGTCATCAATAACGACGCTTGGGTTTGTGCAGAAGTCTCCAATTTGACTGATCTTGAAAACGGTCAAACAGAACCAGAAGCTTCAGTAGATCTAACTACTGGCGTAAACGATGGTGAACTATCAAGTGTTATGGTTTGGAACGTCTGGAGAGATAATGGCGCAGGCGGTGGGGTTGCAGGCGACAATATTCAAAACGGAAGTGAACAAACATTGACATCAGGTAACCCTGCCGATGGTGTTTTGTCTATCTATGACTCAACAACAGCAACAGGTCCATTGACAGGAGCATCTACTACATACATTGGTGTTTCATGGAGTGTTCCAGCATCAGTTGGAAACGAAATCCAAACAGATAGTATGACAGGTGATATTAGTTTCTATGTTGAACAAGCAAGAAACAATGATGAATTTGTCTGTGGAAGTATCAACAACGAAGAACCAGAAAGAACGGTTCTTAAATTAGAAAACAAAGATATTGATGGTACATGGGATCCATATCTAAACGATGGAGTTGAAGGAGAATTAACTTTCATTTCATCTCACCCAACATTTAACTATACATTAGATGTATCTGGTTTAGTTGCTTCAACTCAATACAGTATCATCTATTATGCTGATGGATGGCCAGGAAATAATCCAGGCGCATTAATCGGAACACTGACAACTGACGGCAGTGGTGACGCCAGTGTTTCAGGAGATGTAAATTTGGGAATGAATCTTCCTGATTCAGCCGATGCTAATTATCCAGGAGGTGCAAAAATCTGGGTAATAAAATCATCAGAATATAACTCAGGAACTAATAGCGTAACCACATGGCCAGTGGGAATAGAATCTTTGTTTGAGTCAAATCTCATAACATACATAGATTCAGATTTGTAATTATCAGACTAAAGCTAACTTAAAAACATGAAAAAAATAATTTTTAGCCTAGGCACGATTGTTTTGGCCGGGGCGGTGATTATTGGAGGAACTTATGCTTTCTTCAATGACACAGAAACCTCGGCAGGAAACATATTCACTGCCGGATCTATTGACCTCAAAGTAGATCATTTGGCACAAACTTATAATGGCGATGACTGCGAATCATGCTCACTGGTACTTTTCAGTGGCGATGGTGGAGCAGATGTTGTTTCTGGTGTTAATACAGAAATTACAGTATTTCCATTTCAAGCTCCTATCGTAATTGATACACCCATTACTCTCCAGTATTGGACAACCCATCCAACAGCACAATGGATTTGGGCTTCTCCAGCTACTTTAGTTGGTGATGATGGTACAGATGGCAATGTTACTTACACCTTTGAACATGAATTCGATTGGTGGGGTGATGCTGTCAATGTTGATTTAGTGATGGATGTTGCAGCTGATAACCAATATGAATTATTCCTAAACGGAGTATCCATTTCAGCTGGTTCGGGAAGTGCTCAATATACAACACTTGACCCTGTATCAGAAGCGTCATTCTTGGCGCAGGTTGTGCCGGGTGAAAACACACTTACATTTGTTGTAACTAATTTAACCCAAACTAATCCCGCATATAACACTCCACTTAATAATCCAGGAGGCTTGCTTTACTACCTCACTGTTACTCGCGATGCAGAAGACTGTGACGCAAATAGTGAATTCAAAAAAGCTTGTCAACTTTGGAGAGAAACTGATCTTGACGGATCACAAAAATTCTTCAATTTTGGGGATGTAAAACCATCTGATTGGGGAACAAACCTAATTTCTTTACATGTCAATTCAAATGATGCTTACGCATGTTTGATAATACACGACATGAATGATGAAGAAAATGAGCTTCTTGAAACAGAAGAAAGTGTAGGAGATACTCCCACCAGCGGAAACCCTGCAGGTTTAGGGGAGCTTTCCGATTACATCAATATTTTTGCTTGGGAAGATGACGGCGATGGCGTTTATGAACCTAATACAGAGGATAGTCTGTATGAGGGAAATATCCAAACAGAAGTTATTCAGATGTCACTTGCGGGAGGTGGCCCAACAGGATATGTAGGCTTTGCTTGGTGTGCCGGAGATATCCAAGTAAATCACACAACAGGAGAAATTAATTGTGATGGAAGTGGAATGCTTGATGACGCGCAATCAGATTCGCTTGAAGCAAGTCTGACTGCTTACGCGGAACAAGTAAGAAACAATGAGAACTTCTCTTGTGAAAATATCAACTTAGACGAAGATGAAGAAGATTAGTGCTAGAAACACTAATTTCGATTCTCTTTTAAAAAGTTTGAAACTTTTTAGGCCGCTTGAACTGTGAGGTAAGTTCGGGCGGTCAATAAAGGCTTTAACAAAGTCCGTTACAAAGATATGAATAAGTTAATTAAAATCATTTATTACATAGTTGTCTTCGCAATATTTTTAATGGCTGTTCTCATGATTGCATCAATTTTCCCCATAACAGGTAACTATGAATTAAGAGTTGTGCAGTCTGGATCAATGGAGCCGGCAATAAAGACGGGAAGTGTAGCTGTAATAAAACCGAGTGATGATTATCAGGTAGGTGATGTGATAACTTTTGGTGATGTTTATAAAAGTGAGACCCCTATCACCCATAGGATTGTAGATATAAAAGTGATAGAAGGGGATTATTATTACATAACAAAAGGAGACGCCAACGATGACAACGACCCAAAAGATGTCCCGAAAGAAGATGTAATTGGAAAAGTTTTGTTTAGTTTACCTTATGCTGGTTATGTTGTTCAAGAAGCAAGAAAACCTTTTGGTTTCGCAATTTTGATTATAATCCCAGGCGTAATAATTGTTTATGATGAATCCAAAAAAATATGGAAAGAGATAAAAAAAACAAAAAAGAGTAATACATAAAAAATATTTATGAAAACTTTAACTAAAAAAATAATAAGTTACACTGTTTTGTCTTTGATTATTCAGATTTCCTTTTCTTTTGTTGCGGTTAAAGTTTATGCTTATCACAGTGATGTAGAGTCTTCCAAAATCAATTTTTCTGTCGCATCTCTGGATTTTGTTTTAATTGGAAATGGTTTTGAAAACTCTAATATGTTAAGTTCTGCCAGCACCAGTATAGAAATAAAAAATGAAGGTAGTTTAGATTTTAAATACAAGATTTTCCCAGAATTTGGTGATAGAAATCGTTTGTGCGGAGATTTGATTTTGACAGCCAATTTAAACGGTATCCAAGTTTACAATGGTTATGTAAATAATTTTTCTTATGCAACAACTAGTTTGGGAGTTTGGCAATTTCAGCTAGAAGCAAGAGAAAATTCTTACGGTTATTGTGATTTCAATTTTGTTTATCAAGGGTGGCAAGAAGATTTTCCCGAGTATGGCGTGGGAGGTTTTAGTGATGAAGAAGATGTTTCTAATACGGTATTTATTGATGAATTAACTCCTGAACCTGTACCAGAATCTTGTATAAAGATTAACGAGGTTTATTATTACCCAGGAATTAGAGAAGGTGCAAATGGTTTTGAAAACAATCCAAACGATGAGTGGATAGAGCTTTATAATGTTTGTGATCATGAAGTTAATATCAAAAAATGGTATTTAAATAATGAAGATAACAGCGAGTTGATAAACCAAAACTACATAATAGAATCACACCAGTTTGTTGTGATTGCTTCAAACGCTTCTACTTGGGCATACTGGCCAGATATTCCAGACAATGCTTTCAAGATTGCTTTGGGTGGAACAAAAATGTTTGGCGATGGTCTGGATGATAGTGGTGATGTCCTTATGCTTTATGATGATGAAAATAATTTGATTGATTCAGTCAGTTGGGGTGATAATACAACGGCTTTTTCACCCTCTGTTCCTGTCGTTTCTTTAGGACACTCAATCTCAAGAAAAGAAAAAGGGGTTGATACTAACACTGCTGATGATTGGATGGATACTTATGATGGGTCAACACCAGTTGGTCCAAATCCGGGAACAAATCCACACAATGTTGTCATTGAAAATATTCAATTTGTCGTAAATAATCTTGAAGAAGAAGATGTTTCGGAAGAAAATAAGAAAGATGTTTTTGTTGAAGAACCTATAGTAGTAGAGGTTGAACCAGAACCCGAACCCGAACTTGAGTCTAAACAAAAAGAAATAAATGAAGAGGAAATAACTGACACCGACCCTGTTCTTTTGTTGGGTGACGATGTTGTACTTATTAAACAAGAGGATATTATTCCTGTTAATTCTGAAGATGAAGAAGATTTAAATAATAATGAAGAATAATATGAAAGTTTTAAAAATAAAATTGAATATAATAATTTTCTTCATTGCTTTGTTTTTTGGTACCAGTAATATTGTTTATGCCGAAAATGGTTTAGACGTAGAGTTTGAAAGTACACCGCTCTTTTCTGAAATAAATTTTATTCCAGGTGAGTCTGTTACAAAATATATAAAAGTTACAAATACTCTTGGCAAATCTCAAACTGTTGTTGTTTCCGCAATTAATTCAAACTCTTGCGATAAAACACCTTGTTTGTCAGAGGCCATAAATTTAATTATTAAAAGAGAGGACAACGAATTGTTCAATGGTTCTTTGGAGGATTTTTTGAATGGCGACGAAATTAATTTGGGTAATTTAAATAATGGATCTAGTGCCGAATACGATTTTATTGTTACATTCCTTCCTGAAAAAGAGAATGAATATCAATCACTTTCCTCAACTTTTGATCTATTGATTGGTTTTCAGGGAGGAGTGTTTGTAAATTCTGGCGCTGGTGGGGGAGGAGGAAGTGCACCACGCGGTTTGACCATAAAGAATGAAACAAGTATTTTGTTAAATCTTGATTCCGTGGTAATTCAATGGAACACAAGTTATCTCTCTACGAGTCAAGTAATTTACAGAGAGGAGGGACAAAATTATTCTCTAGATTTATCACTTCCTAATTATGGATATCCTTATGGCACGAGCGAGGATTTGGTAAAAGTTTTGAATCACTCTGTTTTGTTGGCTGATCTGGAGGCTGGAAAAACTTATTATTATAGAGCCGTTTCTCATGCTTCACCTGCAACAGTTGGAATAGAACATAGTTTTAAAATGTTGACCGAAGAAGAAATCAATCAAAAATTGGGTGCAGAGGATTCAGGATATTCTGGTTTTCACGAAGGATTATCAGATGATGAATTGGGTTTGGTAACAAAATTGGCCGATGGAGGAACTCTTATTTTAGAAGATAGAAATAATGGAGAAATTACAAGCACTACCACTACTGTTTCAACGAGTTCTTTTTCTGCTTCTGACAATTTAAAAAATGTTGCTCTGGCAGGTGGTTTCTTTTCAGACAGTCCTTGGTGGATTTGGTTGGTCATTCTTTTGATAATCTTTATTTTGGTATATTTATTTTTTAAAGTTTGGAATACTGATTAATGCACAAAAGTCGCTTCGGCGACTTTTTTAATTTTTGTCATCTTGTGATATTATTGTTGAAGTTTATTAAATTAATTTAAATAAAATAGTTTGTTTCTTCGTTTCTAAAAACTAAGGACTAAAAACTATAAACTAGAAATTATGTCACTAAAAGGAATGTTAATGCGAAAGATGTTAAAGTCTCAAATGAAAGGTGTCCCCGAGGCTGAACAAGAAAAAATATTTAAAATAATAGAAGAAAACCCAGAATTATTTCAAAAGATAGCCACAGAGGTGCAAGAAAAAATGAAAGGTGGAAAAGACCAAATGTCCGCAACAATGGAAGTGATGGGAAAATACCAATCAGAGTTAAAAAATATTTTAGGTTAAAAAAATCCCGCGGTTACCCGCGGGATTTTGTTTGAAGAATTAGATCTCTCAGCAAATTTCAAGAACGGACATCAATTTTTTCCAGCCATTTCTGTCTTCTTCTGCTTTTTCTTCTCGACCAGCTTCTGCTGATCTTAACATAAACATGGACATCATTAGTGCCATCCAATCTTCTTTTTTATCATCAAGGTTAAGAGCCTCTATATTAAACCACTCGGATACTGTAACTTTTCCTGTATTAGTGTTGATTATATTTATACACAGTGCTAAATTTTCCGTATCTTTGAATATTTTTGCAGAAGCTGTATAAGGGCCGCTCAAAAATTCTATACCATGCAAGTTTATCTCTCTTTCTCTACTCAATTTCTCCTCCTTAAACTTTGTTTATTATACTTAGATCAAATCTCTTTCCGAATAGTACACAAGCAGATTTGCAAATACAAGCAGTCATTGAGTTTTTGTCTAAAAAAGGATATTATTCATAAATCTTTTTATTTTTAATTTTTTTTATTATCATTTTTCATTTTGAGATTTGATTTTTGAATTTGAAACATGTTATCAATCGGAATCGTTGGCTTGCCTAATGTTGGAAAATCTACACTGTTTAATGCTTTGACAAAGAAATCTGTTGAAGCAGCGAACTATCCATTTTGTACCATAGACCCTTCTGTGGGTGTTGTTGCTGTGCCTGATGAAAGATTGGAAGAATTGACTCATTTTTCAAACTCACAAAAAACAATTCCGGCTGCGATTGAATTCGTAGATATTGCAGGTCTTGTAAAAGGGGCTCATGCAGGAGAAGGTTTGGGCAACAAGTTTCTAGCAAATATCAGAGAGGTAGATGCAATCGCCGAAATGGTGAGAATTTTTGAAGACGATAAAATAATTCACGTTGAAGGAAAAATTGACCCGCTAGACGATATCGAGGTGATAAATTTGGAGTTGATAATGGCGGACTCTCAAACTGTTACAAAGAGATTGGGCAATTTGGAAAAAGAAGTAAAAAGAGGAGACAAGGTAGCAATAAAAGAAAAAGAAGTATTAAAGAAAATAGAGACAGTGCTAAACGACGGAAAGCTTGCCTCATCTGTTGATTTGGATGAAGAAGAATTAAAAACAGCAAAACAAGTACATCTTTTGACAATGAAACCAATTCTTTATGTTTTGAATAAAAAATCAGGAGGAAATAATCTAGATGAAATGGAAGACGATAGGTATGACAGATTGATTAAATTTTTTGAAGAGACAAACTCAAAATGGGTAACTGTGGATGCAGAAGTAGAACACGAATTAAAAGATTTTTCTATTGATGACAAACAAGAATTTAAACAACACTTGGGTGGTTCCGCAGATGATATTGATGGCCTTATCAGAGCCGGATATGAATTGCTTGATTTAATGACATATTTTACAACAGGAGAAGACGAAACAAGAGCATGGACTATTAAAAATGGTTGGACGGCACCGATGGCAGGAACTGCTATTCACACAGATTTTAAAGACAAATTTATCAAAGCTGATGTAATCAATTGGAGAGATTTGATTGCGTCTGGTTCTATTGCAAACGCTCGAGAAAAAGGTTTGATAAGAACAGAAGGGAAGACTTATATAGTAAAAGATGGAGATGTTATCGAATTCAAGATTTAATATCTTGAATTCAATAACTAGTATTAAGTAGCAAGGTGCAAGGAATAAGAAAACCAGATTTTGCCCTATGGCAAAATCTGGTTTTTTGTTGTGTAAAATGCTTAGTTTTTGTATAATTAAGGTATTAAAAGGGCTGTCAGACATAGGCTGTCGGCTGTAATCTTTAAAAACCACTATGCCAAATTTTTTCACATTATGGGGTTTGCTAACATATTTGCCGATAATAATCGTCATATTAGTTATTTTTATTCGCCAAGTAAATCAATACCAAAGAGGTGTTATGTTTACTTTGGGAAAATTTACAGGAATTAAAGAACCTGGATGGAGACTTGTTATTCCTATTTTTCAATCACTAACAAAAGTTGATATTAGAACAAAAGCGGTTGACGTTCCTGATCAAGAAGTGATAACAAAAGATAATATTCCGGTAAAAATCAATGCTGTTGTTTATTACAAAATCAAAGAGGCTTCAAAAGCAATTCTTGAAGTAGAAGATTTTTACTATGCTACTTCTCAGGTTGCTCAAACAACAATGAGGAATTTCGTTGGAGAAAGAAGTTTAGATGATTTGTTACAAAAAAGAGCAGAGATTGCTTTGCAAATAAAAGAAAGAGTAGACGATCTGACCGACCCTTGGGGTATTGATATTGAATCAGTCGAACTGAAAGACGTTATTATTCCAGAAGATCTGAAAAGAACTATTTCAAAAGAAGCCGAAGCAGAAAGAGAAAAAAGAGCGGTTATTATCAAGGCAGATGGGGATAGAATTGCTGCCGACAACTTGGCTCTTGCTGCACAAAAACTTTCCTCAGTTCCAGGAGCTATGCATTTAAGAACATTGCAGGCTATCAATGACTTAAGTTCTGACCAATCAAATACGACTATCTGGATGATTCCTGTTGAGGCGTTAGAGGCAATAAGAGGATATTCCGATGTTATGAATAAAAAAAATGTTGAGTCAATTATTAACATTAGCAAAAATAAATAAAGGTCGTTTTTATAAAAATAATTATTAAAATTATGATTGAAAATAAAGTTTTAAAATGGGCATTGATTTTAGGAATAATTGTTGTTCTTAATCTATTCTTTGCCTATGCTATGAAAGTTGTTTATAGCGAACCTAAGTACGAAGAGTTTTGCCAAGATAAACAAGTAGTAGAAAAAATAGACACAAGAGAAATGTGTTTGGAGCAGGGAGGTCAGTGGAATGAAAATATTTACAGTGATTCTCCAGAAAAACCAATTCCTGTCTTTGACGAGAATGGAGAGATTATAAATCCAGGATATTGTGATTTATATTTCACATGTAATCAAGAGTATCAAACAGCGAGAGAAGGTTATGAAAGAAATGTTTTCATGACTTTGATTGGTCTGGGTGTAATCTCTATTGTAATTGGATTTGTGATGGCAACCCAGCCTATCGTTTCAGTAGCATTTCCACTAGGTGGAGTTCTTGCATTCATAGTTGCTTCAATTAGATATTGGCAGTTTGCAAGTGAATTTTTGCAAGTAGGAATATTGGGTCTTGCGTTGGCAGTACTCGTTTATCTAGGTATAAGAAAATTCAAATAAAAAAGAAGTTTATAAAGCCTGCCTGCCGTGTCGTTGCTTTTCTTTCAGAAAAGAGGCAGGTCCATAAAGTTTATAAAGCCTGCCTGCCGGTAGGCAAGTTCTTAAAGTTTGTAAAGAAAAACAAAAATCGCCTTTGGCGATTTTTGTTTTTTTATTGTAGTATATTTAGATATGAACAAATACAACCATAAAGAAATAGAGCAAAAGTGGCAAGAGAAATGGCAAAAAGACAATGCTTTTAAAATAGACAAAGACGATACTTCAAAACCAAAATATTATATTTTGGATATGTTCCCTTATCCATCAGGAGACGGTTTGCATATGGGACATACCGAAAGTTATACCGCGAGCGATGTCTATTATCGTTTCAAAAAGATGCAGGGATTTAATGTTTTACACCCACAAGGTTTTGATGCCTTTGGTTTGCCTGCGGAAAATTATGCCATCAAGACAAAAGTTCATCCTGCTGAAACAACAGAAAAAAATATCAATACTTATATTGGTCAAATGAAAATGTTGGGTCTTGCTTATGATTTTGATGAAAAAGCAGTGACGAGTGATCCAAAATATTACAAATGGACTCAATGGATATTCAGTCAATTTTATAAAAACGATTTGGTGTATAAAAAAACATCAAAAACAAATTGGTGTTCTTCTTGCCAAACTGTTATTGCCAATGAACAAGTAGTGGATGGCAAGTGTGAGAGATGTGGAGCAGAGATTATTCAGAAAGAAGTCCCTGGTTGGTTTTTCAAAATTACTGATTTTGCTGACGATTTGATTACAGGTTTGGAAAAAATAGATTGGCCTGAACATACGAAAAAGAATCAGGTTAATTGGATTGGAAAAAGTGAAGGAGCCTTGATAGAATTTCCAATTTCTAATTCCCAATTTCTAATAAAAGTTTTCACAACTCGCCCTGATACTTTGTTTGGTGCGACTTACATGGTGCTTGCTCCGGAACATTCAATAATTGAAGATCTAAAATCAAAAATTGAAAATTACGACGAGGTTTTGGCTTATATAGAAAAAGCAAAAAATAAAACAGAGATGGATAGAATCGAGGCGAAGGAAAAGACGGGAGTTGAAATAAAAGGAATAAGAGCAATCAATCTAGCGAACCAAGAGGAAATCCCGATTTTTATTGCGGATTATGTTTTGGGTGGATATGGAACAGGAGCGATTATGGCGGTACCAGCGCACGACGAGAGAGACTATGCTTTTTCTTCAAAATATGGATTGCCAATCAAAATAGTTATTGAAGCAAAAAATTTCCAATTTCCAATTTCCAATTTCCAAACAAATTCAAATATTGAAATTAAAAATTCAGAAACAGAATTATTCACAGATAATGGGAAACTTGTTAATTCCGGTCAGTTTGACGGAATGGATTCTGAAACAGCAAAGAAAGAAATTACAAAATTTGTTGGTGGAGAAATGACAACCAATTACCGTTTGCGTGATTGGTCAATTTCTCGACAAAGATATTGGGGTTGTCCGATTCCAATTGTTTATTCTCCAGATGGGGAAGCTCACTTGGTTCCCGAAGAAAATCTACCATGGACTTTGCCTGCGGATGTAGATTTTGTTCCAACAGGGATTTCTCCTCTCGCAAAATCAAAAGAATTGAAAGAAAGGACAGAAAAAATTTTTGGTGAAGGTTGGGTGCCTGAATACGATACTATGGATACTTTTGTGGATTCTTCTTGGTATTTTTTGAGATACCCCGACCCTCATAATGAAAAAGAGTTTTGCTCAGAAACTCGCAAAAAATGGTTACCGGTAGATTTGTATATTGGAGGGGCAGAACACACATACATGCACTTGTTGTTTGCAAGATTTTTTGTAAAAGCAATGAACAAAATCGGTTTGGTAAATTTTGATGAACCTTTTGTTAGATTGCGTCATCAGGGAATGGTATTGGATGGGCAAGGAAAAAAGATGTCTAAATCAAAGGGAAATGTTATCAATCCAAATGATATGGTAAACAGATTTGGGGCTGATTCTGTTAGAACTTATATGCTTTTTGCCGCACCTCTAGAAGATGAAGTGATGTGGAACGAAGACAACATTGTCGGGGTGTATAGATTTTTGGAGAAAATGTGGAGACTTAGTTCGAAAGTGAAAGGTGGAGAGTTGAAAGTAGAAAACAAAATTCAAAATTTATTGCACAAAACTATTAAAAAAGTTTCAAATGATATTGATAATCTAAAATATAATACCGCTGTCAGTGCAATGATGATATTGATCAATGATATGGAAAAGGAAGAAGAGATTGCACGACAAGATTATGAAAGTTTCTTGAAAATTCTTTCTCCGTTTGCTCCACATATTACACAAGAACTTTGGCAAATTTTGGGGAATACAAATTCCATTCACGATGAACCTTGGCCAAAGTTTGACGAAAATTTGATGAAAGATACTTCTCATATAGTTGTGATTCAAATAAACGGAAAAGTAAGAGCAGAGATACAGGTAGAAGAGGGGACAAGTGATGATGATGTGAAGAAACTAGCAATGGAACAAGAAGCGTCTAAAAAATGGATGGCGGGGAATGAACCAAAAAAGATTATTTATGTAAAAAATAAATTAGTAAATATTGTTATATAAGTTAATAGTCCTGCCTCTTTTCTGAAAGAAAAGCAACGACACGGCAGGCAGGTTTTAGTTGTTAGTTTTTAGAAAAAACAGCCCGTCGTAGCACAAAAGCTACGACGGGCTGTGTTATTTAACGAGAATTTTTCTACATTTTGCGCAAATAGGACCGATCTCTAAGTCTGGCAATTCGCCAAAAACTCCGACACTTCCAGCAATTGTTTCAGTGTGAGGACATGTTTTTTTGATTTCTTCACTTCTGTCTCTCATTTTTTTAATAATATCCCCGATATCATCAAACATTTGTTTAATTTCTTCATCATCCGCTGGATAGAAAAAAGGATCAATTACTATTCTTTCCTTTTGCATTGAATCGCCCTCGTTTGATTTTTTATCAAAATGATATCTTTCAAAAGGATTACATATATTCTAAAAATAAGCAACAAAAAGCCTTTGCCACTATATGAAAAAGGCTTTTTATTTATTAATTTAGTATTGACATTTACCACAATTATTGTTATAATTATGACAGGAAATTTGAAAAGGGTCGTCTTGGGAGGACGGCTTAAAACATTAAGAAAGAAGGAGAAAATTATGTACGGATATGAATTGAATCAGATAGTTTTCGGCGGTTTGCTTGTGGTTTCTGTCATCGTCGGCGGGCTCTGGAGGTATAACCGAGCCTTTCGGATGTGGCGGATTGGTCAGGTGTTTGGGGCTCCGTTGGTTGCCTTGACAACTTCGGGGATGACTGGTTTGGCTAGTTACCTCGTGACTAGTGACGCAATCGCGTCGCTGGTCGCTCCGGCCATCAGTATGGGGCTTGGAGCCATCTCTGGCGACATCCTCTCTGGAATTGGCCACTCGCTGGCTCGGGCTAGCCGTTGGGCAGGTGCTCAGATCGGTCGGATCGCTCCGATCGTTCTGGTGGTCGTAGGATTGAGCGTCCTCGTCCGGACCCAGCCCCAGCTCGCTGAGAGCATTATCACCCTTGGGGTGATCGTTGCTCTCATTTGGTTCTTCTTCAGGAAAGTTTTTAAGTAAACAAACCTGGAGAGAACCAAAAAGGCCTCGTGCTTGCACGAGGCCTTTTTTAATTCTTAGAGACTGTCTAAAGTCTCGACGCAAAAATAAAATAGAATTGCTTTTCGGACATAATTTCGTAATTTTGGCTAAAAAATTTAAAAATTTCGTCAAGGTATCTCGATATCTTTTCTCAATTTTCAAATTTTTTATCTCAAAATTTCGAAATCCTGTCTCGAAACGAGACTTTAGACAATCTCTTAAAAAAATAATGGAGTATAGAGCAATATCATACTAACGATTAAAAGTGCCCCCAAAACCATCCAAAAAATCTTTATTATTTTTTTATTTTTCTTATCAAATATCATAAAAATAAGTATAAAGTAATAAGTATTAAGTAGCAAGAAAGTTGTTAATTTTATAAATCGCTTTTATTTTGTTAAAATAAAAGCGATGTTGGATTATGAGGAAAAACGATATGTAAAAAGAATTGTTTATTCTCGCATAAGTGTCGGGATTGTTTTTATACTTTTTCTTTTAATCGCCAAGGGAACATGGAATGCTTATAGAGAAGCAAAGCTGACAGGTGATAATAGAAATGTTGCAGAGAATGAATTAATAGAATTAAAAACAAGAAAAGATTTTGTTAAAACAGAGATTTCCAGTTTAAATACATCAGAAGGTAAAGAAGAAGAGATCAGAAGCAAGTTTCAGGTAGCAAAAGAAGGTGAAAATATAATTATGATTGTGGATGAAAAACAAAATTATGTTCCCACAGAAACAGACAAAGGTTTTTTGAACAAACTAAAAAACTTATTCAAGTTTTAAAATTGTAAGATGTCGGACGTCTTACAATTTTAAAAGGCTGACTTTCGCTTTTGGCGAAAGTCAGCCTTTGTTTTTCTATGCGGAAACGGTCACTTTTTTCGAAGGATCGTCTTCTTCTATGGCGGTAATTATTTTATCAATACATGAGCTGATGATTTCTTTGCTGTGATCTTTTTTAGTGAGTTCATTAAATAATTCCCAATATGCAAAATTCCCAGATGTTATAGCGTCTCCTCTTAAACATATACAAATTTTTTTCTGAAAAAGGCTACATTTTAGGCATGGTATACTCGAAAGAGAAATTGCACCAAATTCTTTACAATAACCGCAACTTCCTCCTATTTTTATCTTAATTTTTATATTTGAAATATTGTTTTGATGCATTTCTTTAACTTTTTGCCATTTGTCCAAAGATTCTTTCCATCTCTTAGGCCATTTGTCAGAATAGATGTGTTTTTCCTCTTGTTCTTGCATATTTTCTCCTTTTTCAAAGATTCAAAAAGTTCTCAATCTATTTGAAACACTACAATATTTGAGTTAAAAAGTAAATAAAAAAGTTTAAACCTTTGTTTGCTGTTGATTTTTATTTAAAAAACAATATTATATTAATCAGATGTATTTTTGATTAAATTCAACAAAAGGGTGGTGTATGAAAAAAGAAAACACAAATGGTGGACAGCCTGACCTAACGGAAGACGATGACGAATTCCATTTGGCGGATCACCGTCGGCCGGAAATGAAAGATCGCCCCGATTTGGTCGGAGACAAGGGGATCGAGACAGAGCAAAGCACTCTCCAAGTTGAATCATTCGTGGAATGTTACGGGGGTTGTCGCGGTGTTGCTACGGGTGCGACTGTCGCCGGCGTTATTGCCTGAGGTTTAACAAAAATCCTCTTTGAGGGTTTAGGGCGGTGCATTTATGCACCGCCTTTATTTTGTTATTTTTGTGGTAAAATATTCTCAATATGACAAAAGAGCACACAGTTTTATATAGAAAATATCGCCCTTCCAATTTTAAAGAAGTATTGGGACAAGATCATATTGTAAAGACTTTGGGTGGTGCGATAAATTTGGGCAATATATCTCACGCTTATCTTTTTGCCGGAACCAGAGGAACAGGCAAGACATCTATCGCAAGGATTTTTGCCAATGAAATAAAAACAACTGAAAATGATATTTACGAAATTGATGCCGCCTCAAACAGAGGAATTGATGACATTCGTGAACTGCGTGAATCGGTAAATATTTTACCTTTTGAATCTCAATACAAAGTTTACATAATAGATGAAGTTCACATGCTTACTAAAGAAGCTTTCAATGCTCTTCTAAAAACTTTGGAAGAACCACCAAAGCATGTGATATTTATTTTGGCGACAACCGAAATAGAAAAATTGCCAGATACTATAGTTTCTAGGTGCCAAACTTTTCAATTTAAAAAACCATCACAAAAGATTTTAAAAGATTTGGTTTTGGATGTTGCAAAGAAAGAAGGTTTCAAGCTTGAACCGGCTTCTGCAGATTTGATTGCTTTATTGGGAGACGGGTCTTTTCGTGATACACATGGTATTTTGCAAAAAGTAATTAGCTCGTCTGTGGACAAAACAATCAGTATTGAAGAAGTAGAAATAGTGACAGGCGCTCCAAAGGCAAGACTCGTAAACGATTTTATTTTTGGGATTGCAAACAAAGATATGGAAACTGGTTTGAAAGCGATTGATAGAGCGGTAGAAAATAATGTAGATAT
>Ga0155757_126_pt1 | contig 31109 bp, 28 predicted proteins | sample RifCSPlowO2_01_FD_107411 | JGI IMG/M metagenome (GOLD analysis project Ga0155757, IMG submission 107411) | Candidatus Campbellbacteria bacterium RIFCSPLOWO2_01_FULL_34_15 | reverse complement strand
TTTCTCCTGGATACTTCAAATCTTTTTCAATCTTTAATGCTATTTCTCTCGCCAACTTCTTTGCTTCTATGTCAGAGATTTCTTCTGGTTTTACGAATATTCTGATCTCTCTTCCTGCTTGCAAAGCGTATGATTTATCAATGCCTGCAAATGAATTTGCGATTGATTCCAATTCTTCCAATCTCTTCAAATAATTTTCTACCGTATCTCTTCTTGCTCCTGGGCGACCGCCAGAGATGGAGTCTGCCACTTGGACAATAACAGATTCAATGCTTGTAAATGGTGTTTCTTCGTGATGAGATTCCATCGCTCTGATAACCGCTTCATTTGAATTAAATTTTTGAAGTATTCTCTTTCCTATTTCTGTGTGTGTTCCTTGTACTTCGTGATCCACGGCCTTACCTATATCGTGGACAAGAGCGGCTGTTTTTGCTACTTCTACATTTGCTCCCAATTCTTCTGCCAACATTCCTGCGATATGTGACATTTCAACCGAGTGTTGCAAAACATTTTGACCATAACTGGTTCTAAAATGTAGTCTTCCCAAAATAGAGATTACTCTTGGGTCCAGATTGTAAATACCACATTCGTATACTGCTTGCTCTCCTTTCTCTTTTATTATTTTGTTTATCTTTTCTTTAGCTTTTTCTACAAATTCTTCTATTCTTGCGGGTTGAATTCTGCCGTCTATTATCAAATCTTCCAACGCTACTCTCGCTACCTGTCTTCTGATCGGATTGAAAGAAGAGATTGTGATTGCTCCTGGGGTATCATCTACAATCAATTCAACGCCGGTTACTTTTTCAAAGGCACGAATATTTTTTCCTTCTTTTCCGATAATCTTGCCTTTGATATCGTCTGATGGAATAGAGATTGTTGTAGAGAGAACGTCTGATGCAACAGAATTTCCCAATCTATGAATTGCAGATGTTAGGATTTCTTTGGCTTTTCTTTCAAGTTTTTCTTCGCCAGCGATTTCCAATTTTTGCATTCTAACCTGAATATCTTCTTCACTATTTTTTTCCAATGTTTCTATCAATATTTTTTTCGCATCTTCTTGGGTCATTCCTGCGATTTTTGCCAATTTTTCTTCTTCTTCCTTTTTTATTTTTTCAACATTTTCTTGATTTTGAACTATTTTCTCCAATTTTCTCTTTGCCTCTTCTTCCTCTTTTTTCAGATCGGTTTGTCTTTTATCCAACAATTCTTCTTTTTTTATCAACCTTTCTTCTGTTTTAGACAATTGAGTCTCTTTCTCTTTTGCTTCTATTCTTACTTTTTCTTCCAATTCATGAGCTTTTCCTTCGGCCTCGGTAGTTATTTTTTTTGCCTCTTTTTGGGCATCCAACATCATTTGTTGGATTTTCAATTCGGCAGAACCCTTTTGTCCAAAGGTGATTGCCCAGCGGATAAAGTATCCCAAAGCAATACCCGCCACTCCCGCAAGGGCAGTGAAGAGCACTAATATTTGTAATGATCCCATAAACTTTTATACCCGTTTTGGTAGAATTGTGCCAGAAATATGGCTTTGAATATGAAGTTTTTGTCTTTTGTTTTTCAAAGTTTTTATCATACGATTTTTCCTCTTTAGCCGTGTGGATTCTATCTTTCGGGGTTTTTTCAAATTAAATTCAATAATAATTCAATATTATACGATTTTTCGGAAAAAGTCTATTTTTTATAAAACTTACAGGGACTCGGTCCCTGTAAGTTTTGTTGCTTTTTGTATTATTTTTTTGTAGTGTTTAGGGGGATTGTAATAAATTCAAATTCAAGGAGGTTCCACTGTGATTTGTCAGAATCCTAATTTGGTTGTTGTTAGAAATTCAACAATAGGGCAAAATACAGAAATTCGTGAGTTTTGTACAATCAATGATTCAACTTTGGGATCTGCTTGTTTAATTTCAGAAAGAGTATCAATTAAAAAATGTTTTTTGGAGGATCGGGTTGAGGTAAATGCTGGTTCTTATTTGGAAAAATGCAATATTTCCTCGGGTGTTATGATTGCTCCTAATTGTAGTATTGTGGGAGTAACACACGAGTTTTCTCAACAAGGTGTTTCAAATATAGATGTATTTAATGAAATTACTATTCAGCACGGTGTTTGGATAGGTGCTGGTTGTATAATCTTGCCTGGTGTTACAATTGGTCCTTGTTCCGTCATTGGTGCGGGATCGGTCGTTAAAAAAAACATACCACCTTTTCATATTTATCTTGGTACACCGTCTAACTTTCGTTTGGAAAAACTTAAGGATTGGTGTAAGAAGATTTGACCAAAAACCGTCGCTGGCATGCCCACACACCAATATTTTGGTTGTGTTGGGTTCACAGCGACGGTTTTTTTAAATTCTAAAAACTAAAAACTAATTACTAAAAACTATCCTCATTTTCCTTCTGGTAGGCTCTCCCACATAACATTGAAGATACTTTCTAGTGCTTCATAAATATTTTTACTTTCTATAATCAATCCAATTTCTTCGGTATAGGATATGATTGCAATTTTGTTTTTTCCATAAACAAGGATTTGAATATGGATGTTGTATTTGTCGTTATCAACAAATCTGGTTTTTTTGAGTTGTTTTTTGCCAAGCTCTGCAAATTTTTTGTTGTAATCGGTTATTGGGGCGATACTTCTAATCCAAATTTTTTTCGCCATTCTTTTTGGAATAAAATAATCGCTAAAAAAATCATCACCCAGCCAATAAGATTGGTCTGGAAACCATCCGATAAGTTCTTGATTTGGATAATTTAAAAGATCTCTAAAAATTTCTTTAACAGGTTCTCTCCCTTCAAAATATTTAATTTTTGGTTTTTTATCAATCAGATTACTAAAGGATAACAATTCCGGCATTATTTTTGCTATCTTTTCTTTTTTTTCTTCTATTTTTTCTTGAAGTTTTCTTGGATCTTCTGCAAAAAACAAGGTTTTATTTTTTCTTTTAGTAAAACTTATCAAACCCTGCTCTTTTAGGGAATCAATTGCTAGATATACAGTGGCTCTTTTAACCTTTGATTTTTGTGAGATTCTGACAATTGTGGATTCACCCAATTCTAAAGATGCCAAATATACTTTGGCTTCGTTAATGCTTAAACCGGCTTCTTTTAATTCATTTAGTAAAGACATATTTTATTTTGTCGCTAATTATGTCAACAAATATATCATACCAAATTGATTAAAAAAGTCAATATTAAAGCCATTTATTTTTACATAAATTTTTTAATTCTAAAAAAGTTGACATATTTAACACAGGGTTGACAAACTATGCTAAACTATTGTCAGATAAGTAAGGGAAGATTTACTTCCAAATTGATAAATAGAAAAAAGGAGCTAGCCATGACAACCAAAATAGAAAGATTGGAAGAAAAATTAAGAAATAACATTTCTGATTGCAATTGTCTTACTTGTTATGAAAAAAATCCTAACTGGATTGTCTATCTTCAAGTTATCCTTGAAGAAGAGGGCGTAGATGTAGAAAAGTTTTGCCAGTTTGATAAATACCATTTCAAATATGAAAAAGGTCATTTGTTCTCTCTTGGTGAATGCGTCAATTTAGAGAAAATAATTTCTGTTCTGAAAAAAGTTCTAAAGGACTAGTTTTTAAAAAGAGTTCGGGAGATCTCTTAAAAATCTCCCTTGTTAGTAGGATGTGTGTCCTACCTGATGAGTCCAAAAGGACGAAAACAGAAAAGTTCTTTAAAACAACAAAAGGCGATTTAGCCAAACAAAAAAAGGAGAGGAAAAATGAAAGTAAATACTTCTCGCATCACCGAAATCTTCAACGTCACTGTCGACGAGACCAAGACGGTGGAAGAGTTGGTTGCAGATGGGAATTATTGCAGTAATTATAATTGTGATATAAAAAACTTTTTAGATTACTCCAATGGCGATAAGAAAGCAGCCATAAAGAATATGGCCATTTTTCATTTTAAGGGAGCCGTTACAACGACTGGTGTTTTTGACTTGATGGAGAAAGAAGGTTATCGTCCGGCTACCGTCCATGAACTTCTTTCTCTCGGTATGGAGCCAGAATACCAGAGGGAATTCATGATTATTGCCCTCGGTTTTAAACCGCTTTTGCGCTTGGGTGGATACGAATGCCGATATGCGTTGTACTTGTACGACGCCAACTGCTTAGGCATAGTTCCTACCGAAGGGCGATTCTTAGATCATTGCCGTTTTGCTGGTGTTCGAAAGCAAGTATATTAAATTGTGACAAAACAAAACCGCTTGTCGTCAGACAAGCGTTTTTTTTAATCCAGCACTCAGATTTTTACAAAAATCTGAGTGCTGGATAAATTCTAATACTATTTTCTAATTCTAAAATAAAAAAGTGGGCTTTCCGAAAGCCCACTTTTTTATTTTATGTATTCCTGAAACCTCGGCACAACCTGTTTTTTTCTTGAAACCAATTTGTCTACAAACAATGCTCCTTCTTTTTCTACTGCTCCAAATATTTTTGTAAACATTTCTGTTTCTTCATCCCCCGATGTTAGTGTGTAACTTGCTTCATTCAAAATATCTACAATTGAAAAGAAAACTGCTTTCAATTCGTCTTTTGTTTTTATTTCTTTTAGTTTGGCCGTTATTTCGTCTTTTCTATTTAGACCATAATCTTTGTTTGTTGTTTCCATTACACCAATTCCGTACTTATTTCCAGCGAATTCAAATATTTTATAATCCAATTTTATTATTTCCTCAACAGGCATATTTCCTAAATCGCTTTTTGCATTAAACATTTCAAGACTAAATTTTTCTAAATCTTCAATTCTGGCGATTTCGTTTAATTTTTCTACCAAATCTTTGTCTATTTGAGTGGTAGTAGGGGAGCGAAAGAAAAGAGTATCGGAAATTATTCCAGCGATTAGCAAACTCGCGTTTACTTTTGATAATTCTGTTCTTGTTTCAAAATATTTTTTAGCAATGATAGAACAAGAAGATCCCAACGGTTCAATATAAATAGAAATTGGCTTGTCGGTTTCTATTTTTACTTTGTGGTGGTCAATGATTTCAACAATATCCAAATCTTTTATATTATCAATACTCTGTCCTTCTTCGTTATGATCTAACAAAATAATTTCTGTTCCTTTGGGCAATTCCTTAATATGTTCTGGATCTTTTTCACCAAATTTTTCAAAAACAAATTTTGTTTCTTTGTTTAAAGGTCCCAAAGCATATGCCTTTGCTTCTGTGCCTTTTTGATTAAGAAAATCTGCATAGACTAATGCTGAACAGATTGTGTCGGTGTCGGGGTTTTTGTGACCAATTATGTGAAGCATGATTTTTATAGCTGATAGCCGATAGCTTATAGCCTATAGCAACAGTTGACGAATTTTGCCTTTGGCAAAATTCGTCTTTGCGAGCTGTTAGGCGAAGCAATCCAATTAATAATTAATACAAAAATCTTAACAATTTTTTTGAAAAAACGAAAGCGGTTGACTTGTTAAAGTGATTTGCTGTATATTCTTGTTTAGAAAATCTTTTTTAACTTATTTTTTTCGGAGGTAATATGAGTGAAATATTTAAGGGAGTTTTGGAAACTGGCAGGATATATACATTATCCAAAGATAATCACTTTGTTGTTGAGCCTTGTTCCGGCAAAGACTCTTTCTTTGAAGGGAAACAATATCATTGGATTATCAATACTGAAATCAATGATCCTGAAAGTACATATCAGCATAGAATTACTAGGTGTGTAAGTAAGATAGTAGTTTTGGGGGTGCCTTCTTTATTTGAGGTGGTTGCCGATGAAGAAGGAGCTTGTTTTTCTGTTGAAATTACTTTTAATAATGAGAAGGGTAACTATTGGATATGTGTTTGTAAAAGAGTTCCCTCTTTTATTTTTTAAATAAAAACCGTCGCTTGCTTGTATAGCAGTGACGGTTTTCTTTTTGCTTTGTTTATGATAATGTTGCAAATGGAATTCTTAATAACATTTTTCTACGGAGAGACAAATGAAAATTAGTGAACAAAAGTTGGGGTATCCTACTGTTGAGGGAGTCCCCAAAGGTAAACAAGTTTTGTTTTTTGGAAGAGCAAAAGGTTTTTTTGGAAAAGGGTACTGTGTTGTCATCGGACCCGCAGATGTCTATGACGGGGCTGATTTAGGAGAAAATGGTCTTTGCTGTGAAGTGGCTGTTGGCCCAGACAAAGACGGCGAAGAGATGAAAATTATTCCCGTTAAGTGTGGTCGCAAGTATTCTACCGGAGGAATGGTTTGGACAAATATCGGCAGTATCTTTTGGTGGCCGATTAGCAAATCTTCTTTTTTTGAAAATCACAAATTTAGTTTGGTTTATATAAGCCACTAAAAATTTAAAACCGTCGTTGGTTCACAGCGACGGTTTTTTTAAATCCTAATACTTTTACCTAATTCTAAAATAAATAAAAAAATGAGACGTCCGACGTCTCAATTTTTTTATTTATTTTTTGGTTTTAGTACTGAATCAACAATTCCGTATTTCTTTGCTTCTTCGGCGGACATCCAATAATCTCTGTCACCATCTTTTTCAATTTGAGTTTTTGTTTTTCCTGTTGCCTTTGCGAGCATTTCGTAAAGTTTGTCTTTAAGTGAAATAATATGTTTTGCGGTGATTTCAATGTCTGACGCTTGTCCCTCTACTCCTGTTAGTGGTTGGTGGATCATCACTTCGGAATTGGGTAATGCGTATCTCTTTCCTTTTGTTCCTTGTGAAAGAATAACTGCGCCCATTGATGCTGACATTCCCATACAAACAGTAGAAACATCTGGTTTAACATGATTCATTGTATCCACGATTGCCAAACCTGCTTGAATTTGTCCTCCGGGAGTATTTACATAAATAGTGATGTCTTTTTTAGGATCTTCTGATTCAAGGAAAAGTAGTTGGGCAATAATAATATTTGCCATGTGATCATCTATTGCTCCTCCAATAAAAATAATTCTTTCTCGAAGAAGACGAGAATAGATGTCGTAGGCTCTTTCGCCAAATTGTGATTTTTCTATAACGGTGGGAATAAGCATGATAGTTAAAAGTTTATAAAGTTTGTAAAGTAAACGATGTTAAAAATATAACAGTTTTGGGGGGAAGTATAAAGTCTTGACTTGCTGTGGTTGTTGTATTATTGTTTTGGGAGGAATTGTTGATTTTGTTTATCAATATCAATTTTGAAATTTGAGGAGAAATATCATGGAAAATTTAAATCTTGCTCTGTCGTCAGAGTCGGAATTGTTGGCTTTCGAGAATAAAATGCGTAGTTATTCTGATGGAGAAAATCACTTTCTTTTGTTGAGTAAAGCATTGAATTCATCTAACAGTCCAATGCCATCAATTCTGCTTGTGTCTTGGGCACTTAATATTATTAGGAAAAAAACCCTCGATTATCGACTAGTGTATACTTCATGTTGTATTTTGTATAAAGTTTTTATGTTTTTGGATTGTAGGCCGAAACAGTCTTTTTCTGAAATTTTGTGGGGTATGTATGAAAGTAATGTTTACCCTGACTCTTTTTGCTCACCGCGTCTTAATGTAAAACATATGATGCTCATGCTCTCGCAGTCTTTAAGTGAAAAAGCGAGTCAGGGATGTTCTTTTTGTGAAGATTTTGAAATTTTAGATAAATATAAAGATATAATGCATTAATTAGTGCAAAAATCCGCAAACGCAGTTTTTGCGGATTTTTTGTTTCTTGTTGTTGACTTGCTGTGGTTGTTGTATTATTGTTTCGGGAGGAAACTTCATTGAGTATTTTTACATCAATTTTTGAAAGGGAGAAAAAGGATGAGCAATATTGAAAAAAGATTTGCCTACCACTTTTTGTATGAACAGGCACACGGAAAAGCCAGGATTCAGCAAATTAATGAAATCCAGACTGCTGTGTATTTGCCAGGTAGCAAGGTTACCTTGCCGATAGATTATCGAAACAAGAATACTTTGGTCGTGTTTGATGGTTTTGTTTTGTTCGGAGGATTACCAAAAAATACTGACATTGTTCATCGAAGTAGACTGAATGATCTGTCCGTTAACATTAAAAGTGTCAGAGGAGCGAAGTCTTTTTTAGAAGAAGAAATGCCAGACGTCTATTGTGAGAATGACGGTCGTACTGGAAAAACCGAGGTGTTTGCCAAACATTGGCGATACTTCTTACTTCTGCCTACTTGTCGTGCTATCGTCTTTCGTTATCGTCCAAGATCACTTTCACCGCAGGGTGTGGTTATTGAAGTGGACAAAGGAAGAGTCAGATTTTTGACTACAACTTATTAGAATGTAAATCCCCCGCAGTTCGCCTTAGGCGAACTGCGGGGGATTTTTTTGTTTCTTATTACTTAATACTTACTACTTCGCACTAGTGTTTAATTTTTGAGATTCAAGAAGTTTAAACACCTCGTCATTCGTAATCATCATCTTTACATAAATTTCTACATTTTCTCTTTTTGCATTTTTATATTGAGACATCAGCATATCTACATTTTTCTTTACTTGTGTTTCGTCTGGAAGAATTTTTTCATCCAATGAAATTTGGTTTAGAACCAATTGTCCCTTTACTCTGTTTTCTGCGTCAGCTCGCCATTCTTTTCTCAAATCATCCTCTGTCTTTTTTATTTGTTCCAAATATTTTTCAAAATTAAGTCCCATTCTGCCGATACTATCTCTCATTTCTGCAATCATTTTTCGCAACTCTGAATCAACCAATATTTCTGGCAAGTCTATCTCGGTTTCTTTTATAATATTTTCCAAAATAGCTAATCTTCTACTTTCTTTTTGTTTGTGTTCTTTTTCGTGCTTGATATTTTCTTTCAGTTTGTTTTTGAAATCCTCCACATCTTTAAAATCACCAAGTTTTTTTACAAATTCGTCATTTAATTCAGGCAAATCTTTTTCCAAATCTTTCTCGGTTACTTCTGCTCCGTCTTCTTTGACGTGTTTGTGAGATTTTTGAATTTGTTCAATAGTTTTATTTATTTCTTCTTCTGTTGCATCAGTTGAATCGGTCTTTTTCTCCATTTCTTTTTTGGCGATTTTTTTGTAATCTGCCAATTCAAATTTTGGCATTATCGCAACTTTTACTTTAAATTCAAAAGGATTATCTTTTGCCAATTTTGTTATTGTTACCTGAGGAGAAGTGATTGCATCAATTTTATTCATCAATAAAATATCCACATAAGCATAACCAAATGTTATTTCTGCCATTTCATTCAAGATTGCCATTTCACCAATTTTTTCAATCAAAATTTTCTCAGGGATTTTTCCTTCTCTAAAGCCGTCTATCTTTATTCCTGCTCCTGCCTTTTCTACCGCTTCTTTTCTAAATTTTTCCAATTCTTCAAAAGGAATAGATCCTGTTATTTCAACCTCGGAATTTTTTAGTTTTTCAACTTTTACATCAAATTTAATCATCTTTTTGTAGGGTATAGGGTGTAGGGTGTAGGGTGTAGATATGCGACAAACGAATTTTGGCAGAGCCAAAATTCGTTCATAACCTATCCCCTAAACGCTAATCGCTATACGCTTTGTTATTTTTTTAATTAGATTCTAATACTATAAAAAATATGAGGAAAAGTCCAACACACGAGTAACTAGTAGTAAGGAGTAAGGAGTAAGTCGTGTTTTGGCATACTTGCTTGACGGAATGTATTTTGTTTTGTTATATTCAATTTAGATTTTTACTTGAAATAAACCATTGACTAAAAAGGAGAATTTGATGAAGAGAACAATTGAGCAGAAAAGTTTTTTTGAAGCGGGGTCTTCTCTGTGGATGGGTATGATGTTTGCACTGGTTCTTTTTGTCAGTGTCAGTAACACCTGGTGTGGATTCCAAATGATCGGAGAAGGATTTTTAATTAATTCACTTGCTTCTGTCGTTATAATATCTTCGGTTTTTGTTTCTGTTTTTCTCTTCTTTCTGGTTTCCGTTTCGGATTGGAAACTTTGGAAATTGGGTTTTTTAGAACCAGCTTATACTCTGTTTTTTCTCTTGGCTGTTTCGGGTATCTTGTATGGATTTGATCGGCTTTTTATTTTTGCGAGTTCTTTTATTATTGTTTTTGCAGGATTTCATATCAGTATTAATCAGCGGTTTCGTCATTTTGCTGGTGAATATGACATCAACATCGTCGGCTTGGCGACCGTCCTTTGGGTTCAGGACCACAAGCCTGCTGTTTGAAAATGTTAAAAGCCGTCTGTCCCTCGCGGGAAACAGACGGCTTTTTTAAAACAAAAAATTGCCCAGAAGGGCAATTTTTTGTTTATTTATTGATTTCTCAAAATTATTATTGAGTCAATTCACCAGCAACACCTTCTAGATCAGCGTCTAGATTTGTGTCTACTGTACCTAGATCAGCTTCGATATCAGCTGTCTCTTCTGTTGTTGTAGCTGTTTCTTCTGTGTTTATTGTGTCGTCTCCGTTTTTATCCAATTTTTGTCCCCAGAAATAAAAACCTCCCAACACAAGAATAATAACAACGATTATTATTCCTACGATTGAACCTGTTGACTTTTGGTTGTCACCCATATTTGATTCAGGATTTGATCCTTGATTCATTGTATCTTCCATACTATTTTAAATTAAATTGTTAATTAATAATGCATTTTATACTACTATTTGATTTTATTCAAATATTTAGTTTTAAATGATGTTTTTGTCTCTCTGCTTATTGAGTGTTTGTTGTTGTTGCTGTTGGGGTAGTTGTTGCTGTTCCTGTTGCGGGCACTATCTTAACAGATGCTTTTATCGATGCGATAACATCCACCAAACTCTTGTGTGCTTCTTGAATTGCTGTCTTTGCTGAATTTGCCAATTCTTTTGCTTTTTCATAAGATTCTTTCGGATTTTCAGAATTCAAGATTGTTGTTAGTCCGGTTGTCATATTTTGAATGGCTGTTTTAGCTGCATCGATCTTTGGTTGAACTAAATTCAAAAGCTCTTTTGAATTTGTCATATCGATTCCTCTTGCTTCCATTGTTGTAATTCTTTCAGCAATTTTTGTTTTTATTTCACCAAGTTTTTCAATAACATTTTCAAAACGAGCCACTATTTTTTCGTTTTGAACCCGTACTCTTTCTTTTATTTGGGCGGTCAGTCTTTGTTGAATAAGATTTCTCTTTTCTTCTTGTTTTTGTTTGTTAAGATCTCTTGCTGTTGTTGAGGCGTTTGTTGTTGTAGATTTCAGTTGATCTTTGTTTTCTTTATATCTGTCTTTCAGTTCGTTTAATTTTTGTTGATAAGTTTCTCTGATTGTATTTCTTTTTTCAACCTCTTTTCTTATTTGGTTTTTGATAGTTGAGGTTGCTGTTGATGTTGCGTTTTCATCTGCAAAGGCTGTAATCCCTAGTGACATAACAAATGCCATAACCAATAGGGAAGTAATAATTTTTCTCATAATATTTTTATATAAATTAAATAAATTAACACGAAAAGATAACGATTTTTTCGCATTACTTTAATTATACAAGGAAATAATAATTTTGTAAAAATGCTTGTTGATAAACACGTACAGGAAATGAGATTTTGTAAATAAAAGTCTTGACAGAAGTCGTAGATTATGTTATCCTTAAAAAAGGATAGAAATTGAAACGGCTCCTATCTGACCAGACAATTGGAACATTCGTTCCGCCCTCGTTTGGTCAACTGCCCCCTGTCTCAACGGCAGATGGTCGTGAAGAAATTTCAAAAAATAAAAAATTTGTTCGGTTGGTAAAGGGAAACCAAACGAACTTCTTCCGAGATTATTTAAAAAAGTAGTTTCAGAAGAGGTAGATAAACAAAAAACCACGCAAGTTTGAGGCTTGCGTGGTTTTTTGTTTATTCTTCAGTTTTTTCTATTTCTTGTGTTGTTTCCGCAACTTTTTCTGTGTTTGTTGTTTCAGCGTCTTCTGATTTTGGAGTTTCTTCAACCTTTTTTGTTTCTTCTGGTTGTTTTCTTTCTCTTTTTTCCAAATCTACTCCGCCAACACCTTTAATATCAATTTTCCAACCGGTCAATTTGGCAGCCAATCTTACATTTTGTCCGCCTTTTCCGATTGCTAATGATTGTTGATCTTCGGATACTTCAACTGTCGCTGTTTTTTCGTCTTCGTTTAGTATGATACTCATTATTTTTGCAGGAGACAAAGCATCTTCTATATATTTTTGAGGATCTTCTGACCACTCTATGATATCTATTTTTTCTCCTCCTAGTTCGCTCATAATTGTAGAAACTCTGACACCTCTTTGTCCTACAAGAGAACCAATTGGATCAATGTGTTCATCGTTTGAATAAGCAGCCACCTTTGAACGAGAACCAGCTTCTCTCACAATTCCTTTGATTTCTACAATTCCGCTAGCAATTTCTGGAGCTTCTATTTCAAATAGTTTGTAAAGAAATTGAGGATGAGTACGAGATAGTTTCAAAAATACACCTTTTGGACTTTCTTCTACTGAATATAGATAAGCACGAACTCTTTCGCCTTGTTTGTATCTTTCACTTCTGATTTGTTCTTCATAAGGCAATATACCTGTTGCTCTACCCAAATCAACAAAAATATTACCTCTTTCAATTCTTTGTACTGTTCCGCTGATGATATCACCTTCTTTTGAACCAAATTCTTTGAAGACAGAAGATTTTTCAGCTTCTCTAATTTTTTGGATGATTGTTTGCTTTGCTGTTTGAGCGGCAATTCTTCCAAAATCGTCTTTTTCTTCCAATGGGAAAATGATTTCGTCATTCAAAGCAACACCTTTTTTGATTCTTTGAGCATCTTCTATCATTATGTGCTGTTCAGGATTAAATCTTACTTTTGTGTCTTCTCCTTCTGTTTCTTCTACTATTTCCTCTTCTTCACCTTCTTCAATTTCTGGTTTAAGCATTGATTCGTCCACAACGATTTTTACTTGTGAAAATTCTGTTTTTCCAGAGTTTAGATCAGATTTTGCGCGGATTATTTGGCCTTTTTTGCCATATTCTTTTTTGTAGGCGCTTGCCAAAGCCATCTCGATTGCTTCGATGATTTTTTCTCTAGGAATTCCTTTTTCTTGTTCTAGTTCGTCTAGAACAGCGTTTATTGTTTTTAGATCCAACATGTTTTTTGTAGCTGACAGCTGATAGCTGATAGCTTATAGCAAAATTTGCAAAGCAAATTTTTACTATCGGCTATAGGCTATAAGCTATTGGCTTTGTTTTTATTAATTTTTTAAAAAAAACGAGCCCGCCTGTTAGGCGAACTTATCTGATATAAAAACGATAGCATAGTATTCAGAAAAAAGCAATTTGAACAAGGAGTAAGGGATAAGGCATAAGGTGTAAGTACTTACACTTCAATATTCTGGGTTGCGAAACTCGTAATTTTGTCCTAGATCTCTGCTTGCCTGCTGGCAGGTATAATTTTTAAACAATTTTTAATGTTTTGATGTTTTAATTTTTAAAAATTGTTTAAATGTGTATAATCGTGACGACCGTCACGATTATACACATGCTTTCAAAAGTTGGTTGTCGGGTAACCACCTTTTACATTAACAGCACGATAAGTATAAGATTTTAATATAAAAACCCGTTGAATTTTTCCTTACGGAAAAATTCAACGGGTTAAGAACTACTTACGAACACCGAGGTAACTTGCATCCTTCAAATGCACATACCCCCATTTGTCAAGATTCTCTTTTCCTTCCAATCCCAGACCTCGTTTGGCGTAGTATTTGCCGTAGCAGTCCCAGTACAAAAATACCATAGAACTATTTCCAGTGACGGCCGTAGTAGCAGAACCAATGGCGTACACACACAAGCCATACTCGTCTGTGCCGAGGTCCTTCTTGTCCGGATAGGCAATTCCCAGCGCGAGGATTTCATGGATAGTTGCCGGACGATAACCTTCTTTGTCCATTTCGGCGATGATCTGTTCCGTGGTTGTTCTTCCTCTTCTTTCGTTGAAAAAAAACAGCTTCATTTCTCGTTCTTCTTTTTTTGGATTCATCGGGTTTGGAAAGTAGTGGCTGCAAACAGCGTCGTTTGTTTTGTCATACTTTCCCATGTTCACCAGACTATTCACGCTCTGGTTCTCGTCGACCATAACTTTCATTGTTCCCTTTGTGTCCTTTTTCATAACTCCTCCTCGTTCGTATCTTACGAACCATTTTGTTTTCAATTTTTAGGATGTTTCTTTTCAAAACAACCTTATCCTCTGACAAAATAATACAATCTTTTTAGAATTATTTCAATACTTTTCTTGTATTTTTTTAAAAAATATGTTAAATTTGTCTTATTATAGAATAAATTAAAAAATGAAGCTTACAGAATTAGATAAAAAAATACTTTTTCAATTGGATAAGGATGGGAGAGCAAATTACTCTGAAATAGCCCGTAAAATAGGGACAACCGCGCAAGTTGTTAAATATCATGTTGAAAATCTTCAAGAAAACGGGGTTATTTCCAATTTTTGGGCTTTTGTTGATTATGAAAAGGCTGGGTATCCTTTCTTTTGGGCTTATTGGTTAAAGTTTAGTGGTTTAACAAAGGAAGAAGAAGAGTTTATTTTTTCTTATCTCATAAAGAATAAAAATATGCCGATTGTTTTGCGTTGTAGGGGGTATGCTGATGCTATGATTTGTATTACAACCAAGGATGTTTTTGTCCACAATGCTGTTTTAAAAGAATTTTTGTCAAAATTTGGTAAAAATATCGCTATGATTGAAATGGTTGTTGGATTGGGTTTTGAGAGTTATCCAAGGACCTATTTGATAGGTAAAAATAACGATGAAAAGATTGTTTATCATTCTGGGGGCTCTGTGGGATTAGAAAAAATGTCTGAGACGGAAAGAAAAATGGTCTCTGTTTTGCAAATGGATGGGAGAATGGAATTTGTAAAACTTTCAAAGATACTAGACCTTTCAATTAGTAGTGTGCATTCTATGTTTCATCGTTTGGAAAATAAGGGGATTATTACAAAGACCGCGATGACACTTGATCATTCGGTTGTTGGAATAAAGGCTTATCGAGTTTTGTTTAAATTGTTTCAATTTGATGAGAAAAGACTGAAAGATTTGTATGAATTTTGTGTAAAACATCCAAATATTAGAAATTATATTCCTGTGATGGGTAATTGGCAGATGATGTTGGATGTAGAAGTAGAAAATGATGACGATCTGCATAACTTGTTAAGAGAGATGAGACATTCTTTCAAAGATGTTATTTTCGAAGTTGAAATTGGCGAGATTCAGAAAATAGAAAAGTTTACTCAAATGGTGATTGAACATCCAGAGTTGTTGAAAAAAAGTGTTGCTGAAGAGAGAAAATACAGAGAGGATTGGGTATAAGTACAGAGGAGCAGGGCGTAAGGTGTAAGTACTTACACCTTACTACTTACTACTTACTACTTACTACTTATCCCTTACGCCTTATCCCTTATTACTATTCTACCAATATCCACATTGTACCTTTATTTATGTGGTCAGTGGTATACAATTAGAGATATATTATTAGGTTTATTTTATTTATAAGTAAAAATTATGAAATCAACATTTGTTAAGTTTTTGATGTTGGCCATTTTGCTTTCAGGAATGGTCAGTTTTGGGACGCAGCTTTTTGCTGTGGAAGGAGATTCTCCTGTCGTGGATGCAGTCGCCGAAGAAAATAGTTTTGGCGATGATGTAGAAGGTATTACTGTAAATTATGCAGGGGAAACAGTTCCTTATATTCCCGAAGTAGAATTGAAAATAAAAGATATTTCTTTTGATCAAGCGAACAGAAAATTGAGTGTTCAGACAGATATTAAAAATAATACAGCCAATTTTTTGGATGATCTGGAATATGTGGTTGAGATAAGAAGAGGGGAAGCTTTGGCTACAGAAGGATATATTTTTTCAACGACAGAACACACATATCAAGAAGTAAAAAACTTGGGAAAACTTGCTCCTAATGCCGTTCAAACAAAAATCTTGTCTATTGATGTTCCTGAAAATATTGAGACAGGAAATTATTTTGTCCAAGTTTTTGTTAATGACAAAAATTTAAAATTTCAAAATGTTGATTTCATAGAAGAACCTATTCTACTAGACGGAACAGGAGGAAGACTTTCCGGAATAAAAATGTATTTCTATACAACTACTTATGGAAAAACAGCACCTATGGTGGGACTTTCTACTACACCAGAAGACAAACCTCTTATTTTGATTCCATTAGGTGAAAATGCTGGAGTGGATGCTTATGTAAAATCTTCAAAGGTGATGAAATACGAAATGGATATATATGACACTTTGGGAGAAAAGAAACTGATTGTTTCTTCAAAAGGTGATCTTTCAAGAAAGGTTGTTGATGGGCAAGATTCTCTTTTTGTAGAAATTGATACTGCTGGCAATGAGGTTTTGAAAAAAGGAGGTCCTTTTGAAATAAAATTTTCTTTGATTAGTGATGAAGATGAATATTTGTTTACAAGAAATTTGAGATGGTTGGTTGAATATGGTCAATTGATTGCTCGTATTATGAGCGTTGATTCAGGAAGAAATTATTACAAGAATGGTGAAAAGCTAGAAATTTCTGCTGAGGTTGTTTCAATCAACGGAAAGGGAAATTCTGTTACGGCAGAATTGCATTTGGTTGGAAGTTGGAGATTTGATCAAACTTTTTCAAAAGAAGTTTCTTTGGATGAATATGGAGGAAAAATTATTTTTGATGATGCTGTTTCTCAAAGAACAAAATTAAAAGAAATGAATCTGGTGATCAAAGATACAAAGACAGGGGATGTTTTGGATAGTTACAGTATGGATATCAAATATTTCAAAAAGTATGGAGTAAAAAGTTATGACATGTATATATTGATTGGATTGTTAATCGTCTTGATAGGAGCTTTTGTTTATTTAAAAAGAAAAGGAAAAATTGATTTAGCAGTGATGGTTATGGTCGTATTTCTTCCTGGAATTTTGTTCTTTGGTGATTATCAAAAAACAGAAGCTCTTTGTATGTGTGGAGGAGGTATTCCTACAACAACATTTTGGGTGTCTAGAGAACCGGTTGCTCCTACTTGTGGAGGAACTGCAATAATGGATGTTACGCTAAGAGTGGTTTGCGGAGCTTGTGTAAATGGTTTGCAAGCAAAGATAACTGACAATGCAGGAGGTGTAAGCATCATTGATTATGGACACGAAGCAAATCCAACCAGAGTACACAGAGTTGTAAAAACAATCTCAACTAGTCCGACTGTTATTTCTGCAACAGCAAAATTTACCCAAAACGGATGTCACTGTTGTCCAAGACCTGGAATCGGAGATATGTGTCAAGGATTACCTGTCGCAAATGGAGCGATGTGTCCAATTGATGTTTTGATAGGAACACTTAGTCGTTCAGTAAGTTGTAACTTGCCCGGGGATTGTGGAGCAAGAAATGCTCAAAGAGAAGGAAATTATTTGGCAACAGAAACAGCTTGGCCATCTGGCAGTGCTTGGTGTAAATTGGGGACTCCTTCAGGAACTCCGACAAGTTTTCCAAACCCAGGACAGACAGTTTGGTGGAGTTGTTTGCCAATTCCTCAGGGAACCGGATTGGGAGACACTTGTTCTGCAACTAGAGCTAATGTGGCTAGTGTAACCAACGGCGACTGTGGAATAAGAAATGCTCAGAGAAAAGGAACTTATTTGGCAACAGAAACTACTTGGCCTTCAGGCAGTGCGTGGTGTAAGGTTGGAACTCCTATAAATTCAACAGGATCTAATTCTTTGGGAACGATATTTACAGCACCAGACTTTCCTTTGCCCGGACAAACAGCAACTTGGAGATGTGCAGGAACTGGGGGAACAATTGCAAGTTGTTCGGCAATTAGGACAAATGTCAGTGTAAATTGTGGAGACGGAACATTAAATACAGGTGAAGAATGTGATGATGGAAACACAAATAGTGGGGACGGATGTAGCAGTGTTTGTGCTATTGAAGGAGGAGCAGGAAATGCTGTCTGTGGAAATGGGGTAAAGGAAGGACAAGAACAGTGTGACGACGGAAACACAAACAGCGGAGATGGATGTAGTAATAATTGTATGACTGAAAATTCCGGAGATTGTGGAACAGATTGTAAGTTGGGATGTTCTGAAAATTGTCCAGAAGGATGTAAAACAGATTATATTTGTGGACCTGGGGAAAATGCTAATGATTGTCCGGAAGACTGTGAGCCAGAATGTGGAAACAATGTCTGTGAACAAGGAGAGGGCAGTCTTTGTCCTCAAGATTGTGGAGAACCAATAGATAATGAAAATTCTTTCTGTGGAGACAATGCATGTAATTCAAACGAGAATTTCTTGAATTGTCCTTTGGATTGTGGATCAAAAATTATTGAATTTTAACAAGTTTTAAAAAAGAGCGGGTTTCCGTAAGGAAACCCGCTCTTTTTAGTTGTTCACAGTGCTTATATTTTTTTTATTTATGAGGTGTTAGTATTAATTATTATAAAGGTAAACTGAATATTAATAATATTATGAAAAAAATAGTCTCTTTTTGTTTGTTCGTTTTAATGTTTTTCTCCTCTGTTTTCGTCACTAACGCAGAAGAATTACCAGTAGAAATTCCAGATTTTGTTCTTGACCAGATGATAGAGAGTGGAATAGATGTTTCAAGTGGACAATTTGTCGTTTTAGCTGACATTAGTTTGTATGATGGAAAAATTTTAAGACAAGACAAAAATGACTTTGGCTTGTCTTTTAATATTGTAAATCATGGCGATGTTCAGCCTCAGATAAAATATGTTGTTGAGTTGGTTGATAAAAATGGATTTCCGGTTCATAAACAATATTATGAGGATGTATTTAGCCTAAATACGGGGGAAGATATTGTAAAAGAGATTAAATATACAGCGCCTTCAAATTTGAAAGGAGAGTTTGAAATAATTGTATCCTCTGGAAACGAAAAAGGTCTTGATTATGGATTTGTTTCTTTTGGGATAGTAAATATTGATGGAGACGGAGGCCTTTTGATTAATCCTTTTAGTTGTAAATTGAAGATCGGAGAAGAATTGTTCGCTGTAAATCAGGGGATTGATATAGATAGATCGACAGAAAGTCCTGTTATGGAATGTGATATTGTTAATAGTTCTCAAAATAAAATTTCTTTTATTCCTGTTATAAATATTAGAGAAAGGAGTTCTTTTGGACAGTCAGTTGAAGAAAAAAAGTTTCCAGAAGTTGAATTACTTGCAGGAGAAACAAAAACATTGGAATTTGATGTTCCTTTGCCCGAAAAACCTCAGGCATACGACGGTGATTTAATTTTGCAAAATAAATTAGGTAATAATTTATCTAATATGATTCCTCTGCACTTTGTGATAAGGGGAGAATCAGCAACTGTTCAGAATGTAAGTTTGGACAAAGATTCATACAAAGAAGACGAAAAAATAAATATTACTTTTGTTCTGTCAGGAAGTGCCCAAAACTTTTTGGATGCCAGAGTCCGAGATCAACAACAACAAGAGTTGTTTGCTTTTGTTTCTATCACAACAGGTGTTTTTGATAGATTGTGTGGAGAAAAAGAAATCAAAGCCGATAGTGGTGTGTTAAATATGGAAATTGTTTCTTTGAGGGATTGTAAGAATCCTGTAATCAAGGCTCAGGTCAAGAATGCAGAAGGAAATGTTTTGGATGAAAATATTTTTTATGTTGAGACAAAAGAAGACAAATCTTTCGGCTGGGCAATCTATGTTTTGATTGGTGTTATTGTCCTCGCGGGAATTGCTATTTATTTAAAAAAAATTGGCGTAAAATTTTTTATGACAGTTTTTTTATTAGGCTTTGGAATCTTTTTTGGCGGAAATAGCGTAGAAGCAACTACAGTTTCGTGGAATCCTGGGGGTTCTTTTCTTACTGATACAGTTACGATTGTCTATGATATGACAGGATATCGTTCTTATGATAGTGCTGACAGTCGTTATGTTTATTATTCTATAGATGATGTAAAAGCCTCTATGAAATTAACATGGAATGTTTGTAATAACAGCATCAGTTATATGCAGGGTGCGGTAAAGATAGATACGAATAACTGGCAATATATTATTATAAATACCCAAAACCCAAATGCCGCTGTTTCTATTCACTTGTGGGTTTTGAGGTCAACCGCTTATACAACTAAAAATTTCGGACCGAGGACCGTTGGAAACCACACTGTGACTTATTCTGGTTTGTTTGCGAGATATTATGGCGATAGTTATGATTTTCAAACACTCGCTTCTGGATCATATGTTTGTCTGGCGTGTACTCACACTACTTCTTTTGTAGCAATACCTAATGATTTTGCAAAACAAGTAGCTGCTTCAAACGGAACTCTCTGCCCTTGTTATCAAATGGCAGCTACAAATAGTTCTCTGGTCAAATATTTAAAAGTATTGCAGACAACTAATGCTACTTGCGGAAACAGATCGGACAATTATTCAGCTGCCGCCCCTCCATATCCTGCGACGACAACCGCTTGGCCGGCATCAACTGCATATTGTTCGCTTGGAACAAATAGTACCAGCCCTGCTTTCCCAGGTTTGGGGGTCAGTGTTCCTTGGACCTGTGTCGGAATAAACGGCGGAACAAATGCAAGTTGTTCTGCTTCCAGATTTCCTTTGAATGGTGATTGTGGAATAAGGGACCTTCAAAGAAAGGGTTCTTATACACTTGAAGAAACGACATGGCCAACAGGCAGTGTTTGGTGTAAAGCAGGAACGAATAGCGCATCACCAGCTTTCCCTGTTTACGGACAAACTGTTTATTGGAATTGTAATGGATCAGGCACAGGAGCAACGAATGCAAGTTGTTCAGCTTCTCGAGCAGTGCTTCCTGAGGGGTCAGGAGAGTGTGGAACAAAAGACGGAATATACGCCTACACGGAAACTAGTTATCCTGTTGGAAGTACATGGTGTGACAACGGAACAGAAGAAACTTTTTCTCCATCAGAGAAATTCCCCGATCAAGGAGAGATGGTTACATGGAAATGTAATTTTTATGAATCAATAGCAAATTGTTCTGCTTATAGAGATGATCCTCCAACTGTTGGTTGCGGAAGCAGAGATACTTATAGAGCAGGGACTTATCTTTCAACAGAAACTACTTGGCCTGTGGGCAGTAATTGGTGCCAGTTTGGAACCGCCAGTGGCACTCCAACTGATTTTCCAGAGTGGAATTCTTCAGCTTCATGGTCCTGTGTGAACGGAGTAGACTCAATTACTTGTACCGCAAATAGACAGGGTCCGGGCGGATGTATGCCAGGGACTTGTGATGTTGACTGCGGAACTTTGGCAAGAGAATTTTCTTATGAGACTTTGTCGTGGCCTGCTGGAAATTGGTGTTTGATAGAGACTACTGCATTTAATCCAGACCCAAACCCAGTGTCATTTCCTGACAGAGGCGGAATATCAAATTGGTTGTGTGAAATGGGTCTAGGATCTGCAAGTTGTTCGGCAACTCGCTCAAATATTCCAACCGGAGACGGTGATTGTGGAGTAAATGAAAGAGATTATTTATTGGAAGAAACAAATTGGCAAGATCCATCCAATGGTTGGTGTTTGGGAGGAATTAAAAATCTTACTCCTGCTTTCCCTACTGCCGGAAACAGTGCTACTTGGAATTGTCAGGGGACTTTGTCTACTGACACTTGTACAGCTGAACATTTGACGGAAGGCTGTGGAGATGGAATATGCTCTGCTGGAGAAGAGGGAAATTGTTTTGTGGATTGTTGTGGAAATGGAAGTTGTGATGCGAACGAAAACTTCTTGAGCTGTCCCAGTGATTGTGATTCAAAGGTAATAGAGTTTTAAATTAATATTGAATCAAAAAAGGCGGAACCATAGGTTCCGCCTTTTCTCTCATGTTTTTTATTTATTTTTGCCGGCTGAGAGGATTACTGGCAAATAAAACATTACGCTTTTTCTTTTTTCTTTACTCGCAGAACATTGAACGATTGTATCGTTCTCAATTTCTGAGCAGGTCCATGTGGATGTTTCTCCTTCTTTTGGAAAAGAAGGAAGAGTGTTTGGTATTCCATGTTCACACCAAACACTACTAGACGGCCAATCCTCTTCGTGACTGGCATAGGTGTTTGCTCGATCCCCGCATTCTGCTGGCGGAGTGTAAATTTTTATGGTCGGATCACCGACAAAACGTGCACAGGCCATTGAATCAACACATTCTGGGTGAAGAGATCCTGCGTAGGCAAACGCGTCACCGATAGTTAATCCTTCGGCAATTGCGTCTGCAATAGCTTGTGTAAATGAGGGTGAACTTTGCAGACAGGAATAACATTCTGGGCTAGCCAATTCGCAAAAACCAATTGTCGCTTTTGCTCTTGAGGCAAACATCTCGGGACCAGTTTCACACACGGTATCACAACCGTGCGCAAACAAAAAATCAGAAGTTGGCAAAGCCGTTGCTGGGATTCGAACGCTATCGCACGTAGCAATAAATTCATCTGGGCCAGCACTGTGTCCGATGTTAAAGACAAAAGAAATAGTTCCTGCCAAGACTGCAGACGAAGATCGAATTGTTTGCTCATCGGGACCAATTAATGTTGTCCGAGGAGATCCGATGTCGTCGGTTAAATTCTCAGCGATTTCGCGAAACGGCCACCACAAATCCGAACACACACGAGTGTTTGGATCATTTGCCATGGCCGAGACGATGAAGCTATTCCCAACCTCCGCAGACACTGCGACCCCATAAGAGAGGGTCACAAAAATGAAAAACAATAAACCCATTTTTTTCACGAGACACCTCCCTTTCTTTTTGTATTTTTTGTATAGAAAGACTTAACATATAAGTCTTTACAAGCCTTTTATAATCGTGTCATGAATTCTCAGAAAAAGCAAGTCTTTGTGAAAAAATTTAATAACAGTTTAACTGTGGGTAAAAATTTTTTTTTGTGTGATAAAATATAAACAATATATGAGAATTGATTCAAAACAATTAGGTGAATTTATAAAAGACTCCGGACTTATTTCTAAAACAGATTTGGAAAAGGCTTTGTCAAAAGCAGAAAAAGAAAATGTCAGTCTTGGTGAAATTTTGCTTAACGAAGGAAAATTGACAGAGGATGAAATGCGCAGAATTCAGGCCCATATTATTGGTATTCCTTTTGTTGATTTGTCAGATCAAAAAATTGATTTTGATGTTTTGTCTATTATACCGGAACCGATTGCCAGAAAGCACAATATTATCGCTTTTAAGAAAAGTGATAAAGATTTGGAGGTTGCGATGCTTGATGTTGACGATCTTGAAGCTATCAACTTTATAAAAAAGAAAGTAAATTTAAAAATTTCTCCTCGTTTGACCGGTACGGCATCAATAAAAAGTGCTCTATTACAATATCAAAAATCTTTAAAAGCAGAATTTGGAGATTTGATTCAAAAACAATCTCAGTCTCTGAAACAAATTTCAGAAGTTGAAACAGAAAATATTTCAAAAGAAGATTTGAAAAAGATTGCCGAAGATTTGCCAGTTATCCGTATTGTGGACACTCTTTTGAAACATGCGATTATTCAAGATGCTTCCGATATTCACATAGAGCCAATGGAAGATAAATTACTTATTCGTTACAGAATAGATGGTATTTTGCATGACGCAATGATTTTGCCAAAAAATGCAACAGCCAGCATCACTGCTAGAATAAAAGTGCTTTCCAATTTAAAACTGGATGAAAAAAGATTGCCACAAGACGGTAGATTTAAGGTAGAAGTTGACGAGCAAAAAGTTTCTTTCAGAGTTTCTGTTTTGCCTGTTTATTATGGAGAAAAAACTGTTATGAGGTTGCTGAAAGAAGGAGCTTCGGGTTTTACCTTGGAAAGTCTTGGCTTCCACGGAGAAGGGTTGGAAAGAATATACAATGCCATGAAGCGTAAAACAGGAATGCTTCTTACAACAGGTCCGACAGGTTCTGGAAAAACCACAACCCTTTACACCTTGTTGGACAATTTAAATGTACCTGGTGTTAATATTTCTACGATTGAAGATCCTATTGAATACCAAATGCCAAGAGTTAATCAAACTCAGGTAAAACCCGATATCGGTTTTACATTTTCAAATGGACTTCGTGCTCTTGTTCGTCAGGACCCAGATATTATAATGGTGGGGGAAATTAGAGATACCGAAACTGCGTCTCTTGCGGTGAATGCTTCTTTGACGGGTCACTTGGTTCTTTCTACTCTGCACACCAATTCGGCAGCTGGCGCAATTCCTAGATTAGTTGATATGAAAATTGACCCGTTTCTTTTAGTTTCTACAATTGATGTTATTATTGCACAAAGACTTGTGCGTCGTTTGTCACAAGATAGTCAAAAATATTACCTATCAAAATCAGAGATTGTTTCTTTGAATAAAGTTGTTGATTTAGATAGAGTACTTTATTTTTTGAAAAAAGAAAGTATCGTTGATTCAAAAGATGATTGGGCAAAAATTGCTTTTTATAAAAACAATAAAAATGCTGACTCTGACGGATATAGTGGAAGAATTGGTATCCATGAGATTTTGAATATGAGTACCCCTCTGAAAGATTTGATTATGAAAAATGCAACATCTGACCAGATTGAAGAACAAGCAAAAAACGAGGGAATGATGACGATGATAGAAGACGGAATTTTTAAAGCGGTTCAGGGGGTAACGACGATTGAAGAGGTGTTGAGGGTGGTTTCAGAGTAAATTCAAAAGTTAAAAATCAAAAGTCAAAAATACAATTTATAATTTAAAATTTATAATTTCCCACTGTGCCTGATTATAATTACAAAGCAATAAGAGAAACAGGAGAATCCTATAAGGGGGTTGTTTTTGCAAAGGATGAACAGGATTTGGCAAAGAAAGTTCGCTCTCAAGGAGGTGTTGTTGTTGATTTTGAACAACAAGGAAAATCAATAATGTTTTTGCTTAGAAAAATGTCACTTATTAGCACAGTAAAAGCTGAAGATAAAATAATGTTTGCGAAAAACTTGGGTGCGATGATAGGCGCAGGACTTTCTATCTCAAAAGCATTGAGTACTTTGGAAAAGCAATTTAAAAATCGAAAATTTAAAAATGCAATCATAGATATCAATGAAGAGATAAAAAAAGGAAATGCGATCAATGAATCATTAAAAAAATATCCAAATATTTTTTCACCGTTGTTTATTGCTATGGTTAGGGCAGGGGAAGAAAGCGGAAAGATTTCTGATTCTTTGTATATCGTTTCAAAACAAATGGAAAACAGTAATAAACTGGCAAAGAAAGTGAGAGGGGCATTGATTTATCCCTCAATAATTACATTTGTTATGATTTCTGTCGGAGTACTGATGTTGGTATTTATTGTTCCAGGACTACAAGAGACATTCGCTGATCTAAATACTGAACTTCCAATGAGTACAAAAATTATTATTGGTGCCAGTGATTTTATAAGAGGCAACCCGCTACTGTTTGTCTTAATGGGAATAATTGCTATTGTCGGAATAGTTTTAGGTTTTAAAACAGAAAGGGGAAGAAAACTTATTGACACTCTTGTTTTGAAAATACCTTTTGTGTCGACAATCGCAGTCGAGGTTAATTCTGCTAGAACAGCGAGAACTCTCTCTTCGCTTCTTTCTTCTGGAGTAGATGTTCTTTCGTCTTTTGATATTACAAAAGATGTTTTGCAAAATAGTCATTATAAAAAAATTATGGATCAAGCAAAAATAAATATTCAAAAAGGAGATCCTTTGGCTGAATTGTTTACAAAAAATGAAAAACTTTATCCACCCGTAGTTAGCGCCATGATTGAAGTGGGGGAAGAAACAGGAAAGTTGCCAGATATGTTATCAAGTCTTGCCGATTTTTATGAAGAAGAAGTAGATCAAAAAACAAAAAACCTTTCCACAATCATTGAACCAATACTGATGGTATTTATTGGAGGGGCTGTTGGATTTTTTGCGGTATCAATGATTACCCCGATGTATTCTATAATGGGAAATATCTAAGATAGTAATAAGGATTAAGGGATAAGGTGTAAGTAGTAAGAGGTGATAAGGAATATATTATGTTTAAAAAATATAATAAAGGAATAACTTTGCTAGAAACTCTTTTTGCTATCGGTATAATTTTACTGCTTTTTATTTTCGGAATAAAGCCTTTTGAAGCAGTTAGAGACAGACAAGCCCTTAATCGTGTCGTTGAGGATGTAGAAAAGATGCTTCAGTTAGCAAGAACAAATTCACAAGCTTCCACTGATGCTTCTAATTATGGTGTTCATTTTGAGACAGATAGTGCAACTTTTTTTGTGGGAAGTTTTTATTCTGAATCAGAACCCGATAACAAAACAATTGTGTTTGGTGACGGTGTTAGAATAACAGAATTATTTTTAGTAGGGGGTGGAAATGATGTTGTTTTTAACAGAATTACAGGCGATACTGTTACAAGCGGAACATTAAAATTTTCTTTGATTGATAATCCTGCTAGATTCAAAATAATAACAGTTTTTCCTATTGGAACAATTTTTTCTAACTATTAATTAGATGATAAATTTTAAAAACAAAAAAGGGGCTGGTCTTATAGAAATTGTGGTTGGATTGTCAATTATTTCTGTTTCTTTTTTTTCTGTTGTTACCGCCTATAATTTTTTCATTAGGGTGGCAGTTAAAAATATGGATGTTACAAAGATAAATTATTTACTGGAAGAAGAGGTAGAGGTTGTCAGATCTTTGAGGGATGCCAGTTGGACAAATTTTTATGATTTAGCAACCAGTACTAATTACTCAATAATTTTTGAGGGGGGTATTTGGAAAGCCACTACAACAAATATTTATATTGATAATAGATTTGAAAGGTATTTTATTTTGGATGATGTCTATCGTGATGCGGGAGGAGATATTGCCGTCTCTGGAACTTTGGATGATGGGACAAGAAAAGTGAGTGCTTTTGTCTCTACATTTGTAGCAGGAGCGACAACCACACAGACCGTTGATTTTTATTTGACGAATTTGTTTGAGTAAATTTATGTTTAAGAGAAATTTGATCAAGAACAATAAATTAATGAAAGGCTTCTCTCTTTTAGAGACTCTTATTTACATTGGTGTTTTAGTTTTGGTTTTGTTCATTGTGATAAACACAACTCTGATGATGTTTGATTCTTATTCCAACATAAAAATGTCGCAGAGAATTAATCAGACTGCTTCTGGTATTTTAGAAAGAGTTGTGGTTGAAACAAAATGGTCCAGAGGGTTGGCTGTTTCTGGAAATGTTTTCAATAGCGATTCAGGGGCATTGGTTTTGAGTGTTGTTGATGACGCGGGTAATTTTTCTGAGAAAAAATTTTTCTTGGAAGATGGCAATTTAAAAATGATGGAAGGTGCCGATATAGTCACTCTCAATTTGCCAGGTGTTTCTGTAGACAAATTTTATTTAAATCTTGTTGATACGGGTGTTTCAAAATTGATTAAAATAGAAATAGATTTATCCTCTCAAAGAAAGGACGTCGTAAAAAATGAGACTTTTTATAATTCAGTTGTAATGAGAGAAATATATTAGAAACGAATTTTAAATTTTTAAATAATGACTACTAAAATCTTGAAGAGAAAAAAAAATGAGGGGCAAGTTGTCATACTCGTGGCTTTATTTGCTATCTTTGTTTCCTCTTCTTTAATTATGATCATTTCTTCTCCTGTTGTTAGTCAGCTTAAAACAAACAGAATTCTTTTTGAGGCAAAAAAAAGTTATTATCTTTCTGAAAGTGGAAATGAAGATATCGTTTATAGAACAAAAAACGGAGAAAATATTGTTGGGCAAAAAAATATTTTATTGAATGATGGTTCTGCAGGAACAATCGTGACGGATTTGGAAAATGGTGTTAAAGAAGTTGTTACGACCGCAAATGTAAATAATAAAATTAGAAAAATAAAAAGCAGGATTCAGGTGACAAGTGGGGTAAGCTTTAATTACGGTTTGTTTACAGGACAAGGAGGTATCGAAATGGAAAACAATACCAGAATTAATGGATCAGTTTACTCAAATGGATCAATTGAAGGAGCTGGCAATGTGATGATCGCAGGAGATGTCTATGTGGCACCTCGTTCCGCAACTACAACAAATTTGAAATGGATTGTCCAAAATAACGATTTTGCTTTTGGTAGATATGTGGATAGTCAGCAACGAGTAGACGCCGTACAAAGTTTTGCAACATCCACAAGTGAATTGCAAGTGTCAAAGATTTCTTTGTATGTAAAAAAAATTGGCTCGCCTGCAAATTTAAATATTAAAATAGTAAAAGATAAAAGTGGAAGTCCAGATAAAAACAATATTTTAGCAACAGGAGAAATACTTTCAAGTTTTATTAGTGAAAATTATGCGTATGTTGATGTTGGTTTTAATAGTAATCCAAAACTTATATCAAATCAGTTGTATTGGATTGTTGCTGATATGGCAAGAGACGACGCAAATTACTATGTGTGGGGAATAGATACTTCTGCGGGATATTCTTTGGGTTCAGCAAAATATAGTAGTGATTGGACAAAGAGTTCCTTTGTAAATGTTGCAGGCGATCTTGATTTCAAAGTGTGGACGACTGATGAAGAAGGTCTTGGGACATTAGATACTGTTATTGTCGGAGATGGTGTAGGTGGAGTATTTAATGCTTATGCACATAATATAATAGATTCTCAAATTAGCGGAGATGCTTTTACTTACTCTCTTTCTGGGGGGACAGTGGATGGAAATATAATCGCAAACAGTATCTCAAATTGTACTATAAATGGAGATGCGGATTATAATATTAAAACAAATTGTAATGTTGGTGGTTCGAGCCACTCTCCGACCACTCCTCCTGTTGATCCTCCATATTTGCCAACTCCTATTTCAGAAGCAAATATAGAAGCGTGGAAAAATGAGGCGATTAGTTTTGGAACAATTACAGCTGGTGATTTAACCGCGGACGATGGTGATACAATCGGTCCTGGAGTAATTGGAGGGGATTTGATAATAGAATCAAACACAACAGTAAGTTTAGGAGGGACATTGTATGTGCTGGGAAATATAATAATAAATGGAGACGCGAACATTGAATTGGGTGCTGGATATGGAGCAAACGGTTCGGGTTTAATTTTGTCTGATGGTTGGATTGATTTGTATAACAATGTTGATTTGAATTATCCCAGATCAGGATCGGGGCATCTGATGTTGATGTCCTTGGCAAGGTGCGACAAATATTACGGATTTACTACCTGCAATAGTGATGTGTCGGCAATTAATGTAAGTAATAATGTTCATGCAGATATTCTTGTTGCTCCTTACGGAATTATTGAAATGACAAACAATGTTTCAATTACGGCTTTGGTTGGAGATCAATTGAATTTGAAAAACAATATTATTTTAAATTACGAACAGGGACTAACCAATATGAATTTTTCTTCGGGACCGAGTGGTTCTTGGGGGATAGAATCGTGGCGAGAAATTGAATAAAACAAAAAAGGGCTTTTAAAAAGCCCTTTTTTTGTTTTATTCAATTTCTCTAGTAATAAGGTGTAAGGTGTAAGGATTAAGGCGTAAGTAGAGATTGAAATTTAAACAAAAAATATGTGAATCAAACTTCTTTCATTAGAAAATTAAGCTTTTTAGTGGTATAGAAGTCTTTTATTTTTCAACATTGCGTACTTACTCCTTACTCCTTAATCCTATATACTTATAGTATGTCAAAAATAAAAAAAATTATTATTGCCAATTGGAAAATGAATCCAACAAATTTGAAAGAGGCAAAAAAAGTTTTTACTGGAATAAAAAGAACTGCAGTAAAACTTTCCAATGTAAAAACAGTTGTGTGCCCTCCTTTTATTTATTTGGACGACTTTGCTCCCCTGTGCAAAGAAAATAAAATCTCAGTCGGTGCACAAGATGCTTTCAGCAAAAACAAAGGGTCTTTCACAGGAATGATTTCACCAGAAATGTTAAAGAAAAACGGAGTAACTTTTGTTATTTTAGGACACTCGGAAAGACGCGCTCTTGGAGAGACAGATGAATTTATCAATAACAAAGTCAGGATGTCTTTGAAGACAGGATTAAATGTTGTCTTGTGTGTAGGAGAAAAAGAAAGAGATGAACACGGTTGGTATTTTCCTTTTATCAAAGATCAGTTGTTAAGTGGTTTAGAAAAGGTAGGTAAAAGTGATTTAAAAAATATTTTGATTGCTTATGAACCTGTTTGGGCAATTAGTGGAAATAGCGGAGGGCAGTCAATGTCTTCGGCAGAGGTGCACGAGATGACAATTTTTATAAAAAAAGTTTTGTCTGACAAATATGGAATAAATACAAGTTTGCCAAAAATTTTGTACGGAGGATCGGTTAATCCAAAAAATGCAGAAGATATTTTTGTGAATGGACAGATTGACGGACTGCTTGTCGGAAAGGCAAGTTTGGATATAGAAGACTTTAGTCTGATACTAAAAATCGCTAACAAGATATAATAACTTGTCCCGTTAGAAATTTTTAATTACTCGGGATTTTATCTAATATCAAATATTTGTTTTGAAGAAGTTATTTAATTATTAATATTAAAATTTCTAACGGGATAAAAAATATAAAGACCGCACTGATGTGCGGTCTTTTGAAATTAAAAAGCTCTATAATTTTTTGATGACGACACTCACAACCTGTGTGTTGCCGACCTCACTGGTTTTAGTTTGAATTGCTCCGACATATACTTTGTCGCCAGCTTTTAAATCTTCTATGAAAGAGAGTGGCGATATCATAAATCCATCGCTTACCCTTCTCGCTATTACCTTTGAGATAAATTCGTTTTTTACAATTTCCAAGACGATATATTCTTCTTTTGGATAATACGGATCCGCATCAACTTGGCGAAGAATACTCAGTTTTCCTTCTTCACTTTTTTGATTAGGGATATTATTCGGAGTAAGAAATAATACAAATGCTATCAATCCTGATACAAGTCCAATAACACAGAGAGATTGGATTAGTAATAGTTTATCCTCTGGGTGCCTGATCATACTGTCTCCTTATAATGAAATAGTTGAAAACAAAAAATTCTAAATTATTTATATACTTTTTGATATATTTGTCAACAGTTTAGCTCTTTTGCATAAGAGGTTATAATTAATCCAATGAATCCCGTTAGAGATAGCGAGGAGAAAAATTTATAAAATATTTTAATTTAACAGTAGCTGTTACTCTTAGGGACTATTTGTCCCGTTAGAGATGTTAAATTGATTCTTT
>Ga0155757_103_pt4 | contig 39597 bp, 35 predicted proteins | sample RifCSPlowO2_01_FD_107411 | JGI IMG/M metagenome (GOLD analysis project Ga0155757, IMG submission 107411) | Candidatus Campbellbacteria bacterium RIFCSPLOWO2_01_FULL_34_15 | reverse complement strand
AAAATTTCAATCGCTTTTGTAACAATAGGAAGAATATCATCATAAAAATTTAAATCGGGTATCTCTGAGACCTTGAACCATTTTACTTGATCCAAACCACCAGCATCTTCTCCGTCCTCCAAAACAAGTGGTGCGTATTCTGCCTTTGCCAAATAATAAAGAACCTGTCTTCTTGTCTTTCCTTTTTCTGGGTCATAAGCAATGTATTCGTTATCACCCAATTTGTCCTCTACACTTATATCAACACCCATTTCTTTTTTAACGACTCTCGCTGTGCATTTTTCTGGATCTTCTCCTTCTAAACCACTTCCTTTTGAAAGAGTCCAGTGCCCGAAAATATCATGAACCAAGGCAAAATAAACTTCGTCATTTTTTATAGAGTAAACAACAGCACCACATTTTTTTTCAACCAACATTTGGTCATACGGAATATCTTCTATTTTCTTTTTCTTTTTTCCAAATTGGTCCTTATCGGGCTCGCCCATTTCTTTGTAAATAGTTCCCAAAACACCACTTATAAAACGGCCGCTATTTTCACCACCAAAATTTTTTGCCAATTCAATTGCTTCGTTGATAGCTACTTTTGGCGGGATTTCTTTTCTATCAGCAAAAAGCAATTCGGCAAGACCGATTCTTAATATGTTTCTATCTACAACCGATATTTTTTCTATCGGCCATTGAGGAGCTGTTTTTTGAATAATGTCATCAATCACAGGTTTTTTTTCAACAACAATCTTGATAAGCTTTTGTGAAAACTCAAAATCACACATTCCAGTTGAAAACTCTCTTGTATTATATTCAAGAATTGAATCTACTTCGGAATTATCTTTCGAAGAGAAATCCCACTCGAAGAGCGATTGTAAAACTATTGTTCTTGAAAGGTGCCTGTTTGACATGACAAAATTTAAAATTTAGATTATTTACTATTTTCTATAAAATAACACAAAATTTTTAAAAGCGGAAGTGGAAAACTTTGCCAAAATAAAAAACTGAGACATTGGATGTCCCAGTTTTTTATTTTATTTTTTAGTAGTTGTTTTCTTTTTTGGAGTTTCCTTCTTTTCTTTCTTCTCTTCTTTTTCTTTCGCTTCTCCTGGGTCAATTCCCATTTTTCTAGCTTTGTCTTTTAATCTAGTATTTTTCTTTTCAATCTTTGCTACAACATCTACAACTTGCTTTCCTCTATATTTTCCACAAGTCTCACAAACTCTGTGTCTCAAATGTGAAGCTCCACAATCTGGGCAACTAGAAATACGAGGCGCTGTTAGCGCATGATGTGATCTTCTATTACGGGTGTGACCCTTTGTGTGTCTCATTCTTACTGACATATTTTTGAAGCTAATAGCTGATAGCTAACAGCTAACAGCTTTTTTAAAATTAACAGATATAAATTTACTACATTATTACAGAAAAAGCAACAGACTAAACTCAATTTAATACAGCCCCTGGCAAATTGCTTTGCCAAGGGCTGTTTTAGACTTGCGTCACTTCTTCTTCATTGAAGCGAGGTAGTCGTTGATTTTTCGTTTGATCTCTTCGTCCTCAAGAGCGAGAAGTTCGCGCAGGATGTTAACATTGAGAGACCTCCAGTGGAAGTCCAGAATGGCCTTGCCGGCCTCGATCTGAATGTCCTTGTCACGAGAGTGGAGAAAATATTCCAACTCCTGAAACGACAGCTTGCCGACAAAGTATTCCAAAAGCAGACCGGCGACCAACTTTTTGAGAATCACATTGTTGGTACCAATCAGGGTGCGGAGCTTGTCCAGAGCGTCGTCAGTCAAGTCTTCCTTACTTCCCTTTTCCTCGCCTCCACCGAATACAGAGTCAAGAAACCCCGACAACTCTCCGAATCCTTCGGCTAATCCTTTCAGATCATCGTGCATGACGCACCTCCAAAAATATTGTTTAAAAACAAGAAATCCTTTTTAAACTATAAATCATATTATTTATTTTGTAAAGACCTTAAACTAAATATTTTTTAAATAGGTTTTGCGATGAATTTCAGAGATACCGTGTTTTTTTATTGCGGTCATATGTGCTTTTGTTCCGTAACCCTTGTGATTTTCCAAACCATATTGGGGATATTCTTTTGCCAACCTGCACATCAAACTGTCACGGGTGACTTTCGCCACGATTGAAGCCAAGGCAATCACCATTTCTTTTTCATCTCCTTTTATAATTGTCTTTTGGTTCACGAATTCTTCTGGTGCTTTCAATCCCCCATCCAGTAATACTAACGTCCCAGAGTCGAACTCTAACGTCCCGGAGTCGGACTCTGGGACGTTAAGAAATTTTAAGGAATTTTTTATACAAGACCTGATTGAGGGAGCGATTCCAAATTCGTCTATTTTTTTGTTATCGACAAAAACTACTTTGTAATCTAATAGTCCCTCATTTTTTGCTTTTTTAATATTTTCAAACCACTCATTTCTTTTTTTAGGAGAAAGTTTTTTTGAATCTTTAAAATTGGAAAATCTTTCTTCCATGGCGGTTTTGTTTTCTGTAGAAAACAAAACCGCTCCAACAGCCACAGGACCAGCGACAGGCCCTCTCCCTACCTCGTCTATTCCGATAATGTATTTAATATCATTCATCGTTTAAATTATAACATTGTTTAAAAATTAAAAATTTTAAATTAAAAATTATTTTTTGTTCACAAAATTACACAATAAAAAAACCGTCCTCGAGAGGACGGTTTACAAAGGAAAGGAAGTGTGCCACGACATTAATCCAAAGTTATCGGGCCAGATTGCTCTATCCGAAGAAAAAAGCAGTGCATAACTTTGGTATCGTCCGATGCATCGTTAGCCTCCAGTGACATAAGCCACTAGCATTCTCTACTGGCATCAATCAACAGAGTACTTAGCATTCGGTCTGGGCATTTACCCTCTCATCTCTCATTTCTGGCATTTAGAAGAGATTTTCAACTTCCTTATCATTAAATATACTAAATATTAAAAAACAAAACAAGACTTTTGAATTTTGAGATTTCAATTTTTAATTTATAATAGACCTATGTCAAAATTCACCCATCTCCACACCCACAGCCACTATAGTCTTTTGAATGCGCTTCCTCAGATTCCCGATTTAATTAAAAAAGCAAAAGAAAATAATATGACAGCTTTGGCTTTGACTGACGACGGAAATATGTACGGCACGATAGAATTTTACAAAGCCTGCAAAAAAGCAGGAATCACTCCTATTCTTGGAGTTGATTTTTATGTAGCAACTAGAACCAGACATGACAAAGAACCCGGAATAGACAACCGCAGAAGTCGTCTCGTGATGCTTGCCAAAAACGAAAGCGGTTATAAAAACTTGATCAAGCTGGTAACAAAATCCAATTTGGAAGGTTTTTATTACAAACCCAGAATAGACAAAGAGCTGATAGAAAATCACAGCGCCGGAATGATTTGTATCTCTCCTCATTTTAGTGGAGAAATTTCTCAAGCTCTCAAAGTAAACAACTTTGCGAAAGCAGAAGAAATCGCAAAATGGTATAAAGAAAGATTTAAAAATTTTTATTTAGAAATCACCCATCACCCAGAAATAGAAGGATCTCTTGAACTGAAAGAAAAAATAATCAATCTTGGAAAAAAATTGGATATCCCGTTAGTTGCCTCTCATGATGTATATTATCTGGATAAACAAGACAGTCGAGCAAGAAACATTTTAATGTCGGTACAAACATCAGCAGGAAAATCTTTTGGTGGAGAAAACGACGATTTTTCTTTTATCACTCCAAAACAAGCAGAAGAATATTTTAAGGACACACCCGATGCAATAGAAAACATAGAAAAAATATTAAAGATGTGTTATTTGGAATTGGACCTAGACTCTTGGACCTTTCCCAGCATCGCAATACCAGATGGCGAAACTTATGACACACAACTAAAAAAAGAAACCTATGCAGGTATAGAAAAAAGAGGCTTAGAAAAAACACAAGAACTTGTTGATCGTATTGAATATGAATTGGAGATCATCAAAAACAAAGGCTACTCGTCTTACTTTTTAATCGTGGCAGATTTAATTCAACACGCAAGAAGTGTGGGTATCTATACAAACACCAGAGGTTCGGCTGCTGGAAGTCTTGTTTCATATCTCAACTTTATTACGAAAGTAAATCCTCTTGAATTGAAACTGCCCTTTGAAAGATTTATGAATCCACAAAGACCTGGTATTCCTGATATCGACGTGGATATTGCCGACATCCGCAGAGATGATGTGATTGCCTATCTAAAGAGCAAATATGGTGGAAAAGCGGTTGCTCAGATAGGAACATTCGGTACGATGGCGGCCCGTGGAGCGGTGCGCGATGTGACCCGTGCTTTGGGGCACCCCTATACATTGGGTGATCAAATAGCAAAATTAATCCCGATGGGTTCACAGGGTTTCCCGATGACGATAGAAAGGGCTCTTGAGATGGAAGAAGATCTGAGAAAACTTCATAAAGAAAACAAAGATGTTCAAGAGATAATTAAATATGCAAAAAAAATTGAAGGTTGTGCCAGACACATTTCTACTCACGCTGCTGGTGTGCTGATTTCCCCTACTCGTATAGACGATTACAGTCCTGTTCAGTTTGATAAAGATGAGCAAATTATTACTCAATACGATATGTATACAGGAGACCGTGACGGTGTCGTAAACCTACCAAAATTTGATATCTTGGGAATCAAAAATCTTTCTATACTTTCCAACTCTGTTGAATTGGTAAAAAAATTCCGCGATATCAGTGTTGATTTGGACAATGTAGATTTAAACAACGAAAAGACTTACGAAATGCTTGCCAAAGGACACACTGTTGGATGTTTTCAGTTGTCAGGTGGAGGTATGACAAAAGTAATTATGGATATGAAACCATCAAGCATCAACGACATCAACGCTGCTGTTGCTTTGTATCGTCCAGGTCCGATGGAATTTATCCCAGAGTATATTGAGAGAAAAAATGATCCAAGAAAAATAAAATATCTACATCCAAAGTTAGAAAAAATTTTGGACAAATCTTTTGGAGTAATCACCTATCAAGATGACATTCTTTTAACCGCGATTGAATTGGCGGGGTATTCTTGGTTGGAAGTAGACAAATTTAGAAAAGCAATCGGAAAGAAGATTCCAGAATTGATGCAAGAGCAAAAAGAAAAATTCTACAAAGGATGTCTGGCAAACGGTGTGAGCGAAAAAACAATCAACGAGCTTTGGGCAAAGATTGAAACCTTTGCCGCTTATGGATTTAACAAAGCGCACGCCGCCAGTTATGGACGAGTGGCTTACGAAACTTCATATATGAAGGCAAACTTCCCTATTGAATATATGACAGCCTTGTTGATGGCGGACTCGGGAGACACAGAAAAAGTAGCCGAAATAATTGGTGAATGTAAAAGACTAAAAATCCCCGTTCTTTCTCCTAACATAAACGAAAGTTTTACCGATTTCACTATTATCAAAACTGACTTGGGTCTCCGGGACCCAAGTAACTTGGAGGTCGAACTTCCAAGTGAGGCGATTAGATTTGGATTACAAACAATCAAAAATTTTGGTGAAGGAATCGCCAACGTGATTATTGAAGAGCGAACAAAAAATGGAAAGTTTAAATCGCTCGCTGATTTCCTAGAAAGAATACAAGACAGAAATTTGAATAAGAAATCGCTAGAAGCGCTGACAAAATGCGGAGCAATGGATAATTTTGGAGAAAGAGGAGAAATTCTTGCAAACATGGAAGACTTGTTGGCATACAACAAAGAGAAAGCTCATCAACACAAAGATCAAGATTCTTTGTTTGGATTGATGCAAGAAGACAGTAATGTTCCACAACTTAAATTAAAAAAGACTGACCCTGCCGAGATGAAAGAAAAATTGGCGTGGGAAAAAGAATTGTTGGGATTGTATATCTCGGGACACCCGTTGGATAAATACAGAAATATTTTGGGAAAAGATGGAAAAAATATAAAAAGTATTTCCGAAACTGTCCCCGAAGGGACAACAACTGCTGTGGCGGGACTTGTAGATGAAGTAAAAGAAATTTTGACCAAAAAAGGTTCTTCAAAAATGGCATTTGTGCGAATTTCCGATTTTACAGGAACGATGGAAACTGTTGTCTTTCCAAAAACATACGAGCAATTCAAAGATATTATTTTAGAAGACACAACAATCGCTCTAAAAGGAAAAATCTCCAAAAGAAACGGCGAAACTAGTTTGATTGTGGATAGTGTTAAGAAACTAGACTAGTTTGTAATTGGTAGTGAGTGGTTTGTTTTTCCTTGAAATTAATTTACTCAAAAAATTTATGTTCTGCACCATCTATAAAACAACCGTTGATGCCAAAACTTTTTAAAATATTTTCTGGAATATTTTCTTCTTTAATCAGATTGCAAAAAGGGTCCTCTTGTCCCTTAAATAATACCCGATAATTTTCTCCTTCTTTTTTTAAAATTGCATATCCCCCACTTCTAACACTCGATATTCCAACTTTCAAAAAATCTCCCATTCTGTTTTCCAAAATCACAACATTTTTCGTATTTTTTAAACCAAGAGAATCAATAAGAGGGGCCTGTTCATCTTTCGCTTTTTCAAAATCATTTCCACAAACTACCGACATACTGTATCCCATATCAATAATTTTTGGATATGACATAAAATCAGGATTTACTATTACCGAACATTTTTCATCACCATTTTCATAAGATTGAACATAATCATAAAATTTTTTATCAGAGGTACTGGTTGAAGAATTTTCTATATTGAAAATAAAATGACGATTCATAAGAACCAAATCAGCCAAAGAACCTTCTTCATCAAAATATTTTCTCGCGACGAGGTCTCTTTCAACAGGAGCTACTCCCGTCTTTATAATTGTCACAGATTCATCAGCAGGAACAAAAATATTATAGCCATCCCCACTATTCCACCAAAAACCTCTGTTTTCATTTTTTATACCTATGCCTGAGATACGAGCTTCAATTTCTTCAATAGTTGTCATATTTTCAAAATTTTTTTCTTCTTTCAAACCAAATAAAAAAATAGTTGCCAAGACAAACAAAGCAAGAACATAAATATAATAATTTTTTCCAATCATTTTAAAATTGTATCATATATCAACGGCTCAACTCGTTGAGCCATTGAGTCAAAAACTATATAGACAGTATTTCCAAGTATTCAATACTGACTAAATCTGTGTGGTCACAAGTTACTAAATATTTAAAAACCCTTCGGGTTCTAAAATATCTAAGTACTTGTCGACCTCGCCTCGGCTATTTTTCTCGTGATGCTCGAAAAATTATGCCTCCGGCTTCACAAATCGCCGAAAAGCAAAGCAGTTTGCTTTTCTAAAAAAGAAACGCCAGTTCTTTCGAACTGGCGTTTCTTTTTTGCGATTTGTGACCCTACAGAGAATCGAACTCTGATTCCCGCCTTGAGAAGGCGATGTCCTAACCGTTAGACGATAGGGCCATTAAAAATGAATTTTCAATTATAAATTTTCAATTTTCAATTAACTAAAATATTAACAGAAAACTTAACTTTTTCAATGCAATATTTAAAAAGTGACTATTTATTATCATGTGATATTATATCGTCATTAAAATAAAACTTACGAAATGATAACAAATTCCCCCAGCGAAAAAATTATTAGGCAGGCGCGAGAAATTGCCGAGTCTATTTTCAAGTCCGCAGAAGACCCAAACCAAATGCCTATTAATGAAGAAAGTCGGAAAAAACTTAAAAAGTTAAGTGATGATTCTTTGTTGTATAAAATAGATGAAAAAGAAAATTTGATTGCATGGGTTGTCACAATACCGACATCAACAGAAATAATGGACAAGTTTCTCTCAAAAGAAATAAATGAAAAAGAACTTTTTGAACAGACAAAACCAAATACGGAATATGATGCTTTGTATTTATGTGCAATTGTCACTGCTCCTGAATATAGAAATAAAGGATATGCAAAAGAAGTTACATTAGAGGCGATTAAAAGATTTGAAAGAATAAAAGGCTTAAAAGTATTCGCTTGGCCAACATCAAAAGAAGGACTCAATCTGGCGCGTAATCTTGAAAAAGAAACCGGCAGAAAAATTTATTTAAGAATAGATTAATTTAAAAAGCCCAGCTATCACGCTGGGCTTTGTTGATCTACAAACGAGAAAGTCTCTCATTCTCCCTTTTGGACACTCTAAAACAATCAGATGTTTTTTCAAAATTTACAATTTCGCTATAAAGATTGACGCCCCAAGGCCAACCGAGGCAAAAAGTTTTTCCGTTTTTTTCACAATGGTATGGACAAATCTCACCGTCTTCAAATTTACATATTCTTTCATTTGGGACAACGACAAGCATATTAATCATCATTAGTTTTTCTCCGCCTAATAATTATGAATTTTATAGATACCCCGCAAGTACCTAAGCGCTTGCGGGGTATTTTTACCAAATAAAACCTTCCGAATAAAGAGCTCCTGTCATGTAATCAATACACATCGAGTGTTTTTTCAAATCAATAATTTCTAACTTATTTCCCCACCCCCAACAACGAGGACGGCCCTCGATTCCTGGGTTGTAAAGACAACATAGACTTCCATCTTCATGTCGACAAGTTTCTCCATCAGGAATATTAACAGGTATTCCAATTTGCATATTTATCCTCCTTGAATAGAAAAACCTTTGATCTGTTTTTGAATAAGGTTTTCGCAAGCATTTTTCTCGGCAACCAAACTCATACAAGCCGGATGTTTTTGAAAATCAGCCAGAAAAAATAATCCTCCCCAACCTCGACAAAAAGAAGGTCCTTCAAACCCCCAATGAAAAAGTCGACAGACTTCCCCACTTGAATCTTTACAGACCCGACCATCAGGTATATCAATTGGTATCCCTGTGACAATCATATTCCCCCCATTTCCTATTATTGAATTAGAAAACACAAATCTGCTTAAATATAATCATAAACAAGACGAACTAACAAGCAGGAGAGGAGCAAGGTGTAAGGGGAGAGGTGTGAGGTGTAAGGGGTAAGTAAAAAAATAAATAATATAATCCGAATACTACAAATTAGATCCTAATACCCCGAATTACAAATTATCCTAATTTTATTCGTGATATTCGAATTATATTCGTAATTTGTAGTATTCGGATTTTAATTCGAGACATTCGGATTATAACTAAAACGAAAAAATAAAAGCCCTGCGCAAGCGCAGAGCTTTTTCACAAACCGAGACTTCGATTTATCCTCTGGGATAAATTGTCTCGATCTGCACCTCAACAACCCCTTTCTGTAACGGTTCGATTCTCCTCATCGCCGCCATAGACAGATCAAGTTCACGACCCCAAATATAGGGGCCACGATCCTGAACTTCAACAACAATACTTTTGCCCGTGTCCTTACTGGTCACGCGCAACTTCGTCCCTAGGGGCAAAGTTTTGTGTGCGGCGACGGTTGGATCGTTTTGATCAAACCGTTTGCCATTCGCCATTTTCCGTCCATGGAATCCTGGTCCATACCAAGAAGCAAGAACCTGTTCGTCCACATACTTTGTTTTTGGAATGACGAGAAGTTGTCGCGGATACAAAGTATCACGATGCCGAGAAAATCCATTAGCTTTCTTCAGCGCTTCAACGGAAACCGCGTAGCGCTGAGCGATGGAAAACAAAGTGTTCCCCTTCGCCACTTCGTGGATTTTTGGACCTTGTTGGGTCTGCTCAGTTTTTCCCTCCAACTGAACAACACCAGCCTTTTCTGCCTTTCTCCCCTCGATCCTTTGTCGATACAAATCCGACATCAGCCAAAGAGTGGCGATGGCAAGCAATATTGCCATGGTTCCTTCAAACATTCGTTTCATTTTTTTCCTCCTAGAACAATAAAATATCGTTGAAAAAATTGGGTTTTATGAATGAACACTCCTCTTCTGAATATAAAACATTAGTTTTCAAAAGTCAAGTTTTTTGGTCAATAAAAGGCCGATTTTTGGGCTTTTTCCAAAAATCGGCCTTTTTCTCAAAAAACCTGCTTTTTATCTAACTAACAACTCGTCTGCTTTTTCAGGATGCTCCATTATTCTCTCAACTACCCTCTCCATTCGCATCGCCCAACGAGAACCTTTTACCAAAATAACATCTCCCTCTTTAACAAAATTTTTCATATATTCCCCTGCCAAAACAGAGTCTTCAAAATGCAAAATATTTTTTTCATTCATTCCAGATTCCACTGCACCCTCAATCGTGCTTTTCGAACGCAATCCTACCGCTATCAATACATCACAAACATCGGCTGTCAGATTTCCTATTTTTTTGTGTTCATCCGAAGTATATTTTCCCAACTCCATCATGTCCCCAAGGACAGCAATTTTTCTACCACTAGTTTCAATTTCTTTTACAGTCCTTAGTGCCCAACGAACAGCCAGAGGCGAAGAATTATATGAGTCATCAATGATAGTTGAGTTATTTATTCCATCAATCAATTTCATTCTTCCTGGCTGTGATTTGTGATCGGAAGAAAGTGCTTGCGACATTGAAACCAAATTAAGTCCTTGAGAAAATCCCACAGCAAAAGCAGAGAGCGCAGGATAAATATGTTGAACTCCCAAAGATCCTTTTATGTTTACAGGGATACTTGTTCCGTTTTGATTGGCTTTGAAAGTGATCCCAACAACTTTTTTATCTTCGTACAAGAACAAATTATTTGATCCTTTGATATCTGCGCCATCTTCCATACCATATGTCACAGTCTTTCTGTTGTATTCTTCTTTTATTTCAAAAACTTGTTTGTCGTCAAAATTTAAAATCAAAAATCCATCTTTCTGCATATACTCAACCAGTTTTTTCTTTTCTTCAATCACATCTTTTGGAGATTCAAAATATTCAACATGAGCAGGAATCTCTGCAAAACGAGTTATTACAGCGATATCTGGTTTCAGCCATTTTGCAATATATTCTATATCTCCAGGTTTATCAGCACCTACTTCCAAAACCAACCACATCGGATAATGATTTTTAAACAAAATCAAAACCAATCCCTCAAAAATATTTTTAAACCAAATAACAGGATTATTCCCTCCATTTTGAACACCCAAAATACTAAGAGGCACTCCGATTTCACTGTTAAAACTTTTTTCGCTTTTCCTTACAAAAAATGCAGAGCTTAAAACAGTATATATAGTATCTTTAGTGGTTGTCTTTCCGACACTTCCTGTTACAGCAACAATCTTTGGTTTGTACTTCCAAAGAACTGCTCGGGCTTCGAGCATCAATATGTAAACTATTGCTTTTTTAAAAATCTTTTTCATCTTTTATTAACTTTATAGACCTGCCTCTTTTCTGGAAGAAAGGCAACGACACGGCAGGCAGGCTTTATGAACTTTATGGACTTTCGACTAGCCTGACCGATAAAATTTTCTTTAGAAAATTTTATCGGTCAGGCGGTATTTCATAATAATTAATCAAAAACTTTGCTGTTTCCATAAATGGATCCGTCAGTGTCTGAGAAGCATACTTTACTTCTCGAGGATTTACAATATAGAAGAAAACTATAAATTCTGGATCATAAGCTGGAAAGTACCCAAAAAAACTGTGTAAATATCTATCATCATAGTATCCTCTACCATCTTCTTTTGCGATTTGAGCGGTTCCTGTCTTGGCAGCGATACTATAATTTTCCAATTTTAAAGTTCCACCAACTAGCGCGTCATCAACTACTTTTACCAACATTCTTGTTATTTCATCCGATGTATTTTCTTTAAAAATTCTCTCTCCCGGTTCATAAATCAATTCTCTGGTGATACCAGTTCTATATTTTATATCTGTCGCAAAATGAGGAGTAACCAACACTCCACCGTTTGCCAAAGTGGCCAATGCACGAACAGTTTCGATCGGAGTTAAAGCAATCCCCTGTCCAAAAGAAGCCGTGGCATATTCTATATCACGAGTACTATTCAAATTGTCTACCAAACCATATGTTTCATTTGGCAAATCAATTCCAGTCTCTTCTCCCAACCCCAACTTGAACATATAATCTGCAAACTTTTTATGACCTACCTTATCTACAACAAAAGCCACTCCAGTATTTAAAGATTGATTCAAAACTTCTTGCATAGGAACAACTCCCCTCGCTTTTCCGTCATAATTTGAAATTCTTGCTTTATCCATAATCAAAAAACCTTTGTCATCATAAGTAGTATCGGCAGTAACCGCCCCTGTGTCCAAACCAATTGCCATAGTTAATGGTTTTATAATTGAACCCATTTCAAAAACATTTTCCACAAAAGGGTTACTAAATGTAGTAATATCTTCATTTTTAAAATTATTTAAATCAAAATTCGGATAAACAGCCAAAGAATAAATTTTTCCAGTCTTTGGATCCATTATTATTCCAGCTCCTGATTCAATCCCCCACTCATCGGATATTTTTTGCAACTCAGACTCAAGAAATAACTGAGCGGATGGATCAATTCCTAAAATAATATCTCCTTCTTTTCTTACCTTTGAAAAAGAATCCCCTACACTAGAAAAAACTTCGGCGAAAAAATTTACATACAAATCTTCGTTTTTTCTTTTTAAAGAATCGTTGTAATATTTTTCCAAACCGTAAAGCCCTTCTACACTATTTTCGTCACCGCTAAACCCCACAAACCCAAGTGAATGTGCTGACAAATTTTTTCCTGGATAAAATCTCCATCTCTGTTTGTACAAACCAACACCTTCTAAATCAAGTGCTGATATTTTATCAGCGGTCTCTTTATCCAATTTTAAAATTATTTCTTCATACGGATCATCTTTTTTGTTGGCTTTGTTAAAAAATGTGACAGCATCAATATCAACAATCTCGGATATTTTTTCATAAACCATTTTTGAATCTTCAATATTTTTAGGATTTATAGCCAAAATAAAACCTGTTTGCAAAGTAGCCGCTGAGACAAGCTGTCCTGTTTTATCTTTGAAATAAATAGTACCCCTACTAAAAACAGAGTGATTAGGAGCGGTGTATTGTCTATCTGCCTGCTCGCTATAAGACTCGCCTTTTACTATTTGCAAATTAAAAAGCTGACAAACTAAAATAAAAGCTGTCAGCGAAACCAACCCAGACAATAAATTTATTCTTGATATTGATATTTTAGGAAATTTCATAAATCAAATTTTATAGACCCACACACCCAAGTTTTTATAAAAACTTGGGTGTGTGGGCACGCTTTGTAAACCTTACAGACTTCGTTGACTTATTCCCTTACCAAAGACAAGTTTTTTGTCGGGATGGCTCTTGAAGCAAATTTCATTTCACGAACATTAACAAAACCAATTGAGTGAGCATAGTCAATATTTACTTCATTCTTTAATGCAATATAATCAAATTCCAATTTACCAATTTCCGAATTCAAGACAACTATTTCATCTTCAAAATTTTCTCTTTCAACAATATTAATGATTGTTTGTTTTACAAAGTAAGCATAAAAAATAGAAAGAATAACAGTAGGAACAACCAAACTCCAAAAAATGGTCTTTTCAAAATATCCTCTATTAATTTTTCCTATTATTTTATTCATTTTTATTTCTTATGTAAGACATCCGACGTCTTACATTTATTGATTATTAATTTTTTCTATTATTCTCAATTTTGCACTTCTTGATCTTGGGTTATTTTTTATTTCTTCATCAGTCGGTGTAATTGGTTTTTTGGTTTTGATTTCTCCTTCATTCGCAAGTTGTTTTTCTTTCATAAAATTTTTTACGATTCTGTCTTCCAAACTATGAAAAGAAATAACTGCCATTCTTCCGCCTTCTGAAAGAGACTGAAAACCTTTTTGTAAACCGTCTTTCAAGGATTCTATTTCATCATTTACCGTTATTCTCAAGGCTTGAAAAGTTTTTGTCGCGAAATGTGTCTTTCTAGTCTTTCTATACCAAACCGGAAAGGCAGATTCTATAACCGAAACCAAATCGTCCGTAGTATTTATGGGTTTAATTTCTCTCGCTTCAACAATTTTTTTTGCTACCCTTCTTGAAAACATTTCTTCTCCATATCCGTATAAGATATCAGCGATATTTTCTTCATCCCAAGTATTTACAATATCTCTTGCTGTAAATCTCGCTTCGTTTGGTTTTTCACTAAAAGTCATCAGTAATGGTTCATTTTTTTTGAAAGAAAATCCTCTACCCGATATTTCAAATTGGTCCGAACTTAATCCCAAATCAAAGACGACGCCTTGTACCTGCTTTTGGTTTAGAGATATCAAAACTTTGTCCAAATTTCTAAAATTTTCATTTATCAAGTGTGTCTGACATCTAAAATCGCTTTTTTCTTCCACTCTTTTGATTGCCCCTAAATCTTGATCAACAGCGATTGCTGTTCCCTCTGGACCAACAACTTCGCAAAGCTTTCCAAAATATCCTCCTCCGCCCAAAGTCCCGTCAAAAACAGCATCTCCTTTGTGAAGATTTAAACCCTCTATAACTTCATTTAAAAGAACAGATATGTGTTTAGTATTCTTTATATCTTCTGTTTTTTTATCTTCTATCAACATTTACTAAAACTTACTATTTAACAAATAATTCCTAATTTCCAATTACTAATTTCTAATAAAATGTTCAATTTCTTAATTTAAAATTTTGATTTTTATTGGAAATTAGAAATTGGGAATTTGACATTGTCATTTAAAAACTTTTAGTTTTTAAATGACCCCTATCTCTCCCAATTTTTCAGCCAATGCGTCAGCCTGATTTTCAATTTTCTGTTTGTAAATTCTCCACATCTTCTCATCCCAAATTTCTATATGATTGTAAACCCCAGTCAAAACAACTTTTGTTTTTAACTTTGCGTAATCTTTCAAAAAATCAGGGATCAAAATTCTACCAACAGAATCAACCTCCGTTTCTACCGCACCCGCCAACATAAAACGGTTAAAACTTCTTTGATCAGCTTGCCCCATAGATAAACCAGACAATTTTTCAGAAATTTTTTCCCACTCTTTAAGTGTGTAAATGGACAAACAATTATCCAAGCCGTGAGTCATTATTACTTTCTTTCCAACTTCTTTACGAAATTTTGCAGGCAAAGACACCCTTTTTTTTGGATCTATTGAGTGTGTGTATTCGCCAATCAACATTGTTTTATAAAGTTATTTTTATAATCGTCCCACTACTTCCCACTTGTCATACATTATATACCACTAGAAGACACATTACAAAACAAGTTATCCACATTACTTTTTTTGTTTAAAGTATTTTTAACAAACAAAAAAGAGCAGATTTTGTGCGCGTACGCACAAAATCTGCTCTTTGCTACTTGTCCTGCAACAGCGACCGAATGGCCGTCATTGCTGCCGCCTTGCGTTGTTTCGCAGTCGGCGGAGGTAAAGGAGGGGGCGGTGTTGGTGCTTGGATGATGCTCGTCGTCGTTCCTTTGAACCACGGGAACGAGTCAAACATTGACCCCGATCCGATCGGCGTTGTACCGAATCCGGTAATTGTACCAACCAGCTCAACATCGGTAGATTCCACGATATCAAAGGCGATTGTTTTACCAACGCCTCCGATCACATTTGCAGAAATCGATACTTTCGTTTTAGCGGTGTTCGTGATGGTTTTATTGATCCCGCCTGCGTAGTACCTGCCGTCCGGCAAAACTGTCATCGGATAGTTTGTCCCACCGACCAAAAGCATCACACCATTGTAATCACTTTTGGTTGCGTTCCCCGACGCCTTTACCATCACTGATTTGAGAACCTCGTCCTCAACGGACGAAGCGATCAAACTTACCGAAGAGAAAATTTTTGTCTCTCCGGGATAAGCAGTTGATCCAGCTGACGGATTGTCCGAACCGGCTGTTACATTGACAGTGCCGATGAAATAGTTGGAGCTCACCGTTCGATGAGTTCCATCGATTAGAACAAACCCCTCTATTGTTGCTGTCGTATGTATACCAACAATTGCGATACCAATGGTCTCACCATGGTTTGCTGACAAATCGTCGCGCATATTCCCAACGACAGTTAAATCGTAAGAGGAACCGTCGGTGATCTCAAAAGGCGAATCCACCATAAGCATTACGCGATTGTCCGCACCAAAATTGGTGACAGTCGTCCCCATTTGAACGCCATTGCGAAGCAACGCGATTCCAGAGAAAACCTGTCCGGCCATCCCCGTTTTCTCGACATAGACGCCATAAATGGCGACCTTGCCGTCCTGTGCACGAAAACGCACTTTTGAGAAAGGGATCCTCGCCGCTCCTTCCGGTGCGAGACCACTCAACGGCTGAGTAATCTGCTCCACCACCAATGTACTCGCCATTGCTGTAGAAACCGAAAAAAGACCCAACAAAACTAAGAGAATAATTCTCTTTTTCATCTCGTTACCTCCTTTGTTATTGAAAATGAAAAGAATTTCCTATAAAAACCATATCAAAAAATAGACCTACTTGTCAAGCCCTTAGAATACTGCCCTGTTGAAATTATCAAGTTTCTAAAATATCCTAAAATAATAAAAAATGTTACTATTTATAAAAATGAAAAATAAAAAACACAAAAGAAACAAAGATTCAAATTTTCGCCCTAGAAAAAAATCTAACATAAAAGAAAAATTCTCGTCAGAAATATTTGAGGGTCAAATTTTGATTAGTGCCAAGGGGGACGGATATATTAGAACAGAAAAGTTCGCCGAGGATATCAAAATACCAACAAGCGATTTAAACACTGCATTAAACAGAGATATCGTCCAATTTTCTATTAGTAACAAAAAAAGCGAAGGCCGTATAAAGGGATCAGTAAAATCAATCATCAGAAGAAACCGCGAGCAATTTGTTGGTACTATTTTAAATGACAATGGAATAATCTCTTTCCAACCAGACGATAGAAAAATATACAAAGCTATTTTTATTCTTCCAAACGAAGAAACAAAAAATATAAAATCAAATCAAAAAGTTCTTGTCAAAATAAAAGATTGGATCAACCTACAAGGAGAAGTAACAAAAGTTCTTGGAGAAAAAGGAGATCACAACACAGAGATGGAGTCTATTATTTATGAAAAAGGATTTGTCCCTTCTTTCCCTCCTGAAGTTGAGAAAGAAGCAGAAATAATCAAAAAAAATGCAAAAGCAGATTTTGAAGAAGAAGTAAGAAGAAGAATCTCTCGCCCTGATGGACCAATTTCTAGTTGGGATTTTAGGAACACAACAACTTTTACAATTGACCCTTTTGACGCCAAAGATTTTGATGATGCATTGTCTTTCAAAGATCTGGGAGACGGAACATACGAAGTCGGAATACACATCGCCGATGTTTCTCACTATGTGCGAGAAGGTAGTCCAATTGACCAAGAAGCCGTGAAAAGAGCCACTTCTATTTATTTGGTAGACAGAACCATTCCAATGCTTCCCGAGGTTCTCTCAAATGATTTGTGTTCTCTTAATCCAAACGAAGACAAGCTGGCTTTTTCGGCTATCTTTATATTGAATGATAAATGTGAAGTACTAAACAGGTGGTTTGGAGAAACAATCATAAATTCGGACAAAAGATTTAATTATATTGAAGCACAAGAAATTTTAAACAAAGGAGAAGGTCTTTTCTATAACGAATTGAATAGCCTGAACAAAATGGCTTTGATAAAAAGAAAGAGAAGAACAAAAAACGGAGCAATATCTTTTGGAGGAAGCGAAGTAAAATTTAAATTGGACGAAAAAGGTTTTCCTATAGAGATTTACGAAAAAGAGACATTGGAAACAAACGAATTGATTGAAGATTTTATGCTTCTTGCAAACAGAGAGGTTACCGAATATGTGAACAGACTAGGAAAAAACAAGCCTTTTGTTTATAGAATTCACGACAAACCAAAACCGGATGCAATAAAAGAGCTTACAGAGTATTTAAAAAAAATTGGATACTCTTTGAAGACAGACGGAAACGGAAATGTTGATTCACAAGATTTGAACGATTTGTTGGATGAAATAAGAGGAACCGATGAAGAAGATCTGATCGCCAAAGTAGTTGTTCGCTCAATGGCAAAAGCAATTTACAGCACAAAAAATATTGGACACTATGGTTTGGCTTTCAAATTTTATACACACTTTACTTCCCCTATCCGAAGATACCCAGATGTAATGGTACATCGTTTGTTAAAAAGATATTTGGCGGGTGAAGAAGTTTCCGAAAAAGAAATTGGAAGATTTGAAGAATTGTCGGCCATTTCTACCACACAAGAAATTTCTGCGATGGAAGCAGAAAGAGATTCTGTAAAATACAAATATGCTGAATATATGTCAAAGCTGGTTGGAGAAGAGTTTGAAGGTATGATAACCAGCGTTGTTGATTGGGGTGTATATGTTCAAGATCAAAAAACAAAAGCCGAAGGATTGGTAAGTGTTAGAACATTGAAAGATGATCACTACAATATTGATCCAAAAAATTATCGTATTGTTGGAGAACGCAGTGGAAAAAAATATACATTGGGCGACAAAGTAAAAATAAAATTGATAGGTGTTGATTTAGAAAAAAGGACGATTGATTTTGAAATAGTAAACTAGTTTATAAAGTTATAAAGTTTGTAAAGTTGAAAGTTTAAAAAATTAAAAAACCGCTCATTTGAGCGGTTTTTTGTAACCTTACAAACTTTATAACTTTATGAACTTACTTCGCCACTTTCACCGCCTCTTCTAATTTAACTGACAACAATCGAGACACCCCGTCCATACCCATTGTAATCCCATACAATATTCCTGCGCGAGACATTGTTTCTCTATTGTGAGTAATCAGAATCAACTGAGAATATTTTGAGAGACTTTCTATCATATCTCCGTAACGACGAGAATTTGCTTCATCCAATGCCGCATCTGTTTCGTCCAAAATAATAAACGGAGGAGGTTTAATTTGTGACATCGCAAATAAAAGTGCAATAGATGTAAGAGATCTTTCTCCACCTGAGAGCATCTGCAAACCTTTGGTCTTTTTATTCGGCAAAGAAACATTTATATCAATTCCCTCTTCTGTTTCTTCTTCGTCTTCCATATCAGCAGTCTCTCCTTCCAAGTCTAAACCAAAATCATTTCTCCTTCTCTTTTTATTTTTAACAATGAGCAATTCGGCTCTTCCTCCACCAAACATCAAACTGAAAAATTCACTAAATTGTTTGTTTATTTTTTCCGTTCCATCTCTAAATTCCACATTCAATTTTTCTTTCAATTCCATAATCAAATCTTTCAAAGAAATCGCAGATTTTTCCAAATCCTCTATTTCTCTTGTCAAAAATTCTTCCCTATTTTTTACATCCTCATATTCTTTCAAAACTTCTTCACTGGATCCTGCTCCCATATCTTCCAATTTAATTTTAATCTTTTCAATTTCCCTGCCTCTCTCCATTTGTAATTTTCTTTCTTCTCTCATCACTTCTTCTTCGGTGATCTGAAAACCAAAAAATTGAGTAGATTCTCTACCTGCTAAAACAAATGCCTCGTTCAATTCCCTCTTGAAATTTTCATCCTCCATACCCACCTTATATTCAAGCTCTTTTATAGAATTAAGTCTTGCTTCTGCTTCCGCCTTTTTAGCGTTGATCTCAAATATTTTTAATTCCGCAATACGACTAGAATCTTTATCTTTTTCAAATTGTTTTTTTATATTCTCGAAGGTCTCTGCCAATTCTTTCTCTTCACGAACAACTACTTCCAATTTTCTCTCCATTTCGTTCTTTTCTCTTTTTAATTTATCTATTTCGCTTTTATCAATCTGAACATTTTCTGCTGTTTTTGAATTTTGACTCAAGAAAAAAGAGATTGAGTGTTTTATTTTATCCAGTGCATCTGTTATAGAAATATTTTTGTATTCATCAAAACTGTCTTGCAAATCAAACAAGAAATTTTTTACATCTTTAAACTTTATTACTCTGTCGTCTTCTTCTTTTTGCCTAGATTCTTCCCTTACAATTCTTCTTTCTTCAAAAACAATCATACCCTCTAGCTGCCCGATTTCTCTTGTTAAGTTACTTCTTTCTTTTCTTTTTTCACTCAATCTCTCTTCAATCTCTATCAATTCCTGATTATCTTTTGGAGAACTGTTTGATTCTTTTCTCAAAATTTCTTTTGCATCTGCCAGATCCTCGTTTAAAACGCGCATCTTTTCTTCAAGGGGATTTTTGTGTTCTCTGATATAGTTTTTTTGATATTTCAAATATACATCCTCTCTTTTAAAATATTCTTTATATAAATCTCTTAACTTGTCTCGCAATTCTACCGATTGTTCTATTTTCTTTACCTGTTTTTCCAAAAATCTTAAGTGTGGTTTTATTTCTCTTCGCAAAGACTCTACCGACTGAAGATTTTCTTCTACCTTATCCAATTTCTTTTCACTCTCGTTTATTTTGTATTGGTAGATTTTAAGTCCCAGAGCATCTTCTATCATTTCTCTTCTTTCTTTTATATTTACACTTAAAATTCTGTCTGCTTCTCCTTGTGAAATAATATGATGCCCGGAAGAACCAATATTTGCCCCTGCCAAAAGTTCAATAATATCTTTCAAACGAACTTGTGTTCCATTTATAAAATATTGGTTTACACCGTCTTTAAAAACTACTCTCTCAATTGAGACCTCATCAAAATCAATATTCAAAAATCTTGTTATATTATCAAAAATCACTTTTACACCGGCTCTGTTCAGAGATCTTTCATTTTTTGATCCAGAAAATATTAAATCTTCTCCTCTTTTCCCTCGCAAAGATTTTAAAGATTGCTCACCCAAAACAAACCGAAAAGCTTCGGCGACATTTGATTTGCCTGACCCATTTGGACCAACAATCGCAGAAATTGGCGATGTAAAATCCAAAGAATCTTTTTTTGCAAACGATTTAAATCCAGAAATTTCTAACGATTTTAGATACATAAAAAATAATTACTACTCACTAAAAACTACCCACTACAAACTAAAATATAGTTTAAATAATAACATACTGAATTATTGAAATATACACAAAAAAAATAAGCGAAGTGTCTTACGACACTCCGCCTATCCCCCTTTAATGAACGCGATGTCCGAATTCCTTGGACACCAAAAAATTTTGAATCTGATCTTCCCATGTCTGAGGGTCTCTCCCCGGTGGACAGGTGATTGCCCTTACAGCCTCGGCTCTGCCGTGACGATAACGAATGTTCATTAATTCGGTTGGACTTAATCCTTCCGAATTACCATTGATATCTTGCCAGTTTTTCCAATCTCTTTCGGTCGCAGGCATATAACACCTCCTCTTAAAGTAAAGAATCTATAAAATCCTACCTAAATACTATTTAAAATAACAAAGATGTCAATACAATTAAAAAACCCGTCGTTGCGAATATTGGAGGGATCCAACATGCAACGACGGGTTTGGGCCGTTAGTCCAGATCACATCGTGATCGGATTAAAGAGGCCCAAGGTCTGCGTCTGGCCGTCAACGAACTTCTCCACCTGAATCCGGTCGGATCCGTCGGTGGCGGAGATCGCAACGAGCGCACCGCTGTTCAACCCCGCTTTGCGCAGGGTGGAAATACCCTCTGCATCCGTAAGACTGACTTCCTGAAATCCGGAATCGATGCCGAGGGATTTCGCCTGATCCTTGGAAACCTCGATAAAGACGGTTTCCAGTTTGACGAGCGTCGGTGCGGAGACGGATGCTTCCTTCACGGGCTCGGCCTGTTCGTAGCCACGAAGACGGATTTTCACCTGTGCCTTCTTCTCCGGCCGTCCACCACCGCCCTTGCGATACTGAATGAAAAATGCCTCCACCACTCCGTCTTCGGGAACGATGGGCTTGCCGTCTTCACCGAAACCGGCAACGATGGCAACCATGCCGTCGTCGGTCCCAAAAGACATCCATTCGTCTTCTGTGACAGGAATCGCCCAACGCGAACCCCTGCCGTTCTCCACGACCATGCCGGAAATCTGTTGCCGGCTCTTGATCTTGGCGATCCGCTCGCGACGCGCGGTTTCCCGTGCCAATCGCTCACGCTCCTCACTGGCCTTGCGGGCATCAGAAAGTTTTCTCATCACCGCGCGCTCGGCGTCGGTGATGTTGGCCTTGATGCTCCTGCCCTGATCGGCAGAAAGCGCCTCGGCAACCGAGTGTTTGAGATCGACCGTAGCGAGAACGCCACGACCACCGACAATTTTGGACACGCCATCAACGACGACGGTCTTTTGTTTTTTCAAGTCGGCGACGGGGATGACCTTCTTCAGATCGCCCCACTCCTCCAGACCGATGACCACCTCGTCGTTAATGGCGAGCAAGTGTCCGAGTCCTTTGGACTGCTCCTGAAAAAAACTCCAGAGATCTTTTCCTGTCTCGACATCCTTTACCATCCCAGGCAGAAAATCGAGTCCTTCCTTGACCAGCGAACGCCGGACATGAATCTCAAGGCCCATCTCGTCGTTTCGATAAATCCGGAACTCTGCGGGCTTGGCCTGGCCGGTCTGAACCGCTTCCTCTGTTTCATTGGTTCGCTCAGCGATCATCTTCCAACCAGTGAGAGACTCCAGCACCTGAATTCCTACCAGTGACTTTGCCATACGAACACCTCCTAAAACCTAAAAATTTTAATTTCTCAACAGCACAAACGCCGTTGAATCCTGTCAATATACTATAATAAAATAAATATTTGTCAATACCTGCGCTTGCTTTTTTTCTACATCTGTTATACTTTGTCTAACTATGTCAAAACTTTTGATAGTAGAGTCCCCTGCGAAGGCAAAGACTATTAATAAATATCTTGGCAAAGATTACGTTGTCACATCATCTGTGGGGCATATTCGTGATTTGCCTAAAAGTAACAAAACAGCCATAGATATAGAGGCTGGTTTCGTACCAAACTACGAAACAATCAAAGGAAAAGAAAAGGTAATCAAAGAATTAAAGACTCTTGCAAAGGATGCAGACGAGATTATTCTCGCCCCCGATCCAGACCGTGAAGGAGAAGCTATTGCGTGGCACCTGCTTCAAATCCTAAAAGAGGATTTGAAGAGTAATAAGTTACAAGTATCAAGTATCAAGAGAGTGACCTTTAACGAAATTACCGAAAGTGCGATCAAAGAAGCGCTGAAACACCCGCGTGATATAGATGATAATTTAAGACGAGCTCAAGAAGCTCGCCGTGTTTTGGATAGACTTTTTGGATACGATCTTAGCGGTTTGATTTGGAAAAAAGTTCGCTATGGTCTTTCTGCTGGAAGGGTTCAATCCCCTGCTTTGCGTATTTTGGTTGAAAAAGAAAGAGAAATAAAAGCTTTCGTTCCAGAAGACTACTTCGTAATCACCGCCGATGTAAAAACAAAATCCGCGACTACCTTTACCTTGAATTGTTCAGAAGAACCTCGCGACAAAAATCAAGTAGAAAAAATTCTTGAAGTTGGAAATAATGGCACTTGGAAAGTAGCCGATCTAAAAGAAACCGAGGCAAAGAGATCTCCTCGTGCTCCTTTTACTACATCTACACTACAACAAACAGCCAGCTCTAGAATGGGATTTGCTCCGAGCAAAACAATGGGTGTTGCACAAAAATTGTACGAGGCAGGATACATTACTTATATGAGAACTGACAGTACAACACTTAGCCAAACAGCTCAAAAACAAATTTTGACTGAAATAGAGAAAAAATATGGAAAAAAATATGTTGAAGCTAGAGTCTACAAAACAAAATCAAAAAATGCACAAGAAGCTCACGAAGCAATTCGTCCAACAAGCATAACAAAAGAAAATGTTGGATCAACCGATGAACAGAAAAAATTGTATAGATTGATTTGGCAAAGAACAATTGCCTCTCAAATGTCCGATGCAAAAATATTAAGATCAAAAATCGTCGTTGATGTTGAGGGAAAAGAAAACCTGCCTGCCGGCGAGGCAAGAATACCAGAATTTAATATAAACGGATCCCGAGTTCTTTTTGATGGATGGCTTTTGGCCGATCCTTCTGCTCGAGGAGAAGACACAGAATTGCCTGCAATAAAAATTGGCGAGGATTTAGATTTGTTAAAAATGAATGTAGAAGACAAGCAGACTCAACCACCTCAAAGATACTCCGAAGCTGGTCTGATTAAAGAATTGGAGAAAAGAGGAATTGGTCGTCCCAGCACCTATGCGACAATTATAAAAACACTAAAAGACCGCGCTTATGCCGACAAAGAAGGAACTGCTTTGCGACCAACAGACACAGGCGAAGTAGTGAGTACTTTTTTGGAAAATCATTTTGAAAACTACATCAGCGATTTGTTTACTGCCGAGATGGAAGATAAATTGGACGAAATAGCAAATGGAGAAAGAGATTATGTAAAAACTCTAACAGAATTTTACACACCTTTTACAAAAGATATTAAAGCAAAAGAAGGAATAGAAAAAATAACCAATCTGGGTGATGCCCCAAAAGAATTTAAATGTCCAGAGTGTGGAGGCGCAATGGTTATTAAACTTGCAAAAAATGGCAAATTTATGAGCTGTGCAAAATTTCCAGATTGTAATGGTGCTCGAACAATAGAAGGAAAAGAATTGGAAGGCCCGAAAGAAACTGGTGAGCCATGTCCTGATTGCGGAAATCCTTTGGTAGAGAGAGACGGAAAATTTGGAAGATTTATTGCTTGTTCAAATTATCCAAAATGTAAGTTTGTAAAAAAAGATGAAGAATTGGAAAGAAAAAATTCTACTGGTGTTAAGTGTACCGAATGCAAGAACGGATATATGGTAAAAAGAAGAGGGAGATTTGGAGAATTTTATTCTTGTTCAAATTATCCCGATTGTAAGTTGGCTATCAAAGCAGAGCCAACAGGAAATCTTTGCCCAATGTGTGGCAAGCTGATGATGAAAGGTACCAAAACAATCCCTGACAGATGTAGCGATAAAAATTGCCCGAACCATAGGCCGGATAAACTTAGTACTAAGTAGTAAGGTTTAAGGAGTAAGGGTTAAGGAGTAAGGGGTGAGGAATAAGTAATACGAAATAAATAAAGAGGGATTTTGCTAAAGTAAAATCCCTCTTTATTTATTTCGGATCGGATAAAAAATTTTGACTATAAAATTTACGACCGTAAATTTTATAGTCAAAATTTTTTATCCTTTCCTTATCTTTTTTAGATTCAAAGATCTTGTCTCATTCATACATTAAATTGACTGTATAAAGATAATATTTAAAATAAAAATCCCCCAGAGCCAAAGCTCGGGGGATTTTGAGAAGATATCAGGCGGTCTTCATGATCGCCATGATTTCCTTCTCGGTCAAACCCATCTGGCGCAACTGGACGAGAAGCGCCTTTTTTTCTTGCGTACTCATTTTTTTACCCTCTTTCATTTTTTTGAGTTAGCTTCCCATAGCCAACCCTATTCTTTTATCATTATAGTATAAGGCAACACTTTTGTCAATACTAAAAATCCTTTATTTCAAAAGTCTAATTCCCTATTTCTCGAGACTCAACTCTGATTACATACATAACTTTACGGACCTGCCTCTTTTCTGGAAGAAAAGCAACGACACGGCAGGCAGGCTTTATAAACTTACAAACTTTATAAACTTTTAGGACTTCTATTGCTTTTTTAAGTCTTCTTGCTATAATTCTGGGGATGGAAAATTTAACTAATATACTTCCCTTTATACAGATAACACTAGCTGTTCTCCTTGTAGCAGCCATTTTGATTCAACAAACTGGTAATGACTTGGGAGGTGCTTTTGGTGGTGGAGACAATTTTTCTGCAAGACACACAAGAAGAGGCGCAGAAAAGATTTTCTTTTATATCACAGTTACTCTTGCTATTCTTTTTGTAGCTTCAGCTTTTATAGCTTTGATCATATAAGAAACATTTTAGTTTTTTTCTCACATTGTCTTAACCATTAAGACAGGTTAAAATATTTATATTGTGGACTCAAAAAACGCTAAGTTTATATTTCGTAAGTTCTATTTACCGAAATTGGAAAAAATAGGTAATCTACTTGGAACATTCAGTTTAACAGAAAAAGTTATCTTCTGGTTTTTTGCTTTTGTTTTATTCGGCAGTACATTTTTAATGTTAAAAGAAATTAACAAAAACTTTTTTGCTGAAGTTCCAAAAAGTGGTGGTGAAATAATAGAGGGACTTATCGGTTCTCCAAGATTTATCAATCCCCTACTTGCGATATCAAATACCGACAGAGATCTAACAGCACTCGTCTATTCAGGACTTTTAAAAGCAACCCCGGACGGAAAGGTTGTTCCTGACTTGGCTGAACATTATGAGATATCAGAAGATGGATTAATATATACAGTTACCTTAAAAGAAGATGCTTCTTTTCACGATGGAGTTGCTGTTACAACAGAGGACATCGCGTACACAGTTAGAATGTCTTTGGACAACATAGTCAAAAGTCCTAAAAGACCAAACTGGGAAGGTGTAGGAGTAAAAATAATTGACCAAAAACAAATTCAATTTATTTTAAAAACACCTTACTCACCTTTTACAGAAAACCTAACTCTCGGTATCCTTCCGAAACACATTTGGGAAAAAGTTGAGCCGGAGCAATTTGCTTTCAGTCAATTAAATATAGAGCCGATTGGTTCAGGACCATATAGAATAATTTCAACAAAAATGAATTCTTCCGGAATAATGGAGAAATACGAATTAAAACCTTTTACAAAATATGCATTGGGAGAACCATACATATCAAAAATAATAATTAGATTTTATCCAAACGAAGAAACATTGATTAATGCATATAAAAAAGGTTATGTGGAAGACATAAATACAATATCACCCGAACAAGCCCTCGAACTTGAAAAAAACGGTAGCAGAATTGAAAATGTTCCATTGCCTAGAATTTTCGGTATCTTCTTTAATCAAAATCAAAATGCCGTCTTTACCAATTCCGAAGTAAGAAAAGCTTTGAACAAAGCGGTAGACAGAGAAAGAATTGTGAGAGAAGTTTTGAGTGGTTTTGGAACGCCAATATATGGGCCAGTGCCAACAACATCTCAATATTTTAATAAAGACATAGAGGGAGAATTCAACCCTCAAGAAGCAATTGAGCTTTTGGAAAGTAACGGATGGGAAATAAATGAGGAAACAAAAATACGGGAAAAGACAATCAAAAAAGTAAGCACGACCTTGGAATTTGAAATTGCAACATCGGATGCTCCCGAATTAAAAGCGGCTGCCAATATAGTAAAAGAAAATTGGGAAAGTGTGGGTGCAAAGGTAACAGTAAAAATATTTGAAATAGGAGATCTTAATCAAAATATTATAAGACCCAGAGAATACGATGCTTTGTTGTTTGGAGAAATAATTGGTAGAGATATGGATCTGTTTGCTTTCTGGCATTCTTCACAAAGAAACGACCCAGGATTAAACATTGCATCATACGCAAATGCCAATAGTGACAAACTGCTTGAACAAGTAAGATCATCAAGAGACGAAGAAGACAGAATTGAAAAATTCTTCAAATTCCAAGAAAATATTGAATCTGATATGCCTGCCATCTTTATTTATTCCCCAGATTTTATTTACATAACAAGTAATAAAATAAAAGGTATAAACTTGGGACAAATCACCTTGCCGTCAGAAAGATTTTTTGGAGTTCACAGTTGGTTTATAGAGACAGAAAATATTTGGAAAATCTTTTCTAGATAAAAATCTAAACATTTTATAAAAAATTATTATTAAAAATTTTAAAACCCGTAATCAAGGGTCAATTGATTGTTATTAATTTATGATTAAAGAAAACAAAACAGTAAGAACAAGTCCTGTCAAAAAAAATCCAACAGATGGAAATACTGAAAGAAAAAAAACCGGCAATACCGGTACAGGCAACAGAAAAAACTTTGGAAGAAATTCTCAAAGAAATTCTGAAAACCATTCTCCTAAAACATCAGAGGTAAAAGTTCCTCCTATTGGAAAAGAGACTATCAGAGTAATACCTTTGGGAGGAGCCGAAGAAGTAGGACAAAATATGATCATCGTTGAATACGAGGATGATATTTTGATTTTTGATTGTGGGTTTCAATTTGTGTCCGAAGAAAATCCCGGAATTGATTATATCATTCCAAACACAAAATATTTGGAGGCAAACAAACACAAAATCCGAGCTTTGATTTTGACACACGGACACTTGGATCACATTGCTGCCATCCCTTACATTATAGACAAAATTGGAAACCCTCCAATCTACGCCAGAAATCTTACAGCAATAATGGTACAAAAAAGAGCGGAAGAATTTCCCAATTTACCAAAACCAGATTTAAGAATTGTTAATCCAAAAGAAAAATTAAAATTCGGCAATCTTCATGTTAAATTTATTGAAGTGACTCACTCTATTCCCGACTCGATGGGAGTGTCTGTTGAGACACCTTTTGGAAATGTGGTGATCACAGGAGACTTAAAACTTGAGCACGAGAACGGAATTCCTTCTGAAAAAGAAGAAAGAAATTGGGGAGAGATTGGAAAGGACAACAATATTCTTCTTATCGCTGATTCAACCAATGTTGAAAAACCAGGATTTTCTATTCCAGAAAAACAAATAATGGACAATTTGGAAAACATTATAAAAAATGTTAACGGAAGAATTATTATTGGTACTTTTGCCTCTCAGTTTGAAAGAATGATTCAAATTATTCAAATTGCAGAAAAATACAATAAAAAAGTTATTACGGAGGGAAGAAGCATCAAAACAAACATCGAGATTGCAAAATTAGCAGGTCTGCTTAATCCAAAACAAGATACTCTTGTTCAACCAAAAGATATTGGCAATTACCCTCCTGACAGAATATTGGTTTTGGCGACAGGAGCACAAGGCGAAGAATTTGCCGCTCTTATGAGAATGGCACAAAAGAAAAATAAATTTATCCAACTAAATAAAAGAGATACAATTATTCTTTCTTCATCTGTTGTTCCAGGAAATGAACTGAGTGTACGAAAATTGAAAGATAATCTTTATAGACACGATGTAAAAATCATCAGTTATCAAGTATCCGACGTTCACGCGACAGGTCACGGAAATGCAGGAGAATTGGCTTGGATAAATACAATGGTTAACGCAAGATTTTTTGTACCTGGATATGGACATCACTCGATGTTAAAAGTTCATGCTGAATTGGCAAGATCAATCGGAATGAAGGACGAAAATATTGTTGTGCCTGATAATGGTTCTGTTATTGAGATACGAGACAAAGGAACAAAAATAGAAGTTCTGAAACAAAAAGCCCCTTCAAACATTGTTATGGTAGATGGTTTTTCCGTTGGAGACATTCAGGAAGTGGTTATCAGAGACAGACAAACTTTGGCGCAAGACGGAATCTTTGTGGTAATTGCTACGATTGATTTAGGCACAGGGAAACTTCGAAAGTCACCAGATATAATTTCTAGAGGATTTGTGTATTTAAGAGAATCACAAGATCTTCTTTCACAAGCCAGAAAAATCGTAAAGAAAACAGCAGAAGACAATGCTGTCGGAATGAAACCGATCAATTTTGAATTGATTAAAAAAGAATTAAGCGATGGAATCGGAAGATTCTTGTTAAAGAAAACAAACAAAAGACCAATTATTATTCCTGTAGTTTTGGGAGTGTAAATAAATAATATATAATATTTTTTATGATGATACCCAAAAAACAAAAAATAACTTCTATATTTTTACTTGGATTTATTTTTTCTTTTAGCTTGGCAATTCCCACTTATGTAAACTCGACCTTCTTAAACAATTATGTTTCAGAGGGTTTTGTTGGTGTTTTTTATATAATTTCATCAATATTTACTTTATTGCTGATGATGTCGGCAGGAAAAATTCTACAAAAGATTGGAAATTATAAAACCATGATCTACGCTCTTTTCATCAATATAATTTCTCTTGTATCTCTTGTAGTTTGGGATAATTTTTTTGTTGTAATCACTGCATTAACATTGCATCTTGTTATTGTTGCTTTGATTGCCTTCAATATTGATGTCTTTCTTGAAGCTTTCTCAGAGGACTCAAGTACTGGAAAAATCCGTGGAACATACCTGTCATTCAATAATCTGGCTTGGCTTATCTCGCCGATGATTTCTGGGTTTATCTTGATCAACAATGAATATTGGAAGATATATTTATTTTCAGGAATACTGACTATCCCCATTCTTTATCTTATTATCAGAAATTTAAAAAATTTTGAAGACCCTAAATATGTAAAAACAAATATCTGGGATACTTTAAAAATAATTTTTAACAAGCCAAATGTTTCCAAAATATTTTGGGCACATTTTTTGTTGAGATTTTTCTATTCTTGGATGATCATTTATATGCCGATATATCTTCACGAATATATTGGTTTTGATTGGAGCACCATAGGAATAGTATTTACTATGATGCTACTACCATTTGTTATACTAGAAATTCCACTTGGAAAATTGGCGGATGAAAAAATTGGAGAAAAAGAAATATTAAATTTTGGTTTTTTAATTACTGGGATAACTACCGCAATGCTTACTTTCATAACATCAAACAGTATAATTCTTTGGGGACTTTTATTGTTTATGACCCGAGTAGGAGCAAGTATGATTGAGATTGCATCAGAGAGTTATTTCTTTAAAAAAATAGATGGGAATGACACAAATATTTTAAATGTATTTAGAATGACCGGACCTTCTGCATATATTCTTGGACCATTAACTGCTAGTATTCTTTTGATGTTTATTGAAATCAATTATTTATTCGTGATTTTGGGAGTATTTGTAACAATAGGAGGAATCGCCCGTGAAATGACACTGGAAGACACAAAATAAAAAAACAAAAAACCCAGTTTGGATGTCGGACATCCAAACTGGGTTTTTAATTTACACATTAGGCATAAAAGTTATTCCACTACTACCTCCCCACCGATATCGCATTTCTGAAATAGCGACAAGTCCGATAATGAGATACGCAGCAACGCCTGCCAAAATCAATTTGTAAATTTCAATCTGAAAAGAAGATGAAATAATTATCGGTACAAAAAACAAACAGCAAAAACCAATTGAAACAAAAAGAATTCCTGTCCCTTCATACTCATAACCAGAATCTCCTTTGGAGATATCCTGAAAAAGAAAGACTCCCCACAACAATCCTGCAAAAAAAGATGCAACAATTCTTTTTAAAGTAATTTTTTCTTTCATCGTACTCTCCTTCCCAATTTTCTCCTTCGTAAATTTTTTTTATTAGAAATTGATACAAGGTCTTTGTTGTCTGCCGAAAATGAAACAAAAGATGTTTCTGGATTTAAAATATATTTAATTCCTTTCAAATCAGCAATACCGCCTTTGATTGTTTTCATACCCTCCCTTAATAAAGATTGTTTGAAGATGACATTTCTGCGGATAATTTAAACAAAGAAACACCAAAAATGCAATGATTAAAAAACACAAAGACCTGCCTAGATTGCAGATCTTTGAAATTTGTATTTTGTATTCTTAAAACGACGTGGATTGCTTCACCTTCGGTTCGCAAAGACGGATGGATCGGCTTCGTCAACGCTGTTGGCTGCCCGTTGTGAGCTTCATCTTCGTCCGTGCTATCAGCTACTAACTATCATCTTCGTTTATTTGTGTTTTGTGTTTTGTGTTTTATAAAAAAGTTATTAATTCAACCCACATTTTTTGCGAACATCTTGCATCTTCTTCTCCGCTCTTTCGCGAGCGATTTTTCCTCCCTTTTCCAAAATCTCCAAAACATAATCTCTGTTATTTTCCAATTCTTTTCTTTTTTCTCTTATCTCTCTCAAATAATCGTTTATCACACCTGCCACATATTTTTTGATTTCTGCATATCCGACTCCCCCATTCTCAAACATACTTCTGATTTCTTTGTCTTGGTTTTCGTTTGTGAAAAGTTTTGATATTTTATACAAATTATAATCATCTGGATTTTTCTTTTCATCAATTCCTTTTGAATCCATTGGTACAGACATGACTATTTTTTCTGTTTCTTCATCGGTCGCAAAAAGAGGGATCGTGTTTCCATAAGATTTTGACATTTTTTGTCCGTCTGTTCCAATCACAGTTTCTGTTTCCTCTAAAATTTTTTCTTGTGGTTCTTTAAAAATCATTCCGTACTGAGTATTAAATTTTCTGGCAATCTCTCTCGCAATTTCCAAATGTTGCTTTTGATCATTTCCAACAGGCACAATATCTGCGTCTTGAATTAAAATATCCGCCGACATCAAAACAGGATAATTAAATGTTCCAACATTCACTTCTTTCTTTTTTGCCTCGGCATCTTTAAAAGCATGTGCTCTCATCAAATAAGGCATGGTTACGAGGCAAGAAAAAATCCAGCTCAATTCTGTCACTTGTGGGACGCTTGATTGTCTAAACAAAATTACTTTTTCAGGATCTAAACCAATAGCGAGATAATCCAAAGCCAATTCAATACTGTTTTGTCCGATCAAAAGTTTTTTGGTATCCGATGTCATTGCATGATAATCGGCAATAAAAACAAACACCTTGTCATAATCATTTTGCAAATCAACAAATTGTTTCATCGCTCCAAAATAATTTCCGATATGTGGGCGACCGGTCGGCTTTACGCCTGATAACATTATTTTACTCATATTTTCTTACAATAAACCTATTAATATACCTTTTAAAACCATTAAATTAAGCCCAAAATTGGCTTTTAAAGCCCTCTATTTGATTTAATCAAGGCTTCTTATTCCATCCATTATAATCTTCGTAGCTTCCCTATAATCTTCTATTCCTATATCCTTTTTACCATTATAAAAATCTTTTGCCAACATTGGTTTTCCGAAGACAACTTTTAATCTTGTGCGACCGAGAAAATCTTTTCGTTTATGATCTTTGTATAATCCAACAACCCTAACAGGAACAATAGATGCATTTGTTCTATGAATCAAAAACCCTATTCCTGGTTTTCCATCTCCTACATTTCCGTCTGTGGTCTTCTTCCCTTCTGGGAAAATGCATAAACTTCTGCCAGCGTTCAAAATTTTGATATGGTATCTCAAGGCAATGTCATAATCATTCATACCTGCATAAGCAGTGTGCGCACCCCACATACGAAAAAATAATCCGCCGTAAAAATTTTGTCTCCAACCACTATTTTTATAAAAAGATTTTTCTCTTGCTACATAAAACATTGGCATAAAACGAGACAAGAAAGAAAGAGACGCGGGAATCAAAATAGGATCAAGCTCGCTTGAATGATTAACAGCAAAAATGACACCAGTTCCGTCATTTTTTAAAGCAGACAAGTTTTTTAAACCCTTTACTTTATAAACAAAAAATACTCTCAGCAAAATTCGTGTTGGAACCCAAATAAGAGTTTGTAACACCCAAGGAGAAACATAATGAAATATTTTCATTTTGCTGGAATAATTCATATCAGTATTAAATGCCTTCCGCCTTTAATTCTTCTATTAATTTTTTCATCCTTTTATTCAATTTTGTAGGAATTTGAATATTTATTTTCACAAGCAAATCCCCTCTTCGTGTTCCGCCCATTGGCACACCTTTTTCTTTAATTCGAAGCACCTCACCAAAATTGATTCCCGTTGGAATTTTCAATTTTATTTTATCATCCAATACCTCGATATTATATTCCCCTCCCATCAAAGCGTCAGAAAGTTTTATATTCAAATTCATTGCCAAATTACTTCCCTCTTTTCTCAAAAACTTGTGTTTTGCGACATGAATTTTTATGTATAGATCTCCGGGCTGTCCTCCTGCAATTGCCTCTCCTGCTCCACTCAATCTAATCATTTCACCATTATCAATTCCAGACGGAATATTTATCTTTATCTCGGATTGTCCTCTTTTTACTTTTGCTCCATGACAGCTGTGACATTTTTCTTTTGGAACTTTTCCTGTTCCACTACAATTCTCACAACTTTTTACACTAGAGAATGTTCCGAGCATTGATCTCTTTGTTTCGTGGATTTGTCCGTTTCCGTTACATACAGGACATGTTATATTTTCACTTTTTTCTCTTGCACCTGACCCACCACAAACATCACAAATAGAATTTTTTGTTACATAAACTTTTCTTTGCGTTCCAAAAACAGCATCTTTAAAATCCAATTCTAAATCAATAGAAATATCATTTCCTCTTCTGGATCTCTTTCTTGCCCCACCAAAAAAATCACCAAAAATATCGCCTAGATCAAATTCCATACCGCCTTGCTGAAATTGAGAAAAATCAAAACCTTCAAATCCATTAAATCCTTGCGCTCCTGAACCATTTCCGCCACCACTAAAAACCCTGCCATAGGCATCATACTCTGAACGTTTATTATCATCTGACAAAACGCTGTAAGCTTCACTTATTCTCTTAAACATTGCCTCGTCACCTCCTTTTTTGTCGGGGTGATATTTGTGAGCCAATTTGTGAAAAGCTTTTTTGATTTCAGTTTTTGATGAATTTTTTTCTACTCCCAGTATTTTGTAATAATCTTCTTGCATATTGGTACATTTTACAATAAACGCGGTTTAAAATCAAAAATCTATTTTATTGTGGATTGCTTCACTTCGTTCGCAATGACGGACGAGATGTTCGTCTTCGCGAGGCGAAGCCGACGTGATCCACGTCGTTCGTGCGGGTCGTCTTCGCGAGCTTGCGAAGCGATCCAGAACGATACAACGACGAAACGACGTGGATTCCTGCCTGCCGGCAAGGCGGGTTCACGTCCATTATTTCGGACAAACAGTTCATTGTGGATTGCTTCACTTCGTTCGCAAAGACAACGAAAATGACAAATTTCTGAAAGAAATTTGTCATCGCGAGCGTAGCGAAGCAATCCACGTTGTTCGTGAGGATCGTCTTCGCGAGCTTGCGAAGCGATCCAGAACGATACAACGACGAAACGACGTGGATTGCTTCGTCGCAAGCTCCTCGCAAAGACGACGGGGGGGGTCGTCTTCGCGAGGCGAAGCCGACGCGGTCCACGTCGTTTTCTGGATTGCTTCACCTTCGGTTCGCAAAGACGAAGAAAGACAAGTAAGGCGGTTTAATTAATAGATTCTATATTAATCTTATTTATCAAAATACTTAATAAATCTTTAACTCGCTCTTGTGCCTCATCTTCATTTTGACTTGCCACAAATTCTTGCCATTGTTTCAAAATATCCTCATCATCCAAATTTCTCACCGCATTTTCAAGCATCAATCTTGTTTCAAAATCAACCTCAGTTTCAGTTTTTAAAACTTTTTCAATAAAAAGTTTTGTAAAATCTAGAATGTCTTCATTCAATTTTTCCTTTTCTAAAACAACTTTTTCCTGATTAAATTCTTTTTGAGACAAAAAATATTTTCCTCCAAAGAAAACATTACCTGCTAACAAAATAATAACGAGAATTATTTGGATATAACTTTTTGATGAAGATGACATAAATTTTATTTTATTTTTTGATTAAGTAAATTTTCCCTAATTTTATCACGATAAAAATTGTAGGACAACAAAATGACGACAAACAGCAACAAGACAATCTTCCAATCAAAAATCTTTAACCAAGAATATTTGGATTTAATTTCAATATTCATATGGACACCTCTACCGCTTTCAACCTGAAAAGGTTCGCTTTCATAAACCGAGTATTTCTTTGCTTCCGCCTTCAAATAATACATCCCTTCCGGAACCAAAAATGAATACTTACCTGTAACATCTGTGGTTTGAGGATTTTGTTGTTGATATTCTTTGGCTGGCCATAATACATATTCGTTTGTGTTTGAATCAAGACGATATATAGAAACAACAACATCTGGAATACGAATTTCTTTTTTTCCAAATTTCTCATAAACATATCCCTCTGGGTCAACAACCGCAATCAACCGAATTTCTTTTCTACCCAATTCTTCATCATAAAAATCAAGCACTGTTATAATCTCGTATTCACCCTCAACCACAGGCATCTGAATTTCTGCAGTATAAATCCCATCTGAATCAGGATCGGTATATTCAAATTCAAGTAATACGAGTTTGTTTTCAATTTCTACAGTTTCTTTTTGCTCACGAGCAAATACAGGTTCAGAAAAAACAACAGAAGCCATCAATTCTTGAATTGGAAACGATAATTTTGAAATAATTCCACTTTCATCGTCAGATACTGAAATATGATTTTGTGGTTTTAAAACAACAAACCCTCGAATACTTTTTACAGGATTTTCTGGTTTAAGTGATAATTGCAAAGATTTACCAGAAATCGTTGTTATTTTTTGTTCAAGTCTATTTTTGTCGTTAAGTGACAAAACAATGTCAAAATCAATCATATGTCCCGATGTTTTTGCAAATACTATTTCCGTGGGTATTTTTCTTTTTTCTTCTAGGGTCAATTCACCAACGGGCAAACCTTTTGTTTCAGCAAGTGATGGCAAAATTAATTTTGCTTCTCTCAATTTTTCAATATCAGTAAGTTTACGAACACCTACTTCTTCTAAAGTTTTTCCAAACTCTGGAAATTTTTGTGCCAAAACTCTAATCTCTTTTGGCAAAGGTGCCAAAACAAATTTTTCAAGAGCAAATGAAGACATTAAATCCCATTGTCCTCTCATAGACAAAGGAGTATCTTTTGAAACTAATTTATCAACAGGAATATTGTCCCTATCATCTGATTTATCAGGATTAAAGAAACCCCAAATAGTACTTATAACAGGTGTTTTCTTGATACCTTCGGTAATTTTTTTTGCAACATCGCGAGTAATGTCTTGAAAATCTTCAAAAACCTCTTCTAAAATCTTGGGAACATTTGGAACAATCTCTTCAACAAAATTATTTGGATTTGGAATCAACCCCGAGATAATGCCTCCTCCAAAAACAGGATTTGTCTCGTCATTATCGTCCAAAGAACCACAGCCTTGATCATTTGGATAATCCACAGAACCGTCATTGTCATCGTCAAGAGAATTGTTACACTGTGGTCTTGAACTTATTGGTCGCCAATCTGTTTTCACTTTGTAATCAACAGAGCCACAAGAATTTGTTGTAGCACAATTAAAAACAATCCATCCGGTGCTTTCACTATATGCATAACCAGAAAAATCCCCAGAGGCATCAATTGTCACCCCACCATAATCAGGGCTAAAATTTATCCATCCTGTGTTTTCGCTCCATGCATAACCTGATAGATTTCCATATCCATCATTTTCAACAGCATAATCAACAGAAGAACAAGAATTATCATTTGAACAATTTAAAGAAACCCAACCAATATTTTCGCCCCAAAAATACCCTGTCAAACCAGAATCGTTTACAACTATATTTCCCTCGCTCGTTCCAAAATTTAACCATCCGACATTTTCTGACCACGCATGTTTATAAGTAGAATCAACAATACCACTCGTTGAAGAAGCACTGACATTGCCACCGTAAGAAATCAAAAAAATCAAAACAAATTTTAAAGTAATTTTAATATTCTTTTTCATAATCATAACAATTATTAATATTGTAACATAAATAATAAAACCAAAACAAACAAATTATCAACAACTAATTTGGTACACTTTAAAATTACGGAATACCTTGGATTCCTGCCTGCCGGCAGGCAGGGCTTCGGACTTCGTCCTCGCAAAGACGGTAATGGTGTCGTCTTCGCGAGCTTGTGAAGCGATCCACGTCCATTATTTCGGACAAACATTTCATTATGGATTGCTTCGCTTCGCTCGCAAAGACGGTGACGAGACGAATATCCGAAGGTTATTCGTCTTCGCGAGCTTGCGAAGCGATCCAGAAAAACGACATGGATTCCTACCTGCGCAGGCAGGGACGACACATTTCGTAATTTAAAATGTACTATGAAAACACACAAAAATAAACAACCAAAACAAGATTTATTTTCATTCAAAAATCTTTTAAAGGCATATTATCAATGCAGAAAAAGGAAAAGAAAAACAATCAATGCATCAAAATTTGAACTTGATTTTGAAAATGAATTATTAAAACTTGAAAAAGAATTAAAAGACAAAACATACAAAATAGGTAATTCTATATGTTTTGTTGTAACATATCCAACACCACGAGAAATTTTTGCGGCAGATTTTAAAGACAGAATTGTACATCATCTTTTTATAAACCATATAGAAAAAATCTGGAATAAAAAATTTATTCATCATTCATATGCTTGCAGAAAAAATAAAGGAGCGCACGAAGCCGTTAAAGATTTAAGAAAAACTCTCAGAAAGACAAGCTGTAATTTTTCCTGCCCTGCATATTATTTACAAGTTGATATTTCTGCATTTTTTATGTCTTTAAAAAAAGATATTCTTTTTAGTTTAATTTCCAAACACTTAAAAAATCCCCAATTATTGTGGCTAGCAAAACAAATTATTTTTCATGATCCAACCAAAGATTTTTATTGCAAAAGCGATAAAAAACTTTTTGAATTAATTCCAGACCATAAATCCCTTTTTAAGGTATCCAAAAGGCAAGGTCTTCCTATCGGCAATCTTACATCTCAATTTTTTGCAAATATATATATGAATGAATTGGATCAATTTGCCAAACACAATTTAAAAATAAAATACTATTTTCGTTATGTTGATGATATTTTAATAATTTGTGAAGACCCAAAACAACTAGAAAAGTGGAAGTGTCAAATAGATACCTTTCTCAAGACAAAACTTGAAATATGTCTACACCCTAAAAAATCAAAGATAAAATCTATATATAGCGGAATAAATTTTGTCGGATTTATTATAAAACCAAATTATTTAATTATCAGGAAAAGAACAATATCAAATTTAAAAAGAAAACTTTATCAATTTAATGAATTTTTTGTGACGGAAGATTATATTATTTCAAAAAATCAGCTAGAAAAAATTTTAGCCGTAATCAATTCTTATTACGGACACTTCAAACATGCAGATACCTACAATCTTAAAAAATCAATTTATCAAAAACATTTTAAGGAATTAAAAAAATACATTATACCTGCAAATGAAAATTTTGATTATTTTGAATTAGAAAACTTTTAAGCTGTGCTGGCGTCACGGTTTTTATAGATTGCTTCGCTATCGCTCGCAAAGACGGGTAAGGAGCAAATGCAAAAAAGGGTCGTCTTCGCGAGACGAAGCCGACGCGACCTGCCTGCCGGCAGGCAGGTCCACGTCGTTTTCTGGATTTATTGCTCCGAATTTTTTGCCTAAAAAATCCGAAGTTCGCTATCGCTCGCAAAGACGGACGAGATGTTCGTCATTATGAGCTTTAGCGAAGTAATTCACGTTCGTCGTAGATTGCTTCACCTTCGGTTCGGAAAGACGGTGATAGGACGAACAAACAAAGACGACGGGACAAAAAGTAATTTACTTGGAAGAGCCGAGTTATTAAAAAAATAATAATAGAGCATCATAATTAAAATTTTAATAACCTAGCGAACGCAACGAGAATCGTTCGCGTTAGTCTTGGCGTTGTTGTTCGTGTTCCCGTTGTTCAAGTTCGTGTTCCAAGCATTCTGAGTAGCGTTAGATTGAGTAGTAGCAGACCAATAGTTGTTACCGGCGTGGATTATTTCATTATTTGAAACATAACCAAATCAATCTTTGCCTAAACAAAGTATGATTTGAAAAAACTTTATACTTATTTTGTTTAATAAAATAAGTAAATGAAATCGTGATTAAAATTTTAGCTCTCTTTTGATGTCCTCAAACAATCAAAACTCTGGCTCTTTCAAAGAAACTACCTTTTTCGTAAAACCTACATCATCAAACGCAGG
>Ga0155757_102_pt2 | contig 57432 bp, 62 predicted proteins | sample RifCSPlowO2_01_FD_107411 | JGI IMG/M metagenome (GOLD analysis project Ga0155757, IMG submission 107411) | Candidatus Campbellbacteria bacterium RIFCSPLOWO2_01_FULL_34_15 | reverse complement strand
AACAGAAACCACGATCAAAAGCGCAGTACCTCCAATTGCCAAAGATGCAATTCCTGTAAGTCCTTTCATTATCAAAGGCAAGATTGCGATAAAACCAAGGAAAGACGCCCCGACAAGAGTAATTCTTGTCAAAACCTTTGCAATGTATTGAGAAGTATTTGCTCCTGGTCTGATCCCTGGAATAAAAGCACCTCCTCTTTGCAAATTTGTTGAAATTGCTTCTGGATCAAAAGTAACGGCTGTATAGAAATAAGTAAACAAGAATACAAGAACAAAGTATGATATTCCATACACCCACTGATTTGCCAACAAATCCAAACCAACATCAGAGATATTCTTTATCACTTCGTTGTTTAGTTGAGACAAGAAACTGAAAATCATTTGTGGAAATAACAAAATTGAAAGAGCAAAGATAATCGGAATAACACCTGCTTGATTTACCCTTAGAGGAAGGTATGTTGAAACACCGCCGTAAACTTTTCCCCCCCTTACTCTTTTTGAATAATTGATAGGAATTGGTCTTTCTGCTTCTGTGACAACAACTACACCAGTAACAATAACAATAGCAACAACCAAGAATGCCAAGTAAACAGGGATTTGTGATACATCAAAAGTAACTGCCATTTGACTGATTGTCGTTGGTAAACTCGCCACGATACCTGCAAAGATTATTATTGATACTCCGTTTCCAATAGCAAACTCGCTCATCAATTCTCCAATCCAAACAAGTAAAATGGAACCAGCGACAATAACAGAAATGTTTACTAGCATCTCAAAGTTAGTTAACTCGCCCAAAATACCCTGACTTTTTAACAGATTTAGAAAAGCAAAACCTTGCAACATTCCTAAAGGAAGAGTAAGCAATCTTGAATATTGAGAAATTTTTCTTCTTCCTGCCTCGCCCTCTTCATGATACAAAGCTTTCAGTCTTTCGGACATCATTGTCATCAACTGCATAATGATTGATGCGGTGATGTAAGGACCTACTCCGAGCATTATAATAGAAAGAGTAGATAGACCTCCTCCTGAAAAGATGTTCATCAAACCAAAGAATTGGTTGTTTGAGAAAAATTGTGACAATTTTTCTGCGTCAACTCCTGGGATTGGAATAGCAGCTAATACTCTAAACAAAACCAAAAAACCAAGCAAAAACAAAATTCTACTTCTTAGGTTCTTGTCTTGAAATATTAGTTTTAGTTTGTTTGTGAAATTCATAATTTTAGTCGATAGTTTTTAGTCTATAGTCTTTAGTCTCATAACTTAAAAAGTTAACGACCATTTCATAATCTATAGACTATCTACTATTTTCTATAGACTACTTGATTGTTCCTCCTGCTTTTTCAATTTTTTCTTTTGCTGTTTGAGAAAATGCACAACCTGAAACTTTTATTTTCTTTGAAATTTCTCCTGTCGCCAAAATCTTTACTGTTGGAACCTTCCCATCTTTCAAATTAACAATTTTTTTATTAACCAAAATTCTTGGAGTCACTTTTTCTCCGTTAGCAAAAACTTTATCCAAATCAGATAAATTTACCGGAGTAGCCGGAGCTTTGAAAGACTTGAAACGATAACCTCTCAATTTAGGAAGCTTTTTAATCATGTCCCTGATTTCAGGTCTTGTGCTGTTACCAGTTCTAGCGTTTTGTCCTTTTGTACCCTTTCCAGATGTCTTTCCTCTTTTACCTCCTCTTCCGATACGGATACTTGTCTTGTTTGATCTATTCTTTTTTACATTATTAAGTTGCATATTTTTATTTTAACTTTGACAAAGCTTTTATAGCAGCTCTTGCATTATTAATTTTATTTTTGCTTCTAGACAAAACTTTTCCTCCCACTTCTTTTACTCCTGCCAATTCTAGGACAGATCGAAGCGAGCTACCTGCTACTACCCCTCTTCCTTTTGCAGGTCTGATAACAACATCGGAAGCACAGTATTTTGCACCAACTTCGTGAGGAATTGTCATATCTTTTGTCAATTTAACTCTAACCATTTTTCTTTTTGCATCTCTCATTGCTTTATCAATTGCCAAAGATGTATCGGATGCTTTTCCCAATCCAACCCCGACAGATCCTTTTCTATTTCCAAGAATCATGGCTACACTAAAGCTGAATCTTCTTCCTCCTTTAACAACACGGGTAACTCTTCTGATATCAATGATTTTTTGATCAAATTCAGATTTTTGTCTTTCAGGTTTTGTTCTTGGTTTTCTGGATTTGAAGTTCTTTTTCAAAAAAGGTTTTTTTGAATCGGAATTGTCGCCAGCAACCTCAACAGCCACAGAATTATTTTCTTCTTTAACATCTGCTTCGACAACAATATTATTTTTTTCTTCTTGTTTTTCCATCTTTTATTTTTGAAAATTGAAAATTGGTAAATGAAAATTAAAACACCAACCCCCCTTCTCTCGCTCCTTCTGCCAATGCTCTAATATTTCCTGTATAAATATATCCTCCTCTGTCAAAAACTACCTTTTTTATTTTCTTTTCAACAGCCAATTTTGCCAATTCAGTTCCTACTTGTTTTGCTCTTTCAAGTCCTTTCTTTCCTTTTACATCTTTTGAAGAAAAAGATACTAGTGTATTTCCTGCATCGTCGTTTATGATTTGAGCATAAATAGCCATATTTGATCTAAATACATTCAATCTAGGCATAAGAGCTGTACCTTTTACTTTGGCTCTGATTCTGTTATGTCTTCTATTTCTTTTTTCTTTTTTTATAATTGACTTGTCCATATTTTTTAATTTATATTTAAATATTTAAATGTTTAAATATTTATATTTTTACGCTGTTTTCTTTCCTTGTTTTCTTCTTACTACCTCGTCGCTATATCTGATTCCCTTTCCTTTGTAAGGTTCTGGTTTTTTATTTGATCTCACATCTGCGGAAAACTTTCCAACTCTTTCTTTGTCAATTCCGGAAATTGTGATTGTGTTCTTTTCTGTCGTTACAGTAAGATCGGCAGGAATAGGAATGATTACTTCGTGTGAAAATCCAAGGTTCATAACCAAATCTTTTCCCTTTGCATCTGCTCTAAAACCAACTCCTTCAACAATCAATTTCTTTTCGAAGGGTTTGTTTACTCCGTCAATCATGTTTGATATATGAGAAGATGTTGTTCCCCACAAAGACCTCACAAAAACAGTTTCGTCTATCGGTGTCATTGTAATAATCCCATTTTCAATCTTGATTTTTATTTCAGATCTAATTTCTCTCGTTAGCTCACCCAAAGGGCCCTTAACAGTAACTTTGTTACCATCAATGATGACTTCTGTCTTTTCAGGTATTGATATTTCTCTTTTTCCTATTCTACTCATAATATTTTTTACCAAATTTTAAATAAAACTTCACCTCCAACATTTTCTTTTCTTGCCTGTCTATCTGTCAAAATACCTTTTGGAGTAGAAAGCACCAAAATACCTCTTCCTCCTTTGACAGGTCTGATATCTTTTGCTCCAAAATAAATTCTCTTTGATGGTTTTGAAACTCTTTTTACATCTTCTACTCTTGGAGTTCCGTCTTCTTTAAAAGCAATCTCCATTTCAATTGTAAATTTTGGTTTTTTGCCTTTTTTTACAACATCTTTCAAGTAACCTTCTTTCTTTAGAAGAAGAGCTATTTCCATTCTGAAATTAGAAAAAGGAACAGAAGCATGTTCTTTTTCAACATTTCCTGCGTTCTTTATATTTATTATTAAGTTTGAAATTTTATCCATATTCGCTTAGCGTCTAGTGCTTTTTGCACTACTGCCTAATCGTTTAGTTTTATTAAATAATTCTACCAAGATGATTTAGTAACTCCGGGAAGTTTACCCTCGTTCGCTAATTCTCTGAAACAAATACGACACAAATCAAAATCTCTCATGTATCCGTGTTTTCTGCCACATTTAAAACATCTTCTAACAACTCTTGAAGAATATTTTGGTGTTCTATTTGCTCTAGCGATTACTGATTTTTTTGCCATTGTTTTTAAAATTAAAATAAAAGCGGCAGGCGCCCTTATATTAGCTCCTCGGTTCAGAAATGAAAATGAATTTTCATTTCTTTCACTCTACGTCGCTAATAAAGCGCAAGGCTTTAATTAACTAGACAGTATCTTATCAAAGACCTGATTCAAAGTCAAATCTTTAAGGTAGACATACCAATATACAAATGATAAGAATTATACGAATGCAATACAAATATTTTTAAATAGAGTTTGTGTTTTAAGGTGCACTTCAGATGTTAATTCAGCACGATGTCTTGACAAAAAACATAGCCGTGTTAGTATAAATTTATTCGACCTGTCTCGTAGGGAATGGCTCACGCAGTAGCGAATCCCGGCAGGCAGAACAGGTAGTCCAAAGTGGCTACCTTGGGACCGTGTGGTCTCAAAACAGCCGAATCTTTACGGCCAACTCCCCCAGCAAAGCGCTTTGCTGGGGGTTTTTATTTATACATCACTACCCAAGTTTAAATCTTGGTATTTTTTAACAAAAATTTGTAAAAACTAAACCTGCGGGAACCGAGTCCCTGCAAGTTTTGAAGAAGTAAAAATTTGTGATAGTCTTGATACAGATAAAAGTATTTTTATTAACCTTCGGAGCGAGAGGTGGACAATGGACATGGACGAGACGATTATAACCAAGGCATACAGTGACATACTGCCTGGAGAGGTGTTTTTTGTAGGAGAAACATTCCTTACAAAAAAAATTACCCGTAACGGAAAAGAAAAAGAGTCCCTTATCATTGCCGACCACATTTGCGGTGAGTGTTTTAGAGAAACACGGTCTGAAGCAGGTCCTCTCTTCAAATTTTTTCCCAATGAGAGATTCGAGATTATCGGAAATATCGTCGGAACGAAAACTCGCCTTCAACAAAAAAAACCAAAAACAAAGAGCGCGGAGGCAAATTGCCGTCATTAAGACACAAAAGACAGGGCTCGTCCCTGTCTTTTTTAATTTTCAATTTTTACCTAAAAATTTTCGAATTACAAAAAAATAATAATTTAAAATAGAAAAACCTCGGCGCAAGCCGAGGTTTTTCTATTTTATTTTAAATTATTTAATCTTTCTTTTCTTTTTTGGCTCATCTTCTTGCTTTTTAAATGGCCATCCTAGATTTTTTAACAAAGTAATAGCTTCTTCTTTTGTTTTTGCTGTTGTTACAATTGTAATTGCCAAACCAAAAACATTTTTCAATTCTTCATCAGATGCTTCTGTGAAAATTGTGTGTTCTTTCAATCCCAAAGTATAATTTCCGATTGAATCTACACCTTTTGTTGTCAAACCTCTAAAGTCTTTCATTCTTGGCAATGCAACATTTACTAGTTTATCAAAAAAAGACATCATTCTTGGACCTCTCAATGTTACTTGATATCCAACTTCTGTCCCCTCCCTCAATTTAAAAGCAGCGATTGATTTCTTTGCTTTTCTTACAGATGGCTTTTGTCCAGTAATTTTTGTGATTCGGTCTTCAATAAGGGTTATTTTATTTTTATCATTTACAGAACCAATACCAACAGAAACAACAATTTTTTCAATTTTTGGAGCTTGCATAACATTTGTATAACCAAACTCACCTTTCATCAAATCAAAAATTTTATTCTTTTTTTCTTTTAATGTTTCCATAGATATTATTTTAGAGTTGTTCCGCTCTTTTTAGCAATCCTAACAAACTTGTCTCCTACCAATTTCTTACCAATTCTTGTTGGTTTGTCTGATTTTGGATCAGCCAACATAACATTAGAAACATGAATTGGAAAAATTTTATCAATAATTTGGCCTTTTTTTCCGCTTTTGTTTGCTTTTTGATGTTTCTTTTTAAGATTAACACCCTCAACAACAACTTTGTCTTCAGCGGGAATAGCCTTCAAAACTTTACCTGTTTTGCCTTTGTCTTTTCCAGCAATCACTATTACTTTATCGTCTTTTCTAATTTTCATATTTTTTACTATTAGCTATCGGCTATAAGCTTTTTATACTATCTCTGGTGCCAATGAAGCAATCTTTTGATAACCCATTTCTGAAATCTCTCTTGGGATTGGCCCAAAAACTCTACCTGCCTTTGGTTCTTTCTTGTTTTTATCAATTATTACAACTGCGTTTTCATCAAAATAAATGTAAGAACCGTCTTTTCTTCTGAAAGGTTGTCTTTGTCTCACAACAACAGCAGACAAAACATCTTTTTTCTTTACTTGTTTTCTTGGTTCTGCTGTTTGCACAGACAAGATAACGACATCACCTATTCTTGCATATCTCTTTTTTGATCCTCCGGGAATTTTGAAAACTCTTCCGATTTTTCCTCCCGAATTGTCTGTTATTTTTACTATTGTCTGTGGTTGAATCATAAATAAATTTTTATTATAAAAATTTAAATTGAAAATTATAGATTTTAAATTTTAAATTAATTTAGAATTTACAATTTTTAATTTATCATTCTTTATTTTTTTAAAATAAAGTTCTTGTCTTTTGAAATCGGCTTTGTTTCTACAATTTCTACTTTGTCTCCGATCTTTGCTGTATTCCCTGCATCGTGAGCCTTGATTTTCTTATCAATCTTTACATATTTCTGATATTTTGGATGTTTAACAAATCTCTGAACCTTAACAACTATGGTATCTTTCATTTTGTCAGAAACAACAACACCAGACAAAATCTTACCGTTGTTTGTGCTTTCTTTTTTCTCTGTTTGTGTTTCTTTGTTCATTTTTTATAAATTAAAAATTTTAAATTATTGTATATTTTCTTGCATCTCTCTTTTTCTTAATTCAGTCAGCACCTTAGCAATGTCCTTCTTTAAATTACTGCCTTCTTTTACATTTTTACTTTTACTTCCTGATATTCCAAAACGAAAGGCTCTCAAAGCTGATTTCTTTTCTGCAAGCATTTTTTGCAAGTCATCAATATTTTGTTTATCTTGTTTTTTCATATCTGTTATATACTATCTATTTTCGATGTTAAGTCAAATTAAATGTTGTCTACTTCTTCTCTGCTTACTACTTTTGTCTTTACTGGCAATTTTGTTCCAGCCTTTCTCAAAGCTTCTCTTGCTACTTCTTCTGAAACACCGTCTACTTCAAACAAAATTCTTCCTGGCTTAACTTGAACACAATATCCCTTTGGATCACCTTTTCCTTTACCCATAGGTACTTCAGCGGCTTTTGCTGTAAAAGGCATATCTGGGAAAATTCTAATCCACATTTTTCCTAATTTACCAATCTTTCTGTTGGCAGCCACTCTGGCCGATTCTATTTGATTTGATCTAACTCTTGAGCCACTCAATGCTTTAAGTCCAAAAGAACCAAAAGAAACTTTTGCTCCACGAACAGCCGTTCCCAATTTGTCGGGATGTGTTCGGCCTCTTTGCCATTTTCTGTGTTTTGCTTTCTTTGGAAATAACATGGTAAATTTTTATTCTAAAAATTTTAATTATAAATTTTAAATGATAAATTATAAATGTTAATTTTTAATTTAAAATTTATAATTTATAATTCAATAAGTTTTACTTATTGAAAACGTCTCCTTTGTAAACCCAAACCTTTACTCCGATAACACCGTAAGTAAGATTTGCTCTCTTTACTGAATAATCAATGTCTGCTCTCAATGTTTGAAGAGGAATTCTTCCTTGTTTTACTTGCTCTTTTCTTGCCATCTCAGCACCTCCAAGTCTTCCTGACACACAGATTCTTACTCCTTTTACTTCTCTGTTTGCCATAACTTTGTCAGCCGTCATTTTTAATACTCTTCTGAAAGGCATTCTTTTCTCCAAACCTTCAACTACCATTGAAGCAACAATTCCTGCGTCTGCTTCTGGGTATCTTACCTCTTCTACATCAATATTTATTTCGGCAGGGATAGAAAGTTTGTTTTTCTTCATCATTTTTACCACTCCGTCTTTGATTTTTTGAATTCCATCTCCACTTCTTCCAATAATCATTCCTGCTCTTGATGTTTTGATGATAATTTTAAATCTTTTTTCATCTCTTTCCATATCAATAGAGCTGACATACATATCTTTTAGTCTTTTTTCCAAATATTCTCTGATGATAACATCTGTTTTCAAATAGTCTTTGTATTTTTGACCAACACCAAACCAGCGAGATTTCCAACCTCTTAGTATTTTTAGTCTATGAGCATATGGGTGTACTATGTGTGTCATGATTTTTTAAGCCTATAGCTATTAGCTTATAGCCGATAGCAAATTTGAAATTATTTTTTAACTGTCTTTTTTACTGCTTTTTTTGCTGTTGTTTTCTCTGCTACTACTTTCTTTACTGTCTTTTTTTCTGTCTTCTCTGTTTTTTCTACAGCAACCTTTCCTTTTTCATCCAAAGCAACAAAAACTCTACAAGTTCTTCTTTTAAAAGGAAATGCTCTTCCTCTTGCTCCGGGCATCCATCTTTTCATTGTAGTACCTTCGTCTACTCTGATTTCTTTGATGAAAAGGTTATCTTTTTCAATATTAAAATTGTGTTTTGCGTTTGCCACAGCAGAATCAACCAGTTTTTTCAAAACAAGGCTGGCTTTTTTATCTAAATGTGACAATTCAACCAAAGCACGCTCTACTTGCTTGCCTCTAATAAGATCCGCAACTAAACGAACCTTTCTTGGTGATTGTCTATAATTTTTTAATTCTGCCTTTATCATAAATCTTTATTTTACTGAAGCTTTAGCTGCTTTTGCTGCTGAAATTTCGACTTCTTTCTTCTTTTGATCCAAATCCTTCTGCATCTTTCCTCCGTGTCTGTAGAATTTCTTTGTTGGAGAAAATTCGCCCAATCTGTGCCCTACCATATCTTCTGTTACAAAGACTTCTAGGTGTTCTTTTCCATTATGAACTCCAAAAGTAAAACCAACCATTTCTGGTGAGATTTGGCTTGATCTTGCCCATGTCTTAATAGCACCATCTGCTGGTTTTCTGTTTTGAACTTTCTTCAAAAGTTTTTCGTCCACATAAGGACCTTTTTTTACGGATCTTGTCATAAAGTATTAAAATCAAAAAGCTCTCAACGAGCTCGCTAAATATTAGCAAAAATTAAAATAATGTCAAATTTAAAAAGGCAGACAATCCCCCGAAGGGAAAATTGTCTGCCTTGAAAACAAATCATGAGTCAGATTCTTCAGTCATTACAAGAATACAAAGAAATAAAAAAGCCATCCAAATCATAAAGTATGTTGTAACAATGACGAGAATCCATGAAATTGATGGAATATGAAAGAAAATTATGAGAGACGAAACAGCGCAAAACCAAAAGACCAGCAATTTGCCAAGAACTTTGGACTCAAATGCCATAAAAAAAGACATAAAAAGAAATAAAAACCAATCACCCTTTAACAAAAACCAGTCACCTCTTAACATAAAAAACCTCCTTGTTATTATTCCCTTTCAAAAATCAATTCTGATACAAAGACTAAACTATTTATGTCTTTTTGTAAATAAAGAGATAAACATACCAATATACAAATGATGCGAATTATACGAATGCGTACGAATTTTAAGAATTCTTAAATTTTTTGTAATTGTAACATTTATTAGCAACCCTCTGATAAATACTAAATTAGTTTTAATTTTTAATTAAAAATATAAAACATCCGATATTTTACATCTTACTTGGAAACCAGGTTTCCAAGTAAAAATCAGCAAAAAAAATCATCCGTCGTCTGACGGATGATTTTTTGTTTAATATTTTTCGGTCGTGTATTAGTTTTCTCCTTCTAGTTTCTTCAAAACTTTAGTAGCAGAATCTTTTCCTCCTAATCCGAAGGCAAGACCTGATGCCAAAGCCAAAGCAACTACAAATCCTGTGAACAATGTTTGTACAAATGCTGCGGCAACACCCAATTGGTACAAAGCCATAAGAATAGCAAATACCCAAATTGCCCATTTTGTAACATTACCCAAGAAATTTGCTGATTTTACTTCAGCAGCCTTTGCTGATCCTTTTACAAGGCTTTCCATTGCTTCAGCAATCAAAGCAGCTACCAACAAGATCAAAACGGCTACTATTACTCTTGGCAAGTAAAGAAGAACCACTTGTTGTAGGAAATCATTAACCTGATCAAGACCTAAAACATCAAAAGATGCAACTAGGAAAGCCACGATAACGAACCATTTAACAAGACCTCCTAAAAACTTACCTGAATTTAGACGAAAACCTGCTCTATTTAGAAGAGATTCTGTTCCTGCGCTTCTAAGTGCATTGTCCACTTTCAAAGACTTTACTATTTGAGAAACAACTCTTCCCAACAATGAACCTACAACCCACCCAGCGATGAATATAATAATAGCAATAACCAAGTTAGGCACAAAACTTATTACACCTAACCACAAATCCTGGAATGATTGTGCGAGAACATCGCTCCAATTTTTTAAAATCATATTTTATTTTTTAAGATACAAATAAAATTAATAATTAACGACCTAATAAATGTTATTTAAATTATAACTGTATATATAATACAACAGTTTTTTATTATTTTTATGAATATATGTGGAAAACTTTATTTAAAAATCTACAAGGACTCGGTCTTTGTAGATTATCAGCCGTCAAAAAAACCGCTCTTTTGGGCGGTTTTTTTGATGTTTGAATGTTTTTTTATTATATTCCTAATCTATTTACTATCTTTTGATGAGGTGTATCCAATATATCTCTAACCAATTTATCGTAAATGTTCAGTCTGTAATTAAAGTCATCTGTTCTCAAAACAACATATCTCAATTCTTTCCCAATCTCTGATTCCAATATTCCGACAGCTCTATCTACACGACTTGTTTGAATATTGTCCCCTACTACCAAAATGTCTACCCTACTTTCTGAATTTTGAATAAATGCTCCTGATACCAAAACCAATTTTAGTTTTCCTGCACCAGACAAATTTTTCAAAATAGAAGAAGATGTAAAAGATGTCATGTCCACAAGTAAACTATGCAAAGGTGCCAAATATTGGAACTTTTCATTTATTCCCCAACCGTTCGCTTTTTTCTTTACAATTTTCACCACAGCTGGTTTTTTCTTTGTTTTTGGAATTTTTACTTCAATTTCTTTGTAAAACACTCTTTTTTTCAAAAAACCCGCTTTTTCTAACAAACTTAACTCTTTTCTTAATGTAGGCAAAGCTGTTTTTGTTCTCTTAACAAGATCCTCATTATCAAAAGTCTTGTCTTCGTTAGACAAAAACAATTTCATTACTTTAACTCTAGCAGTGCTATCAAATAATTTTCCTAGTGTTTCCATATGCAAAGTATTATAAACAAAAAATCAAGAAAAACAAAATGAAAAATTCACATTCTATACAACAGATCTTTTATTAAAAGAAAAAGACCTCGCCAAAAAATGGCGAGGTCTTGTCATTGACCACCTCTGGCAAAGAAAAACGCAATCCAAACGACTGCAGATGGAACCAATAACCAAAAGGGTACGGTCACAAACAATGTCGGATTCTTTTTTCTTTTAATGGCAAGAATTGTAAAAATAATAGCCAAAACCAGTAAAATAATACCAATCTGAATAAAGTTCATTAGACCTCCTTTGCAGAAGTTGTCATTTTTATCCGAGGATAATTAAAGCATAAATAAAAACAAAACGAAAGCAAAAAATACCCGACTAAATGTCGGGTATTTAAAAAATTGATTGGCTTGTTTGTTAGATAAGCCACATTGAACGAACAAGGTGAGAAATAATCCACAATGCGAAAGAGTAGTAAGATATGAAAATCAAAAATCTTTCAACAAAAGACAAATCTTCGGAAAGAATACAATCGCCACTCAGCTGGTATGCTGCCATAATTAAACCGAAGGGGGAAAAATAATGAAAAAAGTGTTTAAACCAATCAAGACTTTCTTCGTAATAAGAACCTCCATCCCAAAAATCTTTTATTGATCGCAATATCCCGATCATCGCAAAAACAAACAGGAATAGCCCGGTCCACGGATTCAGAAAAAAAATCTTTAGTGTTTCAAAACTTGGTACAGTAAAGGCAAAATTGTCCATTGTAACCTCCGCAAAAACGGTTTAATCTTGTGAAATCTGGTATTTTTATAACATAGCGAAATATTTAAAGCAATAAAAAGGGTGGGAAATTTGCGAAGCAAATTTCCCACCCTTTTTTTCTACAAGTATTAATTTACAAAATAACGCGAAATTCAGATGAAGTTTGTCGTTGCTTTGAATTTGCAATCCGAAAAGGAGGCAAGAAAAAAACTTCCAAACCGTATTCAACATACGGTGAAGGAAGTTTTTTTCGTAGACGACGAAGAAATTCGCCGAATTTTGCGTCATTTATTATTAATCAAAATTTGAGTGCAGTCCGAGGAAGCGAGGAACAAAAATATGAGGTGTACATTTTGGTACTTCGAATATTTTTGTGACGAAGCTGACGACGGAATGTGCCAAATTTGGATTAATTTATTATTTTAATTCTACCTTTCCACCTACAGCCTCAATCTCTGCCTTCAAAGCTTCTGCTTCTTCCTTCTTCATCTTTTCTTTCAACATAGCAGGAGCAGCATCAACTAGTTCTTTTGCTTCTTTAAGTCCAAGACCCAAAGCGCCTTTAACTACCTTGATAACAGCGATTTTTTGATCCCCTGCTGAAGAAAGCTCTACATTGAATGAAGTCTTTTCTTCAACAGCAGCTACAGGAGCGCCGGCAACAGCAACAGCTGCAGCTGAAACACCAAATTTCTTTTCCAATAATTTTACCAATTCGTGAAGATCGATAACTGACATATTGTCGATTGTGTTCACCAAATCCTTGAATTTAGCAGGAACAACAACATCGGCACTTTCAGCTTCAACAGCTTCTACATTTTTTGTTTCTTCTGACATAATTTTTTAGTTTTTAGTTTTTAGTCTTTAGTTTTTAGAAAACTGCCGACCAAACATTAATAATTTATCCTTTCTTTTCTGCTATTCTATCCAAAACAGTTGCAAACTGTTGGATAGGTGTGTTGATAAGATTTACAAACTGACCATAAAGAATCTTTGTTGGAGGGATTGTTGCGATTTCCATCATCGCTGTTTGGTCCATAAATTTTCCTTCAAAAACTCCTCCCAAAATAACAACATTGTCTTTGTGAGTTTTCTGAAAATCGTAAACACCTCTTGCGGGTGCTGTTAGATCATCTGAAAAAGACAAAGCCAATTCTCCGTCCAATTTGGGCATTTCCCCTTCTGGTTTGATCTCGTCAAAAGCTCTTTTAACCAAAGTTTTTTTAGCCACAAAGTAACCTGCACCTTCGGCTTTCAACTTTCTTCTCAACTCTGTTGTTTGATTAACTCCCAACCCGTGAAAATTAACGAAAACAACTGAACGAGCGTCTTTTAGCTTTTCAACAAGACTTTTATAAATCTCAACTTTTTTCTCTTTTGAGATAGCCATAATTTTACAGCCTATAGCCCTTAGCTTATAGCTTATAGAAAAAATTTGCTTTGCAAATTTTTTACTATGGGCTATCAGCTATCAGCTATCAGCTTTTTAATATTTTTTGCATTAAAAAATGCCTTAATAAAAATAAAGGCACGATGTGTGGAAAATCCACAATTAGTTTCGACCTGAATAGGAGCTTATTGATATTGCCTATCTTCTTTGGCCTTTATTGGTTAATAATATAGATTATTTTTAAAAATAAATCAAGTTTTTACTTGAAACTCGGGATTTAATCCGCGATAATTTGGCTTTCTGAAATATTCGGAACCCCCTCCCCCAAGTAACTAACCACAACAATAACCAAAAAACTCACTGAGATAATAAAAGCGAAACCAAAAAAGAACTTAAAAAATGTTTTGTTTATCGGCATGAAAATAAGGTTTAAGGATTAAGTATTAAGGGTTAAGGGTTAAGGTATAAGTATTAAATAACTTATAACTTATATAATACCATAAAAAATAATTCTGCTCTCAGTCCTTGCCACTTATTACTTACGCCTTTCTACTTACGCCTCATTACTTTTTGTGTTGACTTTTAATAAACAAAAGTTTATATTCTTATCAGCTTGCACCTTAGGTTAACCCTGATCCGCACCACTTTCCACCACCCAAAGGATCAGGACGCCCCAGGGGAAATCTGTCTCCCGCCAGATTTCCCCTTTTTTTATTTCCAAAATTTTCTTTTACTCTTATAATAGATACATGGAAAAACCTTATTTAAAAGTAAAATTGCTCAATGACAGAGCTTTTTTACCGTCAAAAAGAGACGAAGATGCAAGCTTTGATTTGTATGCCATTCACGAAGAAGATTTTAATATTTTATATCCTGGAGATATCCAATTGATGAAGACCGGAATCGCAATAGAAATACCAAAAGATTGGGTATTTTATATAGTAGAGCGAAGCAGTACGGGTTCAAAAGGTATTGCAAAAAGATCTGGTGTTATTGATAGTGGTTATCGTGGAGAAATTTTTATACCAATAAATAATACAGCAAACAAACCCATTGTCTTTGCAAAATATGTTGATGAAAAATTAGACTATTTTTTAGGTGAAAAAGGCTTAAAAAAAGACGCTATTGTTATATATTCAACAGAAAAAGCAATCGCCCAAGGGATGCTTTTGTATTCTCCTCATATTGAACCAGAAGAAGTAGACAATTTAAGTGTAAGCAGTGAGAGAGGTAGTGGATGTTTGGGAAGTACCGAGAAATAAATAAGAAAAATGACCAGAGCAAGGCTCTGGTCATTTTTTAATGTTCTTTTTTTATAGACACGAATCAAACAAAAGCCTTGGCAACAATCCAAACAAAGAAAACTGGAACAAAAAACCACGCTAATATATTGCAAAAATTTTCAAATTGTGTGCGGGTGTAACCTCTATAAGGACGTGAGCAAATAAAAGTTATTACCGAAAAAATCATAAGAACTAGCCCTGTCCAAAAACTCAAAAGCCCATCCGTTGTGACTGTGATTGTAAAAAGTGTCATTGTTCCTCCTTGTGTCTACAAATTTTAACCGATCAGATCTATTCAACTTATACCATAAAATATAAATAAAATGCAACGAACTTAATCACCAGGATCCACAGGAATCCGATCCCCGTGAATTTTGTTTTATTTATCTTTTATTGACTTATCCACAGTTTAAGATTATCTTTAAGAAAGAATAATATTAAAAAATCGATATGATCACACACAGGAGGTGATTCATGGCGGAAAAGAACAACGAGATGGTACTCATCATCTCCTTGAAAAGAAAACCTGACGGAAGTTTTACGGGAAAAGTAGAGGGCCAAGGAAATGACGAGCGTAGAGCTCGGGAAGAGCTGTTCACTATACCGTCGATTGAAATCGCCGGAAAAAGTGAAGTCCTCAAAAAAATTGGCGACAAAGTACTCAATGAAGCTTTAACCAACTTTGCCCGTATCTTTGATGTTGGAACGTCAGTAAAAACCAATCTGGAATAGAGTTTTCCGAGGGGGATAAGCCTGAATTGTACCGTACGGTACAATTCAGGCTTATTTTTATACCAAAATCTTACCCAAGGTCGAACCTCGTGCAAGATTTACGTTGATAAATAAGAGTTTACCCGAGGTTCGACCTCGGGTAAATAAACCTTAACTGTTATCCACAGTTTTTACACAAATTGATTAAATTAATATAAAGGAATGGTGCTTGTTGCGTTGTTACCTTCAAAAATAATATTTTCAGCCTTTTGAATCACAGAATCTAAGTCGGCATATATCGCCGTGTCATTGTTTCTAAATACAACATTTTCCAAATTTATAGGCGAATTTTCATACTTAATACCATATTTCATACAACGAAATTCTGCATTTTTTATTGTGGAAACAGAACCATCTTTCAAATATGTCCCTATTCGCTTTCCTATACCGATTTCTTCTGGTTGTTCCAGCCCCAAAACATTTGTTCCATCCGAATTGTCAGAGATTGATGTAAACAAAACCTTTTCACTATCAGACCCATTTATCTCAAGATTTCCCTCTACCAAAAACATTCTGTCACTAAATTTAATCACAACACCCGGCTCAATTTTTAATGTAGAACTAGCAACGACCGACACATTGGAATCGTCCAAAACATAAGGCAATTGGTTCTTTTTCATAATGTTTGTCATACCGGTTTCTGTAATATCTGACCCAATAACGATACCATTTATTTTGTTACCCGCACCGGAATTATTATAAAACATGGCAGGTCCGGATGATAAAATTGCATTCTCGGAATTATTTTTGAATTCGTTTGAATTAACAATCGCAGATGATCCAGAAATATGCAGACCATAACCGTTGTTTTCAAACAAATTATTCTCAATCAAAGATGCCCCGCCGGACACATCAAGTCCATACGGATAAGTCGCACTCAAAGTCCCATCATAATTATTATTTCTAAAAATATTTTCCAAAATTTCCGTATCCGAACCTGTATTTATCAAATAAACACCTCGAGATAGCGAATTTTCAAAAACAGAATCTTTGATGATTATGTCTGTGCCGTCAACAGTTAACATACTTTTGTATTTCATTGCCTGCCCTGTTGAATAGCGACCACCGTAACGCACAATTGTGTTTTCAAAAGAAGAACCCTTGCTCGTATCTTCTATCAAGATCTGTTTCCAACTCCCCGCAGAAGGGCAAACCGCTGTAGACGAAGCGTTTTCTGGCTCACAAAGACCATCTTTGTTCATATCACCGCCGTATTCATCGTCGTATAGTGCAGTAAACACAACAGGATTTTCTTTTGTGCCCTTTGATTTAATTGTTCCGTCGACAGTGAAAGAGGGAGTGCCTTGTGGTGAAAACTTGATAACAACACCTTCTTCTATTGTTAAAGTTACCCCTTCTTTTATCTTAAAATCAAACTCAGATACAAAATATGGCGAATTTTCTTTTGTCAGTGTTTTATCTGCCGAAAGTTGATCACTCATATCAATCAAATAATTAACGCTATTTCTCTTTTTTGGTGTGCCAAAAATGCTACCGCCCTCTGCATTTTTCCCGTTTATCAAATACGGTCTCGTCGTTGCACTACCCCAATTATTCCAATCGGTCCCAGCAATTCTTGAATCATATCGCTCCATTGTGCTGTACGATTTACTACTGCCTTTTTGATTCCAATAATTTGCTTTTAGAATCTCGTCTACTGTTGTTGTGGCATTGTTTTTATTAAATGCGAGAAACAAATGTTCACCACTGTTAGACATAGCACCTGTATAAATCATATCGGCCTGCATATCGCTAACCGTCGTATCGTCTGTTCTTTCCAACAAATAATAATCATTAGCAGGGATTGAACCGGAAAGCTTGATGTATGGCTCTTTGTCTTCTGCATACAAAGTCCAATTTTCCAGACTGATTTCTTCGTCTGTGTTGTTGTAAAGTTCTATCCATTCGTCATGATATGTTGGTCCGGATGTCCCCGCCCAAGCAATTTCATTAATCACAACAGGTGCGTTATTTATTTGAATAATTTGCTCTGCTTCTTCAGAAATATTTCCCATATTATCAACCGCAGAGACAGCCAATTTGTAATTTTGGTTACCAGAAATTTCTATTGCTGTTGTCGTTGCTGTTGTCGTACTTGTTGTGCCATTTTGATTTAAGATAAAATGACTAAAATCTTCACCGTCAGAAAAAGACCACTCTGGGTTTATTGTGATATTGTTTACAGCCAAAAGACACACCTGTTTTGAATTTGAAAGAGAATTTTCGCATTCTTTAATAGAAAGATTTGTTATCGGAGCTTGTGAATCAACAAAAATTTCTGTTGTTGTCGGGCTGGATGTCGCTGTTTGATCTTTGTTTACAGCAAAAAAGTTTATCGTGGTTGTCCCCTGCTCAAAGTCTTCTAAAATAAGTTGCCAATTTCCATTCGTGTCAGTGATTATTTTTATTGTATCTGAAAAATCGGAATAAATGATGTTTGTTGAAGACGCTGTACCGATAAATGTAATGCTGTTTTGATTAAATTTTTGATTATTTATTGGACTTGTTATGATTGGTGGATTTATTATTTCAGTCTTTGTTTCTTGGGTTTTTTGGCTTTCTTCAGAAGTGTTTTCGTCTGTATCATCAGAATCTGAAGCAGGAACGGGAGCACCTCCACCAAAGCCTGGACTTACAAGATTAAACTGGTTTTGCGATGATTGATTTCCATTATTTCCTTGATTTTGTCCGTTGTTTTCTGTATTAAAATTGTTCACATTTTCAAAATCATTGTCACTTTCATCATTTTCACCAAAAATTATCCCCGAGTTATCAACATCAGTATTTTCTCGTCCACTTTCTACCAACTCATTATCAACATTGTTATCAACAGGTTGTTCATTTTCTTCTGGCTGATTTTGATTTTGTTGATCGTCATTTAATTGAGCTAAATTTCCAACACTACCCACGTTTCCAGCCAAATTTTCCGCATTATATTTCCCAGAATTCACCACCCCATAGACAACCTCAGCAATCTTTTTCCCTGTTCCGACAATCGTATCTCTCGCTTTTTCGGAAAAACTTCTATTTAGATCATACAAAGCATGCGTCTGTTTTTCTTTCTCAACATCGTCAAAGAAAAGTTTCATTACTCCAGCTCCGTGAAGAACAGATTGTTTTGAGAGGATATTCCAGTAGTCGGTTAGAATTAAGTTATCAGAATCTTTAATGAAATACTCTTTAACGAAAACATCAGATCTTTCATCATAGACATTCTTAAAACCATCCAATTTAATTAAGCTATTATCCATTTTAACAAAATCAAGCCAAATTCTGTCTCCGTTTGTTAATACTTTTTCTTCGCTCTTTATAACATCTGGGGTATTATAAATTTCTTTCTTTATTGTACTTTCACTAAAAAAATTCTCATTAGTAAACTTAGCCAAGCTATAAAAATAATCATTCAAATTTCCAGCAACAACAGGTTTTTTATTTTTAGAAATTAAAATACCAGAAATATCATAAATATTGTCTGTATTGAAATCCTTTGCAAAGATTTCATATGAAGAAGGGTCAGTCATATGTTGATCATTTCTAACGTGCGGTGGAACGGACATATCCTGAACCAAATGCAAAACATGCCCTAAAGCCTCCAGACCTCTTTGTTTATCACCCCAAGCATACTCATACACTGCCCTGTCCCATGAATAATCAGAATTGGCACCAAAATAATCTTTCAAAATACCAACGCTCGCAATATTTAATCCAGCCTGTGCTCTCGTGTTTTGCGACCAATTCTTAGCGCTTAGATTAACATTCAAAAGACCTACATTATATATAGGATCATAAAAATGATTTACACAACGAATTTCGGGTGAATCTTCTTCTTTGCTTCCCTTTTCAACAAAAGATTTTTCCTTATTACTTATATTTAAACCCGGATAATAGTAATTAAAAATCTCAACAGTTTCTTTTGTTAAAGCAGGATGTGTTGTTTCATTATTATAGCCATAACAAAATACTGGCGATAAAATGGACAAAACTAGTCCTGCTAATAAAAATTTTAAATGCTTTTTAGTTTCCATAGACCCGATTGTTTAATTTTAATTAATTTAACAACCAAAATATCAACGTTTTTAAAACTTCCGTTTATATCACATTCAAGATTTTCTTTATCACAAAAGGAATCTTCACCACTACTTAACATTTCAATCAAATTACTCATTTGTTCATCGTTTAATTCCTTCAGTTCGTTTAATTTTTTTTCCTGATCCTCTAGCCTAAAATACTTGCTCGCCAGCTGAACATCCCCAATTTTCAAAGCTTCAGTGTATAGAGACAAAGTTTCTTCTGGCGTTTTACCACCATAAATATCACTCGCTTTCAGCTCGTCAACTTTTCTATAATATTCATCTAGTTCCTCTTGTGAATGAGTCATTACAAACTCAGTCATTTCCGTTTCGTCAGTAATCAGTTTAAACTCTTCATTTTTTTGATTATATAAATAGCCCAAACCGAGAAATACCCCCAAAACCAACACTCCCCAAACAATTTTCTTGTTCATAAATAGTATTTAAAAAAATAAATTATTATGTCTCCAATTATACCCCAACATTATTTTGTTCAAAACCTGTGGATAACAGGGACTCGGTCCCTGTAAGTAAATAAATTAAATTTAAACAAATAAATCTACAGGGACCGAGTCCCTGTAGATTTATTTTATTCCAAATGTTCTTTTTTTAAATCTTCTTTAAATTTCTTTGCTTTAATAACAACTTCTCTTACGAAATCTTTATAAGCATCGAAGCCCTTAAACTGCTCAAGAACCACGCTCTTCCCTTTACAAATGTTCATAACATTATTTTTTCCAGCATATTCATTCCAGCTTGAAAAAACAAGATCCATATCATCGCCTTCTATTTCATGAATCTCGTAATTTAAATTTATGTAACCACTTGTATAAAGTAACTGCTCGTTTGTTTCAATAAGTTTTGCTTTAAATTTCCCTTGAAACAAAGCGCCGCTACGATCCTTTTTCTCATTAAAATAACTCGTATAGCCGGAAGCTAGTTTGTGTATAAATTTACTAACCCCTCCATCAGAAGTTTGTTTAACAAGAAAATGATAATGATTTGGATTTAAACACAGACAAACAAACTCAACCAAATCACCACTAGAATCAATTAATTTTTTAAAATCAACAGAATTAAAATTTGCAGGGACCGAGTCCCTGCAAATTTTGTCGTGACGTAATTCATCACGAATACTACCAACAGGCTTATTCCTGTTAAAAACCAAGATTCCCTTTATAAATCGCCAAAGATCATTTTTGTCTCCAAAAATTCTTCTTTTATCAACACCTCTATTATAAACGTGATAATATTCATTATTTGCAAATTTTATATTTCTCATATATGCACATATTAACACACGAAAACTTACAGGGACCGAGTCCCTGTTGATAAATATGTTAAATTTAAACGAAAAAATCTACAGGGACCGAGTCCCTGTAGATTTATTAATTATAATTATTTGATTTGGTATGTGATTGAGACGTTTGAGATGATTTGATTTTCTCCTACGGGTATCTGTGGAGGTACCGCTTCTGCTCCACCCATTCCCATACCTACTACTTTGTCATAGGCATACACTGGGAAGTCCCCTGATTCGTTGAAACTTACGATTCTAACTAGCTTAACATCCAAATCCTTGGCAAGTTCCTTTGCCTTGTTTTGAGCATCTTCTATGGCCAATTTTCGAGCTTCTCTTTTTGATGCTTCTTCATCATCAACCGAGAAAGTAAGGCCACTAATATTTGATGCACCTAATTCCCCTACTCCTGTTAGCAATGTGCCAGATTTTTCTGTGTCTCTTACTTTCACAGTAATTGTTTGACTTGCTTCATATCCGACCAAGACATTTTTTCCGTCTGAACAAAATCCACCCTCACAAACAGTGTCTCTTCTCCATTCATATTTTGGATAAACATTGTAATTGGCTGTTTTTATGTCTTTTTCTTCAATTCCTTGTTCTTTTAGATAGCCCATAATAGCATTGATTTTCTTTGCAGAATCTTCTTGCGCTTTGGCAACCGTTGAGGATATTTCTACAACAGAAAAATTGAATGTAGCGACATCGGCTATTGCAAATACTTCGCCTTTACCAGTAAAAGTAATGGTGCTTTGACCTTCTAGACCAACAAAAGCACTTTCTTTATAAGCTGTAATGGTTTTGAAAACCATAAAAATGGTTGTGATCAAAAGGAAAAATGTAAGAACTTTGAATACATCGTTCTTTTCTTTCCACTGTGGACCGCAACAATTTGTGTTTGTATTTTCCATAATGTTTTTACTTAAACCGAATGTCGTGGATTGCTTCGCCTTCGGCTCGCAAAGACGGACAGGAGGTTCAAGATTTTTATTAGTTAATAATGATTAAATAAATTATACATAAATTATACACCCCTCCAAGAAAATTGGAAACACAAAAACCCCGTGAAAAATCACGGGGTTTTTGTTTACCTAACCAAAGTTAGGAATCAACTTCTTCTATAAAGTTATTATAGAGATAGAGCTGATTGGTTTAGGTTTGTGGTTGGAAGACCATTAACCTTGTAACCATTGTACCAGTCTGCTGTTGAAGTTGTGTGGCTTGAATTTGATCTGTCTGACCAAATGAAGTCATCGTTTGCATCGCTATCTACATCGCCTGCTGCCAAACCATTTGTAGCTGCTGCAATGTAAGCTGCATCGCCCTCAAGCTGAGTTACGATAGAGTCACCTGCTGCGGCTCCTGTAACTGTTGCTGTAAGAACGTAAGTTCTTGTTTCTCCTTCTGGAATTGTAATTTGTGTAGCTCCGTATGTTGAGTTACTTACAACAACATCAAGGATATCTGTTGCTCCAGTAACATCTAGACCGCTCGCAACAGTTTTACCTGTTGTAGATTCGGTCACAGAGAATGAAGCTGCTTCACATCCTGTTGTAGCAACGTTAAATGTGAATTTGTAAAGATCTACATCACCACCGTTAGCAGTAACTGTGAACTTGTAAAGTTCTTTTGTACCGTTACTCAACAATGTGCTTCCTAGAGCTGCCTGAGAAACTGTAGGTGTAGCCTTGAAGTATCTAGCACCTTCTGAATTTGATGCTGATCCCAAGATATTAATCGCTGTTCCTGAACTCAATCCTCTAGCTTTGTTTTGTGTAGCTGTTGAAGAAGTAGCAATCTTTACCAAGTTTCCTGATTCTCCAGCAAGACCTGTTCCGATTTCTGAGAACTTAGCCTTTACTGTTAGTTTAGCACCATCATCTCCCTTAGGAACTGTGAAGTCTCCTGAGTTAAATGTGAATGTTTGTGTTCCTGATGTGAATGCTGGACTTGTCAAAGTTCTCAACAATGTTGAACCATTGTAGATTGAAATACTTTGGAAGTCTGAAGCTGATGAAGAAGCTGTTGTAATTGACAAACCAAGGTCTGTCACTGACATATCTTCATTAACTGCAACAAACTTGAATACTCCGATTGTAGCTTCGTCTCCACTCTTGTACCACATTTCTGTAGGTGATGAAGTGTCAAGTGAAGCTGTCAATGTACCAGCTCCTGTTACTGTCAAAGTAGCACCTGCTGATGTACTAAATGTTTCAACAATTGCCTTTCCTGTGTCAGCACCTGTTGCTGTCCAATCAGGTGAACCTGCTGAGAAGTCCATCTTGAATGTTGTGTCTGTCGTTGGAGTTGTAGAAGCATCTACTGTACCTCTCAATTCAACGATCATTTGACTGTTCTTTGCTACAACCAATGCATTGCTATCAATTGTAAATGATAGGTTTCCATCTGTTGCTCCTGTGTGTCCTGAAGGGTTGTTTACATTTGAACCTGTTGTCAATGCTCTGTTAGCACCGTTTGTTACGTCGTAAAGTGTCAAACTGTTCAATTCGTCAATGTCAGCGTTTGTTCCAACATCTGCTCTAATTTGAACTGTTGTTACCTTTACATCTTCACCTGATGCTGATCCGTCAAGAACGTATCTACCAAGTACTACGTTTGTACTTCCATCAATGATATTTTGTGATACCAATGATGTAGCTGGTGTAACTGTCAATGAACCTGCATTAACTGTTTGTGTCTTTCCGGCAACTGAAGCTGCTGGAGTTGCTGTAACAGTCTTTCCGCTAGTATCACCCTTCAAGCTTGTAATAGCTGTTGAAGGTGTGAATGACACAATGATTGTGTCATTGTTTTCCCAACTGTTGTTCAAGTTAGCCTTTACATAGACAATTGTCTTTCCAACTGGAAGTGTAACTGTGTCAGAAATTGTAACTGTTAAACCAGTTGCTGTAGGGTCTTGTGGACCTGCAAGTACTGTTCCGTTTCCGTCAACCAATGTAACATTTGTTAACAATTCTCCTCCGTCTGTTCCACTACCTGATGTAGTACCAATTGACAAAGCAATTGATGACCATGTTACGGCTTCTCCTCTAACATCGAATTCAAATGAACCCAATGAAACATTTGATCCACCGTCTACGATATTTCCGGCAGGAACATCGTTAGTTGCAGAAACATTTACTGTTCCTGTACCAACTGTAACTGCTGAAGCGTCGTACCATGGGTTTCCGCTAGCTGGGAACAATGAAGATGCGTCTGTTACTGTTCCTGAAGCTGTAGCTGAAGGTGTAATTCCGTATCCAAACATATTTCCAGTTACATCAATATCTGTAGCTTTTTCAACATCAAAGATGATTGTTCTGTCTGATCCGGAAACAATGTCACCCTTAATTGAAATGTCTTTTGTAAGACCTTTCGCAATAACGATTCCTGTTCCAAATGTTGCAGTGTAATATCTCTTGTCTGCTGAAAGTGCTGTTGCGTATGATGTTCCATCAATAACAACTTGTACATTAGCCAAGTCATCTGCTGAAGCTGTTCCTGATTGATTAAATCTGATTGATCTAACTGTTACATCTTCAGCTGAACCAGCTGTCAATTTAACTGCTGAGAAAGTATAACCTACTGTTCCAACTTCCTTTGTTGGTGAAGTATTTGGATCAAGGATTCCTCTTTCTGCTGAAACTGTACCAACAGTAACTGTTGCATTAATTGTATGCAAAGCACCTACGATTGGAAGAGAACCTGAAACTGATGCTGAAGTATTTACACTAATAAGTGCAAGACTTGCAACTTGTCCAGCGTAAGCATCCAATACTGATGCCATGTTTCCTGCAACTGTGAAAGTTCTTGAAGTTCCAGATTTAACTGTAACTGCCTCTCCGATTGTTGCTTGGTTGTTTGAGTTAAGTGTCTTTGAAAGACCAAGTTGTGTTCCATCTTCATCCAACAAAACAACTCCTGCGAAAACAGCGTTGTTTGAAAGACCTTGTCTTTCAACTGTAACTGTGTTGATCACAACGTCCCCGTCATTTCCTGCTGTAACTGTGAATTTTGTGAAAGGAACTCTTGTTGCGTTTTCAACTGCCAAACTGTTTGAAGGTTGTGTTGTGTTTGAAACTGTAACTCCTGTTCCTGTTGTTGGTGGTGTTACAGGAGGTTGTGTTGTACCTGAACACATTGTGTTCAACTTAGCTCTTGTTGAAGCTCCAACATAACCTGTTCCTGATGTAAGACCAACTGGTGTCAAGACCTCTGAAGCATACTTGTTTTGGAATTTGATAACAGCTGATTTTGACAATGAACCAAAGTAACTTGATTCGTTTCCAGCTGAACCTACTCCAGAAGCTGCAACTTGAGTATCTGCACTCATGTTAAGAACTTTTTGAAGTTCCATTACATCTGTTCCAGTATTACCTACTGTAAGGTTTCTAGTAAATGTGTAAGCACTACATGCTGTTGAACCACCTGTTGTTCCTCCTGTTACAGGTGCTCCTGTAAGAGCAGCGTTTACATTGTTTATTGTAGCTTGATCAGCTCCGAATGATGAAAGTAGGCCCAAGATTGAATCAATTTGTGATTGAGTCAACCCAGCAGCACCAACTGGTGCAACTACACCTACGAGCATTGTAAGAGCTAATGTTACTCCAAGAAATTTTGAAGCAATTTTCATAAGCTTTGAATTTTTACTCATATGTATTTTATAATGATTCCTTTTTTATTAACTAATAATGAACTAATAAAATTTAAAGGAATTTTGGTATGAACTTTATTCAAGATCTACCGCAGAAAGTTTTTAGTTTTTAGTTTCTAGTTTTTAGAAATAAAAAATAAAAATTACTCTGCGGTAGACCCTGGCTTCGACAAGCTGAAAGTACTTACCTTAATAAATAAATTATATTTTTTAAACTCCGAATCATTTTCTTTTTTTATTAATTAAAAGAAAAATCCAAAGATTTAAAACCGAATGAATGAAAGTCGTGACTGAATTTCTAACCATTTTTTTCTTGCCATTTCGTATCTCCTTATTTTGTTTTCAACGAGCTTTTTATTCCTGAAAATCGTCCTTGGTTAAACCAAAAACGAGGCAGACAAATACCTACACTCCTCAATTATAATATTGTATGCCAAACTTGCAAAGAAAATCTTTGTGGATAACTTCCACACCTTTCATACCATTAAAAAATTTTGTTTGAATTTTAAAATTTTTTAATAATTCAAACCCCTAAAAGGTACTGGTACGAAGGGTGCGAAAGATACCCAAACAACAAATTAAACACACAACTATATTTGAAATATTATACCTTTATTCAGGAAAAAAGCAACACAAATAAAGAGTTTTTGAAGCAAAGTTTTGTAATAAAATCATGGAAGATTTTTAGTTAAAAAGTTTTCACAAAAACGAAGAGGGCGGAAAATTTGCCCTGCCTGCCGGCAGGCAGGTTCGCAAATTTTCCGCCCTCGTCACTCACTCCTTACACCTTAATCCTTACACCTTCAATGAATATTTACTCCATCTTCTCTCCCCTTCTTTCTTAAGGACACCAGAGTTAACCAAGTCTACAAGCTCTCTTTGAATTGTTTTCTCACTGCAATTTTTTATCACATCAATGATGTCCTTTATGGTCACTTCTTTTTTGTCCTTTACAATTTCTACGATCAAAGTTTTTCTGTCAGATTTTATTTTCTTTGGTTGTTTATCCTCTTTTTTATTTTTATGAACAATGTCTTTTTTATTTCTTTCAAAAGATTTTTTTTCTTCTAGGACATTGTAAAGGACATTTATTTTTTCATTGTCCTTTTGTCCTTTATACTGTCCTTTATAAACTTCTTCTTTGCTTGTATCACTCTCAGACATTTCCACTTTAAAAAAAGTTTTAGACAGAGTGTTCTTTTCTTCATCAAAGATTTTTATCATCTTTAAAAATTTATCATATTCAGATATCAATATTGAATAATTCATTTCCGAAATAAGTTTTAAAGAGGCAGACAATTTTAGCAAGGAATTGATCTCGGATGAAAGAGAGAGGATTTCGTTTTTGTGTTCCGAAGAGTCGTTTTTCAAGGACATTATAAAGGACAAAAAACTCACACTCTTTTCTCTCAAACTATATTTTAGAGGTTCTTGTTTTGGGAAGAATTCTGTCACCATATAGATAGCCATAATTATTTTCTCCAACTTTCCTTGTATCAAAAAAGCTTGTTCTTCCGAAAGATTTTGAGTGTCCTTTTTAACTATGTCTTTTATGATATTCATAATGTCTTTTATAAGTTTTTTAAAATGTCTTTTTGATGTAAAAGACATTTCTCTATACTGTCCATTATAGCGTAAAAGACATAAAAGACAAGAATATTTTATGGCTTTAAATAAGGATTTAGCAAACAACTCTTCTAATTTTATTTAATCCAAATAATAAACAGTTTCAATGAGAAAATAAAAGGCTCTGTATGATATAATCAGCTGTATAAGGGTAAATTTTTATGAAGCAAAAATTTACCCTTATATACCTATAAATACTAAACCCTAAATTCTATACACTAAAATATGGCCAAGAAAAAAACACAGAAGAATTCAAAAAAAGACTCAAAAATATTTGAAGAAAAAAAGATTAACTTGAACTTAAAAACAGAAACAATTCACTGGCTGGTATCAATAGCATTCTTTGTTCTTGCTCTGTTTTTTGTATTAGCATCTTTCCAAAAAGGAGGACTGGTGGGAAGCACCTTGTTTGATTGGATGACATACATGTTAGGTATCGGATATTTTCTTCTTCCTGCTTTATTTTTTATTTTGGGTGTTTCTTATGCAAAAGAAGTTAAAACAGATTTTACGACAGTCAGAATTTTGGGTTCTATAATTTTTATTCTCTCAGGTCTCGGAATAGTTGATATCGCGATACAAAACGAAGGAGGCTTGATCGGAAATTTAATTTCGTCTCCTGTGATAAAACTTTTTGACGTCCTTGCAGGCCTCTTGATTCTCTCTACCCTATTGGTTGTTTCTATCGTAATAATTTTTGATACTACTCCCGATTTCAAATCTCTGATGTTTTGGAAAAAAGAAAAAAAAGAAAATATAGAAGACGAAGAGGACGAAACTGTAGAAGAAATTTTGGAGGAAGAAGATGAGGCCGAGGAACCAGCTCTCGCAAAAAATACAGCTGAAAAATCTCTCAAAGGAATGCTCGGTTTTGGAAAGAAAAGCGAAGAAGAAAATTTTGATGAAAAAATAGAAGAAACAAAGAAGAAAAAATTCTTTAGCAAAAAACAAATTACCCTACCCTTGAGCATCTTGTCAAAAGACAAAGGCAAGCCCGGAGTTGGAGACATCAAAGCAAACGCAAACATTATAAAGAGAGCTCTACAAAATTTTGGAATCATCGTTGAGATGGATGAAATTTCTATCGGGCCGTCAGTTACACGATATGCATTAAAACCTGCCGAAGGAGTAAAACTTTCCAGAATTGTCGCATTACAAAATGATCTATCATTGGCTCTTGCTGCACACCCTCTTCGAATAGAAGCTCCTATTCCTGGAAAGGCACTAGTTGGAATTGAAATTCCAAACAGTACAAAGACAACCGTAGGTCTTGCGACATTGTTTGAATCTCCAAAATTTCAAGATGCAGAACATCCTCTAACGATCGCCCTCGGAAAAGATATTTCTGGGAATTCACATTTTACAAACTTGGCAAAAGCTCCGCATATGCTGATTGCGGGATCAACAGGTTCTGGAAAGTCTGTAACAATCCATACCTTGATAACTTCTCTATTATATAGAAACAATCCAGAAGATTTGAGATTGTTGATGATTGATCCAAAAAGAGTAGAGCTGACTTTGTACAAAAACATTCCTCACCTATTAACACCAGTTATTACCGATCCCAAAAAAGCGATCCTTTCTTTAAAATGGGCAATCAAAGAAATGGAAAGACGTTATGAAATATTGGAAGGATTGTCAGTAAGAGATATCCAGTCATACCACAAAAATATTTTAGAGCCCGCAAAAAAGAAATTGGAAAGTAAAAAAGAGATTGATGAGTCAGAAATGCCAGAAACAATGCCTTATATAGTAGTCATCATAGACGAATTGGCAGATATAATGCAGACATACCCAAGAGAATTAGAGTCGGCAATTGTTAGATTGGCACAAATGAGTCGTGCCGTGGGGATCCACCTTATTCTCTCTACTCAAAGACCGTCGGTAAATGTTATTACAGGTTTGATCAAAGCCAATGTCCCTACCAGAGTAGCCTTGCAAGTAGCTTCACAAGTAGATTCACGAACAATTCTTGACCAAAGTGGTGCAGAAAAATTGTTAGGAGCCGGAGATATGCTTTATTTATCTGGCGATATGTCAAAACCTCGTCGTATTCAAGCAGCATTTATATCTGAAACGGAGGTAAAAGATGTTGTTAAATTCCTTAAAAGAGCCTATGAAGACGAAATTCCTGACGAAATCGATATCAGCGTGGCAGGGACTGACAAAAATGTTTTGTTCGAGGGAATCTTGGACGGAGATTTGAACAGCGACGACAGCGATGATTTGTATGAATCCGCACGAGAAGAAGTAATCAAGATTGGCAAAGCTTCTACTTCTTATATTCAAAGAAAATTGCGTGTTGGTTATGCCCGAGCAGCGAGATTGATGGACATGTTGGAGGAAAGAGGTGTCATCGGTCCTGCAGATGGATCAAAGCCAAGAGAAGTACTGATTGGCAAAGAAGAAAATTCTGTCACAACAAATACTCAAACAAACGGATATTTAAATGAAGAAGACGCCGAAGAAGGTTCCAGAGAATTATAGAGATAACAAATAAATCACTTGGAAACCGGGTTTCCAAGTAAAAAATGAGATGAATAAAATTGGTTCAAAAGTAGCAAGAAACATAATTGTATTTGTTGTTTTCATCAGCATCGCTTTTTACAGTTTTTATCAAACCAGAGCCATCATAAAAGGACCTGTGGTGAAAATAGAATATCCTGCAGATGGAGGAACTCTCAATATCCCCTCTTTAAACATAAAAGGTTCGATTAAAAATGCATCATACATCACACTGAACGGGCGACAAATTTTTATTGATGAAAATAATTTGTTCAACGAAAAAATAATTTTATCTCTTGGATATAATGTTTTTGAATTTGAATTAAAAGACAAATTTGGAAGAATAGAAAAAAAAGAGATTGAAGTGGTTTACAAGGAGTAAGGTGTAAGGTAAAAGTATTGGACTTTTTACAAGTAAAGAGAATATAAAGTTTAATTAAAAATTAAATTAAGCCAACAGCCGATAGCCAATAGCCGGTAGCCAGGTTTTAAAAAATCTTGCTATAAGCTATAAGCTATAAGCTATAAGCTTTTGAAAAACATGGCAAAGAAAACAACAAAAAAAGAAGATAATTTGGGAATTGAAGATACAATTGCTCAAATTCAAACAAAATTTGGAGAGGGGGCTATAATAAAATTGGGCGATGCACCGAGAGTAGATGTAGGTGCTATTTCTACTGGTTCAATCAGTCTTGACCACGCCCTAGGTGTTGGAGGAATCCCCCGAGGAAGAATAATTGAAATATTTGGTCCAGAATCATCTGGGAAAACCACCCTTGCCCTTCATTCGGTAGCCCAAGCTCAAAAAGAAGGAGGTATCTGTGCCTTTGTTGATGCCGAACACGCTCTAGACCCAGAATATGCAAAAAAAATCGGTGTAAACATAAAAGAATTGCTGGTATCTCAGCCCGACAATGGTGAACAGGCTCTTGAAATTACAGAAAGTTTGGTTAGATCTGGAAAGGTGGATATAGTTGTCGTGGACTCGGTAGCTGCTCTTACTCCAAAGGACGAAATTGAGGGCGATATGGGGGCTCACCATGTGGGAAAGCAAGCCCGACTGATGTCTCAAGCACTTCGAAAACTTACCGCGATTGTCGCAAAAAGCAAAACAACGGTTATCTTCATCAACCAAATAAGAATGCAGATTGGGGTTATGTTTGGAAATCCCGAGACAACACCCGGAGGAAAGGCATTAAAATTTTATACTTCTGTTAGATTGGATGTGAGAAGAATCGCTCAAATTAAAAAAGGTGAAGATGTAATTGGCGGAAGAGTGAGAGTAAAGGTAGTAAAAAACAAAGTCGCTTCCCCATTCAGAGTTGCCGAATTTGATTTGATGTATGACGAAGGTATTTCAAAAGAAGGAGAAATGATTGCTCTTGGAGAAAAATTTGGAATCATTGTAAAAAAAGGAGCTACTTATAGCTATGAAGAAGAAAAGCTCGCGGTTGGATATGACAACACAAGAACATTTTTGAAGGAAAACAAAAAGGTTTCTGCTGAAATATTCAAAAAAATTAAGGAGGAATTGAAAAAATCGTAGATTTTTATATTTAAAGATTTAAAAATTTAAAGATTTAATAAAAAACTAGAGAAAAACAAAACGAAAATAAACGAAACGATGAGCTTATAAATAATAGCTCGTAGCCCTAACACTTGAATTATTCACAAAAAATATGTAAGCTATCCCCTATTAAAGGATTAGAATTTAAATTTATGTTAGATTACAACGAAATTAAAGAAAGAAAATACATTGTAGTAGACGGAGAGCCTTATGAGGTGCTTTCTTCTCATGTATTTAGAAAGCAACAAAGAAAACCTGTTAACCAGACAAAATTAAAGAATTTGATTACTGGAAAAGTTACAGAAAAATCTTTTCACCAATCAGAAAAAGCTGACGAAGCTAACATCGAAAGAAAAAAGATAAAATATCTCTTTACTAATCGTGGAGAATTTTGGTTTTGTGAAGAAAAAGATCCAAGTAAACGATTTAGTCTGCCGGAAGAAATAATAACAGGCTCACAGTTTATGAAGCAAAACTCTCTTGTTGAAGCTCAACTTTTTGGAGACAAAACCATCGGAATAACACTTCCTATCAAGGTGCAACTTTTAGTAAAAGAAGCTCCTCCTGCAGTTAAAGGAAACACAGCCACAGGAGCAAACAAAATTGTTGTGCTGGAAACAGGAGCAACAATCGGAGTTCCTATTTTCGTAAAAGAAGGAGATATTATAGAAATAAATACAGAAAAGGGCGAATACACCGGTCGTGTCTAAGACAAAAAACATCGAGCAACTGCTCGATGTTTTTTGTCTTAGACACTCCAATTTCTAAATCCTAATTCCTAATTTCTAAAAAATTTATTCGTTAAATTTAAAATCTAGCTTTTATTTACAATCGTTTTTAAATGCTAGACTTTAATTATCATATTAAATTATAAAAAACCCGAGCGAGTGCTCGGGTTTTTGATGTTAAAAAAAGACACGGGTCTTTGTTTTGCGTATCAATTGAAACTGGTCAATTTCTCGAAAAAGGGATATTAATTCTGCGAAAGTCGATGAATTTTCGAAATGATTACTATAGAATAGTTCCTCCAACCTCACCAACAAATCTTTGTAGATTTTTAAATCGCTATCTTCTGAATCCAATATCTGAAGAATTTCCTCCCACGTATCCTGACTACTGGAAACCAAAATCAATTCCCTATTTACTTCAACAACGGTTCTGATTTCAAGAAGATTGTTAGACGACTTAACTTTCTCAACAAAATTCTCCAAATGTTTCTTAAGAAGTTTTTGAAGGTCTTCCAATAAGTTGTAAATGAAACAGGCATTTTCTAAAACATTAGCCTGTGCCAGACTACTCAAAATACTTTCCTTGTCCACCCAATCGTCTTTCCTCTCTCCAATGACCTCAAAAAAGAAATCTTCTATCTCGCCTTTTCGTCCGATAATCCTCGAGCAATCTTTGCATATTCCCGAATTAAAAACCCCAAGGATCATTCTGTCCGACTCGTGACAAGCTTTATTATCGATCCAACAAGTATTATTCATGTGCACCTCATTCGTAATGTTTTAAGATTCTCTTAAGAGATTCAACGCTATCTTTTGACAAATATTCCTCGTGCTTTCTCAAAATTCTAAGAAGCGAACATATTATGCCGATGTCCTCGTCACTTACAAACATAGAATCAATGCTATCGCCTATTAGGTCAATAATTAGTTCCTTGTTTTGTTCGTACCTGACACAGTGCGAACAAGAATTTATCGGAGAATTCTTTAAACAAGACAAATCACTGTGATAAGGACAAACATCCCCATCAACCCAACAAAGACTTTTATTTTCGTCTTTCATTGAATACCTCTTTATTTATTTGGCTTTTTCAAGTTCAATTTTCTGAATTAGTTATATCAAAACTGGTATGATTAAGCAAATTTAAAAAACCGAGCAAGTGCTCGGTTTTTTAAATTAAATTATCTTATTACGAAAGGCAAAAACCCCATAAATCTTGCTCTCTTGATTGCCTCTGTTAGTTGCTTTTGATGTTTTGCACAAAGACCTGATCTCTTTCTTGCAACCATTCTTCCGTGAGGGTTAATAAACTTTCTCAAAGAATCTACTTCTTTGTAGTCTATATAATTTATATTATTTTTTGAAAAATGACATTGTTTCATAAAAATTAAGTTTAAAAGTTTATAAAGTTAAAAGTTTATAAAGTTTCATCATAACTGATAAATCATAAAATTCAATACTTGTAACTTTATGAACTTTACGAACTTTCTACTTGTTCTAATTTTCTAAAGAAAATTAGAACGGAATATCTTCGGGGTTAATTTCTTCCTCTGGATATTCAATCGTTTCTATCTCTTTAGCTGGTGCTTGTTGTTGGGTTTGTTGTGTATTTCCTCCCCCCGCATAAGTTCCTGCTGATCCATCTTTTCTTGGTCCAAACTGTACAGCTTCGGCAATTATTTCTGTTCTATACAATTTTTTTCCTGTCTCTTTATCTTCCCAACTTCTCGTCTGCAATCTTCCTTCAATCAAGACACTGCTTCCTTTTTTCAAATATTGCGATGTTGTTTCTGCCTGTCTTCCAAAGATCACCACATTGTGAAATTCTGTATTTTCTTGCTTGTTTCCATCTTTGTCTTTCCAAACTCTGTTTGTAGCAACCCCAATATTGGCTACCTGTATTCCAGATGGAAGAGATTTCAATTCAGGATCTCTTGTTAAATTACCAATTATGATGACTTTGTTTAAATACATAATATTTTAATTTTAAATTATAAATTATAGATTTTAGATTAATTTTTTATATTAATATTATTTTAATGTAAAAACATTTTTTCAAATTATATCATTTAAATTTTACTTTAAGTAGAAATTTATAATTTATAATTTATAATTTCTTAACTATTCTATTACCAATTCGTCAATTGTTTCATCAAGTTCCTCAGAAACCGGTTTTTCTTCTATTACAGGCTCAACAGCTGTCTTTTCTTCTTCGTTAAAAGAGAATTTTCCTGTTTTTATAGGAGGGATTGCAACATTTTCTCTTGTTGTAATAATGATCAAATATCTCAAAACTTTTTCCAATCCGTCAATTTCTTTCTTTACATCGTTTATCACGCTGGCGTTTGCTTCAAACTTTACCCAACCAGAATAAGCATTGTTAAACTTTTGTTTCTTTCCATTCAATGATTTTGACATTTGATAAGCCAAATTTCTCATTTCGGTTGTTCCTTCTGAAATAAAAGATCCACCTTTTTTCTCAATAATATCTTTAATTTTTACAACTTCTCCAGAAACTTTTGTCTCTTCTATGTTAGGCAACAAAAGAAAGCCTATCTCGTAGACCTTGTTTCCTTCATTTTTTGATAGTTTATCTGCGTTTGTCATGGCTACTAGATTAACACATGTCTCACTCTAATGCAATATTAAAGGGTTATTTTAAACTCTCTCAGGGCATTTTCAACCATTTTTGTTCTTACCTCCTCAAAATCGAGATTTTTTATCTCGGCGATCCGCTTTACCACCTCTTTTACATAAGCAGGTTCGCATCTCTGCCCTCTAAATGGTACTGGCGCAACAAAAGGAGCGTCTGTCTCGGACATGATTTTATCCAAAGGCATTTGTCTAATAACCTCGTCATAATCACTAGCAAAAGTGACCACCCCTGTAAAAGAGATTGTAAACCCGAGATCAATATATTTTTTTGCCAAATCAACACCGCCCGAAAAAAAATGAATATTCCCTCTCAATCTATCTCCATAATGTTTCTTTTTTTCTTGCAAAATTTTTAGCGTTTCTTCGTGCGCTTCTCTTATATGTATCATCAACGGCAAATCATGCTTAACGGCAAAATCAATTTGTTTATTAAAAATACTTATTTGTCTTATCTTTTCCACATCTCTGTTTTCATTATTTAAACGAAAAAAATCCAAACCACATTCTCCTACTCCGATCACTTTTTTGCTCTTTGCCAATTCGGTGTAATCTTCTTCTTTAAAATCTTCCAAATGATTATCGTTTGGGTGTAAACCAATAATAGCAAAAACATTTTCATTTTTTTCAGCAATCTCAACCACTTTTTTAGAATTTTCTAAATCGGTTCCAACAGAAATAGTAAAAACTTCATTCTCTCGCATACGAGAAATTACTTCTTCTCTATCATCATCAAACTTTGGAAAATCTAAATGTGAATGAATATCAAAATATTTTGGATACATAAAAACAATATTAATTAACACCCTTATTTTCTCAAAAATAAAGGCTCGGACGGCATCCTGTTTTCTTTTATGGCGTTTTGAATTTTTTGAGCACTTTCCGGCATTACAGGTTCCAACAATACAGCGATAGAATTTAATTTTTGAACTAAATCACGAATGACATCCTTTGCCTGAGCGGGGTTAATTTTTATAAGTTTAAACGGCTCTGTCTCTTGAATGTAAAGATCCGTTTCAGATATTTGTTCCCAAACATAATCCATAAATTTATGGAAATCTAAATTATTCAGAAAATCAGAAGGTACGACTTCCCTTTCTATATCTACAGGTTTATCCAAATTGTTTTCCGCCATTTTCATTATCCTACTTGTGAGATTGCCCAAACCGTTTGCAAGATTTGCATTATAAGCTGTTTTAAATTTTTCTTTTGTAATATCCCCGTCTTCATAAGAAGTTACTTCGCGAAGCAAATAATAACGAAGAGCTTCTGCGCCGTATTCTTCTATTATTTCTTCTGGAGTAATGACATTACCCAAAGATTTTGACATCTTCTTTCCACCAGAATTTAAAAACCCGTGAACAAAAATCTTCTTAGGCAGTGACAGTCCCGCAGACAAAAGCATCGCAGGCCAAATAATTGCATGAAATCTCAAGATGTCTTTCCCAACAATATGTAAATCTGCCGGCCAAAATTTTTTATAATCTTCATCCTCATCTGTTCCAAAACCAAGTGCTGAAATATAATTTGAAAGCGCATCACACCAAACATACATCACCTGAGTATCATCGTTCGGTATATCTATTCCCCAACTCAGTTTGTCTTTTGGGCGAGAAAAGCTGATATCTTCTACCCCCCTATAAATCATTGCCAAAATTTCATTTTTTCTTGATCTAGGATAAATTTCTAATTCGTCTGATTCTATTTTTTTTCTAATTTCATCTATATATTTTGAAATTTTAAAAAAATAATTTTCTTCCATAATCAATTCAGGTTCTTTGTCGTGGTACGGACATTTCCTATCAACCAAATCTTTTTCTGTAAGAAATGCTTCGCAACCAACACAATAAAAGCCCTTATAATCTGCTTTGTATAGATCACCCGCTTCAAAAATTTTTTTCCACAAAAATTGTGCCCCTGGCCAGTGTACCTTTTTGTCTGATGTTCTAACAAAATAGTCATTAGAAATATTTAAAGATGTTAGCAACTTTCTAAACTTATCAGAATTTTCATTAACGAAATCAGTTACATTTTTATGTTCTCTTTCAGCTGTTCGCAAAATCTTTATTCCATGCTCATCGGTTCCAGTCAAAAAATAAACATCTTTATCCAAGAGTCTTTGATAGCGCGCGACAACATCGGCTTGGATTTTTTCTAGGGCGTGTCCTAAATGAGGACCCGCATTAGCGTAATCAATCGCTGTTGTCACATAAAATTTTTCTATTTTTTTATTAAACATTTTATTTTTGAAAACCAATTAAAAAATCATGCCGAATTAAGATTTTTAAACAACAAGTCAATTCTTAATCATTTTGGTGGGGATTTTTTAACTGACTCCTTCTATCATTTTCAATATCGTGAACAAACTCCATAAGAGCGGCCGCAATCGGAACTGATAAAATTAGTCCCAAAAATCCAGCCAGTTTTGCACCAATAATCAAAGCCACAATAACCAAAAGTGGAGGCACACCAACTACCTTTTTAACAACTAAAGGATAAATTAAATGATTCTCAAATTGTTGAATAATTATATAAAGACCTATAACAAATAACCCCATAGTAGCTCCACCATCCGCAAAACCAATCACAATAGCGGGCAAAGAAGCAACCACAGGACCGAACAAAGGAATCAATTCTGCGACAGCAGCCAATATTGCTAAAAAGAAAGCATATTTAACACCAAGAATCGTCAACCCCAAATAAACTAAAATACCGATAATTATCCCTAACAACAATTGTCCCTGCATCCAGAGACCTATTTTTTCCTGTGTTCTTCTCCAAAGGTCAATAATATATTTTTCTTGTTTTAAAGGAGTGATTACTTTTAGAAAATCTCGAATTCCAGTCTCTTGAACAGACAAATAAAAAGACAGCACAATAATCAAGACAAAGTTTAAAGCACCTCCGAAAATAACGCTCAATGTTTGAAACAAACTTCCTGTTGCGCCAGTAATACTGGACCTAAATTCTGTTAATAAATTTTTCAAAGAAAAATCGGCACTGAAATCGGCCACAGGGCCCCAAAGAGTTATCGAGTCAAAATATGCTGGCAATGAAGAAATGAGCCCGGCTGCATCATCTAGCAAAAGAGGAACAAAAGCAAAAAATGTTCCAACAACAATTCCTGCAAAAGAAACATAAATTAGAATAACCGCCAAAACTCTCGGAATCTTGTATTTAACGAGCCATCTTGCCAGAGGTTCAATTGAAGATGCAATTACAACTGCTGTCAAAATCACCAAAACGATGTCTTGCAAAAACCATAATAACCAAACAAGCAAAACGAACAAAATAGACCTGATGATTGTTCCCGAAGTAATTGTTATATTGATATTTGAATTTGAATCCATACCATTAGTATATAAGCCTAAACAAGCTGGGGCAAGCCCCCTTCACCCAAGGTATCGTCATAAAAAATTAAAAATACTCGTAAAACTTATCAACACTCTCCTATTAAAAAAATATGACAATGATAAAATTAAGTAAAAGGTCGATCTGTTAAAAACTGTTAAAAATAATTTAAATAAAAACTATGTGCTCAACAATATGGGGTAAAATAGCTTTTTGGTTAACAATTGTCGGTGGTCTAAATTGGGGTTTGGTTGGTCTAGGAATGCTTATGGATACAAACCTAAATCTTGTATATATGCTATTTGGATCATGGCCAACGGTTGAAGCGATCGTATATCTAGTAGTGGGTATTTCCGCTATTTATATGATTTTTGGTTGTAAAAAAGCTTAACTATTTTATTTAAAAAGCCGAGGGGTAACCCTCGGCTTTTTAGTTACATATTTTTTTCAACCTTGCTTACTTGATTATTATATCTTTCATCATAATTCTTCTTCCAAATTTGCCCGAAAATCATCGCACAAATGAAAAAAAACGCAATAAACCCGCAAAAAAACTTACGCAAGCTCTCCTGTTCCATAAAAACCTCCCGCGAAAAAGTTTTTGTCAAAAATCCTGTAATTAATGGTACAGTGTGCAAGCACAATAAGTCAATAGCTCACAAAAAGTTACAACTTTAATAGTTTTAATAATTCTTGTTTTTGTTTTTCATCCACTCCACCAACGATGGCAAGATTTAAATTGGCATTGGTAAAAATTTTGTTTGCAATTTTCTTTATATCTCCTGCTGTCACTTTTTTAATTCTGTCCGCTTTCTCTTTTGGACTTTCAATGGTCTCTTTTAAAATATCCTGAATTCCATAAAACTCTGCGAATGAATCAGACGATTCCAAAGATAGCGTCATACCTCCAATAAGATATTCTTTTGTTTTTTTCAATTCTTTTTCAGAAACTATTTCTGTCTTCAATTTTTTAAATTCTTCCAAAATAGCGGTTATTACTTCTTTTATTCTTTTATTGTCCGATCCCACAGATACGTCCAAATAACCGTGATCGGTAAAAGTGTTGTTACCTGAGCGAACATAATAACAAACCCCCATCTCTTCGCGAAGTTTTGTAAATAATCGCGAACTCATGCCACTACCCAACAAACCAGCAATAACAGAAACGACGGCACTCTCTTTTTTAAATGTATCAAAAGCTCTTACCACCAAAACCAAATGAGTCTGATCCAGTTTTTTATGTTTGATAGCAATTTGTGGATTTTTTTGAGATTCTTTTACCTTTAATTTTTTATATTTTTTAGACTCCGAAATATTCTCAAATCTTTTTTCAATATCTTTTATAACAGCACTTTCGTTTATATTCCCCGCCACAACAACTGTTGTTGCAGAGGCAACGTAATGTTTATGCCTATATTCAATAAAATCTTTAGGAAGAGCTATTTTGACAAAATTTGGATCGCCTCCAATGGTCATCCCAGCAGGTTGATCTCCATACAACAAATTCATCAAAACATCATGCACTTTTCTCATCGGCAAATCTTCATACATATTCATCTCTTCAACAATCACACCTTTTTCTTTATTTATTTCATTTTCATTGAAAACAGGGTTTAGATACAAATCAGAAATTATTTCAATCAATTTATGAGTATGTTTTGAATGAGCCTTTGCATAATAACCAGTAAATTCGTGCGATGTGAAAGCGTTTGTTTCTGCTCCTAAACCATCAAGTTCTCTGGAAATATCTCCTGGATTGGGACGGTTTTTTGTTCCCTTAAAACAAACATGTTCTAAAAAATGTGAAATACCACTGTTTCTTTTTTCTTCATATTTTGAGCCTGCTTCTACCAACACCAAAGCCGTGACAGTATTATTATCTTTCATAGGGACAGTGATTATCCTTAGTCCGTTTTTTAAAATCTTTTTTTTATATTTCATCCCGTTAGAGACAGGAAACCATTTTTAACAAAAACGATTTTCTTATCTTTCAAATTATTATTAATAAATTTTCTGTGTTGTATATCTAGGCGGTTTCCGTCTTTTGTTTTTATGTATCTTAATATTAACAACTTTTAAAACAAGATACACTTGCCTAATAGAAACATCTTTACGTCTCTAACGGGACAAGTGTTTTATCTTTTTTTTATATTTCATCCCGTTAGAGACAGGAAACCATTTTTAACAAAAACGATTTTCTTATCTTTCAAATTATTATTAATAAATTTTCTGTGTTGTATATCTAGGCGGTTTCCGTCTTTTGTTTTTATGTATCTTAATATTAACAACTTTTAAAACAAGATACACTTGCCTAATAGAAACATCTTTACGTCTCTAACGGGACAAGTGTTTTGATTGTTTTTTATATCAACATATTATATAGTAAATCCAGAAATTGAAGAAATTTGACAAATAATCTTCTGTTAAAGGTGAAAAAAATGAAATTTCTAGATGTAAAAGCCAATGTTTTAACGGACATGGCAAAAAGTATCGGCGTAGGACCCGAACAATTGCAATGCAAATTTTGCAAAACGATTGTTGGAGGAAGACTACCGAACGGCGAGAAAAACAGTTTCATTTTTGGCGTTTCAAAAGATCATATTCGCTTCATCCACGGAATTCATGAAGAAATTGCTTTCTATGCAAAAGAAGGATTAATTTGTGTCTGTAACGAGTGCTTAAAAAGAATTCGTGATGAAATCCCAGAAATTTTTTCTTCCAACGATCCTCCCGAACCAACAAGGGGTGGACATTTTATCACAACCTTCTTGGTAAATACAGAAGGAAAACATTTTAAAATTTCTCGTCTTCAGAGCAATCTGAAAGAATTCCGCGAGATTATGAAAAAATTATCTTAAAAACAAAAATCTGTTGCAAGCCGGCAACAGATTTTTTTATTTTTACTTCAATCTTTCTTTTAGATAACTTTCAACTTCTTCAATCTTTACCCTGTCTTGTTTCATCGTGTCTCTATCACGAACAGTCACTGACAAATCATTTAAAGAATCAAAATCAAATGTAATGCAAAATGGTGTACCAATCTCGTCTTGTCTTCTGTATCTCTTTCCAATTGATTGCGTTTCGTCATACTGACAGACAAAAGAATTTTTCAAACTATTAAACAATTCCATTGTTGGTTTTGTCAGTTCTTCTTTTTTAGAAAGAGGCAAAATAGCCACTTTAACAGGAGCAATTTTTTTAGGCAATTTCAAAACTACTCGCATTTCTCCCTCTACTTCTTCTTCATTGTACGCAGAAATAAGCGTCATTAGTAAACTTCTCTCCACACCAAATGTTGGCTCTATAATATGAGGAGTAAATCTCTCTCCACTATCTTGATCAAAATATTCCAACTTTTCGTTTGAATATTTGCTGTGTTGAGTTAAATCAAAATCACCTCTGTGTGCCAATCCAAAAAGCTCTTTAAAACCTCCAAACGGAAAATTGTATTCTATATCCACTGTCTTTTTTGAATAATGAGAAAGCTTTTCTTTCGAGTGTTCTCTTCTTCTCAAGTCTTCTCGTTTAGCACCCAATTCCAAAGCAAAATCTTCTTGCAATTTTATCCATTCTTCAAACAAAGGCTCCCAATCCATATTTGGGTGAATCAAATATTCTATTTCCATTTGTTCAAATTCACGAAGTCTGAAAATAAAATTGCCTGCTACTATTTCATTTCTAAAAGCCTTTCCGATTTGGGCAATACCAAAAGGAATTTTCTTTCTTGTTGAATCAATAATATTTTTAAATTCAATAAAAATTGCTCCCGCAGTTTCTGGTCTCAAAAAAACAGATTCTTCTACTCCATTCATTTCTGTCTTGAACATCATATTGAAATCGCGAACATCGGTCCAGTTAAATTTTCCGCAAGCGGGACATTTTATTTTATTTTCTTGAATAGCTTGGTTCATCTTTTCGTTCTCCCCTTCCATATCAATACCAATAGCTTCTTCCACCAAGTGATCTGCTCTAAATCTTTTTTTACATTCTTTACAATCAACCATTGCGTCGCCAAATCCAGCTTTGTGTCCTGAGGCTTCCCACAATTTTGGGTGAAGCAAAATAGGACCATCGATTCCAACGACATCGGTTCGATCTTGAACAAATTTTTTCCACCAAAGTTGTTTAATATTGTTTTTCAATTCAACACCTAGTGGGCCGTATGAATAAGTTCCTCCCAAACCGCCGTAAATCTCTGACCCCTGATACACAAATCCTCTTCTCTTTGCGAGAGAAATTATTTTATCCATTTTATTTTGCTCTGTTTCTTTTTCCATTTTTTTATTTTATAGCGATCATTTTACTAAACTTTTTGAAAAATCAATCTATTCTACCACATTGGCCTTTGATGCGTTAAAACCTGGATCTGTGCTCAGCCTTGTGTTTACACTTCTAAACACTTCTCTCAAAGAAGCGTTTGTAAACATATCCTTTCCGGTTACAACAACTTCGGTAGTTAAATCTGGAGTTTGTCCTATTTGACTAACACTCGGAAGTAACATTACTTGAAAAGAAATTTCTTTTGAAGGAATATTTATTCCTGTCCCAGAATCAACATCACCAACATTCCAAGATATTTCTCCACCAACAGGATTGTAAGAAATTTTTTCTGATGACGGAGAAACAACTCCTAACCATCTCACATACGGAGGCAAAGATGATATCACCCTCACTCCAGAAATATCATTCATTGTGTTTGTGACTGTCCATGTGATTGTATAGCTCGTTTCTTTTTCTACCTGAGGAGGCAATGAGCCCGAATTGGTAAAAGGGCCTGAATAATATGTTGCCCTAGGAGTAACGGCTAGATCAGAAGATATTTTTATTGTTCTAGTCATTGTCGATATCACTTCTTCGGGAGTAGCGTTTTCAAAAACTCTGTTTCCTTTTGCACTTACCTCCATTGAAATTTCTGGATTAACAAAAGACCCTCTCGTGCTAATTCCTACTGGTTCAAAATAGAAACTAAATCTTCCACTGTCACCCAAAACTACTTCTGCTAAATCAGCATTTGTTCTTTTATCCCAAACAATAGTATTGTCGGTTGAACGATAAAACCCTTTTTCAACATTGATACTAGTTTTGTTTATGATTGTTCCTTTCAATTTAACAGAGATTTCGGCATCGAGAATTTTTTCAGGAGAATTATTTTTCCAAGTAACATCCACTCTGATAGGTTTGTTCGGAGCCAAAATATATTCAGCACGGCTATCCCCATTTATTGCTAAATCAATACCCAAGAATGGTCTTTTCACTTCCAAAGATTTTTCAGCAATAGCAAAAATTGCACTGATTTTTTTCTCATTGTTATCATCGGGAGTTCCACAAGTAAATTTAAATACTCTCTCGTCACCTTCTTGTCCTGTTATAATACCCTTGATATTTATAACCTGTTTTTCACCATCTATTTTCCAAGCATTATCACTAAAATCTGGTTTTGGATCGGAACTAATAAACTCAAACCCAAAAGGATACTCGGCTGTCAGCAATAGATCATTTACATCTCCTTTCGTGTTTGAAATCACGCTTACGGAAAAGTTTACCTCTTGTCCTGAGATAGATTCTTCTATCGGACTGATCACCAAATTAACAGGTGAAGAGCTAATTTTTAAATCAAAACTTCTTTCTTTAAAAAAGATGGCGTTTGAGTCTGCAATTCTGTATTCTAGACTCACCACAATTTGTTGTTCACTATTTTCTTCACCATACAAAACTGCTTTTACTTCTTTTTTTACTTCTTTTCCCGAACGAATTGTACCCAGTGGTTCAGTGAATTTTTCCATACTTTCTCCAGAAACAGAGCGAGTCCCTTTCGGATATTTAACAACCAAATCCACCAATTCTAGATCAGTAGAGTTTTTATTGTCTATACTAATTTGCAAAGATAATTCTCCGCCACTTTCTATAGTGGCAGGTCCGATAACAGAGATATCTACATTTGATGTTGATATATTATTTATTCCTCCAAAAATTGTAAACAAAACAAGAATTGCCGCAACAAAAAACAGAACAGAGGAAAATATCAAAAACTTTTCAACAAAGTTTTTTTCTTTTTTTGATTTATTTTTTATTGGCATTTGATTGTTGTTGAAATTATCATCGATGACAGGAGCTTCCGTTTCCCAATCGGTTTTTACATCATAATTTTTTGAGTGCAGTCCTGAAACATCTTTTTTCACAAAGACATTTTTTGCAGAATAGAGTCCTTTTTTTAACCTCTCCAACTTACTATAATTTTTATCTTCAAACATAAAGATAATTATACCAAATTTGAAATAATTTAAAATTGGTCCCTAACGATCAGTTAAATCTGATATCCTCTATTATCGCAGATAAAGACTAAATCTTAATATCTTTCTTCTAAAAACAAGGGCTTAAAATTTGTCATTTATAAACAAAATTTTATTGACAACAAATATAACCCAAGATAATATTAGAAAAGCGTTCGCTTCCGTAATTTCTTTACTATCGAGTGCCCCCAAAATAACGGAAGCGAACGCCCCATCCTAGCGGTACCATGTACCGCTTTTTTTATTTTCAATTTTTCTACCCACTCCTTACACCTTACATCTTATACCTCGTTTACAAATGTGTTTCTTTCAAAGCCTCATTTATTTCTATTTGTGCGTCTTTTTCAACAAAAGACATTTTGTTGATTAAATCATTGGTTACATCGCAACTCAAAAAATCTTTAAATTTTTCCTCCTGAATATTTTTATCAAAATATCCCAAGTTATCCAATATTTTTAAAAAATAAATAGTTTCAAAACTTTTCAAAGAGGTTGGACTGGTTTCTTTTTGTTTCAAAAATTCAAAAGCATTCAAAACAAGGTAAAATAATTTTTCGTTCTTTTCTTCTCCGTGAACCAATTTTTGAACAAATAAGATTATTTTTATCAAAGATTCTCGAGCATCTTTTTTTTCTTCCAAATCAAAAAATAAATTTTTTATTGTGGAAACATTTGTGATCCTCCACACTTCTCTGCCTCGTACCAGTGAAATATGGAGAAGAGAAAAATCTTGCAAACCATAACGATTTTTTGATTCTGTTTTTCTAACGCCCTGTGCGGTCGCATCAACCAAACCCAATTCACGCGTGAAAATTTTAAAAAGCTTGTCCGATTCACCAATCGGAAAACTGCTCAAAACAATACCTTTGGTGTTGTAGATGTGGTGTGACATACAAAACAGTATACCCCCACACCAATTATTTTGTAAAATAATTGGTGTGGGGGTATAAAGTCCTTAAGGTTGAAAGCCTGCCTGCCGTGTCGTTGCTTTTCTTTCAGAAAAGAGGCAGGTCTATATATTTGCTTTTTATATCTTTTTGTGATTAAATACTAAAAGGAAAGAATCAAAGTATTTGTACATCTCGTATAAATTTAACAAAAGGAGCCGGCATGTACCCACAATCATATCTAATAAAGACGGAGGCAAAATATTACCGTGTCCTGTCAATTATCTGGACATCCGGTTTTTTATTAGGATTTATTCTCATAATTTCTTCCTTAGCATTCCAACTGATATTTAAGAAAAATTTTATTGAATTATTTTTCGTCGGAGGAGGAATAATTATTTTAACTTTTGTAACGACCGGTATTATACAGATATTATGGCATGTAAAGAAAAATAAAATAAAAACTCTTTACGGTATTTAAACAAAAAGTTCACCCAAGGGTGAACTTTTTTTATTTATCCAATTTGATTTTAAATACCAGTCCGTCTATTTTTATCTCTTCCCCATCATCTAAACCTTCAAATTCTATTTTTTCTAGTCCGGCCGTACGTCTCAAATCTTCGGCAAATTTTTCTATCAATTCTTTACCGGCATCATCTGTCTCTACTTCCAATTCAACCATATCACTCGGCACAAGGTTTGCATCTTTTCTCATCCTCTGAATATTTCGAAGTAATTCTCTGTATTGTCCCTCGGCTTTTAGTTCCGGGGTGATTTCTGTATCCAGCCAAACTTCGCTTTCTAGACCCTCTACAAAACTTACATTTTTAATATTTGTTTCATCTTTTATTATTTGCACAAGTTCAAGATCTTCCACTTTCCACTTTCCACCTTCCACTTTCAACTCATTTAATGGTTGTCTCACCTTTATCCCCGTCTTTGCTCTCGCCTCCAAAGCCAGCGACACAATGTCTCTCACATTCTTCATATCTTCTAAAATTTTATTATCAATTACCCCAACAGTAGGCCAATCTTCCAAATGCACACTTTCTTTTCCTCCGCTAATCTTTTGATAAACTTCTTCAGAGAGAAAAGGCATAAACGGTGCCATTACTTTCGTTAGTTCTTGTAAGACAAATCTTGTTGTCTCTAATGCAAAGTTTCTATCATTCAAGTCTTCACCTTTAAATCGATCTCTTGAACGACGAATATACCAAGTAGAAAAATCTTCCACAAAATCTGCAATCGGTCTTGATGCTCTGTCCAATTCATAATTATCCAAACCATTGGAAACTTCTGCAACAAGCATGTTTAATCGAGCCAAGATCCATTTATCTAATACATTGTTACTATCTAGAGAATTTATGTTTCCTTTTAATTCACCCTTATACAATTCATAAAAAGACAAAACATTTTTTGTTTTCAAAATTATTTTTTTCAAAATCTCATCCACTCCTTTTTCTGAAAAGTTCAAATCCTCTGCCCTAACAATTGGCGAACTGATCATATAATAACGCATAGCGTCTGCTCCGTATTTGTCCAAGATATAAGAAATATCAGGATAATTTCTGAGGCTCTTTGACATTTTTTTGCCGTCCTCTGCCATTACCATACCGTTTACTATCACATTGTTAAAAGATGCTTTTTCAAAAAGCGCAGTTGATAAGACGAGCGAAGTATAAAACCAACCTCTCGTCTGGTCTGTTCCTTCAGCAATAAAATCGGCAGGAAAACCGATTCCTTTTTCTGGATCAAATTTGTCCAAATTTTCAAACGGATAATGATTGGAGGCATATGGCATGGCACCTGATTCAAACCAACAATCAAAAACCTCTTTGATTCTTTCCATTTCTCCTCCGCATTCACAAGCAAACTTGATATCATCAATATATGGCATATGCAAATCAACCTCGTAATTTTTGTTATGAGGAATAACTGCAAAATCTAGTTCTTTTACATCAGCATTTTCAAAAAGATTTTCCTGTTTTTTCAATTCAACCGATTTTTCTGTATTCAATCCTTCCACGACAGACATCAAAAGCCACGCTGGATATTCGTGAGTAACGATCAAAATATTTTTGTCAGAATATTTTTTATCAATCTCATAAATAAAATCGCCCACTCTTTTTTTCAACTGATTCAAGCTTTCTCCGTTAGGTGGAACTTGATTAAATTTTTCTTCTAATGTTTTTGTATAGTTTCTATATTCGTCGATATCTTTTCCTTCAAAATCTCCTACCTGTGTTTCTATCAATCTCTCGTCAAAAATAATCTCGCTTACTCCAATTTCTTTTGAAACAATTTCGGTTGTCTCTCTTGTTCGGACAAACGGAGAAGAAATTATCAAATCAATTTTTTTGTCTTTCAATTTCGCTACAGCTCCCGATACCTGTTCTCTTCCCTTTTCTGTCAGATGATGTGGGTTGTCAAACTTTGTACTGGAAATGTTCAAAGTATTATTTTCAGCTTCGCCGTGTCTCATCACAAAATATTTATTTGTACCTTTGGTTTTTTGTTTTAGATCATCAATAGAACCAAGTACATGAACATTGTCACATTCTTTACATTTCCAAACTGGTAAAGGTGCCCCCCAAAAACGAGTTCTAGAAATTGCCCAGTCTCTTGCTCCCTCCAACCACTTTCCAAATCTTCCGTCTCTGATATGTTCTGGCACCCAATGAATTTTACTATTTACCTCCAATAATTTTTCTTTCAAATCTGTCACCTTCAAAAACCACGACGATGTCGCATAATTTAAAAGCGGAGTATTACATCTCCAGCAGTGCGGATAAGAGTGAACCAAATTTTCTTTTGAGAAAAATTTGTTATTTTCTTGCAACCACCTAATGATTTCTATGTCTGTTTTCAAATGAGCAATCGGATCTTCTTTTGTATCTTTTGGCTTAACGGATAGTCCCAAGAAATCTTTTACTTCTGGTTTAAATTTCCCATCTACTGTGACATGCTGAATAAACGGCAAATTTTCTTTCTTTCCCAATTCCATATCGTCCGATCCAAAAGCCGGAGCGATGTGAACAATTCCCGTTCCGTCCTCGGTCGTCACAAAATCAGCACCGTAAATTTTCCAACCGTTTTCTTTGTTTTCCAAATCTTCGTTTTGATAATAATCAAAAACAGGTTTATAAGATTTTCCGATTAATTCTGAACCTTTAAATTCTTCAGTGATTTTATAATTATAATCTTTCAAAACATCACTCGCCCTATCTTTCGCTAAAATATAAAAATCGTTCGTTTGTAATTTTGAATTTTGGTTATTTGAATTTGTTTGGGATTTGGTGCTTAGAATTTGGAATTTGCCATAAATAACATCTTTATTTATGGCTAGCGCCACATTCCCTGGCAAAGTCCACGGCGTAGTCGTCCAAGCTAAAATATAAGTCTTAGTATTTGTATTATTCGTATCATTAGTATCATTCGTACTATTGGTATGTTCAACTTCAAATTTTGCAGTAACCGAAATATCTTTTATATCTTTATATCCTTGATTAACCTCAAAGTTTGAAAGAGTGGTCTCGCATCTGGGGCACAAGTGCATCGCTTTATGACCCTCATAAATTAATTTCTTTTCATATACAGTTTTAAAAATCCACCAAATAGATTCGGAATAAGTAGTATCCATAGTTTTGTAACTATGCGACATATCTACCCAGCGACCAGTTCTCGGAACAATTTTTTTCCAGTCGGCATCGTAACGAAGCACGCTGTCTTTAGCAGACTGATTAAATTTTTCTACTCCATGTTCAAAAATATCTTTTTTTGTTTTGAGACCCAATTCATCTTCAATCAAGTTTTCTATTGGTAGACCGTGACAATCCCAACCCCAACGGCGATTAACTCTTTTGCCTTTCATTGTTTGATAACGAGGAATAATATCTTTCATCGTCCCGGGCAAAAGATGTCCATAATGTGGAAGACCAGTAGCAAAAGGAGGTCCATCATAAAAAGTAAACTCGCCGTTCGGAGCTTCTTTCTCTACGGATTTTTCAAATATTTTGTTCTCCTGCCAAAATTTTAAAACATTTTCTTCACTTTTAGCTATTTCTGATTTATTTTCTTCAGTCATAGAAAAAATAATACACTAAAAAAGGCAAATAAAAAAGCCTATATATCAAAAACCAGAGAAAAACTGCGGAAATAAAACAAGGCCTGTCGCACGCGACAGGCCTTTTAAAAAAATGAAAAGAGATGAGGAGAGAAAAGACCAGCGACAGTGTCCTCACACCGGTTCGTTCGCTAAACATCTGAAAGTTTTGACTCTGGTTTTCCGGAAAACCAATGTCTTCCACGCCGGAAAATACTTACAAATGCATCTCTTTTCAAGATTTAATCAAGAACATTTATGTGTACATAATACTCAAACACAACATAAAGTCAAACAAAAAATGACCACGGTCTTGCTGTGGTCATCTTTTATCTTTTAAGTTTATTTAATAACTCTTGTAAAATTCAAATTATTCCCTGTTCCTGCTGGAGAAGGAGCCAGTTGCAACCTCTCATTACCCGCAAATAAAACTGTGTAGGTTTTATCTTGTCCGTTTGTGGTAATTTTTAAATGATATCCTTCTGTCTTCCAAGTTCCAGAACTAACCAAATCACCATCATAAATATTTTCAATTGTTCCGTCTTGTTTTATTACTGTCATATCCAAAATATTCGCAGAATTCTGCCATGTACCAATTAAAAATTTTTCATATTCTTCACCATAAACTTGAGTAGTAGAAGTGCTTACATTATTAGAAATGGTGTCAGAAGAATCGATTATCTTTACTTCAGAAGATTCATCTTCTGATTTTGGATTGACTTGATATGTTTGATAATACCAAAAACCTCCAACCACTAACACTAATAAAACTAAAATAACCCAATAATAATTTTTGTTTTCCATTTTAAAAAATAATTTAAATTAATAATTAATCATACTATATTACATCTTCTCAGGAGACTCAATTCCCAAAAGATACAGCCCATTTTTAATCACCTGCCCTACTGCTTGAGCAAGAGCTGTACGATAAGGAGAATTAATATCTCCGCTATCTACAATTTTGTTTGCGGAATAATAAGAGTTAAATGCTTGCGCTAATTCTGACAAATATACCGCAATATAATGAGGTTCGTATTCTTCACCCGCTCTCTCAACCACCTCTGGAAAACGATAAAGAATTTTCTCCACATCGGATATTTCTATTTGGGTGCCTTGCTCCCAACTTTTTATATTTTCTTGTTTTGCTTTTTCCAAAATAGAATTTATTCTCGCATATGTGTATTGCAAATAAGGTCCAGAGTTTCCCTCGACAGAAACAGATTTATTCATATCAAAAACAATATCTTTGCCACTAGCAGATTTTAAAATAGAATATTTAATTGCGGACAATGTTATTTGCTCAACAGTCTTGTCATAATCAAGACTTTCTTTCTTTTCCATTCTTTTTTGTATTTCTTTTTCTATCTCCGCCATTAATCCAATTGCACTTATAACATCTCCTGTTCGTGAAGACATTTTTCCTTCCGGTAAACGCAACATTCCGTGAGAAATATGTTTTGTTTTTCCTGACCATTCTGGTTCTACCAACTCCGCAGCCTTCAGCATCACTTTAAAATATTCGTTTACTTCGTTTCCTGTTATTGAAATAGACAAATCCAGATCGGGATACTTTTCAAACTTTGTTTTTATAAGTCCCAGATCTTTTGCTTCATAAGTAGGAATACCTTCAGAATTCAAAAAGACACGGGTATGCAACCCATATTTTTCTCCCTTAAAGATTACAGCACCGTCGCTTTCCTCAAAAACTTTACCGATATTTTCTTTAACGAATTCTTTTCCAACTGACGCGGTTTCACTCTCAAAAAAATATTCGTCAAATTTTGTTCCCAATTTTTTATAGATTACTTCAAAATAACGCAAACTTGCTTCCCTACCCGTATCATAAAGAGTATTTATTTTTTCATCACTTCTGTCATAAATTTTTTTATTTATTTCAGTTATTTCTTTTTTATATTCATCAAAATCTTTTGCTCCATAGGTATAAGCACTCGCCAATTCTCCAATTTTTGAACCGTCATATCCCAATTTCAAAAGTCCATAAACCGCTTTGGCGACATGCATTCCTACATCACCTTGAAAATTTGCGCGGATAATTTGTGCCCCCTGAAAACCAATGATTCTTGAAATTGATTCCCCTATTGCGTTGCTCATCAAATGCCCAATATGAATTTCTTTGAAAGGGTTCGGGTCAGTATATTCCACCATTATTTTTTTGCCCTTCAAATTTTCATTGCTTCCGTATTTTTCTCCCGTCTCCAAAACTTCTTTTACAGAATCAACAAAAAAATCTTTCTTTAAATAAAAATTTATAAATCCAGCTCCCGCTACCTCTATCTTCTCTATATTTGGAAACCCGGTTTCCAAGTTGATTTTCTCAACGATTTTTTCGGCTAATTCTTTTGGGTTTTGCCACTGACTACTTAATCCCTTTGCCCATATTATGTCTCCCACATGGCTATCAACTGCTCTAGCAAATTTTCCAAACTCAACCATCGCCACATTAGTAGAATAGTCACCCATTTTTAAATCAACAGGGTGTTCCAAATGAATACCCCCTGCTGTTATACCCAATTCAGCCAAAGCAGACTTTATCAAATTTTCCAAATTTTCTTTAATCATTAATCAATATAGTAGCTTAATTGATAAAATAAAAAAAGCCCCGAACCGAAGTTGGGGCTTTGAAAGAAAAATTAAGATCGTTTTCCTAAAAAATTTTCAATGATGCTTCTTGCCGTTCCAGAAAGATATAAAGGCAAAGGTCTTTCGGAGAGAATAACTTCTTCAACATCCGGTCCTGCTTCAAAAGATCCTTCTATTTCAGCAATATAAGCAGTGACCAAAGAATCACGATAATCCTGGCACGCTCCACAAAAAGTATGATATCTGCGAAGTGATTTAATCTGTGTGTTGGGAAGTTTCCCGTCGCAAATCTGGCGAAAAACTGCCTTTACATCATTTTCTCCATTCACAATCTCGCCACCAGGCAGAGTCCAAAAAAGTTTTCCTTTGGGACGAACCAGAAGAATCTTTCCACCTTCCGTGATAATCACCGCCACGGAAAACGTCTTTTCACTTTTTTTCACGATACAAGTCTCCTTAGAAAAATTTTAGAAAAATAACAAACCTAGGACAGTTTTATCACAAAAACAAAAATATTAAAAGCCCCGAACCGAAGTCGGGGCTTTGTGAAAAGTTAGACCTTTCTTTTTGGAAAATATGTTTCAGGAGTCCGTACCCGCAAATCCCTTCCGCAGTAACGTGCTCCTTCAACACACTTGCCGGTCTCGTAACACGGTGGTTGAAGAATTCTCAACAGTTTGGAGTTTACATCGAAACGGTTTTGAATATCCAACCGCATCAACCTCCCCACCTCCGAGATCTCCTCCTGAGCACACCAGCAAAGACGCTTAATCTGCTCGTGAGCGATGGCGTTGTACGACCCGACCTTGGTGTAATAAACCATCGCACCATAAGGGGCCATAACCGTCAAAAGAGATTTTGGAATCCGTGAGTGAAACGACTTCCATTTAACAATGAGATTTTCAGCTTCTGGCGACAAACCACATTTCGCAGGAACCGCTGGAAGATAAAAATCACCACTAAAAATGGGATTTCCGCGCCGAATGGTACGGTGACGCTGGTCCTGACCCATCGTTGCAAAAGAAATCTCTATTTCCGTCTCGATCTCTTCGACGGAATTTGGCATATACTCGGGCATAAAATGAAGCAAGTCCACCGGATGCATATGCTCCAGTTTTGGCATAACAAAACGTTTGTCTTTGCCAATCTTTTTCACCAAAATGCTCGGCGAAGTACAAATGGTGTGAGGTCTAATATGCAAATCAAAACCCCACTCGTCCGCCCTTCTTTTTTCGGGATCAAAAGCAAAAGATAGTTGCGGAAATTCATCCATCACAATTCTCGCCATCTGTCCCGTAAGATTTTTCATTGCCGGAGTCCACGCCGAAAGATACATCGCGACCAATGCCGTCGTGTTGACGGTGAAATCAAGACCTGTCGGGAAAATTGCTGGAATAAACATTCGCAATTGCTCCTGAGCAATCTTTGGTGCACTGACATCGAGTGATTTTTCAGAAGCAAAAGGACGCTCCTCTTTAAGAAATTTTCTTGTAATTTCCGTCGCGCGTGCGATGTTGTTGTTGTAGGTTTGGACACCCGAATAAACATAGTCGATAATCTGATCAAGCTCGGTCGTTTTTACACTCGGCCAAAACGTCGTAATATATTCCTCGATTTTTTTATAATCGGGGTTTGAAAACAAAGTTGCGCAGTACCTTCCCGATCGCTGATCGGAATTGTAAAACGGACTGACCAAATGCAAACCGGCGGTAATATCACCGATTGCAATACCTTCAACATCAAAAGTAAAAAAGGTGTGTTGCATCGTTGTATGATGTCCGGGGTTAAACAACCGATCTTCTACATTGATTGTTTTGCCCAATTCGGGCGACTCTGCCTGATAGCATTTTAACGCTGCATGACTCGCAAGAGCTAAAGGCTCTGCATCTGTCTTTGCCAACAACTTTACTTTTATCATCTTTTTTCCTCTTTAAGAATATTCTTCTTTTTGCCCATATAGGCGACAAAAACCTAAAACGAGTATAATGATTTGACCCATACAAGTCAATCACATACATCAAATCCTCTAATAAATTAAACTTATACTAAAATTTACGCGACCGCGTAAATTTTAGTATAAGTGTTTTTTATATTTTATTTTTTAATTCTTGATCCATAATATTTGAAATAAAATATTCTTAATTATTCAAGTATTCAATTGAATATAAGAAATACTACTGATAAATCTTTTTACTCACTATCAACCACAAACTATCAACTATTCATTATCTGTCTGCGCAGGCAGGTTCACTACCAACTAGTGAATCAAATCTTTTTTCCAAAACATCGCTATTTATGTTTTTAATTTATACAAAAACCCCGTCTGCTAGACGGGGTTGTTCGCAAGAAATTCATCAAGAATTTTTTTGATCTGAGACCAAACTTCTTCTTGAGAAAATTCTGCATTAACTACTTTTATTCTTTTTGACTCCAATTTTGAAAGACCCAAAAATCCTTCACGAATTCTTTCATGAAAATCCAACATCTTTTTTTCAAAACGAGATTCACTCTCGCATCGCTCTCCTTGATCAAGCTGGCACATCGTCCGAGCAAGACCAACCTCGGGAGACAAATCAAACAAAATTGTAAGATCGGGACGAAAATGACTAAAGACAACATCGTGAAATGTAATCACTCTCTCAACACCAATCCTTCCCGCAAAACCCTGGTAGACAATTGTTGAATCAAAAAAGCGATCACACAAAACCACGTTGCCTTTTTGCATTTCGGGCAAAATAAATGATTCGATGTGCTGTGCCCGATCTGCCATAAACAAAAGCAGTTCCGCTGTTGGAACAAGTGTTTCATTTTCAGGAAGCATCAACAAAGCACGAATCTGTCTCCCAATAAAACCGTGTCCAGGTTCTCTCGTCTTTACACACGAATGACCTTTTTGAGATAAATATTGAAAAATTCTTTCTATCTGAGTAGTTTTTCCGGAACCTTCTCCACCCTCCAATGTTATGAACATACAAGCACCTCTTTTTGATTAGAGATTTGAATTTCAAAATTCCTAAAGCGAGTATAGTTTTTTAGACAAAAGAAGTCAACAAAATAGACCAAAATTGGATGCAGAATGAGGAGACAAAGAAAAAACGCTTGAGCCGTATTTGAAATACGGTGAAAGCGTTTTTTCTGTAGTCGACGAAATTATGCGCCGATTTTGGTCTATTTTACTTCGACACCCATTGATCTAGCTGTTCCCTCTATAATTTTCATAGCTGATTCAACATCGTTTGCACTCAAGTCAGGCATTTTCTCTTCTGCAATTTGTCTAACTTGGTCTTTTGTTATTGTACCAACTTTTTTTGAAACATTCTTTCCTGAACCTTTTTCAACTCCAAGAGCTTTTAAAATAAGTCTTGATGCTGGAGGTGTTTTCAAAACAAAGCTAAATGTTCTGTCTTCATAAACCGAGATTTCAACAGGAATAATATTTCCTGCTTTTTCTCTTGTTGCTTCGTTAAATTGATTTACGAATTCACTGATGTTAACTCCTGCTTGACCAAGAGCTGGTCCTGTAGGAGGTGCTGGTGTTGCTTTTCCCGCAGGAATTTGCAACTTTAATTTTTTTATTACTTCTTTTGCCATGTTTTTCAAAAGCTTATAGCTTATAGCTTATAGCTTATAGCAAGATTTTTTAAAACCTGGCTATCGGCTATTGGCTATCGGCTGTTGGCTTAATTTAATTTTTAATTAAACTTTATATTCTCTTTACTTGTAAAAAGTCCAACTCTACGGGTGTTTCTCTTCCGAACATTGAAACGAGCACTTTTACTTTACCGCTCTTTTCGTCTGACTCAATTACCTTTCCTTCTGTATCCTTGAAAGGACCATCAACAATGATAACTGCATCGTCTGCCTGAAGATCAATAGAGTGTTTGGTAATATCTGTGTTCATTCTTGCCATCAAATCTACCATCTCTGTTTGACTGACAGGAACTGGGTTTACTCCCGCCCCAACGAAACCGGTAACTCTTGGAGTATTTCTCACAACGTACCATGATTCATCTGTTACGATCATATCTACCAAAACATATCCTGGATAAACTTTTTCCATTTCTTCCACTCTCTTTCCTCCTTTTATCTTTATTTTCTTTTCTGTCGGAACAACAACATCAAAAATAAGATCTTGCATACCCAAAGACTCTACTCTTTGTTTAAGATTTCTTACAACAGCATTTTCATAACCAGCATATGTGTGAATTGCATACCAATTTCTTCCGGCGCTGGCGTCTTGCTTTGTTATCTTATTTTCTTGTTCGTTTTCTTGTGTTTCCATAATTTTAATTTTTAGAAAAGACTAAATGATAAATTTTTCAATTAGTAATGAAAAAATGTAATCAAAGAAACCAAGGAAAAAAGCTACGAACAAAGAAATAACAATAACAATAATTGTGTACCAAACAGCCTGACTCTTTGTAGGCCAGCTTACATGCTTCATCTCTCCTCTTGTATCTTTAAGATAATCTATTAATTTCATAATATACTAAAATTTAAATTTTTAAACTTTTAACCAGAAGCCCAATTATTAAAAATTGGAATTAAAAGCATTTTTAAAAGCCCTTTCGGGCCTATGTCAATATACTACCCCTTATCTGATAATAAGTCAAACACGCTCACAAAAACAAAAGTAACACCTAAACTTTCCACCAAAACCCTTCTAGTTTATACTTAAGACGATGAAGAAAAATAATAAAAAAGGAAAAAGCTCTAAAACATTCTGGAATAAAGAATATCAAAAAGGAGAACATCTAAATCTCTCGGTAAAACCATCCGAGGATCTTTTAAAATTCTTTAGGTGGTTAAACAGAAACGAACCCGAGGCAACTCTTGATAAAAATTCTCTTGTTCTTGATCTGGGATGTGGCAACGGCCGCAATCTTGTTTATATGACAAACCAATTTAATATAAAAGGTGTTGGATACGATATTTCAGAAGAAGCCATAAACCAAGCAAAAAAAACAAATCCCTCCATAGAATGGAAAGTCCGCTCTATCGCAGGCAAAATTGATTTGCCAAACGAGTCCACAGATATAGTGTTGGATATGATGTCATCACATTTTCTAAACGAAAACGAAAGAGAGTTTTTACTTGAAGAGTTAAACAGAATAATAAAACCAGGCAGTTGGTTGTTTTTCAAATCTTTTCTTCGTGAAGGAGATCTGCATGCAAAAAGATTGTTAGACAAAAACCCTGCCCAAGAAAAAGGGTCTTATATTCACCCAAGAATTGGGGTGCAAGAACACACGTGGACGACTGATGAGATAAAAAAGTTTTTCTCCCCTTTTTTTGAAATTCGTAAAATAGAAAAATCTCATCTACATATGTTACATGGCAAAGCATTTAAGAGAAGAACTGTGACCGTGTATTTACAAAGGAAATATTAAAAAAGTATTAGTATTAGGGTGTGAATTTTGACTTCGCTAAAATTCACACAAAAAAACAAACAGCGACGAAAGGCTTTGCCTTTCGTCGCTGTTTGTTTTTTCGTGGGCGGTCACCGAGAATTGAACTCGGATTGAGGGATCCACAAACCCTAGTGTTACCATTACACCATGACCGCCATATTTAACTAGTTGATAGTTTTTAGTCATTAGTTTTTAGAAAACCAATAACCTCAAATTATTAACCGCGAACTCATTTATACCAATTTATTTTAACATAGTCTAGTTTTTTAGACAGCAAA